>Ga0105049_10007391_pt1 | contig 12736 bp, 9 predicted proteins | sample MAT06_FD_78087 | JGI IMG/M metagenome (GOLD analysis project Ga0105049, IMG submission 78087) | Freshwater microbial communities from Lake Fryxell liftoff mats and glacier meltwater in Antarctica - MAT-06 | ecosystem: Environmental > Aquatic > Freshwater > Ice > Liftoff microbial mat | place...
CAGCGTCTCGGCGAGCAACACGCCGCTGCGATCGTGGACATGGAGAGCGCCACAGCCGCGCGAGTCTGCGCGGAGTTCGGCGTGCCCTTCGCCGCGATACGAGCCGTGTCGGATGAAGTCGACACACGGCTCTCGCCGGAGCTACTCACACTGCTCGACGGCGGCCGAGTGTCGCTCGCGGGTGTGGTCGCCGCGATCCTCAGACGCCCCACGATTCTGCAAGAGTTGCTACGTCTCGGTCGGGACACGAACCGTGCCGCCAACCGTCTCGCAGACGAGATTTGCAACCACCTGGCGAGCTAGGGACGTGTGGACGGCGCCCGCTGGACCGGGCGAGGTGCGGAGTCGGGATAACCTGTCTTCGTGGAGGTATCCCCGATGGCCAAGCCACGCAAGTTCTGTCTCGAGCACAAAACCAAGATCGCATTCGTCACGCTGTGTAGCGATCGAATGGTGGCGGAACTGTGCCTACAACAACGAGTCTCAAAGGGTGCGGTCTAATGCGCCTTTCACCCGGCCATCTGTATTGAGATTTCCCGTTCGCGGCCGGGAGATCGCAATTCCATGTCCGTAATAGACTTGAATGTATGTTGGATGTTGAATGATAGGCCTCTTTTCGCCACCAGCATGCTTCAGAGGCCGTTTTTGTCATCCTGGGATCGGAAAAGCTTGAAAACCCGCCGCGGGATCGCTTTTAAGCCGCCAGCTTGGGATCCTTGAGCATCCGTTCCACCTTCGCGGTGCGGAGAGCCTGGCATAATCGCCGTTGCTGGGGATACTCCCGTCCACAACAGGTCCGGCTATAACGCAATTGAACAAGCCCATGAGGAATGATCCTCATGGGCTTGTTCAGTCAATTGTCTTCAACTCACATTTAGTCGCGCGGGCGCGTTGAATCGAGAGGACGGTTGCTCGGAACCGTGTCGGGTGTCGTCCGGTTCGGAGTCGTCGTGCTCGGTGTGTTGCGATCAGGAGTGATGACGCCCGGGGTTCGGTTCGGGATGGAAGAGCCTGGCGTCGTGCGGTCGGGATTGGTGGTTCCCGGTGTAATCGCTTCCGGAGTGTTGCGAATCGGCTGATTCTGGGGAATCGTGTTGCCCGGCTGGTTCAGGTCGTTGTTAGGAGTCACGCCATTCGTGCTGGGCTGGCCGCCATTGGCTTCGACAACCGAGACGCCAATCATGTTGTCTCGAACGGCCACGGTGCGAGTGTGGCGTTGGCCCTGTGCGTCGACGAGGATCACGCTGAGCGTTCCTCCCTTGCGATTCGTTTCTTGAACGGCTCGTTGAAGCTGGTCGAAGGACCAAACCTTCTTGCCGTCGACGCTTTCGATGGTGGCGCCGGACTGAATGCCAGCCGTTGCCGCGGGCCCCTGGGGAGTTACCTCCACGACGCGGAGGCCTTGCTCGCTGTTGGGTGTATAGCTGGAGCTTCGCGTGTTGGGGTCCGAAGGCATCGCCATTGCGGACATGGGTGCATTCGAGTTGCAGGGATCGCAGGATCCGCAACCACCCGTCACTATGCTGCCTGTGCTGCTCATCATGACGGCTGGCGTGGAAGAGTAACCCGTGGAATGGCTGGGTGACCAGGAATACCCGTTTGTGGTGTATCCACTGGAGGTGTTCGATTGCGAGTAATTGCTACCGAAGTATCCTCCGCCGAGGCCGAGGCCAACGCCTGGGTAGGCCCGTCCATAGCCCCCGTTGCCGAAGCCGCCGCCGTAGCCCATGCCTGGGTAGGCCCGTCCATAGCCTCCGAAGCCGCCGCCGTAGCCGCCTCGGTACCCGCCGAAGCCTCCGCCCACTCCCACGCCCACTCCGACACCGCGGAAGCCGCCGCGTCCTCGATTTTGTGCCGACGCGGTCTCGCTGACGACCAGTGCCACGCTACAAGCCACAAGGCCCAGAACGGCCATCCGTCGCGATGTGATCATTCCTCGTCGCATGTGAGATACTCCTGATGGAACTTCAACAATGCCTCACCCTGTGTGAGTCGTTCCACCAGACAAGCAGTTCTCACGCCAGAAACCTGGAAATACTCCAATCAGCCGATTCTCGGGGTCAAAGCTTCTTGATCCCTCTAAACTTGTGGCAGTTCCTTCTCTCCGGGGCATGATCTTGTTGGAGAGTGTCCAACTATTCCAGCCGGAGGAGCAGGTCGCCGCCCTCAACTTGCGTGCCAGGCCGCACGACTACCTCCGCGATCTTGCCTGCGGCGTCGGCGTAGAGAGTCGTCTCCATCTTCATCGCTTCGAGCGTCGCAAGCTTCTGGCCCTTGGCGATCTCCTCGCCCGCGCCCACCATCACCGCGACCACGGCCCCCGGCATTGGTGCGGCCACGTGCTTCGCGTTGCCCGCCTCCGCCTTGGGGCGAGCCGCGACGGCGCCGACCGCAAGCTTCTTGTCCGTCACCACCATCTCGCGCGGCTGGCCGTTGAGTTCAAAGTAGACGCGACGCTTGCCGTCGTCGTGGGCGTCACCAGTCGTCAGGTACTTGATGATCAGCGTCTTGCCTGGTTCGATGTCGACGCTGACTTCCTCGCCTTTCTCCATGCCGTAGAAGAACACCGTGGTCGGAAGCACGCTCAGGTCGGAGTATTGCGCCTCGGAGCGTGCGTAGTCCAGGTAGACCTTCGGATAGAGCAGGTAGCTCACAACGTCCTGATCGTTCACTGCCCGGCCCAGCTTCTTCTCAAGCTCGGCACGGGCCAGCGAGAAGTCCGCGGGCGGCAGCGTCGCACCGGGGCGATCGGTCAACGGATTGCGGCCGCGGAGGATGCGAGTTTGCAGTTCCTTGGGGAAGCCGCCCGGCGGCTGGCCGAGCTTGCCCTCGAAGAACTCGACGACGGACTCGGGGAATGCGATCTCACGCTTCGGGTCGGTCACTTCCGCCGGTGTGAGGTTGTTGGCGATCATGAACAGGGCCATGTCGCCCACGACCTTCGACGTCGGCGTCACCTTCACGATGTCGCCGAAGAGTTTGTTGACCTGGGCATACATTCGGCCTACATCCGCCCAGCGATCGCCAACGCCAAGGGACTTCGCCTGTTGGTAGAGATTCGTGTATTGCCCGCCCGGCATCTCATGCAGATAGACCTCGGCCGAGCTCGAAAGCTGGCCCGTCTCGAAGGCGTAGTAGTTCTTTCGCACGGCCTCCCAGTACAACGCCGTCTCTTGCAGCGAATCGAAGTCGAGCCCCGTGTCGCGGTCGCTGAAGCGCATGGCCTCGACGAGAGCGTTCAGGCTGGGCTGGGCCGTGATGCCGGCCAGTGGAGCGAAAGCACAATCGACGATGTCGACACCTTCCTCCGCCGCCATCAGGTACGACGCAATCTGCCCGCCCGGGCAATCGTGCGTGTGGAAGTGGATCGGCAGGCCGACTTCCTGACGAAGGGCCTTCACCAGCGTCTTCGCGGCGTAAGGCTTGAGCAGGCCCGCCATGTCCTTGATCGCGAGCATGTGGGCGCCGGCCTTCTCCAGTTCCTTCGCCAGGTCCACGAAATACTTCAGGGAGTACTTGCTTCGCTTGCTATCGAGGATGTCTCCGGTGTAGCACACCGCGGCCTCGGCAATGCCCTTGGTCTTGCGGACCGCGTCGATCGCCAGGCGGAGGTTCGGCAGCCAGTTGTTCGCGTCGAAGATGCGGAAGATGTCCATCCCCGCATCCGCGGACTCCTTCACAAAAGCGTACACGACGTTGTCCGGATAGTTCGTGTAGCCGACGGCACTGGCAGCACGCAGCAGCATCTGGAACAGGATGTTCGGCACCCGCTCGCGAAGCTGGGCAAGCCGATCCCACGGGGACTCCTTGAGGAAACGCATTGAGGTGTCAAATGTCGCTCCGCCCCACATTTCCAGGGAGAACATCCCCGCGTGGGCCTGGGCGTACCGCGGTGCGATCGCGGTCATGTCATGCGTCCGCATCCGCGTCGCCAAGAGCGACTGATGGGCGTCGCGCATTGTCGTGTCCGTCACGAGCAGGCGTTTCTGCTCGCGGACCCACTTCGCGAACTTCTCGGGGCCCATCGACTTCAAGATGTCGCGGGTGCCCTGAGGGATCGTCGTTGCAGTCGCCGCGCTCCGCTGAGAAGTCTCCGCGTCGCGGCTGAGCGAAATCAGCTTCTCCTTGTCTCCCCCTCTCCTTGTCTCCTTGTCTTTGACTTCCGGGTGCCCGTTAACGATCACCTCGGCGATGTACGAGAGCAGCTTCGTCGCGCGGTCCTTGCGGGTTGGCAGGTCGAAGAGGCTGGGCGTTTCGTCCAGGAATCGCGTGGTGACGTTCCCCGCGAGGAACTCAGGATGCGTGATGAGGTTCACGAGGAAGGGGATGTTCGTCTTCACGCCGCGGACACGGAACTCCTGAAGGCAGCGTTCCATCCGCCGGGCCGCGTCCGGGAAGTTCAGGCCGCTGGCGGTGACCTTCACCAGCAGGGAGTCGTAGAAGGGCGTGATGACCGCTCCCGCGTTTGCAGTGCCGGCATCGAGCCGCACGCCCGGGCCGCCGGACGAGCGGTACGCGGTGAGTCGGCCGTAGTCCGGCACGAAGCCGTTGGCGGGGTCTTCGGTTGTCACCCGGCACTGGATCGCGAAGCCGCGGGACGTGATCGTGGCCTGCTTCAGGCCGATCTCGGGTGAATCGAGCGTCGAGCCCTGGGCCACGAGAATCTGCGACTTCACGAGGTCGTACCCCGTGATCACTTCGGTGACGGTGTGTTCGACCTGGATGCGCGGATTCACTTCGATGAAGAAGAACTTCCTGGAATCGGTGTCGTAGAGGAACTCGACTGTGCAGGCGTTGTCGATGCCGACCGCGTTGCCCACGGCGACCGCGGCTTCGAGGATCGCCTGACGGACCGTGTCATCGAGGTTCGGGGCCGGGGCGAGTTCGACGACCTTCTGATGCCGTCGCTGGATGGAGCAGTCGCGTTCAAAGAGATGCACGAGGCCGCCGTGACGATCGCCGAGGAGTTGCACTTCGATGTGCTTGGCCTTCTGCACGAACTTCTCGAGGAAGACGTCCGGCACGCCGAACGCGGCTCCGGCTTCGCGACGGGCGGAGTCAAGCGAGTCCGAGAGCTTGGCCTCCTCGTGGACGACGCGCATGCCACGGCCGCCGCCGCCCATGCTGGCCTTCACGATCACGGGATAGCCGAGTTTCGCCGCCAACAGCTTGGCCTCGTCGTTGGAGGTGATCGGCTTGTCGCTGCCGGAAAGGACGGGAACGCCAGCCTTGTGAGCGATGGCGCGGGCCGAGACCTTGTCCCCCAGGTTGCGGAGGATCTCGACGCGGGGGCCGACGAAGGTGATTCCGGCGTCCGCACAGGCCTGGGCGAAGTCCGCATTTTCGGAGAGGAAGCCGTACCCCGGGTGGATAGCGTCGACGCCGATGTTCTTGGCAAGACGGACGATGTTGGGGATGTCCAGGTAGGCGCGGATGGGTTCGCCGGGCTTGCCGACGCGGTAGGCTTCGTCCGCCTTGAAGCGGTGAAGGGCGAAGCGATCCTCGTTGGAGTAAATCGCGACGGTGCGGATGCCAAGCTCGTGGGCCGAGCGAAAGACGCGGATGGCGATCTCGCTGCGATTGGCGACGAGGAGCTTCTTGAAGCGAGTGGGAGTGGGAGCAGGCATGACCAGTGCAGCCTCGTGTTTCGTGGACTATTCGGGAGGATACGAAACCGGACGAAGACGCAAAGAAGGGAGTAACGGATTGTGGTTGGGAGTTCACGACCGTGGCTGATAGACTTGCTTCTTCCTGCTCTTTCCCACCGGCTCAGTACACGCGGTTTCGAGCCCTTGCCGCGTCGCAATGGCGAGATTCGCCTCCCAGAAGACGCCATGAATCACGATCCCTCTTCCAACCCCACGTCCGTGAAACGAGTCGTGGCCGCCAGCTTCGTCGCCACGGCCATCGAGTGGTACGATTTCTTCCTGTACGGCACGGCCGCGGCCCTGGTCTTCAATCGCCTCTTCTTCCCCAATGCCGATCCCTCTGTGGGAATCCTCGCTTCCTTCGGCACGTACTCGGTGGGCTTCTTCGCCCGGCCCATCGGTGGCGTCGTCTTCGGGCATTACGGCGATCGCATCGGGCGGAAGTCCGTCCTCATCACCACCCTCATGATGGTCGGCCTCTCCACCTTCTTCATCGGGCTGCTGCCCACTTACGAAACCGCAGGCGTCCTGGCTCCGATTCTGCTGGTGTTGCTACGGTTCGTTCAGGGCCTCGGAGTTGGCGGTCAATGGGCCGGTGCGGTGCTCCTCGTCGTCGAGCACGGCCCCGCGGGGAAACGTGGGTACCACGCCAGTTGGGTGCAGGCCGGCGCCCCCGCCGGGTTGCTTCTCGCCACGGGAGTCTTTGCAATCTTCTCGCAGATGCCCGAGGAATCGTTCCTCTCATGGGGCTGGCGCGTACCCTTCTTGCTTGGCGTCCTCCTCACGGGCATCGGCCTCTTCCTCCGTATGAAGGTGCTCGAAACTCCCGTCTTCGCGAAGGCTCAGGAAGCCAAGCCCAACGAGGAAATGCCACTATTGGAAGTGCTTCGCAAGCAGCCGCGAAACGTGCTCCTGGCGATGGGGGCTCGCATGGCGGAGAACGCCTACTACTACTTCTTCACCGTGTTCGCTCTCACGTATGCCACGGATACTCTCGGCATGCCGAGGGCCATGGTGCTCAACGGCGTCCTGGTCGGGGCGGCCTTGCAGTTCGGGGCGAATCTCTTCTTCGGCGCACTCTCGGACCGCGTCGGACGACGGCCCGTCTACCTCGGCGGTGCGATCTTCCTCGCCGCGTATATCTATCCGTTCTTCTTACTGGTGGAGTTGCGAACACCGGCAGCGATCTGGATCGGCATTATCGTGGGCATGATCGGCCACGCGGCGATGTACGGCCCGCAGGCCGCGTTCCTCTCGGAACTCTTCGGCACTCGCGTTCGCTATACCGGCGCGTCACTCGGGTATCAACTCTCCTCACCGCTTTCCGGAGGGCTGGCGCCGATTATCGCCTACCTGCTGCTGGACTGGTCGGGAGGAAAGCCCTGGCCCGTGGCACTGTACCTCATCGGCATGGCCGCCATCACCATCGTCAGCGTCTATCTCGCCACCGAGACGAGCCGCTCCGACCTTGCCGAGTAATGGCGAGATCCGCATGGGTCGAGGCGAGTGTTGCTAGCCTCGCGCTTTCCATCACTCAGTTACGGCGCGTCGGCACCATGATCGGCATCTGCGGCGTGTTATAGCTCTTATACATGGTCGAAGGGAACTGATTCGGCAGCGGCAGACCGTTGGGCTGCTTGGTTTGTGGCGTCGGCGAGCGGAAGAGGTTGTTGAATGTCTTCACGAAACCGTCCTTCTCAATCACGCTTGCCGTCGCGGTCCCGACGATTTTGATGGTGCGAGACGCGAGATCGGCCGCGGTCTGACTGGGCTTCACCACGAGGTTTTCCGTGTTGATCGGTTTGTTGACAAGGTTTCCTGCGTGGGAGGAACCTGCCGTAAGGAAAATCGCCGTACAGACCGCCAGGATTTGGTGACGCATCCCTGTCCCCCCATTTTGCTCCGTGATTCGCAAGGTCCCGGCCCCCGCCGGTGCGATGCCTCGCACGGAATTGATCTCTGGAAAAGCAGCGTACGATACCGTGGCTGAAAGATGCGTCAACCGGGAAAGATTACAAAATGAGTCCGCTTCGGGTTCGCCTGGTGGCTGGATTCCCCACCCCGGCGCTTACGCTTCGGGTCGCCCTGCTACACGTTGAGGTTGGATTCGACGAGGCGGCCCTTTTCGAGGTGAAGCGTTCGCTGGGCTCGCGCGGCCGCTTTCGGATCGTGGGTCACCATGATGATCGTTTTGCCAAGCTGGCTGCGGAGCACTTCCATCAGGTTCAGGATCTCGTCCGCACTCTTCGTATCGAGGTCGCCTGTGGGTTCGTCGGCCACGATGATCGTTGGATCGGTGACGATCGCCCGGGCGATGCCGACCCGTTGCTGCTGACCGCCAGAAAGCTGGCCTGGGCGGTGCTTCATGCGATCGGAGAGGTTGACGAGTTCCAGGGCCGTCTCCACCTGCTGGCGCCGCTGGGCTTTCGTCATGGGCAGCAGCAGCAGAGGGAGTTCCACGTTCTCGTAAGCCGTGAGCACTGGCAGCAGATAGTAGAACTGGAAGACGAATCCGACGTGCCGGGTGCGCCATCGTGCCAGTTCACTCTCGGACATCGCCGAGATTTCTTGATCGCCAACCATGATGGTGCCGGAGGTCGGTCGATCGAGCCCCGCGATAAGGTTCAGCAGCGTGGTCTTGCCCGAGCCGGATGGCCCCATGAGCGCCAGGAACTCGGCTGTTTCCACGTCGAGCGTCAGTTGTTTGAGAACCTCGATGCTTTCGCTGCCGCGAGTGAAGGACTTCGTCAGGTGTTCGACGCGAACGATCGGCTCGGCCATCATGTCCTCGGGTACGTTCTCGCAACGAAAGGAACCGCATTGCATCTCACCCCGGTCATGATCAGGGGATGAACTCCTTGTTGTACACCGTCACCACCGCGCTCATCTTGGGTTTGAGGAATGCACCGGGCTTCTCGTCCTTCGGCAGCATCACGCTGACTCGCACCTTGATAATATTCTTGCTGTCGTCCGCCACCGGCATGATGCGATCCACTCGGCCACGGTAGATGCGGTTCACGTCCGCATCCGCGGTGACCTGGCATTCGAGGTTGTCGCGGATCTTGGTGATGTCCCGCTCGGGCACGTCAAGCTCCACTTCCATGTTGGAAAGGTCGGCGATCTCACAGACGCTGCCGGAAGAGCCGCCTCCGCCGTCCTTCGAGGAGGAGAAGGCCAGGGGGTTCACAAGGCCGCCCACGTCGGTCTTTTTGGTCAACACCGTCCCGGGAATTGGCGCCTTGATGACGCAGTTATCCAGCATCCGCTGGGCTTCGTCGCGGCGTCCCCGGGACGCGTCGAAGTCCGCTCGCAGGGCATCGATCTGCTCACGCCGCGGCCCTTCGATCAGCAGCGTCAACGATTTCTCGGCCCGGATCACGCGAGCCTTCCCGGAGCGCACGTCGGCCACGGTCTTGTCGTATTCCTGCTGGGCCACCGTGCCGCTATCCTTCTGCATATCCAGGCGAACGAAGTCGCGTTCGGAACGTTCGAGGAAGGCCTTCGCATCGTCGAGTTCGGCACGGGCCTGATCCTTCTCGATCTCGCGAACCGATTCCGGCAGGATCATCTTGAGCCTGCCCTCGGCTGCGGCCATGTTCGCCTTCGCGGTGTTCAGCTCGTTCTCGTATCGATTCGGCCGCAGCTTCACGAGTTCAAAGCCCTTGGCCACGCGATCGCCTTCCTTGAAGTTCACTTCGATCACCTCACCGGCCACATCGATCGGGCTGACGGCCACTTGCAGGGAGGGAATCAGGGAGCCTTTTTGCTGGAGGATGATGTCCCCGGGTTTCGCCACGGGCGATGTCGAAGCCTGAATTTGAGCGGAGGGTTTGGCAGAATCCACCGATGCCCCCGGAATTCCCTGGCTGCCGCCACTTCCGCCCGTGCTCTTCGACCATTTGATTCCAATGCTCGCCCAGGCGAGGGCCAGCATCGCGCACAGCACCCATGGCAGCCAGACCGCCCCGCTTGATCGGCGAGGCTTTGGCACGGTGGACGTCGTATCAAGCCGTAAACGCTTCACGCGGTTCACGAGGTCCCCGTTCGCATCAGGCGGGCTGAGCGAATTCGAAACGTTGCTGGCGTTGATCATCAGGAATCTCGAAATTCAGAACTCGGAAGGGGCGACTCCGAACCAGTCGAGAGGAGGAATCGATACTTATGATACGCGAAAGGCGCCGCGACCGGGAGGCGAAGCGGCTCGGCGTGACCGCCTCTTCGCTCAACCTCCTGTTTCCACCGGGTGCGGAGCTCGGTATCGTAACGTGATACGAGTCTTGTCGCAAGGATCCGCATATGTCCACGGCTGCTCTGGATCTGCCCGCCGAGAGTGTGGAACACACTCGCAAGCCGATCGCGAACGTTCGCGGCCGGCTGGGCCTGGCCCCGACGAACCGCGCCCGGGCCCTTCTGGCGCCGCCCTGGCGAAGCCGCCTTGCAAGGGCGGCGCTCTACATCCCCCGGATTCGCCACTGGGAGCGACACTTCGACTCCGTGAGCGACGAAGATATGCGAAAAGCCTCCATGAGTCTTCGAGGCCGGGCTCGCGGGGGGGCGAAGCTCGACCGCCTGATTCCCGAAGCGTTTGGGCTCGGCTCGATCGCGATTTACCGCATCCTGGGCTTCCGTCCCTTCGATGTCCAGCTCGCGGCCGGCGCCGTCATGCATTTCGGCGGCCTCGTCGAACTCGCCACGGGCGAAGGCAAAACCGTCACCGCCGCCCTGCCGGCGTACCTTAATGCGTTACTGGGTAAGGGCATACACGTCACCACGGTGAATGACTACCTGGCACGCCGAGACGCCGAGTGGATCGGGCCGGTGTACACGAAGCTCGGTCTTTCGATCGGCTGCTTGCAGCAGAAGATGGACGACAAGGACCGCGTGAGCATGTACAAGTGCGACATCACTTATGGCACCGCGTCCGAGTTCGGCTTCGACTTCCTGCGCGATCGCCTGAAGCTTCGTGGCGGGCAGACGGATGCCGTCCCGTTCTGGAGCGCCTGGGCCCCGAACGAAGCCGGTGCCCGCAAGGATCCGCGCGTTCAAAGGGAACTCCATTATGCCATCGTGGACGAAGCTGACAGTATCTTCATTGATGAAGCGAAGACGCCGCTGATCATCGCGAACCCCACGCAAGTTGCGACCGAGCAGGAGCAGGTCGTGTATCACTGGGCCGACCGCATCGCCAGGAAAATGAAGCGGGATACGCACTTCACGATCGACCTGAAGAAGGACAAGGTGGAACTGACCGACGACGGCCGACACCTGGTGCGTTACTCCGATCCGCCGCGCGGAGCCCACACCGAGGCGATGGACAAACTCATCGAGGCGATGGAGAAAGCCGTGCAGTCCCACCATCGTTTCGTGAAGGACCAGCACTACATGATCAGTTCCGAAGGGAAGATCGTGATCATCGACGAAGGCACGGGCCGGCCGATGCCTGATCGTCACTGGCGGGACGGCTTGCACCAGGCGGTGGAAGCGAAGGAAAAGGTGCAGATCAACGCGGCCAGCGGTCACGCGGCTCAGATCACGTTCCAGAGCATGTATCGCCTTTACAAGAAGATCGGCGGGATGAGCGGTACGCTGTTGCCGAACTTCTGGGAGTTGCGGAAGGTCTATCGCCGTTGGACGTCGAAGGTGCCGACGAACCAGCCCAGCCGGCGTGTGATGATGCCGGACGAAGTCCATCCGACGGAGGACGCGAAGTTCGACGCCGTGGTGGAAGCGACCCGCGAGATGGTGAAGCAGGGTCGGCCCGTGTTGATCGGCACGCGAACGGTGGAGGCCTCCGAAAAGCTGGCGGAGAAGCTGACCGAGCGAGGCGTGCAGCACACCGTGCTCAACGCCCGCCAGGACCGCAACGAGGCGGACATTATCTCGCGAGCGGGGCAGGCGGGCACCGTGACGGTGGCGACGAACATGGCCGGGCGCGGAACGGACATCAAGCTGGGGCCGGGCGTCGTCGAGGCGGGAGGCCTGCACGTCATCGGCACCGAACGCCACGACGCAGAGCGAGTCGACCGTCAGCTCGCAGGGCGTGCCGGGCGCCAGGGCGACCCGGGCTCCGCCCAGTTCTTCCTCTCGCTCGAAGACCAGTTGTTGGAAGGGCTCGGCCACAATCGCCACGAATCGCTTCGCGACCTGGGCCGGGCTGGCGGGAAACGTGACTGGAATGCGTATCGCCCTCTCTTTCGCAAGGCCCAGCGAAAGGTGGAACGCAAGCATTACCGCCAGCGCCTCGACCTGATGTATTACGACCGCCAACGTCAGGAAATGCTTCAGGACCTCGGCGCGGATCCGTATGTGGACTGAGTGACAGTTAGCCGGGAATCGCGTTCTTCATCGCTTTCACCGTTGCCTTTCGGCGCTTGGCCGGTAGCATCTACGCCATCGGTTACTGGAATCATCCGCATTCACTCCCACGCGCCGGAGGCTCTTGCATGTCCGTAATGTACGTCGGTGAAGCACTCGTCATTGAAGGTTCGGATCTGGACAATGTGGCCCACATCGATCTCCTCATCGGGCCGAAGAGCGGCCCCGTGGGCGTCGCCTTCGCAAGCGCTCTTTGCAATCAGTCCGCCGGGCACACCAACCTCCTCGCGGTTGTCAGCCCGAACGTGCCTTGCAAGCCGTCCACCGTCATGATTACCAAGGTCACCCTCAAGGGCGGCAAGCAGGTAATGCAGATGTTCGGCCCCGCCCAGGCTGCCGTGGGTCGCGCCGTGGTGGACAGCGTCGTCGAAGGCGTGCTGCCGAAGGACATGGCCGAAGAGTTCGTCATCGTCTGTGGCGTGTTCATCGCTCCGAGCGCCAACGACAACAAGAAGATCTACAAGAACAACTACGAAGCCGTGAAGCTCGCGATCAAGAACGCGATCAAGAACCAGCCCAGCATCGACGACATCATCAAGAACAAGGAAACCAAGCACCCGTTCGAGTGAGAACTGGTGGGTTTTTCGGAGAAGGGGTGAACAGGTGAAAGGGCGACAAGCCTCCTCACTCGTTCACCCCTTCTCTTCACCCTGTCACCCTGTCACCCTGTCACCCTGTCACCCTGTCACCCTGTCACCCTGTCACCCTGTCAC
>Ga0105049_10007393_pt1 | contig 12736 bp, 10 predicted proteins | sample MAT06_FD_78087 | JGI IMG/M metagenome (GOLD analysis project Ga0105049, IMG submission 78087) | Freshwater microbial communities from Lake Fryxell liftoff mats and glacier meltwater in Antarctica - MAT-06 | ecosystem: Environmental > Aquatic > Freshwater > Ice > Liftoff microbial mat | place...
CAAACCAGCAGCAGCCAAACCAGCAGCAGCCAAGCCGGCCCGGCCGCTTAGTCAAGGCCCAGCCTCGCTGTCCCCTCCGGCCCGGCCCGATTCTGCTCCTCCATCCTCACCCGGTGGGGCCTCCCTCGGCCCCACCGATTCCCTGCGTTTTCCCCTCGTCTGCAAATAGTCCCCTTTTCAATCCGGCTCGCTCGCACCGCGGCCGCTCCGCGTTGCACCATAGCTCAAAGTAAGGAAGAAAAAATGCGCGTTGTTCCCACCGTCAACTACGAGACCATGCTCATCCTCGGCCAGTCCGCTGCCGCCGACCTCGCCGGCTCCGTCGCCCATGTGAAGGAAATCTTCACCAAGCACGGTGCCACGATCATCGCCCTCAAGAAGTGGGGCGACCGCCAGTTCGCCTACCCCATCCGCAAGCAGAAGCGCGGCATGTACATTCTCTGCTACTTCAGCGCTCCCACCGATCGTCTCGCCGACATCGAGCGTGCCTTCAACCTGTCCGAGACCGTCCTCCGTCAGCTCACCATCCGCGTTGACCACCTCTCCCTCGAAGAGATGCAGAACGCCGACGGCCAGGTCGACCTCACCATCGAAGCCAACCTCAAGGCGGCTATGCCCTCGACCCCCGTCCCCGTCCCCGTGATCCCCGAGCCCGCCATCATGTGATCGGCCTCGGCTGACCTCGGCCAGCCCCGGCCGGTCCCTGCCCGGCCCTCCAACCGGCCGGCAGATCGCTAAAAACGGCTATCTCGGCGGCCCGTCTCGTGCGGGCCGCCGTCTTTTTTGCCCAGGCGGATAACTGCATGCCGGGTGCCCCGATCCCGTTTCTCAAGCCGCCTTGCCCCAGCCCTTCGGTCGCGGATAGCATTTGCCTGCGTGAGTCCTTTCGCAAAGTTGCCGCAATTACGCGGCGGGAGTATTTCAAATGGGCGCAAGTTTTAACCAGGTTCTCTTGATGGGCAACATGACGCGGGACATCGAAGTCCGCTACACCCCGGCAAACACCGCCGTCGGTCAGTTCGCACTCGCCATCAACCGCACGTGGACCACCCCCCAAGGTGAAAAGCGTGAAGAAGTCTCGTTCATCGACTGCGAGGCCTGGGGCAAAGCCGTCGAAATCCTCAAGCAGTACACCAGCAAGGGCGCCCCGCTGTTCGTCAGCGGCCGCATGAAGCAGGACACGTGGGAAGACAAGAACGGCGGCGGCAAGCGCAGCAAGATCAAGGTCGTCGTTGAAGACTTCCGCCTCATCGGCGGCCGCGGCCAGACCGGTGGTGGCCCCGGAGGCGGTGGAGCCGCCGCCGGCAACGAATACGACCAATCCGCTCCGCCCGTCCAGTCCCGCTCCAATCGCGCCCCGGCCGGCGCTGCTCCGATCGACGCTCCGCCCATCGGCGAAGAAGATATCCCGTTCTGAGATCTGTTCCGGTTGAATAGTCGAAGCTTCCCGGACGGCCCGGATCGATTGTCGATCCGGGCCGTCCGGTGTTTTGTGCTTTCCTGATGCTTGCCCGTTACCCCGTCGCCAGCGTCTTCATTCTCAACCGCGTCAGCAAGTCGCTCAGGGCCGGCCGCGCCGTTGGAGCCTCAGGGAGCTTCGACTCAGCCTGCGCCTCCTCCAGAAGCTCGCGTAGCCGCTCATATTCCGCCCGGTGCAGCGCCATCTCGGCGTCGGGCAGCTTCTCCTTCTCCGCCCCCCCGGTCTTGCGCGCAATCAGGTCGTTCACATACGGCAGCTTGTACTCGGCGTTCAGTTGCGGCAAGTTCGCGCACAGCGTCCCCGTTCGCATCAGGTGAATGCCCGTCAGCAGCACGCGATAGAGATACAGCAGCGGCTTCACCCGCTTCTCCTTTGCAAACAGGCCCCACTGCGTTTCGGCGAACCCCAGATAGTGAAACGCGTGATATCGCGTGAGGCACGCCGGCGCCAGTGAGCACAACTCCGCGTGCTCGGGCGACGTCCGCACAATGAGCGGCGAGAGCAACTGCTCCAGCACATACCCGTTGCGCTTCAGCAGCATGTGAAAGAACTTCTCGACGTCGTGCGTCACTAAATCGATCTCAACGCCGCGGAAAATCCTCTCCGACTCGATCGTCCGCCGTGGCTCTTCGAGTCGAAAGACCTCACGCGCCGGCAGCACGTGCGTGCCGCGAAGGTCGTAATCGCTGTCGGGCGATGCAAACCCATACAGGTGCGCCCCGCTCACCGTCGCGAACACCAGCCCATACGGCTGTCCGCTCATGATCTCCCGGCACAGCGACAGGTCAAAGCCCGCATGCTCGTTCATCGTGTCTCCTCTCGCCGCGCCATCTCGCGCCTCGCTTCGATCAGGATCGCATTCGCCCGCTCATAGTCGGGCCGCTCGGGCAACCGGCAGTCGCCGAAAGCTTCCTCAAACTCCCGGTGCAGCGACTGCCGCCACCGGTCCACATCGTCCCACGCCAATAGCCCATCGCGAATCGCCAGAAGCTGCTCGCGCTGCTCGACCACCCGCACCGGCAGCTCACCCGTGCGGAGCGCCGCGATCCCCGATATCAGCAGCCGAATCAGGTGCATCGCGTGCTTCCACTTTACCTGCCCGCTCGTGCGCACGTCCTGCTCGATCTTGCGAAACTGCGAGAGGGCATACCCGTTGAACGTCTGAAACACGAGCCGCGAGAGGAACATCGAGCGCCCCTCCACCAGCCGCTGCGCAATCGGATCGGCATGCTCCACAATCGGCGAATAGAGCGCTTCAAGCACGTTGGGGTTGGCCTTGAGCGCCAGTTTCATGAACTTCTCAAGTTCCCAGTAGCACTCCTCGTTGTCCACATTCTCGAGTTGCTCCGGCACACCATAGATCGACCAGTGCATCCGCGCCGGGGGCAGATAAATCCCCCGCCGGTCCGTGTCCGACCCGTCGCAATCAAGCCCATACGCCCGCGAACCAATCACCACGCGAAAAATCACGTGGTCATACAGGTCATACTCCGTCAGCGGATCAACGCTCCGCGAATAGTCGGCCCGCTGATACACGCTCAGCGCCTGAAGTTCGCGCCGCTTCAGCGCGTGCTCGTCACCCCCCGAAAATCGCACCCGGTACGCGTGCTCGGGGTCACCCGGCGCTGTCACGATCAGCCCCGCCGTCCCCCGCGGGTGCGACGGCCGCCCATCCGCCCCCCGCACCTCCACCAGCGCGACCACCGCCGTCCCCACGGGCAGAATCGGTGGCAGGTTGTGTGCGGGGGTGGTCAACGGCGGTCTTTCAAACAGTGCAGCAGCTTTCGCGCGGATCGACGACTGACCCCTTCGTGAATCGTACAGACGCGCGCCGACCCGCACGGTGACGTTCCCCGTTTTCCGTTACCATCGGTCCATCCTCACCTCTTCGCCCCCGCCTCCCCGTGAGCCCCCCGAATGCCCAACGGACCCGCATCGCACGGCTCTGAACGTTCCCCCTCACCGCGCCCGCCCCTCGGCTCGCGCTTCTTCGACGCCGTCGAATGGCTCGGCAACAAACTCCCCGAACCCGCCGTCCTCTTCGCCATCCTCGCCGCCGTGGTCATCCTGCTCTCAGGGTTTGGCTCCGCTCTGGGCTGGCGCGTTCAGCCCAAACAGGTTCGCGTCGAACTTATCGCGCAGGTCGATGCCGCCGGAGCGCCCTTGCTGCTCGCCGGCGGCCAACCGAAAATGACGCCGCGCTTGGATCAGCACGGCAAACCCGTCACCACACTCGTCGATATCGGCTCGCCCATCGCACCCCGAAGCCTGATGACCACCGACGGCGTCTATTGGATGCTCTCGTCCATGGTCCGCAACTTCGTCACGCTCCCGGCGCTCGGACTCGTCGTTGTCTGCATGCTCGGCATCGGCCTGGCCGAGAAGGTCGGCTTCTTCGGCGCGTTCATGCGCATCCTCGCCCTCGCCACGCCCCGCACGCTCCTCACGCCCATGGTCGTCTTTCTGGGAGCCAACTCCAGCGTCGCCGCCGATGCCGGTTTCGTCATCCTGCCGCCCCTCGCCGCGGCGCTCTACCTCGCCGTCCGTCGCCACCCCGTCGCCGGCCTCGCCGCGGCGTTCGCGGGTGTCGCCGGCGGTTTCGGCGGCGGGTTCTTCCCCAACGCCGCCGATGGATTCCTTGCCGGTGTCGCGTCGCAAGCCGCGGGAATCATCGATCCCGACTACCACGATGTTGTCACCACTCACAATCAGTACTTCAAAATGGGCTCGGCGATCATCATCACCCTCGTCGGCTGGTTTATCACCGACCGCATCGTCGAGCCCCGCCTCCTCCGCCATGCTGCCGCTGCCGCCAGCACATCGGCCAACACCCCCGTTCGCAATCTGACCCCCGTTGACATGGCCATCACATCCACCGAGCGCCGCGGCCTCATCGGTGCCGGCCTCGCGTTCGTCGTCGTCGTTGCCCTGTTCATCGCCATGACACTCCTCCCCGGCTGGCCCCTCGCCGGTAAAGGCCTGCCCACACTTGCTGACGGCCGCGTCCTCGTGCAGCAGAACGCCCAGACCCTTTCGCCCGAGCAAGCCGCTCTCGCCCCCGCCGGAACCCTCCTGGCTGAAGCGCCGCTTCCAGTCGGCCCCGGTCCCGGCAAGCCGCGACTCCTTGAAAACACCAGCGACCGCTGGACGCAGGCCATCGTGCCGCTCATTCTCTTCGCGTTCCTGATCCCCGGCATCGTGTACGGCCGCCTCACCGGCTCGCTCCGGACTCAGAAGGACTTCGTCGAGGCCGTCTACCACGGCATCGCCTCCATCATCCCCGTCATTGCCATCGCGTTCTTCCTCGGCCAGTTCGTCAACTATTTCTCCTACTCCGGCCTCGACCGCATGCTCGCCTTTGCCGGCGGCGACCTCCTCATGCGCGCTGATCTTCCCACCCCAGTCCTCCTCGTCCTCTTCATCCTCATCGTCGTCGCCGGCGACTTCGCCATCAGCGGTATGCTTAGCAAGTTCGCTCTCCTTGCGCCCATCTTCATTCCCATGTTCATGATGGTCGGGCTCAGCCCCGAACTCACCACCGCCGCCTACCGCATCGGCGACTCGGTCGTGAACACCATCACGCCCATGAACTCCTACCTGCTCATCATCCTCGCCGTGCTCCAGAAATACCGCAAAGATGCCGGCCTCGGCACCCTCATCGCCCTCATGCTGCCCTACTCCATCTCGTTCTTCCTCTGCTGGACCACCTTCCTCTTGGTATGGCTCGCCTTCGGATGGCCGCTCGGCACCAACGCGCCCCTCCAATACCTCCCGGCGCACTGATCAGTTGCCAAAAATCGCCCGAACATCCGGCCTTCGAGCCACCAATCAGCCCTCCGCACGCCATTCACTCAAAGCCCGCGCGCTCCTACACTCCCCTCCTGCCCGGCCCCGTCTCATCGACTCGGCTCGGCCCATCTCGTTCCCTTAGTTGGGGTCGGCTCGCCTTGTTGGCAAGACCAACTCCTAACTCTCTGGGCTGATCACCCCGCGCTTCTCGAAAGCGCGGCACAGGCCCGAAAGGACAGCTCCCAATGGCTCACTCGCTCAAACTTCTCCTCACTGAAAACGTCGAAAACACCGGCATCGTCGGTGATGTGGTCACCGTCCGCAAGGGCTACGCCCGCAACTTCCTCCTCCCCCGCAACCTCGCCACCGTCCCCTCTGACGCCCTCATCAAGCAGCTCCAGAGCAAGCGTGCCGACGCTCTCAAGGAACTCGAAGCCCTCCGCTCGCAGCGCGCCAGCATCATCGAGAAGATCAAGGGCTTCGAACTCAGCATGGTCCGTTCTTGCAACGATGCCGGCATTCTCTACGCCGCCGTCACGCAGCAGGACATCGCAGCCGCGCTCACCGCCGCGGGCCACCCCGGCATCACGGCCCGCGAAGTCCGCATCGGCCAGAACATCAAGCGCATCGACAACTACGACATCCACGTCAAGTTCGGCCCCGAACTCGACACCGTCATCAAGATCCACATCCAAGCCGATCGCAAGCTCGACCTCGGTGGTCGCCAAGAAGAGAAGCCCGCTGGTGATGCCAAGGCCGCTGCCGCTGGTGCCGAAGGTGCCACCGCCGAGGCCGGCAAGGATGGCAAGCCCGCAGCCGCCGGCGACAAGCCCCGTGGCGACCGCGCCGGTGGCGGCGACCGCGCTGGTGGTGGTGATCGCGCTGGTGGTGGTGGCGATCGTGGCGGCGAGCGCCCCGAGCGCAAGGATCGCGAGGACCGTGGCGGTCGTGGCAGCATGAACTTCGCCAAGATGGACTTCACCGCGAAGCGCGTTGTGGGCTGGGGCGATGCCCCCGCCGCTCCCGCCGGCGATGCCGCCGCCCCCGCAGCCGATGCCAAGCCCGCCAAGGCCAAGGGCGCGAAGAACGCCGATGCCGGCGACAAGCCCGCCAAGAAGGAAAAGTCCGCCAAGAAGTAATCTTGGTTGACTGACGACCAGCAAGTTCAAAGGCCCGCGGATCCGTCCGCGGGCCTTTTTCATTCGCGGTTGAAGATCGTGTTTTGTACGGGTTTGGCGATGGTCAGGCCGCTCGCCAAAACCAGCCCCAACCAGCATCCGCCCCTGTTCTGAGCCCATCCAACCGGTTGACCGCGCAAGCCTCACCGCTAACATTGTCCTTCCCCCGAACACAGTCAACTTCGGGCCATTGCCCTGAGTGAACTGAGTGCCTTTGGTGCCGCGAGCGTCGCCATGACCGAATCCGATGACAGCGAAGACGACGTCGGTTAACGACCCTTCAGAGGTCGATGGCTATCCCCGACTCACGATGGGGACCCAAAGCACTCTTCTCGTTCTCACGAACTTTCCTGTCGGTGGTCACGACTCGCTCTGAGCCGCAGCCATCGGCGATTCCGCAGCACATTGGCCGCGCGAGGCGGCTGCTGATCTGTTCCCCTCACCTCCTCCCCTGGCCCCTTCCGCTTCGCAGGCCAGGCCCGCATTGATCCCCATGAGCACCCCCTCCACTGAATCGGCGACTGCAAGGACCACGAACATGACGACCAACCCGCTCGAATATATCCGCAACATCGGTATCTGCGCCCACATCGACGCAGGCAAGACCACCGTCTCCGAACGCATCCTGTTCTACACCGGCAAGAACTACAAGATGGGCGAAGTGCACGAAGGCACCGCCACCATGGACTTCCTGCAAGACGAGCAGGAGCGCGGCATCACCATCCAGTCGGCCGCCACCACCTGTCCGTGGACGTTCGAAGGCCATGACTACAAGGTCAACCTCATCGACACCCCCGGCCACGTCGACTTCACCATCGAGGTCGAGCGCTCCCTCCGCGTCCTCGACGGCGCAGTCGCCGTGTTCGACGGCAAAGAAGGCGTTGAGGCCCAGTCCGAAACCGTCTGGCGTCAAGCCGACCGTTACCGCGTTCCCCGCCTCTGCTTCGTCAACAAGATGGACAAGCTCGGCGCCGACTTTGAGTTCTCCTTCGGCACCATCAAGACGCGCCTCGGCGCCAACGCCATCGCCATCCAGTACCCCATCGGCAAGGGCAACGAACTCCGCGGCATCATCGACCTTGTCGAGATGCGGGCCTACGACTTCGAGGCCGACGAAAACGGCGCCGTCATCACCGAGATCCCCATCCCCGAAGAGTTCGCCGAGAAGGCGGCCGAGTGGCGCCACACCCTGGTCGAGAAGGCTTCCGAGCTCGATGACACCCTCACCGAAAAGTACCTGACCGACGAGAAGTCGATCACCAACGACGAGATCCGCGCCGCCATCCGCAAGGGCACGATTGCCCGCCAGTGCAATCCCGTCCTCTGCGGCGCTGCCCTCCGCAACATCGGCGTCCAGATGATTCTCGACGCCGTCTGCAAGTACCTCCCCGCCCCCTTCCAAAAGGAAGAGGTCGAAGGAACCGATCCGCGCGACAAGAACGTCAAGATGACCCGTCCCCACGACGAGAAGGCACCCTTCTCCGCCCTCGTCTTCAAGGTCGTCTCCGATACCCACGGCGATCTCACCTACATGCGCATCTACTCGGGCACCCTCGAGAAGGGCCAACGCGTCGTCAATCCCGTCAACGGTGAGCGCGAACTCGCCAGCCGCATCTTCGAGATGCACGCCAAGGACCGGATCCCCCTCGATCGCGCCACCGCCGGCAACATCGTCGCCGTCGTCGGTATCAAGAAGTCGTTCACCGGTGACACCGTCTGCGACCCCGACGACCAGATCGTCCTCGAGCGCATGACCTTCCCCGAGCCCGTCATCTCCATGGCCATCGAGCCCAAGTCGGCCGACGACCGCCAGAAGCTCGGCAACGCCCTCGGCGTCATCCGCCGCGAGGACCCGTCCTTCCGCTTCTCCTACAACGATGAAACCGGCCAGACCATCATCTCCGGCATGGGCGAGCTCCACCTTGACATCATCAAGACCAAGCTCGTCCGCGACATGAAGATCAGTGTCGAAGTCGGCAAGCCCCAGGTCGCCTATCGCGAGACCATCAGCCGCAAGGTCACCGATGTCCGCGGTAAGCACGCCAAGCAGTCCGGTGGTCGCGGTCAGTTCGGTGACTGTGTCATCACCCTTGAGCCCTACACCGCCGCCCAGGCCGAGGCCGACGAAGTCGAGTTCACCAATAGCGTCGCCTTCGTCAACGAAGTCGTCGGTGGCGCCATTCCCAAAGAGTTCATCCCCTCGATCGAGTACGGCGTTCGCCAGACCGCCCTCGCCGGCGTCTTCGCGGGCTACCCCCTCATTAACATCAAGGTCACCCTCACTTACGGCTCCTACCACGATGTCGACTCCTCGCAGATCGCCTTCGAACAGGCCGGCCGCATCGCCCTCCAGGAGGCCGTCGCCAAGGCACAGGGCGTTCTCCTCGAGCCGATCATGAAGGTCGTCGTCACCGTCCCCGACGAATACTTCGGCGCCGTCACCGGCGACATCTCCAGCCGCCGCGGCATGATCATCGATACCGATGACCGCGGCATCGTCAAGCTCGTCACCTGCGAGGTGCCGCTGAGCGAGATGTTCGGCTACACCACCACGCTCCGCTCCCTCACTCAGGGCCGCGCCAGCAACACGATGGAGTTCCACGCCTACCGCACCATGCCCCGCACCCTTCAGGAAGAAATCGTCAAGAAGTCCAAGGGCTGATCAGCAACCGGTAGCAGTTTGAGTATTCCAGCGACCCCGCGGGCCACACCTCGCGGGGTCGCTGTGCTTTTGCCCTGCGCGAGCCCGGCGGGTCGCGTCTCAGGCCAGTTCATTCGGAATCGCCAGCAAATCCCCCTGCCGCAGCACATCGGGCAACTCCGCCACCGTCTTCGCCTGCTCGATCACAAACGGCCCCGTCCGTGTCCTTCGCAGCGCCGCAATCGTTCCCCCCGTCCCCAGCGCTGTTCCAATGTCCCGCCCCAGCGCTCGAATGTACGTCCCCTTGCCGCAGTCAATGTTCAGCCGCAGTCGCGGATACGCGTATTCCAGAATCGTGATGGCATCAATCCGCACCGGCCGCGCCGCCAAAACAACCTCCTCGCCCCTTCGCGCCAGCGCGTACGCCCGCTGCCCGCCGATCTTCATGGCGCTAAACGCCGGCGGCCGTTGCGAGATCACGCCCACAAAGTTTCGGCACACCGACTCAACTTGCTCAAGCGTCGGCGGCTCAGCCACAGCCACCTCCGTCCGTTCTCCTTCGGCATCATCCGTCGTGCTGAACGCCGACAGATCGATCTCCGTCAAATAGCTCTTCGCCTCGGTCATGATCTTATTGCACAGTGGCGTCGCCTTGCCCACCAGAATCACCAGCAGCCCCGTCGCCAGCGGATCAAGCGTGCCGCCATGCCCCACTTTTACCCGCTTGGGTGCGCCCGCCAGCACCAGTTTTCGCCTCACAATGCGGCACACATCCATCGACGACCGCCGCAGCGGCTTATCAATGATGAGCAGCCCCGCGGGCGTCGGAATCGGTGACGGTGCTGGGGTTAAGAATGGCGGTTGGGGTGTTGGTGGGGGTGTTGGTGCAGCATCGTCTTTAGGTGTGTCATTCATCATCGCTCCCGCTCCACAATCACCCACCCACTCATCCGTTGATACCCCGGCACCGCCGCCTGCCCAACCTCGCGAGTACCCGCTGGCAGTCGTGCCCCGCCTCCACGCTCTGAATCCCACGGCACAATTACCAGCCCGCCCGGGTGCGCCTCGAGCCACTTGCCCACATCCCCCTTCGCAATCCGCTCCGCGTGCGCCCGTGTCGCAAACCCCACGCTGTCGGCAAGATTCGTAGTCGCCCACGGTCGCGCCCGCGCCGGGTCTACCGCCTCCAGCACCTGCCGCAGTTCTTCAGATGCTCTGCCCGGCACAAGCAGCGGAGCCACAATCGCCAGCAGCGGTCCCACCATGCAAACCAGCGACACGATCGCCAGCCCCGTGCCCACCACCATCGCCGACGCCAACCGCCTCCGCAGCACCACCGAGCCCGCCGCAATCGCAAAGACCAGCGCAGCGCCCGCCGCCGCCAACATCACGATCCGTGTCCAAATCGTGCCCGCATGCGGCGATTCGCCCGCCGCAAAACTCGGCGCAAACATGGCCACCATCCCGAGCGCCATCACCACAATCGGCCCCCCGCCCACCAACCACCAAATGACCCGCCCCGCCAACCCCGCCACCACGCCCGTCAGCAGCGCCCGCGCTGTCACGATGGCCACCAGCGGATACAGCGGCATCGTGTAATGCAGCAGTTTCGCCGGCGAAAGCTCAAACAACAACCAACTCGGCCCGATCACCGCCAGCAGAAAGAGCGCCGGCGAAAACCCGCCCGCCCGCGCCAGCACAAGCCCGCGCCCCGCGCCCCATACCCTGCCCATCACCCCGCCACCATCTCGCGCCCCACCAGTTCTATCGTCTCGCCCCGCAGTTGCAAAAACCTCCCGCCACGCCCCCCCAACCGCCGCCAGCGTCACCAGCGACCCAGGCCAGAACAGCACCGCCAGCATCACCGTGTGAAACCCCGGCGGCCAGAAGTGCCCCTCTTTGCTCCCCGTCGCCGCCCGCATAAAGAACTCATCCCACACCCCGCGCACATACACGCCCAGCCCGCCCTGCTGCTGTGCCACACTCCACAGCCACGGCCCCGCCGCCCCCGCCAGCATCACCGCCAGCAGCCCCGGCCGCAACCCCGCAATCCACCGCCATGACCGCATCCAAAACGCCGCCGTCACCACCGCCAGCACCACCACCATGAGCGTGATCGGCCCCTTCGTCATCACTCCCGCCGCAATGGCCGCGTGCAGCACCAGCGCCGGCCCCAGCCTGGCGCTTCGCCCGCCGCTCTTCGCGCCCAGCACATCCGTCAGGCACCGATACAGCGCACACACCGCCGCCATCGTAAAAAACACCATCACCTGATCCGCCCGTGCCTGGTGCGCATCCCACACAAAGATCGGGCTCACCGCCAGCAGCGCCGCCGCCATGGTCCCGATTCCCCGCCCCCCGACCCCCCCCGCTCCCCCGCCCGCCCCAGCTCCAAACATCTGGTTCCCCAGCCGCCGCGTCAGCAGCACCGTTCCCACCGCCGCCAGCACGCTCGGAATCCGATACATCCAGATCGCGTCACGCTCCGGACGCCCACCAGTCATCACCCACGCGCTCGCCACCTGCATCCAGTACACCAGCGGCGGCTTGTTCAGCCGCGCCACCTCGCCCAGATACGGCACCGCCCACCCGCCACCATGCAGCCGCGCCTCGCGTGCCTCCACCGGCAGCGCCGCCGCTTCAAACATTTGCCGGCTCGCCTGCGCAAACCGGGCCTCGTCGCGATCCACCGCCGCAATCGCCCTCAAACCCGGGAGATACACTGCTGCACACAGCGCGACCAGCAACGTCACGTCGCGCAGTGTGGAGGCCCGTCCCAGCATGGAAAGCAGTCGCTTCAGCACAAGCATCGACTATAACCGCACCCTCGCGTGGCCGGTGCGGATTCTCCACCACTCCGTCGCCTGGGCGGCCGATCACCCCGTGTGCTCTCTCCTCGCCGCCGGGCTCATCCTCACCCTCGCCCTCATGCCCGCCGACCTCCTCATCACCCTTGCCGCAAAGGACCTTTTCGCCTCCTTCCCAAGCGATGTCCGCCGCGAAGTGCTCGCCCTCCAGCAATATGGCCAGGTGACCTTCAGCCTCGTCATCGGCATCGTCATCCTGCTCCTCGCCCCCCGCCAGCGCGCCCGCATCTGGGGCTGGGTTGTAAGCTCGCTCTTCGTCTTCCTCTCCGCAAACGCCCTCAAGATCCTCATCGCCCGCCCGCGCCCCACCGCCATGCACACCGAGCGCCTCGTCGGCTCGCTTGGCCCCATGGACTTCGTTTGGCTCTGGGGCACCGTCCCCGAAAAACTCCGTGATGGCGGCACCAAAACCCTTCACGCCTGGTCCGGAGTCTTCCACCTCGAGTCCATGCCCTCGCGCCACTCCGCTTTCGCCGCCGTCTGCTCCGTCGTCCTCGCCTCGCTCTTCCCCAGCCTCCGCTGGCTCGTCCTCTTCCTCATGCTCATCGTCATGGCCGCCCGCGTCCTCACCGGCGAACACTGGGCCAGCGACACCATCGCCGGCGCCGCCATCGGCGCTGCCATCACCATCGCCGTCATGCGCCGTTGGCCCGAAGTAGCCCCCGCCCTTGCCCCCGTCTGAGCAACCTCACATCCCCAGCAGGTGCTTCACCGCCTGCACCATCTCACCCCGCGGCACCTCGGTCTGCCCCGGCCGCGTCTGCTTCCACGCCGCGTGATC
>Ga0105049_10007396_pt1 | contig 12734 bp, 7 predicted proteins | sample MAT06_FD_78087 | JGI IMG/M metagenome (GOLD analysis project Ga0105049, IMG submission 78087) | Freshwater microbial communities from Lake Fryxell liftoff mats and glacier meltwater in Antarctica - MAT-06 | ecosystem: Environmental > Aquatic > Freshwater > Ice > Liftoff microbial mat | place...
CTACCATCCGACGCCCATCCGGGCCAAGAAGGCTCCAGAAGCTGTTAGCCCCAGAAGCTATGAGCAAGAACAAAACCAGGCATCGGCACCGACTACCGACTTCCGACGACTCGATACCCGAGCTTTTCTTGCTCATATACTCCGCGCGGTTAGGAATGAGGCATTTTTGCCTTGAGGCGTTTGGCGTGGGGACATTCTCCGTTGGCCCGCCTGGGGTTGCGCTGCGCTTCACCCCAGGCTACTCGCCGGTCGCCCATTCGGGCTACAAAGACCGCGACCAATTCAGCTTGTTTTAGCCCGGATGGGCGTCGGATGGTAGCCAGGGGTGGAGCGCTTCGCGCAACCCCTGGCGTGGGGCGTCCAGCGACACGAAGCGATGGTCGTCAGACTGATGTTGCCGGCTCGACAAATGTATCAATCCCGGCCGCGCGGAGTATAGCTTCTGGAGCATTTTGCAGCCCAACGGGCGACCGGCGTGTAGCCAGTGGGTGAAGTGAAGCGCAGCGAAACGCAACCCTGGCGGGCGGTCCCATATTGCCCTCGGCTTGCCAGGAGTCTGCTTACTCGCAAGACCCTTAATCCGTCGCATCCGTGTCATCCGCGTTTCGTTTTTGCCTTGACTTTGGCTTTGCCTTGGGCTTCGCTTTAGTGGCGACACCCACTTTCGGGCACAGCGCCGCGACGGGGCACGCCTCGCAGCGGGGCTTCCGGGCGAAGCAGATCGCGCGGCCGTGCAGGATGAGCCGGTGGCTGAACGCGGTCCACTCGGGTTGAGGCACCAACTCCATCAACTCAAGTTCGACCTTCACGGGGTCTTCGTGCCGTGTGAGGCCGAGGCGGCGCGAGAGGCGGCCGACGTGCGTATCCACCGTGATGCCCGGAATGTCGAAGCAATTGCCCAGCACGACGTTCGCCGTCTTGCGGCCGACACCGGGAAGCACAACGAGATCATCGAGACTCGGCGGCACCTCGCCACCGAACGTCTCGACCAGGATGACACAGCAGGCCCGGATGTGCTTGGCCTTGTTCTTGTAGAAGCCCGTCGATTTCACGAGTTGCTGTAGCTCCGTGATGTCGCAAGTGGCGAAGTCCTGCGCCGTGCGGAAGCGGGCGAACAGCGCGGGTGTGACGAGGTTCACCCGGGCGTCGGTACACTGCGCTGAAAGAATCGTGGCGATGAGCAGTTGCAGCGGATTTGCGTGTGTCAGCGCGCAGGCCGCTTCCGGGTAGTGCCGCGTGAGGATGGCATCAATGGGGCCGACTCGTTCGCGTGCCGGCGGCAATGGGGGAGCTTCCATGCGGTTATGGTAGCGGGCACACGGCACGGACCAAGCCGGGGGTCCCTTTAGATTTTGGCAAACCGGCGACCTTACGGTGCGCCGCTCACCTTCAGGTTTCCACGCGAAGCCGCTCACACATCAACACAAAAGGTGAGCGGCGCACCGTAAGGTCGCCGGTTTACCCCTACGCCTCCAAAAACCAATGGGGCACTCCAAGCCGGGCGACACTGGTTTGATGCGCTCATGCCGGGTATCCTGTCATCTCACGCCAATCGGTCACCGCCGGGCCATCTTATGAGCCGCCTTTTCCTTCTGGGCACACCTGCAATCCTCATTGCCCTCCTCGCGGGCTTGCTGGTGGGTGCCGATCACCCGATCCCAGAGCCGTTCAAGCAAGCGCCGCCGACGCAGTTCGAGTGCCGCTGGGCGGACACTCCAATTACGATTGATGGCAGTGGCGACGAAGCCGCGTGGAAGCACGCCCAGGAGATCACCGCGTTCCACCTTCCCTGGCTCGGCGACAAGGCGCGATTCGCACGCACCGCGACCAAGACCAAACTCCTTTGGGACCGCGATTACCTGTACTTCCTCGCGGACATGGAAGATACCGATCTGTTCGCGGACATCAAGGAACACGATGGCGAATTGTGGAAGAACGACGTGTTCGAGTTATTCTTCCGGCCGGACAGCGAGAAGACCGGCTACTACGAATTCCAGGTGAGCGCCGCTGGCACCACGTTCGATGCGTTCTACCCGAAGTATGACCTCGACGCGATTGAGAAGCAAAGCAAGGTCGGCGACTTCCACCTCGACGCCAAGGTGAAACTCCGTGGCACGCTCAACAAACGAGACGGCAACGATAAGGGCTGGACCGTCGAGGGCCGCATCGCGTGGACGGACTTCGCCCGCACCGGCGGCCGCCCGGACATCGGCGAGGCGTGGAAGCTCAACCTCTGCCGCTTCGATTACCACAAGGACTGGAAAGAACCCGAACTCTCGTGCATTGCACCCATCGCCAAGAAGAAGCTGTCGGCCTTCTTCCATCAGTCGGATGACTACGCCAAAGTCGCGTTCATCGGGCCTGATGCGACCACGGCGAAACCGCACGGCATCGACAAGCGCACGCCGCTGACCACCTCAACCGTCGTGGGCTTCCCAGATGCGCCGCCACCCTACCGGGCCGTGCGGGTGATGACCGAGTTCAAGCCCGAGTTCCCCATTTGCGTCGCCCGCATTCCGGGGACTACCGAGGCACTACTGATTACGCAGCCGCGAAGCTACGGCCCGACTGCGGTGTCACGATTCGCCTTCGACGCAGCCACCAAGGACATGGCGAAGCTCTTCGAGACGCCCGACGGCGGCACCGCTTACGACATCACCTTCCACCCGAAGTTCACAGAGAACGGCTTCGTGTATGTGGGCTGGAACGGCGGCCGGCCCGACCAGAAGAAGAAGTTCAGCACGGTGACGCGGTACACGATGGCCACGAAGCCGCCGTTCACACTCGATACCAAGACCGCCAAGACGATCATCGAATGGGAATCGGATGGCCACAACGGCTGTGCCGTGTGCTTCGGTGCGGATGGCTTCATGTATGTCACCTCGGGCGACGGCACCTCGGATTCCGATACGAACGTGACCGGCCAGCGCACCGATTTGCTGCTCGCCAAGGTGCTGCGAATTGATGTGGATGGCACCACCGAAGCCGAAGGCAAAACCCCCGCGAAGAATTACCGCGTTCCCAAGGACAACCCGTTCGTCGCTGATAAGCGATTCGTGCCCGAAACATGGGCTTACGGGCTTCGCAATCCGTGGCGCATCACCTTCGATACCAAAACCGGCCAACTGTGGGTCGGCAACAACGGCCAGGACATCTGGGAGACGGCGTATCTCGTGAAACCGGGCGACAACTACGGGTGGAGCGTGCTGGAAGGCAGCCACGACTTCTACCCGCAACGCAAAGCCGGGCCGACGGCGTTCACGAAGCCCACGGTCGAACACCACCACGCGGAAGCGCGATCACTCACCGGCGGCGTCGTGTACCACGGCGACAAACTGCCCGACATCAAGGGCGCATACATCTACGGCGACTACAGCACGGGGCGCATCTGGGCCGTCAAGCACGACGGCAAGGCGGTTTCGTGGCACAAGGAAATTGCCATCACCACGCTGAAGATCACGGGCTTCTCGCTCGACCCGAACGGCGAACTCTTGGTGAACCACCACGGCGGAACCGGCGACGGCGGATTCTTCACACTCGAACCGAACCCCGAGAAAGCCAGCACCACGTTCCCACGCAAGCTCTCGGACAGCGGCCTTTTCGACTCGGTGAAAGACCACAAACTCAAGGCTGGCGTCGTGCCCTATTCCGTGAACGCGCCGTTCTGGTCGGACGGCCTTTACAAGGAACGTGCCCTCGCGCTACCCGCCGGGGAGACAATCGGCTTCACCCGCAACCGGGGCTGGAACTTCCCCGACAAGACCGTGCTCGTGAAGAGTTTCGCCCTCGAAAAGAAGGAAGGCGATCCGACTTCGCGCAAGTGGGTCGAGACGCGGTTCCTCACGAAGCAATCCGGCGAATGGCACGGCTACTCCTATGTGTGGAACGACGCCGGCACCGACGCCACACTCGTGGACGCCAAAGGAATGGATATCACCTTCAAGGTGACGAATGCCGTTGGCGAACGTGACCAAACGTGGCACTACCCGAGCCGAGCCGAGTGCATGGTGTGCCATAGCCGGGCGCAGAACTACGTTCTCGGGCTGTGCGAACTTCAGATGAACAAGGACCACACTTACCCGAACGGCACCACGGATAACCAACTTCGCGTACTGGAACATCTCGGCATGCTCAAGACCGACTGGTACGCCGAGGTCAAGGGCGACATCAAGGACGAAGCCAACAAGCCGCAACCGAATCAGCGCGTGGCGAAGGGTAGCGGTGGCATGCTGCATCAGTCACCGGCGGCGTTCAAGCACCTGGTCGATCCCTACGATAGCAAGCAAGACCTGAACTTGCGGGCGCGTTCGTGGCTGCACGCGAACTGCTCCTCGTGTCACATAGAGGCCGGCGGCGGAAACGCCCAGTTCGAGTCCGAGTTCTCGCTGACGCGGGACAAGTTGAAGCTCGTAGACGTGGCCCCCGTTCACCAAACCTTCGACCTGAAGGATGCGAAGCTGGTGGCCCCCGGCGACCCGGCCCGCAGTGTGTTGGTTCACCGCGTCGGCCTGCGCGGCCCCGGCCAGATGCCGCCGCTTTCGACTTACCGCAAGGACGACGCGGGCCTGGCACTGCTACGCGACTGGGTGAAGAGCCTGGGGAAATGAAGAAGACAAAAGACCGTGCGGAAATCCAAGGGCAAAGGGCAACAGCCAGAGAGCAGAAGTCAGAAAGCAAAGGCAGGTTGGCCGCAAAAAGGTACAAAAAGCCACAAACCGTGATTGAGTGCCCACAGCGGGTGGTAGTGAGATATGTTGCGGAGTTCAGGAATGGCAGATGGAAAATGGGTCGCGGGGCTGACACCCGAAATGCCGGTGGCGGAGGCGGCGCGGTTGGTGCTCACCTCGCGGTTCGAGGGCGTGCGGCAGTGGTTGCCGGCGGCGACCGAGAAGCCTTACCACGACACGGAGACGGTCCACCAACTGCGGGTCAGCACGCGACGGGCCGCGGCCGCCCTGCGCGTGTTCGCGGACTGCGTGCCCCGCAAGGAACTGAAGGCCACGCGGCGCTATCTTCGCTTGATTCGCCGGGCCGCCGGCAACGCCCGCGATTGGGACGTATTCCGCCTCGGCTTGGCCACCGAGAAGGCTCTGGCCACGGCGGCCGGCAAGCCCACCCGCGACTTCCTGATGGGGTACGCTTTCGGCGAACGCTCGGCGGCGCAAGCCGCGCTCGACGAGATGGGCCCGACCGCCGGGTTAAGCTTCCTGCGGGTCGCCGACGAACTTCCCGGCCTCGTCAGCGAACCGCGTGGCGATAACCCGCCCGAGAACCTTGGCGTCCTCGCGGCACAGCAGTTCGGGGAGTTGCTGGAGACATTCGACGCGGCCGTGCAGGCAAATCCAACTGATCCCACGGCGCTGCACTCGCTTCGCATTGTGGGCAAGCGCACACGGTACGCACTGGAAATCTTCGCGGATTGCTTCCCACCCGCATTCAAACAGACCGTATACCCGAGCGTAGAGCGCGTGCAGGAAGTCCTCGGGACCATCCAGGACGCGAACGTGAGCCGGGATCGGCTCACGATGCTTCGGGATCGTGTGAAGTTGGCAGCCCCGAAGGAGTGGCCCCGGCTTCAGAAGGGATTCGAGGGATTGCTCACGGCAACGCGGGCACGACTGCCGACCGGTCGCAAAGCGTTCCAGGCGTGGCGCAAGGGCTGGGTCAAACTCATCGCCAGCGTAGAAGTGGAAATCGTCGAGGCAGTGGGGACGGAAACTGCGGCGTAGTGAACGCGGATCAGTTCCCCGACGCGGGCGGCCCGACCGGCGGGCCGAGTTCGACGGGCGGAATACGATCATTCGGAACGCGGGGCTTATCGGGCGGTCGCTGCAACTTGCTTGGAAAGCATGTGTCGAGGAATCCCGCGATCGGTGCGTTGCTGCATCCAGTGGCACATGCCGCGACCGCTGCAACCGCAACTGTGAGAAGACGCTTCATGGCGAAGCGAATAGGCAAGTCGTGTGGGTGACGCAAGTGCAACCGCAAAAATCGACACGCACATAGTCATGGAGCACAGGGCTTCCGCCCTGTGCCCGCCGTTCTTCGTGGCCAGAGAATCACTTCTTGCTGAGGTCGGTGAACTTGATGTCCTTGAACTCGACTCGCATCTTGGAGTAACCGGCGTGGGCCTGGAAGGCGATGATGCCGTCGGCCGGGGCGGGCTTCGCGTCCTTGCCGGGGAGCGTGGGGAAGTCGTCGTCCACCATTGTCTCGCCGTTCACCTTGACCGTGATCTTCGTGCCCTTGGCGATGATGAGGTACTCGTTGAATTCCGTCTCCTTGACGGCTTTTCCGATCTTCTTGGGGTCCGACGCCTTCATCATGCCGCCGACGCCTTCGCCGTAGAGGCTGCCCCAGTAACCCTTGCCCACGTCCACCTGCGGGCCGGCGACCACGAACTTCTTCTCGTCCTTCAACATGCTGCGAATCTGTGCGCCGCTGTTGCCGATGCCATCGCGCAGTTGCACTTTGAACGACAACTCGAAGTCGCTGTACTTCTTCTTGCTGCAGAAGAACGTGTTGTATTTCGGGTCTTCCATCGTTTCGCCGACAACGGTCTTCGCCTTGGCGTCGAGCTTCCAAATGTCGGTGCGGCCTTCCCAGTTTTCGGGCTTGAGGAAGTCTTCGGTGTCATCAGCGCGAACGGCCGAGTTCAGCCCAACGAGCAGGACGGTGGCAAGCATTAAGCGAGAGAGGCGCATGGAAAACTCCAGGTGCGACGAAAATCGGAACGCTGACATCGTTATCGCTCAGGTGTCGGATTGCAAGGGGTCGGTTGGTAGAATGGCGGTCCCCGTCGGGGACGCCGCTAAACGATAAGATACCCGCCGACATCCCACCCACAACTCACAACTCACAGACAACCGGAGCCTCCTCGTGTCGTCCGTTCCCCCAAGTCCAATCCCGCCGCTGACGCCGCTGACCAAGTGGCTCGTGCTGACCGTCGCCGCCATCGGCTTCCTGTTCGATACCTACGAACTCCTGATGTTCCCGGTGATCGGGGCGGACGCGATCTCAGAGTTGGTCCGTCTCGACCCCGCCTTGGGCAAGAACACCCCGTGGTGGGGGCAAATCGGGTTTGGTGATAACCCCGACATGGTTCGCGGTGTGCCGACGAACAGCGATTCCGTTCGGCTCTGGTCCGGGCGGATGCTCTGGATTGCCGCCCTCGCCGGTGGCATCTTCGGCCTGCTCGGCGGTGTTCTGATCGACCGTCTTGGCCGCAGGACCGTGATGATCGGTAGCATCTTTGTTTACTCGCTCTCGCCAGTCGCCGCCGCGTATAGCAGCGAGTTGTGGGAACTGATCCTATTCCGCAGCATCACATTCGTCGGCGTATGCGTCGAGTTGGTGGCGGCGGTGACGTGGCTGGCGGAATTGTTCCCGGACAAGAGATTGCGAGAGCTTGCCATCGGTTGGACTTTGGCATGCGCCTCGCTGGGCGGCATCCTCGTGACCGAAGTGTACAACGAGATTGTCGATTTCATGAAGCTGCATCCGGGGGGTGTGTCGTGGCTCCCGGTGCCACCCGCCGCGTGGCGCTACACTTTGCTTACCGGGTTGGTCCCCGGAGCGCTCATCTTGCTGTTGCTCCCATTCGTTCCCGAAAGCAGAGTCTGGAAGGAGAAGAAACTCACCAACACGTTGAAACGCCCGCGATTTGGAGAACTGTTCTCGCCCCAACTCCGCCGCACCACCATCGTGACGACTTTGCTTTCGGCCTGCGGCTACGCTGCCGCATTCGGGGCGTTGCAACTCACCCCGCTGGCAATGGCACCCGGTTTACCAAAGATCGTGGCAAAGGAAAAGGAAGCGGCCCCGAACATCGTGGAGGCCGAAAGCAAACTCAAGGCAGCCACAACAAAGGACGAAAAAACCGCTGCGGCGGGGGCACTGGGCAAGGCCAAGGCTCCCGTTATCCAGGCTACCAAGGAGGTTCGAGGGAATATCCAACGGTGGCAGGAACTCGGCGGGTTAACGGGCCGTATCTTGTTCGCGATTCTCCTAGTGTACGTCGCCAGCCGCACGTTGATTCGCATCTTTCTGCTGCCCGGTTTGATCCTTTTCCCGGTGACGTATTTGATCCTCTACCAAGGCGACTACACGTTCTTTGCCATCGCGATATTCTGCTGTGGTCTGGTGACTGTGGCACAGTTCAGTTACATCAGCGAGTATCTGCCGAAGGTGTTCCCGGTTCACCTGCGTGGAACGGGTAGCGCATTCGCGACGAATGTGGGCGGGCGAATGCTTGGCACAATGGCCGCGTTGCTGAACACGGAGTTGATTTCGCCAATGTTCACCGGGGACGCAAATCCGCTTCGGGTCGCAAAGGCCGCCGCGATCATTGGTTGCACGGTGTACCTCATCGCGCTTGGGCTGTCGTTCTTGTTGCCGGAACCGCGAGATGAGGAAATCACAAAGGCGTGAGAAACCATCTCAGTTTACATGTTTGCATATAGCCCCTGGTTTACCGGGGGACTTGTTGAAGAACCCCGGCAAGCCCGGGGGCTATTCTCAGCGTCGCCGGGATTGACACATTGCCGGTCTGCCCTGTTCGTATCAAACCGGCGACCTTACGGTGCGCCGCTCACCGTGGCCTTGGGCCGCCGTGCTCGTGGTGAGCGGCGCACCGTAAGGTCGCCGGTAGACTTACACTGTGTGTCAGTTTCGGCCGCGTGAAGTATATATGAAAACCAAGGCTCAGTTGGGTGGCCCATTAAGGACGGCACGCACGACTTGATCCTGGCGGAAGGGCTTGAACAGAACGTCTTTCATGCCGTCGGTGCGGGCCTTCACGATGGCGTGGCCCGAGTCGTAGCCGAAGCCGGTGGTCAGCGAAACGGCAGCGGTTGGGCGGGCTGTTCGCAAGCGCCGAAAGCACTCGTACCCACCCATGTCGGGTGGCTTCACTTCCTGCAAGATCGCGTCGTACTCAGCGTCGGCGGCCATTGCCACGCCGTCCTCACCGGTGGCGGCCGTTTCCACAATGGCCCCCAGGCGCGTGAGCATCAGGTGAGCCGACCGCCGCATCCGTTCGTCCGATTCCAGTACCAACACACGCCGGCCGCGAAGTGGGAAGTCGTTCGCGCTCAGCAGTGTGACCGCCGACAAATCGCGGCCGACGTGGCAAACGCTGTCCTTCACCTTGCGGGCCGCGTCCAGAATGCGCCGCAACCGGGCGGCGGCTTCGGGATCGGTCGCCTGGTACTTCTCGAGCAGTACACTCGCGCCGGCCAGCACCTCATCAAGCGGCAAGGCGATTTCCTTGTTGACCGCCTCAATGGATTGTTCCGCCGTGCAGACTTGTTGCGCACTGAGCAGGTCGAGCGTGCGAAGGGCGGCGGCGATTTCCTTGCTGAAGAGTTCGGTGAACTGCAAATCGTCGGGGCCGAAGCCATTAACCCGCGGGCTTTCGACGTTCAGCGTGCCGATGACTTCATCGTGGTATTTGAGCGGCACGGTCAGGGAACTGCGTGTCCCAATAGCCCCGGCAATGTAGTGCGAATCCTGCTCGGCATCGGCGCACAGATAGCTGCACCCGGTGTAAGCGACGAACCCCGTGACGCCGTTATCCGTGGGGCGGGCATAGAGCACACGCCCGGCCGCCTCGGGGAGCATTCCATCTTCGAGGAGCGGCTTGAGTTCGCCGGTCTTGCGGTCGAGTAATCGCACTTCGATGGTGTCGTACTGAAGCAGATCGTGGATAACGCGGCGGAGGTTGATTTTCAGGAGTTCAACCCGGCTGGGGATGTTCATCTCGGCGAGCAACTCGGGGTCTAACCCGGCGAGTTCGCGGCCCGCTTGGTGCAAGGCGTCGAACTTCTGCTGTTGAATCACCTCGGGCGTGATGTTCCGGATCATGACGATGAATTGCGACACGCCGCCGGTGGAATTCAGCACGGGGCGAATGTCGGCTTCGAGAAACGGTTGGTCCGAATCGTCGGTGCGGTGAACCCGGAAGGATGTGGGTTGCCCGGCGTGGGCCGGCGTGAGCGGGTTAGCGCTTTCCGAAGCAACCACGACACCGCCGAGCGCTTCGAGGAACGGCCGCCCGACGGGGTCGCCCTTACTGGAGCGGCGGAAAACGGGGTTCGCCCAGATGACCGCGCCATCTGGGTCGAGAACGGCGATTCCCTTGTCGATGTGTCGCAAAACGAGTTCGCTGCGGCGGAAGCGATCAATGAGGGATGCTACGACATCGGGGGAAGCCAGCACGGCCGAGAAACCGCCTTCTTGGAGGCGACGGGCCACCTCGGCGGGGTCCGTGGAGACGGTTTCCACGTCGGCCACGGGCAACGTGCCGGCCGGCAGCCCAGGAGCCGGGCCGATCAAGAGTAACCGGGGACGTTCGGTCACGATATCTCCGAGAATGGACGCTAGACTCCAATTATAGTCACCGGGAGTGGGCCGCCACAAGCGAGCAACTGTGATGACGGCATAAGATTTGGTGCGGGGTGACTGGAGAAGTGAACCGTGGCAAGGCCGCCACTGGCCGAGTCGTGCGCTTTTTGGCCCGGTTCAAGAAGTCGGTGGTGGCCGACTCTATTCCTCGCGGGCCAGAATTAGACAATTTTGCCTGGGCGTGAAGCCTTTAGAGATTCTCGGTAAGCCCGCCAGGGGTTTCGTTCCGCTGCGCTTCACTTCACCCACTGGCTACTCGCCGGTCGCCCTCCGGGCTGCAAAAGGCTCCAGAAGCTATTAGCTCCAGAAGCTATCAGCAAGAAAGGCTCGGGCATCGATTCGTCGGAAGTCGGTGCTGATGCCCGGTTTTGGTTTTGCTGAGGGCTTCTGGAGCTAACAGCTTCTGGAGCCTCTTAGCCCGGATGGGCGTCGGACGGTAGCCAGGGGTGAAGCGCTTCGCGCAACCCCTGGCGTGAAGCATCGAGCGGCACGAAATGTGGCCCGGCTATATGAGAAACCGCCGCACCAGCGCACCCAACACCAGTTTCACCTTCTCGAACTTGGTCACCTCGGGGCGGCGGGTCAGCACGTCGAAGTCGGCGCGTTCGATGGCGTTCAGGATGGCCCGGCCACCGCGCGAGAATAGATCGACATCGCCACGCACTTCGCGCGGCAACAGCGGCAACAGCGATTCACCACGCTTGAAGTAGGCTCGTGCGCGACTCACCTGGAATTGCATCAAGGCGCGGAACTCGGGCGTGCAGCGGCCCGTGGCGATGTCGGCTTCCGAGACGCCGAACCGCGTGAGGTCTTCAGCGGGAAGGTAAACGCGGCCGATGGCGAAGTCGCGGGCCACGTCCTGCCAGAAGTTCGCCAACTGAAGCCCCGTGCAGACTTCATCGGAGAACGCGCCACGTTCCGCATCGCAGCACTCGAACAGGTGCAACACGAGTCGGCCGACGGGGTTGGCGGAATTGCCGCAATACGCAAGCAGTAAGTCGAACGTCGCATAGCGATTGGTGTGCTGATCGGTCTCGAATGCAGTAAGCAGGTTCAGGAACGGTTGCGGGGGAATGTCGAAGCGCCGGATGGTTTCGCGGAGCGCGACCATGACGGGGTGGCGGGGGTTTCCTTGGAAGCACAGCAGGAGTTCGCCCCGCCACCAGTCGAGTAGTTGCAGGGCTTCCGCGCCGCCGCCGGTTTCATCAGCGATGTCGTCGGACCACCGGCAGTAAGCGTACACCGCGTGGAAGTGGCGGATGAGCCGGCGCGGTAGCAACACTGACACAACACTAAAGTTCTCGTAATGCGACCGAGCGACGCGGGCGCAGTACGCCCGGGCGGTTTCCAGGGGAACGGGGGAACGGCCGCCTCTCTGCGGGCCGTGGGCGGCGAGTTCCCTGCTGAAGTCCCACAACATGCGTCACTTCTTCTTCTTGGAGAGGCCGTAGAAGCTCTCGCCCCTATCCTCCGCCCCTATCATTGGCTAGATTGATCGCGGGCGGCATTTCGCCCAATTGACTTACTTCACCCTGAGAAGACGCCATGATCGCCGCCTTCATCGCCTTCGCTGCCTTCGCCCCTGCCGCCCCCGACACGTATGCCCTCCAGTGGAAGTTCAAGGAAGGGGACGTGTTCTACAACAAAACCACCATCAACATCGACCAAACTATCGAGGTGATGGAGCAGAAAGTCGATCAGTCGATCACGATGAAGGTGATCGTGAAGTTCAAGGTGAAGTCCGTCAAGGAAGGAACCACCGTCGTCGAGATGACCTATCTCGAAAACAGTGTGGACGCCAAGGGGTTGCCCGGTGGGAACAACGCGGACAAACTCAAGGGCGTGTCGTTCACCGCGACCATGAACGCCAAACTCGAAATCACCAAACTCGAAGGCTACGACAAGTTCCTTGATGCCGTCTCGGATGGGGACGAAGCCCAGCGCAAGCTCCTGAAAGCCATCATGCCCGAGAACACGATCCGGCAGTCGTTCGGGCAGACGTTCACCATCGCTCCGGAAAAGCCTGTTGCCGTTGATGATAAGTGGAACCGCACGGACAAGATCGCCCTCGGGCCGCTGGGTAACGTCGAGACCAAGTCCGCGCTCAAACTCGATAGCGTGAAGGGCGATCTGGCCACGATCTCAGTCAAGGGCGACGTGAAATTCAAGGCCGCCGACGGCGACGGCGGCGGGTTGCCCTTCCAAATCACCGCGGCGGACCTGAAAGCCGACAAGTTCGATGGCAAACACATCTTCGACACGAAGATTGGCCGCCTGACCGAGTCCAAGGTCGAGATGACTCTTTCCGGCACGATGACGATCAAGGCCGC
>Ga0105049_10007398_pt1 | contig 12731 bp, 10 predicted proteins | sample MAT06_FD_78087 | JGI IMG/M metagenome (GOLD analysis project Ga0105049, IMG submission 78087) | Freshwater microbial communities from Lake Fryxell liftoff mats and glacier meltwater in Antarctica - MAT-06 | ecosystem: Environmental > Aquatic > Freshwater > Ice > Liftoff microbial mat | place...
ATTTTTAAAGGTGCTCATGAGCTTCGGTTGGTGACTTTTGCATCAAGGCAAAAGTTAACGCGGCCTGCAAGGTGCTGTCTGCAAGACCCCGGCTGGAAGCCTCCGCCTGAAAGGCACTAGAAACCTAAATCCTTTTTTAAGGAGCCCTAATGACGGGCAATTGCAGCTTAAATGGATTGTCCTAAAATTAAATTATAAAGCCGCAATTGATAAGATTGCGGCTTTATAATTTCGCGCATTTTTAACAGGAACCTCTAAAAAGTCAGATATCGTGGCGAACAAGAAATTAGTAACGGAGTGATGCCCTGCGTGATGCCCGCGGCTTTTTATTTCGACGTGCAACCATGAGAAGAGGTTTTTAGAGGTTTGCTTTAGACAATTTCGGTTTAGACCTTCCCTTGATATCCGTTTTTAGCATCTCATCCCAGGCTCAAATTGCCTGATAGTTTTACTTGATTATATTTGAGAACAATTTTACTTAAATGTACCCAACGGTTTTCCTGTCTTCCAACAACGATGAAAGCAAGTTTTATCACGAGAATCTGCTTCATATCATGGAGAGTGCGGGTATGGAAGTTATTGCGGTTCCGGAAAATGGCACCGGATCGGGAAGCACTGTAAAGCTCTTGCTGGAAAAAGCTGACTGTTCGGTTCATATTTTAAGCCGTGATTCCGGGGTGCATCTTTCTGCTGGCCTGTCGCTGGCCCGGCTCCAGTTGGATGAAGCAAGGAACAGGCTGCATGAATCGCCTGACTTTAAGATTTTTATCTGGTATCCGCCAGAGGTGGTGGCGGCAGCAAAAGATCCGGAACAAGAGAAATTTATCAATGAAATCCGAAACACCATCGAGAAGAATATGATCTTTTCAAATGCCGGATCTCCAATTCAGCTTGTGGATGACATACGCCACCTGATGGTGAAGGAAGAGAAAATAACATTCGACGTCAAGGAGGCAGAAGTGTTCCTGATCTTCAACGAAATGGATGAGTTTCAGGCAGCGGAAATTATTGATATGGTAGGTGATATTATCGATATTGAAAAGCTAAATATCATCCAGGACAGCGATATTGATTATTCTGAATATTGTTCCCAACAGATCGGAAAATCAAAACTTGCAGTTGTTTATTTTAAAGAAACGTCTGATTGGGCGCTTCCATTTACGCAGCAGGTATGGAAAAAAATCGGTGGTGCTACTTCGCATACGCCAATTTTATTAATCGGAGACGACGACCCGGATTCGAACCTCAATAAAAAGCTTAAAGCGCCTAAAATAATTTCTTTAATTGTGGCAGGAGCTCTTATTCCCCTTGAAATAAAAGTGCAGTATGATAAAGTGGTAGAAGATTTTTTATAAATTGTATATGTTATTAAAATGACCGAAATAATCTGTCCGTATCCTGGTCTTCGTCCGTTTAACGACGATGAAGCTATATTCTTTAAAGGCAGGGATAAAAACATCACTTCTATCATTGAATTATTTGAAAAGAAAAAATTCATGATGCTTACCGGTGCATCAGGCGATGGGAAATCTTCGCTTGTTTATGCCGGTGTTGTTCCAAATGCACGTGCTGGATTATTCAAAGCGAAGTACAATAGCTGGGCAATTGCTGATTTCAGGCCAGAAAGAACTCCGCTTAAAAACCTCACAAAAGCATTAAATGAATTTTTTAATTTTGAAGAAGAGGAGCTTGAAAAAAAATTAAGCTACGGATTTTCTTCTCTTGTATCAATTTACAAAAACAGCGATCGATACATTGATACAACAAAGCAGGAGTGGACAGATGCGGACGAACCGGCGAAAAAGGGACTAAAAAGAAAAGCTTCAAATCTTTTAATTATCGCCGATCAGTTTGAGGAGTTCTTTACGAATACCGAAAATTATTACAACGGAGTTGCATCTGTCGAATCGCAAACGGTGGTGAATATATTGCTGGAAACGGCAAAGATCGCACTCGCAGAAGACCTTCCAATCTTTATCATCTGCACGATGCGGTCGGATTATATTGGTCAATGCGCTGCTTTTCGTGGATTGCCGGAATACATTGGCTTTAGTCATTTCTTTGTCCCGAGATTAAAGCGAAATGAAATTAGCCAGGTAATTGAAGAGCCGGCGGTTTTTAATGGTGACAAGATCAGCCGGCGTTTATCGGAAAGGTTGCTGAACGATATCACCGATGGCCACGATCAGCTTCCGATACTGCAGCATGCGCTAAACCAGATATGGAAAATCGCCGGTGCCGCAGAAGAGGAAATGGATCTTATCCATTATGCAATGGCGGGAGGTTTAGCGAAAAGCCAGTTGCAGGAAGGCGATCAACTAAGGCTTGAAAAATGGCTCAGTGACGTGCCGGAATTTAAAAAACGCCTTTTTGAAAACCCCTCTTTAGAAAATATATTAAATGCGCATGCCGATGAGTTACTCGAAACGGCGTATGATAAGTATATTTCTGCTCCCAGTAGCATTTCTGACATTACTAGAGACGATGCAAAGCTGATCATTAAAACGACATTTCAATGCCTTACAAAGATTGATGATTCGAGGGCAGTGCGAAATCGGATGTCGTTGCAGGAAATAGCGGGCATAATAAATCAAACGCATATTGATGCAGTTATTATTGGAAAGATTCTGGATATTTTCAGGGAACAGGGAAACACATTTATTAAACCGTTCATTACAGAAGATCCCGAAACTCTTAATACAAGTGCAGAAACAGTTCTTGATATTACCCATGAAAGCCTTATCCGTAACTGGGATATTTTAAAGGTTTGGGCAAATGAAGAATATGATAACCTTCTTACCTGGCAGGATTTTAATAAACAATTGCAACGCTGGGTTAAAAATGGCAAGCAAAAGGGCTACCTGCTTCCAATAGGACCGCTAACTTTTTTTGAAGGATGGTACGATACTGCAAAACCAAATAGATATTGGCTTGCGAGGTATGATGAAAGGGAAATTCCTTATTTCGAAAAGGTTGCAGGGGCTGAAGATACGCTGGCGGATGCAAGACAATTTATAAGAAGAAGCTCAAAAGCCCTTTTCGCAAGTCGTATCATAATTAAGTATGGTGCCAACAGGATCATTGCTGTTTCAGGGATTTTTGCTGTAATTTTCGCCTGTATTTATTATTATTTTGATTATGGAATTAAACAGAATGATTATTTAGTTAAGGATCTCACAGAGAAAGGGACAGTGCTGCTTGCATCAGACAGGATCAACACATACGTGAAAGCCCATTTCCTTGTTAACCAGGAACGTTTGCATCCAGGGTCTTCTTTGAAAATGTTGAACGACCTGGAAAATGATACGCTTGCGTTTGACATTGCACACGACGGGTTTCTAATGGTTCAGAACTACGACAAGCCGGTGTTGGAGAATAAGGGCTTTGCTTCGGGAAAAGATAATCAAAGCGGATTGAATCAAATAGACGATATTTTTAATCCATTGGCGGGGAAATTTATCGTTTATATGGACAGTACACTGGAAAACATTCTTTTGACGGAAGATGAAAAAACGGAAAACCTGGTTGAAAATGTAAAGAAGATTAATGATCTATTGCGGGCTTGTGCATTTGCAAAATTCCATGGAAACACGGGTTTTTTTGATAAGATAATCGAAAGAAACCTAATTCGAATTGACACTTTTATTAGCCAATCTTTTCACGATCCTGTAAATGTTAAAACAGAAAATTTAAATACGAGCATTGAACTTCTCCTCACTTTGTCTGATTGCAGCGTTGAAAAAGTAGATCAGATTATCGGAAGAATTTCACCATTTACCGAAACAGGTAGGTTAAACTTTAATATAATTTATCCAAGAAAAAGCATACTTAGGATCAACGATTTCAGAACGTACGAGAAATCATTAACAAGCACAAGTCACGACGGGAAAATGAGTCACAACGGCGGATACCAGGTTTTAAGTTACCTATACGCCACAAAAGGAGACCTGCAATCTTTGAGGAATTGTGTAGACAGTATTGTGCAACATAACGTCAACTATAGGAATTATTGGCAGTCTTACAACCTGAGTGTGATTGCCTGTTATTTAATTAAATCGGGCAATTTCTCTGGCCCTGAATCCAGGCCGTTTTTAATTAAACTAAGTAATCTTTTCGGACTTCCCGAAGAAACACTTTACTCGTATTTCCTGACCGGACTTTTTCCTTACTCGTTTTCAACCCATCTTTTGCGTGAGAATTCATCCACCACATTAATTCCATATTTTGTTCCCTACAATAAGTCTGATGATGCCTGGGACACCTATCTGGAAGTAATTGAGAAAAAATACAGCGGCACAGACCGTCTTAATCTTGCCCTGGCAATTTATTATAAGTGGCGTGGCAATTATGCCAGCGTCCGGAAAGGTGCTGTTGCCGAGGCTGACCGTCTTTTTAAAAAATCGCTTGACATTTACAAAGCAATCCCACAGGATTATCTGGAAAGGATTTATTCCACTGATGTACCTGGCGAAAGAGAATATTTTATTTCCCAGGGAACGTCGAATGCTGTTTACTATCTCTTTCCCGGCCTCCTTGGCGCAGATCGCTTGCCATTTCTGGACTTTGTAATAAAAAATAACGAGACTGATATTTACAGAAATGAAGCGGAGTTAAAGCCGCTTGTTGATTATGTTTACAAGGAGTTTCATAATTCCGATCTTCATCTGGGCAACAGAAGCAAACTTTCCGCCAATGACCTTTCAGCCTATTACAATTACATTACTTTAATAGGGAAACTTGTAAAAAAGCACAACTGGACAGAAGTTATAAATCATAATGTTGTGGATCTGATTTCTATTCAGAAAGAATTCGACGCAGGCGATAGCACTGAAGCCCTTAAGATTTACAAGTCATTGGTGAAAAAGGATATTCTTAACAGGAATTTCCAGGTGGAGGAATTTCCGAGAAGTAATGTTGTCGCAGAACTGCTGAAAAATCTTGCAAAAAACCTTGCGCTTATTAATCATGTAGCTGCTTCAGATTCGATATTGAGAGCGCTTAAGCCTTATGACAGAAGGAATTGCCTTATCGATATTGCGTTTTCGCTGCAAGAGAAAGGCCCCGTCGAAAATACATTTGTTTACCTCGATTCATTGTTTTCTGATATACATAAAAAACCTGTTTTTGGATTGAAGCTTTTCAGAGTCCTTGGGATGATGGGAAGCAATGACGTTTACCATATTGCAATGGAGACTTACAAAGATGTAAATGACGACGATAAACCTCAGGCGCTTGTTAATTTTATCAGAGGAATTGCATCTACAGGTTTGTACTACAAAGCCCGGACGTTTATTCCGTTGTATGCTTCAAGAGAAAGTGAGCTATTACTTTACAGCGAAATTCTCCATGCTGAAGCGGTAAAGATTGAGATGGAGAATAAGAACCAAATGAAACTGTTCTGGAAGGAATATGATGAGACGGTTTTTGGTGAATTTATTTCGGTATATTACGAACCCGGCGAATCAAATCGATAACGAAGATGAAGTTTCTTTCTACTATCAGGTACATATTGTTTGCGCTAATTATCCTGGGCTATTTTGCAAATTTCGCCCAGAATGAATATGGGTTCGACATTATCAATAATGGCGTTGTGCTTGTTGCTCTTACCTGGCTGGCAAACGTTGTATTGATGGGAAAGGAGATGTGGAAGGGAAGAAAAGTGTTAATAATGATGTGCTCCACTATCATTTTTTTTCTTGGCTCCATTTTATCAATTGTAATTTATACCCAATATCCTAAAGAGGTAGACATAGAAATAGCTGCTCTGGGAGGATTAGGTGTTTTTGTTTTTCTGCCAACTCTTTTAATTATGCTTGTAATTATTGCAAGGATAAATCAAAAAAGAAATTTGACTTATGGTAAACTTAGTGTGATTCAGTTTTTTGCATTTTTCCTTTTCTTTTGGGGCTTTTATGCAAAGCTGAATTATTCCGCGGGTGCCAATGCCGTCATTATTTTTAGTGGAGGAATGATCGTGCTAGTAATGCTTCGCCGCCTGATAGGGGTAGTATTCAGAAATACTTCAGGGAAGCATCGCGGTTCGTCCGTTCTTATCGCATTTTATGTAAATGTCATTCTTGCCCTTTTGGCAATTGTTTTCAATCAACTCCATTATCCCGGAAGTTTTTTGCTTTTGGTTCTCTCAATTCTTTCTGCGATAATTTCCACTCTAGTCTGGATATTCCGGCATAAATTCGCTACAGGGTATTCCGAATCATTTGGGGTAAAAAGACCAGCACTAACCTTCGTGCTCATTTATTTCAATTACGTCGTAATGATTCTGTGGCTCACCAGCATTAATGTGTTGCCGCCAAGTTATACCCTTCATTCTCCCTTTGCCCTGAAAAAACTGAGAGAACAAAGCGCAAATCCTAAGACCGATTCCCGTGTTTTAAAATATGAGGATAGCTACGAAACGTTTGTTAACAATAGGAAAGTGGAAGTTCTTGCGTATGAAACTCAAATTACCATCTGATAGTGATCGGAGATATTATATTTATGAGTTTTTTGACGAATTCGGTTATTACGATTCTTTTCGTTTTGATTACCGGAGTAGCGGTTTATTTTTTTCTGAGATCACTGAAATTTAAACGACAATTAAGCCTGATGAACGTACCGGTAGAATCGGCTCCACTGCCTGTTGAAACTCCTGTTTCTGAAAGCGATACCAAGCGACTCGAAGAGAAAAACAAAAAGCTGTTCCAGATGAGTGAAGCAGTTTACCGGGAAAAGAAAAAGGTGGATGAAGAAAATGAATTACTGAAAACCGAAAAGGAAAAGCTGGAACTGGAGAAGAAGAAGGTAGATGAAAAAATAAAGAAACTCTGGCAGCAGAGTACCGCCATTCATAAGGAAAAGGAGAAGGTGGAAAAGATGAAGGAGATCATTGAGCAGAAGCATCAGGATGTTACCGAAAGTATTACGTATGCGAAAAGAATTCAGTCCGCTATCCTTCCATTAATAAGCGTGATTCAGGCGGCTAAACCGGAGAGCTTTGTGCTTTACATACCGCGCGACATTGTTAGCGGCGATTTTTACTGGTTTCTTGAGAAGGGTGATAAAATCTATCTCGCAGCTGTTGATTGCACCGGACATGGCGTTCCTGGTGCATTCATGAGCATGGTTGGACATACGTTGTTAAATGAGATTATTGATCAAAAAGGAATTTCCGATCCTGGAATGATCCTCAATGAACTTGATAATAGTGTTAGATTCGTTTTAAAGCAGGATAATTTTGAAAGTTCAACCCGCGATGGAATGGACATCTGTCTTGTGATTTTCGAAAAAAATAAGAATACAATCGAATATGCTGGAGCGAATCGTCCATTATGGATTGTGCACGAGCATGAAGGTAGTTTTTCGCTTGAGGAAATTAAAGCCACAAAAACTGCCATTGGTGGAATCCGTGAAGAAGAGGTGAATTTTGAAAGTCATAAGATAGCAGTGAATTCTGGCGACAGTATTTATCTTTCAACGGATGGTTACGCAGACCAGTTTAGCGCCGACGATAAGAAATTCATGACCCGTAAATTGAAAGATTTGCTGCTTTCTGTGCAGGATAAATCAATGAAGGAGCAGATGCAGTTTCTTGAGGAATATCATGCGGAGTGGAAGGGAAGTGCCGAACAAACGGATGATGTACTTGTGATAGGGGTGCGTATTTAGTACTGCGGCTTAATTTTATTGGAGAGGATGAAAGTTAATTGTTTCTTCTACTTTCAATCTTTACTATTATTGGGGCCTATGATATTTGCTCCAAAATTAGTAGCAGAATTTCTAAAAACGAGAGAGGCTTTTACAATTAAAATTGGCTGTCTTTTATTCTTTTTCATTTCAAGATTATTGGAATAAATATTTAGTAGGATAATCCAGTTAGGCTAGAAAGCACATCATACCACTGATTACTTAGAGTCTGTCTATAAAGTTTACTGATGTCGTTGCACTAGTCTGAAAAATGCTCATCCCGCAGAAAACGGGACTGCCCTTTTTTACCTGTCGTTCGGCTAATCAGAAGCCTCTATAATTTAGACTCTAATTAACTTTACTCCTTCAAAACACGCACTGCATTTATCATATTTCCTGTAGTGATTTGGAGCAAGTAGACCCCTGTTTCGAACAGCGACAAATCAATGTTCGTGTGCGTAGCGCTGGGAGTGTACCGTCCTAGTTCCTTGCCAGCAATATCAAAAACCGAAATGGACTTAATCTCATCTTTAGCGGTCACTTTAACTATTCCTTCGGATGGATTTGGATAAATTTCGATTCCGAACATTTGGAGGTGAGCGCTGGATGAATTTAGGGAAGATGTGGAGTATTTATAAAGGTAACCAAAGCTGTGTGGGCTGTCGCCGGAAGGAAAGCGATGACCACATACATATACGCTTCCATCAGCATAGGGAATAATCTTTTGGCCAAAATCATCCTGATTGTTTCCAAATCGAGATGCCCAAACAAACTCAGCATTTGAATTCATAACCAACACAAAAGCATCCAAAGTCGAACCAGGCAAATTCACTACATCCGGCCCAAGATCAAAATCTACGTTTCCTGTAACGATTCCCGTTAGAAATAAGTTCTGGTTCGCATCTACGCTTAATTGCATACCGAACTCCTGCGCCTCAGGTACGCCTAGTTGGTGGGCCCATACAAGGTTCCCGTCCACATCTAATTTCATTATAAAAAGTTCGCCCATTAAAGTAGGATCTGTGAGCAAGAGTTCTTCATCGCCGGGATCAAAATCGCCATCGCCGGCAAAAAAGCCCGTAATATAGGTGTTGGATTGTGCATCAACTTCTGCGCTTCCCACATTGAGATTGTTTTGACCCGTTACCGCTTTGGCCCAAATAAACTCGCCACCACTGTTGTATTTAGCAACAAACATGTCAGTTTCTTCCGAGGTAAATTCAACTGCCTCGCCATCGGGATCAAATAAAATACTGCCGGAAAATCTTCCAACTAAAATGATATTTCCATCTATATCAACGCTGGCGGCGCTGACATCATTGGAATTAACACCGCCTATTGGGGTAACTGAAATAAAATTTCCGTTGGCATCAAATCGGGAAAAGAAACCGTCAGTTGAACTCACACCAGTAGAAATCAAAATTGTTTCGCCCGCTCCAGGATCAAAATCAGTTGCATCTACAAAATCGCCCGCTACAATTATTTCGCCGTTTGGCGCTTCGTTTATGGCTCGGACTCCGTCGTTATAAACAGATCCAAAACTCTTCGCCCAAAGCAATTCGCCATTTGAAGTGTAACGCGCCAGAAATCCGTCAGAAAGTCCATTGTTTGTTAACGTCACAGTGCCAGGCCCCGGATCAAAATCTACTGGACTCCGAAAACTACCGCCCATCAACACATCGCCCAAGGCACTGATTTTCATATCCGTAATCCATAATTCTACAGGATATGCAATACTCCATAAGTAAGCCCCTTGCGCAGTTAATTTTACAAGAAAACCATTATAGCTTACTGCAGATGTAGCGTTGACTACACCTGCACCAGGATCTAAATCTACAGTAGCTCTGAAATTTCCACTCACGTATATATTTCCATCACTGTCGATAGCTATTTCCCGGCAGTGGACTGCTTGCGAAGAATTCCATGTGAGCTGCCATTCAAATCCGGGTGTTTGCGCAAACAGAATTGAAGAAGCAAAAAGAGCTGTGATCAAAAAGAAAAATGTTTTGGTTGGTGCCATGGTTATTTATTTCGTTAAGCAATGGTAAATGGATGAATTTCCGGAGATCAATCTAATGGAGACACCGGGGTTTCGTTTCACAAGTATACTAAAATCGGAAGTGAAATTAATCAAATAGTGCAAAGACATTTGAACATCTAATAAATTACTGGCACTAGCAGAATAGCCGCTATTTTGGGCATTTCGGTAACATTGGTGGTCTTCGCACATTTAATCCCCGCGGTCGGCTGAAAGATTTCTGTAACCAATCCGAAGCTGCGGTTTCATGCAAAACGTTAGTTGAAACAATCGCTCTTTCCGGTTCTATAGATGTAAAGGGAGATATTGCACAATAATTTGAAAATCAAAGTGGATTCGCAAACTTTGGAAAAAACAATAAAATGAACCGTGTTGATATTCTGAGAAATAATATTATTGATAAGCTCTTTACAATCTCAAATAGACACTATTTATTTGCCCTTTATCGATTGATTGAAAAAAGCTCTGTTGATAGCGACGTTGTTAAATTATCTGAAGAGCAGGTTCTTAGGCGTCAACTTAATGATAAGGACATTGAAGAGGGAAAACTGATTACTTAGAGTCTGTCTATAGAGTCTCCTGATGTCGTTGCACTAGTCCGAAAAATGCTCTTTTACAAAAGTAAACTGTGCTTTTTCGGCCGTCGTGCGCCTAATCAGAAGCCCCTATAGTTCAGACTCCCGACTCTGTGGAAGGACATTACTTAGGACGAGTTAGATAAAAATGACTTGCAATGGCTGAACGAACAATAGTTGGGACGGAATCAGCAGTCAGGCAAAGAAGGAAATTTTAAAGTGTTGTACAAAAAGGAATAAGTCAACAAAGTATGCAGAGAAACCAATCAGTGTTATCAAAAAAGAATAAAGACAATTCTTTATCATCCTCAAGCATTTAAGTTGACAACATATACAGAAACCAGAGAATCTGCGATAGGCCACTTCAACCTCTGCTATAAAAGCGACCGAAAACAAATAATAGTAACAGCATTTTGGGACAACCATCAAGATCCGAAGAAATTGTTGAATTTAATGCAGGATCAAAAAAAGGATTTGGCGGAAATTGCGAATCGATATACGGTTGAATTATCACGAAAAATTATTTAGGGAAATTGCAACTGATACAATCAGAGTATTTTTTGGCTCGTTCGATAAGAATGTAATTTTTGCTCCTTATGACGGTGGCGTTGATTTAACGATACCCCGTTTGTCGCTTTATCGATGCATTTAAAAGCAAAGCTTTGGACGGGAGCCAACGAACTGACAAGTGTACGTAAGGCAAAAGGATTCAAAAATATCAATGCAACAAATAACCTATCGGATTTACTGCACCGGCTGGAAAGGAAATAGAAACGGCCACTCTTCCCTTGCTTCAACTCATTGAATATGGACATTAGTGCAATAGGCGCTACTTATTGGTAAGTTTCTCATCTCAACGCCAACGCCTCAAATCCTTTTTTCTATTTTTTTGCTCGAAATACTTGCTCGCTCAAAAGTATATTGTAATATTGCAATATTAAGTTTAAGTATGGGCGCTACAAAGACAGATCATTTTACCGATAGGCAGAACAACTTAGCTATTCTTGCGAAAGCGTTAGGGCATCCGGCCAGAATTGCGATTATTGAATATCTGCTTAAGGTTGACGCTTGCATTTGTGGTGATATCGTAAATGAGCTACCACTCGCGCAGCCAACTGTTTCCCAGCATCTAAAGGAGCTGAAAAATGCTGGCCTCATAAAAGGAAATATTGAAGGAAATGCAATTTGCTATTGCGTTGATGAAGAAATATTGAAAATATTGGGAAACTATTTTAACGCTATTTCTTCTCAGATTGAAAGCAAAAAAAAGAATTGTTGTTAAATTAAAAACAGAGAAAAATGAGACTTTCAGAAATTAAAAAACACCTTATCAATGCGGAAGCGGTGAACTTTAAGCTTCCGTCAGGAGCCTATGTACCAGAACACTTTCACGTAACTGAAATTGGAAATGTTACAAAGCACTTCATCGACTGTGGAGGCGTTGAACGTTTTGAAAGCGTCGTGAATTTTCAACTCTGGGATGCCAATGATGTTGATCACAGATTAAAACCAAAAAAGCTATTAGATATTATTTCCCTTTCAGAAAAGGTTTTGGGAATTGACGATTTAGAGATTGAGGTTGAATATCAATCAGACACAATAGGAAAATACGATCTGCTTTTTAACGGTAAGGATTTTGAACTAATTGCAAAGCAGACGGCTTGTTTGGCAAGCGATTACTGTGGAATTCCTTCTAAACAGGATCATAAATTACCCGAAAGTCAATTAAGTTCATGTTCCCCCGAAGGCGGTTGCTGCTAGACAATGAAGAAAGTCATTAAATATAAAAGAGCTTTAATAATCACAACTTCTGTGATTGTACTCCAACTGGTTTTCGGATTTGACCCCAAATTCTGTATAATAAACATCATTTGGCTGTTAGTTTAATACTATGAAAAGGATACTGGTCCTTTGCACAGGAAATAGCTGCAGAAGTCAGATAGCTGAAGGCTATTTAAGATTTTTCTCCGCCGGGAAGGCCGAAATTTACAGCGCAGGAATTGAAACTCATGGAGTAAATCCAAAGGCGACTTCAATTATGTTTGAAGATGGAATTGATATCTCAAATCATACTTCAAATAATATCGATGAATATGTAGACATCGATTTTGATTTCGTAATTACCGTTTGTGACAATGCAAAGGAACGGTGCCCCTTTTTTCCCGGCAAAGCATTAAAATTTCACTATAATTTCCCGGACCCTGCGAAGGCAACTGGAACAGATGAAGAAATTCTGCAGGAGTTTCGCAATGTTCGGGAATTAATTAAGGACTATAGCAAACAATTTGTTGCTTATCATCTATTGGTCTTATAATACAAAACTGGAAATCACACGCAAAACAGCAGCGACTTATTTCCTTTTCAATATCGGTCGCATCGAAATAAAACGTATGAATTTTCTCAGCAAATTAAAGTAAAGTGTAATCATCAGAATA
>Ga0105049_10007400_pt1 | contig 12730 bp, 3 predicted proteins | sample MAT06_FD_78087 | JGI IMG/M metagenome (GOLD analysis project Ga0105049, IMG submission 78087) | Freshwater microbial communities from Lake Fryxell liftoff mats and glacier meltwater in Antarctica - MAT-06 | ecosystem: Environmental > Aquatic > Freshwater > Ice > Liftoff microbial mat | place...
CTCGGCGGCGAAAAAGCCGCGGCTCTCGTGGAGTACAGCGAGCTGTCGCTGCGCAACGGCCTGGAGCGCCTGCGCCTCGCGCACGGGCGCGAGCACCCGGAGATCGCCGAGACGCTGCACCAGCTCGCCGGCGTGCTGCTGGTGCGCCGGCGCTACTCCGAAGCCGAGCGTGCGGCCCGCGAGGCGATGGAGATGCGTTTGCGGCTGCTGGGCCCCGGCGTGACGTTCGAGGAATCGCGTCTGCTGCTGGCCAAAGTGCTCATGGCCAGTAGCCGCCCGCAGGAGGCCGACCGGCTGGCGCGCGAAGCGCTGGCGGCGCTGGTGGCGTTGCCGGAGAACGAGAGCGACCGGCTGATTGCGTCGATGTCGGCGTTGCGGGCGCGGGTGATGTTGGATGAGCTAGGCAGAGATGTGCCGCGCGGCACAGTTTTGGAGTTGCGGGAGACGGGCGCGGAGTGTGAGGGGTTGTTGCGGGTCGCGCTTGCGCGCCGGATGCGGTCGTCGCCGATTCGAGATTCGGAGACATTGGCGTCGATCGCGGCGGCGGCGGAGTTTGCGAGTTTGCGGCCTGATTCGGAGCTTTCGGCGCTGCTAGGGAAAGCATGGGGGATGGCGCCGGGGCTGGTGTCGGACGCGATTGCGCGCGATGTGGCGACGGTTCGGGGGACTGATGATGGGCCGGCGACGGATCGAAAGCCGACGGGGCGGACGGTGGTCTTTCAGAAGATGCTGAGTTTGCAGGAACTGCTGCTAGGGCCGGACGATCCGGCGATTGTCAACACGTTGCTGACGGTGATGCGTGCGGCGGATCGCGAGTTCATGCTCGGGACGCAGTGGTCGGCGTCGCTGCGCGCGGCGGATCTGCTGGCGCGTGAGTACGGGGCGAACGATTTGTCGGTGCTGGCGGCGCTGTCGCAGGCGACGCCGCTGATGGTGTTTGATGGGGAGGCGGAGCGGGCGGTGGGTGTGGCGGCGCGGGCGTGCGCGATTCAGGATTCGATCCCGGAGGCGGCGCGAGACGAGTTGATGGCCGCGAACAACGAGCGGGTGTTGGCGTGGGCGCTGGCGGTGAGCGGCAAGCATGGGGAGGCGCTTGAGCGGTATTCAAAGGTTATCGAGCGGCTGACGCTGTGCGTGGGCGAGCGGCACCACACGGTTGCGTTGGCGGAGGGGCAGAAGGCGGTGTCGCTGGTGGAGACGGGTCAGATCGCTAAGGGAGAGGAGTTGGCGCGCAAGGCGCTCGAGACTGTGGAAGCGCTGGGCGTGTCGGCGGTGGACCAGTTGGGGCACGTGCGTTTCGCGGTTGCGCACGCGTCGCTGCGGGGGCTGCCGGGGGAGGGCGTGGCGCGGCAGAAGGCGTTGGATGAGGCGCGGAGGCTGCTGACGCTGGCGGAGGAAACGTACGCGCGGGTGAGCGGGCCGCGGTACCGGTGGTACCAGATGATGCTGGATGATTTAGTGACGGCGGAGACGTTGTCGGGGCGCCTGGATGAAGCAGATCGATGGCGGGCGGTGCGAGCGGGGACGGGGGCGCGGGTTGGGGAGTAGGGGTTGTTGAGCCGGCGCTTGGTTGGGGGTTTGCAGGGACTGGGTGGATTGGGGGCGCGCGCGACGGTTGATTTGAGCGGTGGGTGTTTGGGCGGATTGTGAAAATGGAGTTTCGAGCAGGTTTGCGTTGCAAGGTTCCGGGGCGTCGTGTCAACTCTTGGTGTGCTGCTCAGATGTGAGCGGCGGGTGGTTGTGCATTTCTGGAGCTCTGCCATGATCCGTGTGAATCATCTGACGACTGCGCTGACGCTGGTTTGCTGTGCGGGAATGTGCTGGGCGCAGCCCACGACGCGGGTGAGCGGGATCTTGCATACGCCGATTGGCGGGGCGACGTTTGATCCGCCGGTGGGGCGGGCGCTGACGATCCGCGGTTTGGGTGCAAGCGGGTTGGACGGTGTACACGTTCATAGCAATAGCGCTGGCGGCGCGGTGTGCAGCGCGGACCTTGGGGCGCTGATGCGGACGCCCGGGGCGCAGTGCGCCGTGAGGGCGGTGGATGATTCGGGCGTGTCGCTCGGGGAGGTGCGCGTCAACGGGCTTGGGGGCGGGCTCTGCGCGATGATCGGGGATTTTTCGGCCATCGGGGCGATCAGCGTGGAATGGGTGGTGCGGGATACGAGCGGGCGCGTGCTGGCGGAGGGGACGCGCAGCGGCGCGCTGCTGGAGTGCATTGTCAATGATCCGAGCGCGATGGCGGCTGGTGCGCCCGGCGTGTGGTCGGTGGGGCGGAAGAGCAAGCCGGATCTGCAGTCGTGGAGCATGAAGATCTGTCCGCGGGTGGTCTGGGTGGAGGGGTTGACCGGCACACCGATCGTGGGCGTGGGCCAGATCGAGATGCGCCCGATCTTGTGCATCACGGCGCCCTGCCCGGGTGATGGCACGAGCATGAGCGGGCTGCGGGTGACGGCTGGGGGCTTGGCGTCGCTCACGGTGCAGGACGCGTCGCTGATCCGGACGTGCGCGATTGCGCCGGGGAGCGCGACGGCGAGCGACGGGGTGGCGGTGGTGCATCGCGGGCTGAGTCACTGGGGGTCCAGCGATGTGGCGATTGAGGAAGGGTGTGATTTGCCGCCGCCGGTGGCGTGTGCGCCGGTGGATCGAGTGCTGCATGTGTCGGGGTTCGGAAGCAGCGGGGATCAGGGCGTGACGTTTGACCTTGGGAGCACGACCTCGACGACGGTGGACAGGGTGGTTCATCGGGATCTGGCGGCACGCTCGGTGGCGTTTGACATGGTGGTGCGCCCGGGCAGCGGGGGCGGCGGCGGGGCGGGGGGCAGTTTGACGGTGACGGCGAAAGGCAGGAAGAGCATCTACGTGGGGCATGTGACGCTGATCAAGCAGCGCGTCGCGTTTAGCCCCGGCGGCGGGATGCCGGTGGTGAAGTTTGACCCGACGACGCGCGGCAGCACGCAGACGCGGATCGAGTGCCTGAGCCAAGATGGCGGCGTGGTGGCGACGGCGATCGTCGGGGCGGATGAGGGCGTGCAGATCCCCGGGTGTTTGAACCCGGACGGGTCGATGACGCTGCGGGGCGTGATGACCGATGTGGGGTCTAGCGAGGTGCGCTGCTGCTCGGTATCGAGCGAGGTGATTCTGCCTGGCGGGACAGTGGTGTCGGGCGTTGAGCGTGTGCGGTTTTCGCCGCTGGCACCGAACGTGCCGGCGGGCGTGCTGGATGAGTTGAACGTGACTGGCGGGGATCTGCACTCGGTGGATGTGACACGCGTTGAGGTGGGCACGCCGATCTGGGTGGGCGGGCTGGCAATGGAGGGCGTGGGGCAGGGAACGCTTCGCAAGACGGTTGAGGGCGGGCTTCAGGTGCTGAACATTGGCTCGTCGGGCCAGGACGGGGTGAGCGTCCACATTGATGCGCGCAAGGGCGGGCAGTTGAGAGTGGACTTGTCGGCGCTGTTGAACCCGCCGGCGGGCGTGGAGCGGCGGATCAGCTTCAGCGAGCAGCCGAAGGATTGGGACGTGCGGACGACCGGTGATGTCCACCTGGTGGGCACGCCATCGGGGATCGTGGAAACCAATGACTTCTCGGCGCTGGGCGCGACAAGCGTGGAGTGGCAACTGCTCAGTTCGAGCGGGCGGGTGCTGGCCAGCGGCGAGGTGAGCGGCCCGGTGGCGAGCTGGACGATCGGCGTGGCGGGAGTGGAAACGGTGGACAAGGTGTACTCGTTCAGCGCGGCGCGGGGTGAGATGAGCGTCAGGGAGGGATTCTTTGATCGGGTGGTTCCGATTTCGGGGCTGACGCCGGTGCCGGTGCAGGGAGTGGCGTCGATCTCTGTGACACCACGGGCGGGTGGCCCGGGTGGCGGCGCGGCGGCGGCGTCGTACGCGGCGACGGGGCGGGTTTTGGTGACGGGGGCGGGGATCGGGACGTTGCACCTCTCGGGGTGCGCGATGACGTATGACGGGCCGGTGGCGGCTGACGTGGACGGCGACGGTTTCGGTGACGACGTGTTTGTACACGGCGTGGGCAATGGCGTGGTGGCGGCGGTGGGTGAGGGGCTGGCGGGGGCGATTGAGGTGTCAAATCTGGGCTCAAGTGGGCAGGACGGGGTTGAGCTTTCGCACGAGCGGCTGGGGATCGGCGGGTCTTTGGAGTTTGGGTTGACTAGTGCATACCCACTTGCGCGAGACGGTCAGAAGTCGATCACGATGAACATCAGGGCTCGCCAGCAGGCAAGCCAGGCGCTGTGCGTGTTTACGGAGGAACGAGACGCGGCATCGCTGCGAACGCTGTTGAAGTGGACGGGGACGGCGTGGGAGTCTCGCCAGGTGAGCTTCTTTGATGACTCGGGGCAGTTGCTGGGCACGCGGACGGTGGGCCTGAGCGAGGGGATCTTCATCAGCGCGCGTGATGGCGAGCAGCTTGATACGTGGACGGTGACGGGGAACGCGGTGAAGCTGAGGTTTGAGACGGCGCCGGTGGAGGTGTCGTTGTCGGGCGGGGGCTTGACGGTTTCGCAGGTGCGATGGATGGTGATCGGCGGGGATGCGGTGCCGGGCTCGCCGCTGGGCGAGGCCAATGGCGTACAGATTTTGGCGCGTGGGCAGAACCCGGTGAAGTTGGGGGGCTGTATTTTGAGGCCGCCGATCAACATGCGGGGCGTGCCGATCCGGCCGAGGCTGAAGACGTATGGGGAGTTTTTAGCGGATCAGGGTGGGCGCGTGGTGTTGCGGACGCCGGCGGCGGCGGGCGGGCAGCCAGCGGAGGCGATCAGTTGTACGATGGTGTGCGACACGGGGTATGGGCGCTCGGTGGCGTTTGATGCGACGGAGCTGTTGACGTATGCCGGGCCGGGCGGGGGACCTCATGTGCGATGTGCCGTGACGGATGCACGGGGCGTGGTGGGGACGGTGCGCGCGAGCGTTCGGTCAGGGGCGGTCCCCGGGCAACTGCTGCACACCATGGACTTTTCGAAGTTGGGGGCGGTCGGGGTGCGGTGGTCGCTGCTTGGCGCTGGTGGCGCGACGATTGCGTCGGGTCAGGTGGCGGGCGCGACGCTGGACTGGACGAGCGTGACGACGGTGCTGGAGCCGACGAAGCCGCTGTCGATCGATTATCGGTGGAGCAAGACGAACAGGGAAATGTTGGAGTCGGTGGCCAACGGGGAGTCGGTGGTGAGCGGCGGGTTTGTGGGGGCGACGGGCGGGGTGAGGGGTGTGCGCTGCGAGCCGGTGCTTCCGGAGGGCGCGGTCGTGGCGGACACGATGGGGATGGATTTGGAAGCGGATGGGATGACGAGCCTAGTGATCACGGATGCGGCGGCGCACACGTTTGGCGTGGAGACGAAGGTCAAGGCGCGGCCGGCGACGAAGTTTCATAGCCGGGTGAAGGAGTCGTTCGACCGAGTGAGCGGGCAGACGTCGCTTTCGTGGGACAGCGATGGGGATGTAGTGGAGTTGGAGATGAGGCCGCCGCGGGCGGTGGATGACATGACGGTGAGCGCGGCGAAGTACAAGACCGGGCACATTTCGCTGATCAAGTTCACGGACGATGCGGGGCAGGAGAGAGCGCGGCTGATCGAGACGGGTGTGGAGGGTGGGCTCGAATCGACGACGGCGTGTGATTTCTCGGGCTCGGGCGCGACGGGGGTCACGGCGTGGCTGCTGGGGGCGGGCGACGTGGTGCTGGCGAGCTTCCCGTGTGACAACGGGCGGGCGCTGCGGGTGGTGCATTCGCAGGCGGATTGCCCGGTGGGCACGGGCGAGAGCTTTAGAATGCAGAAGAGGCCGCGTTGGTGGCCCCCGGCCAATCAAGGGGCGCTGCATCGGTTCTGCGCTCCGGCGGAGGTTGAGTTGCTGCCGGGCGGGAGCATGACGGGCGTTCACGCGGTTGCGTTCACGCCGGTGGGCGGCGGCATGCCGGGGACGAAGGTGGCGCTGGTGGAGATCACTCGGAGCATGGGCGACGGGACGGCGGGCGCGACGGTTGAGCGATTGGCGATTACGGGTGTGGAGGCGGTGGACAGCTCGCCGCGGTGCAACCCGGCGGACATTGCGTTTGATGATGGCTCGGCGCTGCCACCGGTGGGGGTGTCGGGTGCGGACAACAACGGGGTGACGGAGGCTGATTACAACCTGTTCTTTGCGCAGTTCTTTGATGCGGGCGCGGCGTGCGATATCGCGAACGATAATGGGTCGCCGCTGCCGCCGTTTGGTGTGCTGGACACGAACAACGGCGTGACTGAAGGGGATTACAACCTGTTCTTCAGCATCTTCTTTGACGGGTGTGCGTTGTGAGACGGGGGTGTTGAGAGCCGCGAGGCGGGTTGCGAGTGGCGCGAGTTCAGACGCGGGTCGCTCGTCGCGAGAGTGAAGAGGCGAGGGCAATCCATGGAATGTGCCAGGGGGAAAGCGTTTCGCGCGGGCGATGCGCGGCGGAGAATGGGGTTGGGCCACGCCGCGTGAAGCTGCGAGGGGCGCAACTGGGTCAATTTCGGGCGAGAAATTTTCCAGCAACAGGGCTGTAGTTTCTGGAAATGCGGGAAACCACTCAAGCGCGAAAGATCAAGGGCGAATGAAAAAAATCTTCGCTTGCGTTCACCGGTATTTTAACCGGCTCCGGGCTTAGGAACCCTGATTTGTTTAGAACGAGGGTGAGATGGCCTGAGAAAACCATTGGCACAACGTGGTGCGTGCGGTAAACTCTAGCCGAGTTACCGGACAGGCGATTGGTTCCCGCCTGATCGGTTCGAATCTCTTTCTCTCTCTCAGTGACGATTTGCCCACAACTCGGGTGTTTGGCCGCGCTTCGTGATGTCGAAGGGTGCTGGTCTTTTGAGTACCGGTGCGTGAAGGCGCGCAACGGAGGATTCATCTATCTCTGGCGCAAGTCAGAGAGGAAAGTGAGACGTCTGTGATCAAGTGTTCACGAGTGATCGTTTCTTGCGCAGTTCTTTCGGTTGCCGCGGGGTCGTTGGTTTCGGCGACGGCGGAGGCGGGAACGCCGGTGCGGATGGCGGACATTAACGTGTCGTTGAATCCGACGGGCGTTTCCAGCAACCCGCAGTCACTTTTGGCGATGGATGGGTACACGATTTTCCGGGCGACGGACGCGGCGCACGGGACGGAGCTGTGGCGGACGGACGGGACGACGGCGGGGACGGTGCTGCTTCGGGACATCAACCCGGGGCTGTTGAGCGCGGTGCCGGCGGAGTTTGTGCGGGTGGGCAACAAGGCGTACTTCATCGCGGACAACGGCGAGACGCGTGACCTGTGGGTGACTGACGGGACGACGCCGGGCACCAAGCGGGTGAAGGCGATCACGGTGGGCGAGTCGCCGGCGGCCTTGGAGACGCGGTTCCTTACCAACGTGAAGGGCACGCTCTACTTTGTGGCGTCGACTGCGGACACGGGCAGCGAGCTGTGGAAGAGCGACGGCACGGCGGCGGGGACGGTGCTGGTGAAGGACATTCTGCCGGGGCCGGTGAGCTCGAACATCCGTTCGCTGATCGCTTCTAACGACGATCTGATTTTCTCGGCGACGGACACGGGCCTGGGCAACGAGCTGTGGAAGTCTGACGGCACCGTGGGCGGCACGGTGCAGCTTGCGGAGATCGATCCGAGCGACCTGGGCGGCGATCCGTCGAACATGCGGCTGTTCAACAGCAAGGTCTACTTCACGGCCAACAACGGCAACGGCACGCAGGTGTGGTCGACCAATGGCACGCCGGGCGGCACGGTGAAGGTGACGGCGATTGCGCAGCCGCTGAACACGGATCTGAACCCGCGCTCGCTGACGGTGTTCAACAATAACTTGTACTTCGTCTCGGAGTCGCAGATCGCGACGTTCCAGACGCTGTTTCGCCTGAGCACGACCAACGTGCTGACGGCGGTGTCGGGCGTTGGCAGCGGCGAGCTGGTCAACAGGTTTTCGAACCTGCTTGCGACGCCGACGCGCCTGTACTACGCGGCGTATACGGCGGTCAATGGCGAGGAGCTTTTTCGACTGAAGGCGTCGGGCTTGCAGTCGGAGGTGGCGGCGGAGCTGTTGCCGGGGTTTAGTGGAGGGGTGCCGCGGAACCTGGTGAATGTTGGCGAGACGGTGTATTTCACCTCGACGGACCTGGTGCTCGGGGTCGAGCTGTTCAAGTTTGAAGGCGGCAACTGGAGCCTGGTGAAGGACGTGAATGCGCAGGGCGGCGCGTCGAGCTTTCCGCGCGAGGTCATTGTCAACGGTTCGGCGCTCGTGTTCGCGGCCAACAACGGGCTAAACGGCATCGAGCTCTGGACGAGCAACGGCACTGAGGCGGGCACGCGTCTGGTGAAGGACGTCGCCTGGAGCAACGGCGACAGCTCTCCGACGGCGCTGACGGCGTTCAAGAACTCGACGATGTTGTTCTCGGCCGACGACGGGCTGGGGTCGTTGCTGTTTGGACGCGAGCCCTGGCTGAGCAATGGCGAGGCGTCGGGCACGGCGCGGCTGAAGGACGTGAACCCGGATGAGTCTAGCGGGATGACCCAGAGCGACTTCTTTGCGATCGGCGCGACGCGCGCGTTCTTCAACGGCACGACGCTGCTGAACGGCAAGGAGCTGTGGACGACCGATGGCACCGGCAGCGGAACGGTGCTCACGCGAGACATCCGGCCCGGCACCAGCGCGGGTGTGACGGCGGCTGGCCGGTATGCGATGGTTGGCGATGTGGCGTTCTTCCCGGCGACTGATAGCGTGGCTGGCACCGAGATGTGGAAGTCTGACGGGACGAACCTGGGCACGGTGCGTATTCGGGATCTGAACACCGGCGCGGCGTCGGGCGTCAGCGTCGGCAGCGAGCAGTACCCGGTGGCGCTGGGCTCGAGCGTGTACTTCACAGGGAACACTGCGGCCAACGGGGCCGAGCTGTATCGCACCGACGGGACGAGCGCTGGCACGGTGCGGCTGACAGACATCATCGTCGGCGCTGGCAGCAGCCAGCCGGCGAACATCACGGTGTTCGGCGGCAACGTGTTCTTCACCGCCCAGACGGTGGCGACGGGGCGCGAGTGGTACCGCTTCAACGTGGCCAACAGCACGACGCAGATCCTCAAGGACGTCGGCCCGGGTGGGACGGATGGTGCGCCCCTGGGCTTTGGCAGGGGTGTGGTCTCGGGCGGGACGATGTTCTTCCTGGCCGATGACGGCGTGAACGGGCAGGAGCTGTGGGCGACTACGGGCAACCCGGCCGACCCGCTGTCGACTCGCCTGGTCAAGGACATTAACCCCGGGCTGGCGGGCGCACGGATCGTGCAGTTGACGCCGGGGCCGAACGGCTCGGTGTTCTTCCTGGCTGACGACGGCGTGAGCGGGCGCGAGCTGTGGGTGAGCGATGGCACGGATCGCGCGACGGTGCGGGTGGTAGACCTGTTCGCGGGCGAGGAGTCCGGCGGGATCAACGAGCGGATGGTGATGCTGAACGACGCGCTGTACTTCGTCGGCAGCGACGGTGAGGCGGGCGTGGAGCTGTGGTCGATCGGGGCAACGAGCCTGACGGGCTTGCGTCGCGAGAGCGACGTGAACCGCGGGCTGGCGTCTTCGAACGTCAGCCAGCTCACGGTGCAGAGTGGCAAGGTGTACTTCAGCGCTACCGACGGGCTGACGGGCCAGGAGCTGTACACGCTGGCGGCGACGTGCTCGCCAGCGGACATTGCCGATGATGCGGGCATCGCGCCGCCGGTGGGTGTGAACAACGGCTTGACCGAGGGTGACTACAACGCGTTCTTTGGTGCGTTCTTTGACAACCTGCCAGCGGCGAACATCGCCGATGATGCGGGCAACGCGCCGCCGGTGGGCACGAACAACGGCGTGACCGAGGGTGACTACAACGCCTTCTTCCGCCTGTTCTTCGACGGCTGCCCGATCTGATCGAGACGAGTTGCGATTGGCGCGAAGCGCGACGTGAGATGATGAATGTGTGAGGGCCCTGGCGTATGCCGGGGCCCTTTTGAATTCCCGAAGTGGCAGGATGGCGAAGTGGCGAAGTGGCAGAGTGATCGAGGGACGCGCGATCGGGCTGCGTGGTCGTGGGCGAGGTTGGGGGTGGGGGCGGTACACTCGGGGTTGATGGCTCGGGTGTCGATCATCATGACGGTGTTTAACCGGTGCGCGTTCGTGGAGAGCGCGGTGCGGAGCGTGTTGACGCAGACTGAGCGCGATCTGGAGTTGGTGGTTGTTGACGATGGATCGACCGATGGCTCGGCGGAGATTGTTGAGCGAGTTGCGCAGACTGATTCGCGGGTGCGGCTGTTTCGGGAGCCGCATCGCGGGTGCGTCGGGGCGTTGGTGCGTGGGCACGAGCTGGCGACGGGGGCGTTTGTGGGGTGGGTGGATAGCGACGATCTGCTGGTGGCTGGCGCGGTGCGACGGTGCCTTGCGGTGCTTGATGCGCGCCCCGAGGTTGGGCTGGTGTACACCGATCATGTGAAGATCGACGAGTGCGGGCGGATCATGGAGGAGGCGGCGAAACCGAAGCGAGCCTGTACCCCGGACGCGCTGCTCACGGAGCTGGTGTCATTTCAGTTTCGGCTGTTTCGACGCGAGGTGTATGAGCGCGGCGGTGGGATCGACGCGAGCCTGGCGACCAGCCCGGACTATGACTTCTGTCTGCGAGCCAGCGAGGTGGCGGAGTTTGCGCACTTGGCTGAGGCGCTGTACTGCTATCGGGTGCATCCGGGATCGATCTCGGCGGCGCGGCGGCTGGACCAAATCGAGAACTCGGCGCGGGCGGTGCGGGCGGCGCTGCGGCGGCGCGGGCTGGACGCGGAGCACGAGCTGCGGGTGACCTTCATCAGCCGGTTTGAGATCGTGCCCAAGCGGCCAGCGGGAAATGCCTAGGCGAAAGGGAAGCGTTCAGGCTTGGCGTGGGCGGCTGGCAGTCGGATCGCGCGTGAAATCGACAAAAAAAGAGTGTGCTTCGGCGAGGCCTGTGGTATGTTGGGCGCAACGGAGATTTGCATATGAACCGAGCCTGGACCTGCAACGGTGGACTTTCGTCGATGGCCTGTGCGCTGGCGGTGCTGGCGGGCACGCCCTGCGCGATGGCGCAGTTCTCCAAGTTCACGGTCATCGATTCGGGGCCATTTCAGTCGGTGATTGTTCGGGGGCTGAGCGCCGACGGGACCACGTTGGTTGGCGACGGCTCCCCGTCGCTTTTTAGTGATGGGCGGGCGTTTCGGCGTCGGTTTGATGGGCCCACTGAGAATCTGGGGGTTCTAAGCGGGAGTTTTTTCACGTCGGCTGAGGCGGCAAACGGGACAGGATCGATGGTGGTGGGTAGGCAGAGCGGGGGCGGATTTGTGTGGGTGTTTCCTGGGCCGGGCGCGGCGGACGGCACAAACGGGCTTTTGGACGTGAGCCGGGACGGGGCGGTGACGATCAGCAGGAGCGCCCGGCGGACGGGCGGGACGTCGCTAGGGCTGCCGGTGCCGTCGGGGTTTACGGAGGTGAGCGCGGCGCGGCTGGCGGGTGATGCGACGACGCTCGTCGCGTACACCGCGCGCCAGTTTGTGCCGGGCAATGGGTATGGGTACCCGCCGACGCCGGACGTGGATTTCACGCGGGCGGGTCGATGGGACGCCGGGAGCGGCGTGCAGGTAAACATTGGCGTCTTGAGCGGCGGGGCGTCGTCGCGAGCGCTTGGGATCAGCGCCGACGGGCAGGTGGTGGTGGGGGTTTCGGACCAAGTGTCGGCGGGCGAGGGGGTTGTGCAGCGCGGGTTCAAGTGGAGCGCCGCGACGGGGATCTTGGGGCTGGGCGTGGTTGGACCGGGGACGACGGGGACATCAGAGGCGCGGGATGTCAGCGCCGATGGGCGAGTGATCGTGGGCGTGAGCAACGGGAAGGCGGTGGTGTGGGAGAACGGGGGCGCGGCGCGGTCGATCGCGGAGGTGCTGATGGGGAACGGGCAGGATTTGCAGGGGTGGTCGCTGTTGTCAGCGTTGGCGGTATCGGATGATGGTCAGGTCGTGACGGGGATCGCGACGCGCGAGGGGTCGGCATCCATCACGGTGTGGGCGGCGTCGCTGACGTTCACGTGTACGCCGCCGGCGCTGGCGGGCCAGGCGACATTCACGCCGGTGGCGATCCAAGGGTTTGCGCCGGCGGGCGGTGCGGGCGCGCTGTTCGGCAACGGGATCTTTGGGCTTGACGTATCGCGGTTTGGGACGGTGCTGTTCAGTGGGCCGCGGAGCGACGGGTCGGAGTCGGTGTTTGTGGACGGGCTTCAGAGCGATCCGGTGTTGGTGGCGACGGCGGGGGCGGGTGCGCCGGTGCCGGTGGGCAGCCGCGTGACGCCGGACGGTCGGGTGGCGGTGACGGATCGTGGCCCGTCTGGAGCGGAGCGGTATCGGCTTGGGGTTCCGGGCGGACTGGAGACGATCGCGGCGGCGGGCAGTGTGCTGCCTGGGACGGGCGGCGGGGTGTTCATGCCGCAGTCAAACGTGCAGGACGCGTTTTTGGTGAACGACGAATCTGGAGTTGCGTCGTTGCAGGCGGTGTATGAGGTGAGCGCGGAGACGAGCTTCGTGAGCATGTTTGTGTTCGGGGGCGGGGTGTTGCAGCGGGTGAACATTGATCTGCTGGGCGAGGCGGCCTCGGTGCTGAACCCGAGGCACTTAGGGAACACGGCAACGGGGGCGACTGCGATACGGGGGGAGTTGAACGTTGGGAATCGCCCGGCGTTGCTGATCGGCGGGC
>Ga0105049_10007405_pt1 | contig 12724 bp, 9 predicted proteins | sample MAT06_FD_78087 | JGI IMG/M metagenome (GOLD analysis project Ga0105049, IMG submission 78087) | Freshwater microbial communities from Lake Fryxell liftoff mats and glacier meltwater in Antarctica - MAT-06 | ecosystem: Environmental > Aquatic > Freshwater > Ice > Liftoff microbial mat | place...
TACGATCAATTCACCATCGAGCAGCTCGCCGGCGACCTGCTGCCCGGTGCCACCGAGGCGCAGCGCATCGCCACCGGCTTCAACCGCAGCGCACCGACCAATGTCGAAGCCGGCACCGACCCGGAGGAGACGCGCGTGAACCAAGTCCACGATCGCGTGAATACCCTCGGGATGATCTGGCTCGGCGCGACCCTGGAGTGCGCGCAGTGTCACGACCACAAGTACGATCCCTTTTCGATCCGCGAGTACTACGGGCTCTTTTCCTTCTTCAACAGCACCGCGCTCGAAGCCGACCGCAAGAATCCGAACGTGCCCGGTTCGATTGCCTTTATCGGTCCGGAGATGGCGCTGGCCGATGCGGCCCTGGAGGCCGGGCGCGCGCCACTCCACGCGAAGCTCGCCGCCACGAACCGGAAGCTGGCGGCGCTCGCCCAAGCGGCCGCGCCGACGCCGGAGTGGGAGGCGGAGTTGGGGAAAAGATTCGCCGCAGCGCCGACCGAGCACGTGCTGGAAGTGGCCAGCTTCGAGTCGCTCGGCGGCGCGACTTACGAGGTCCTGCCCGACCGGTCCGTGCTCGTGAGCGGCGAGCCCGCGCCGGACCGGGACACCTACATCATTCAGGTGAAGACCACGCTCCGGGACATCCGCGGGCTCAAGCTCGAAGCGCTGACCGACGACTCGCTCCCGGGCAAGGGGCCGGGACGCGGCGACGAGAAACGTCCGAACTTTGTGCTCAACAACTTCACCGTCACCGCCGCACCCAGCGCGACACCGCAACCCGCGACGCCGGTCGTTTTCACCAAGGCCGTGGCGTCCTTTTCCCAGGCGCGTTTCGAGGTGGCAAATCTGCTCCAGGAAAACGACGCGCGCGGCGGCTGGGCGATCAATCCGCAGTTCCACCAAGCCCACTGGGCGACCTTCCACACCGCTGCCCCGGTCGGTGAGGAAAGCGGCACGCTGCTGACCTTCCGACTTGAACAAAACCACGGCGCCGGTCGCACCATCGGGCGCGTGCGGCTCACGGCCATCACCGGCACCGTCGGCGGCGAGCCGCTGCCGGAGAAAGTCGCCGCGGCGCTCAAGATCTCCGTCGCCCAGCGCACCGCGGCGCAGACCAAGGCGCTCACCGATTACCTCCTGACGGCAAACCCCGAGTACGGCGCGCTGGACCGGGAGAAGACCCGCCTCACCGCCGCACTCGGCAAGCTCAAGCCGCCGACCACCCTCGTGATGCAGGAACTCGCCGCACCGCGAATGAACGCCGTCTTTGAGCGCGGCGACTTTCGCGCGCCGGGCGAAAAGATCGCGCCGTCCGTGCCCGCGATCCTGCATCCATTGCGGGTGGAGAGTGCGACCCCGACGCGGCTCGATCTCGCGCGGTGGCTCGTGAGCCGGGAGAATCCGCTCGTCGCCCGCGTCACCGTGAATCGCTGGTGGGCGGAGCTCTTTGGGCACGGTCTCGTCGCGACGCCCGAAGATTTCGGACTGAAGGGCGAGGCGTCCACGCACCCGGAGTTGCTCGACTGGCTCGCCGTCGAGTTCATGGAGCAGGGGTGGTCCTTCAAAAAGCTGCTGCGCACCATCGTCACCAGCCGCACCTACCGGCAGGCCTCGCGGATCACGCCGGAGCTGCTCGCGCGCGACGATCGGAATCTGCTCTACGCCCGCGGCCCGCGTTTCCGCCTCGATGCCGAGGCCATCCGCGACAACGCGCTCGCCATCTCCGGCCTGCTCAGCCTCGGCCAGGGCGGCGAGCCCATCCGCCCGGAGCAGCCCGACGGCCTGTGGGTGAAAGTGGGCGGCCAGAGATACGACTACGAAGTGAGTGCCGGCGAAGCGAAGTATCGGCGCGGCCTCTACGTCGTCTGGAAACGCGCCGCGCCCTACCCGAGCTTCGTAAACTTCGATGCCAACGCGCGCCTGGCCTGCCGCGTGCAACGCCCGCAGTCCAACACCCCGCTGCAAGCCCTCACGCTGATGAACGATCCCGTGTACGTGGAAGCCGCGATGGCCCTCGCCCGCCGCATCCTCACGGAGCAACCGGCTGGGAGTGCCGACGAGCGCATCGCTCGCGCCTTTCGCCTCGCCACGGCCCGGGCGCCGCGCGCGGAAGAACTCGCCACCCTGCGCGGCCTGCTGGAATCCGAACGCGCCGCGCGGACTGCCGATCCCGCGGGCGCGAAAGCCTTCGTCGGCGGCTTTGCGCTGCCGGCAGGCGTGGCGGAGGGGGAATTCGCCGCCTGGTACGCCGTCGCCGCCGCGCTGCTGAATCTCGACGAGACGATCACGAAAGGCTGACCGGCGTGGGGTCTTGCACCCCGCCGGGCGCGGATCGGGGATTGCCACGCCGTCCGCCGGACCCTAGCTTCCGCGGCACCCCCATGAACGATGCGTATCGACGCGCGGAGGCGGTCTTTCACGACCTGCTCGGGCAGCCGGCCGAACGCCGGACGGCAGCTCTCGCGGCGGCCTGTGGCGACGATGAAGCGACGATGCGCCGCGTGCGCGCCCTGCTCTCGGCAGCGGCAAAATCCGGCGCATTCCTCGATGGCGCGCCGATCGCCGCCGAAGCCGCGGCGGGCGAGAAGCGCGGCGACCGCATCGGTCCCTACATCCTCATCGAGGCGCTCGGCGAAGGCGGCTTTGGCATCGTCTGGCACGCGCGGCAGGAGCACCCCATGCGGCGCGAGGTGGCGCTGAAGATCGTCAAGCCCGGGATGGACACCCGCGAAGTCGTCGCGCGCTTCAAAGCCGAGCGGCAGGCACTCGCGATGATGGATCACCCGCACATCGCGCAGGTGCTCGAGGCGGGCGCGACCGAGCGCGGGCGGCCCTATTTCGTCATGGAGTTGGTGCGCGGCCAGCCGCTCGGCGCATTCTGCGATGCGCACGGCCTGCCGATCGAGATGCGCATCGCCGTCTTCCTCCAGGTCTGCCGCGCGGTGCAGCACGCTCACCAGAAGGGTGTCATCCATCGCGACCTCAAGCCGACGAACATCCTCGTCGCGCTCCACGACGGCGCTCCGATGGCCAAGGTCATCGACTTTGGCATCGCCAAGGCGCTCGAGCAGCCGCTCGGCGAGCACACCCTCACCACGGCGGGCGGTCGCCCGCTCGGCACGCCGCGCTACATGGCGCCCGAGCAGTTGGTGCCGGGCGCGCGCGACATCGACACGCAGGCCGACGTCTATGCGCTCGGCGTGGTGCTGTGCGAACTGCTCACCGGCGCCTCGCCTTTTGCCGGCACGGAAAGTCTGCCGCCCTCGCCCGAAGAAATGTGCCGCCGCCTGCGCGACGCGGAGCCGCTGCGGCCATCGGTGGTCCTCGCGGGTCTGCCCGCGGCGGAGCGGGCGCACCTCGCGCGGCAGCGCGGCACCGAGCCCCGCGCGCTCCTGCATGCCGTGCGGGGCGATCTCGACTGGATCGTGCTGCGCTGCGTCGAGAAGGACCGCGCCCGCCGCTACGCGACCGCGCACGATCTCGCGCTCGATCTCGAGCGGTATCTGGCGCAGCAGCCGGTGACCGCGGTCGCGCCCTCGATGAGCTACAGCGTCGGGAAATATCTCCGGCGTCACAAAGCTGGCGTGGCCCTCGGTGTCCTCTTTGCCCTGCTCCTCGTCGCCGGAGCTGGCATCAGCACCCGCGAAGCACTGCGCGCGCGGCGCGCCGAGCGGGAGGCTGGCGCGCTGCTCGTGAGTGTGGAAGCGGAGCGCGACGCGAAAGTGCGCGCCTTGCGCAGCGCGGTGGAGCGCGAGCAGCACGCGCGCGACGCCGAGGCGGATACGAAAGCCTTCGGCGATTTCCTCGTGCATCGCGTGCTCTCTGCGGCGCGCTCGCGCGAGGCCAGCTACGGGCTCGGCATCGACGTGACCGTCGTCCGCGCCCTGGAGGCGGCGGAGAAGACGATCGAGCAGGATTTTGCCGGACGGCCCGCGGCGGAAGCGCGCACGCGCCACGCGATCGCCGATACCTGGCGCAATGTCGGGCGCTTTGCCGACGCCGAGCCGCACCTGCGCAAGGCCGTCGCGAGGCTGGAGGAGGCGCGTGGACGCGATCATCCCGAGACCCTCTCGGCGCGCAACTGCCTCGGGCTGCTGCTGCTGCGCCTCGGGCGCCCCGGCGACGCCAGCGCCGTGCTCGAGCCGGTGGTCCGGGCGGGCGGCGCCGTGCCCTATGACCTCGCCTCGCCGGTGAGCAATCTGATCGCCGCCTACCAGGCCGCCGGGGAAAATGGGAAGGCGCTCGCCCTCAGCGCACAGGCGGACGCGGCTCGCGACGCGGTCTCCGGCGACGCCGAGTACGACCCGCTCGCGAGTCTCGACCGCCTCGTGCGGGAGTATCGCTCCGGCGGCGATTTCCCGCAGGCGCTCACGCTCTGCGCACAGGCGCTGGCTTTGCGCCAGCAGACGCTCGGGGCGCGGCATCCCGACGTGCAGCGGAGCATGGTCGAGCTGGGTCGGCTGCACTGCGCCGTCGGGAATCCCGGCCAGGCCGCCACGCTTTTCGAGCAGGTGCTCACGCGCCGCCGCGAGACCATCGGCGCCGCGCATCCCGACACGCTCGAAGCCACGACGCGCCTCGCCGCAGCGTGGATGGAAGACCGGCAGGTGACCGCCGCCATCGCGCTCTACGAAGAGTCGCTCCCACGCTTCCGGGCGGCCCTCGGTGCGGAGCGTCCCGACGTGCTCGCCTTCATGGCCGACGCCGCCGCGGCGCATCTCGTGCGCGGCGATGCGGGGCGCGCGGTGCCGCTCTGCCAGCACGTCCTGGAGGTCTGCACCCGCCAGCTCGGGGAGGGCCACGCCGATACCGTGCTCGCGACCATGCGGCTCGGCGAGGCGTGCCTCGCGGCGGGCGAGACCGCGCGCGCGGTGCAGCTCGGGCAGGCGGCCCTGGTCCTGCAGCGACGCGCCTCGAGCCCGGAGCATCCCGACGCGATCGAGAGCATCCATCGCCTGGCGCTGGCCTACCTCGCCGCCGACCGCTGCAGCGATGCGCAGCCGCTCCTCAACCGCGTGCTGCTGTGGCGCCAGCGCACGCTCGGCGCGGAGGATCGCGCCACGCTCGCCAGCCGCGATGCACTCGGGTTGCTCCATGCGCGGAAAGGCGAGCTGGCGCAGGCACGGGCGATCTTTCGCGAAGTCCTCGCCGCGCGCCGGCGGACGCTCCGCGCGGATGCGCCCGAGACTTTCACGACGCTGGTGCATCTGGGTGACACTCTGCGCGCCTTGCGGCAACCGTCGGACGCCATCCCTCCCCTCGCGGAAGCCGTCGCCGGCCGCCGCGCCCGACTCGGCGTGCAGGCCGCTGCGACCGTCGAGGCGATCCATCTTCTCGGACTCGCGCATGCGGAGGCGGGCGAAAGCGAGCCGGGCCTGGGCTTGCTCGAGGAGGCCGTGGCGCACGATGAGCGCAATCTCGGGACGGACGCCCCGGTGACGCTCGCCCACCTGGCGCGGCTGGCGGCAGAATGCGGAAAAGCCGGGCGGCATGAAAAAGCGGTGCTGCTGCGCGAGACGATCGCCATGCGCACCAATGCCAAACTCGGATCGAACGATCCCGAGACCCTGGCTCGTCTCTTCGACGCGGCGCTCGCCTTCGAAGCCGCGGGGGATTTTCCCAAAGCCCGCGCCTGGTTCGAGCAGAGCTACGTGCGCCGCAAGCTGGTGCTCGGCGCGCATGCCGCCACGGTGGCGAGCGCCGATCGCTTCGCGCGTTCGCTGCTCCTGGCCGATGAAGGCGGGCGCGCTGTGGACATCCTCAAGGAGGGGCTCGCGCTCGCGCGCCGGCTCCCCGCCGGGGATTCGGAGCCGGCGGTCGCGCTCCTGCAGCACCACCTCGCCAGCGCACTGCTCCGCCTGCGCCGCCTGCCCGAGGCACTCGCCGAGGCGCGCGAGGCGGTCCGCGCCTTTCGCGACCACCTCGACTGGGACGCCAGCACTGCCAGCCGTGCCGAGCAAGTGCTCTACTCCACGCTCCTCGCGCTGCGCAGGGATGAAGAAGCGCGCCAGGAACTCGCGGAGGGTCGCGCCCTCGCGCTGCGGCGAGCGACGCCATGAGGGAGGTCGCGCGACTGCTCGCCACGCTGCAGGCCGGCGATCCTCACGCCGCCGAGCGCCTCCTCCCCGAGGTCTATGGCGAGCTGCGCCGGATCGCCGCACGCATGATGGCCGCGGAACCGCCGGGCCGCACCCTGCAATCCACGGCCCTCGTCCATGAAGCCTGGCTGAGGCTCACCGCGGGCCGCGAGCAGCGCTGGGAAAATCGCGCCCACTTTTTCGGCGCCGCCGCGGAAGCCATGCGCCGCATCCTCGTCGAGCGAGCCCGCCGGCGAGCCGCGCTCCGGCACGGCGGCGGGCAGACGCGGGTGGATGTCGATGAGATCGAGATCGCCGTGTCCGTGCCCGATGACGAGCTGCTCGGCCTGCACGAAGCGCTCGACAAGCTCGCCGCGCTCGACCCGCGCAAAGCCGAACTGGTGAAGCTGCGCTACTTCACCGGCCTCGAAGTCGCCGCGGCGGCCGAACTGCTCGGCATCTCGGAAGCCACCGCGCACCGCGACTGGCAGCACGCCCGCGCCTGGCTCCAGTGCGAGATCCACGGCGGGTAGCGACGGCCCGGAAAAAGATTCTGCGCGTTCGGTGAGAGTTTTCACCGGCGGATCGCGCATGAGTGACAAAGCCACCTATGTTCACTCCCTCTCCCACCCTGCACCCGGCGCTGGTCGTCCTCCTGTTTTTCCTCGCTCCGTCCGCCCGCGCGGGTCTGGTCTCGGTGCAGCTCGCGAGCCCTTCCGGCCTGAGCATCAGTGGCATCGTCGATACGGCGGCGGATACCTTTCAGATCGACTCGTGGGTCGTCTCCGCCGGCGGCTTCCGCACCCCGGTGGCCGGCCAGCTTCCCTTCACGCTCCCGGCCTTCACGCTCACGGGCGATCGCTTCGATGTGCCGGACCATTGGATGGGCGCGATCGGCGCGACCGCGGGTTGGGCCTTCCTGCTTCCAGTCGGCCAGGGCGTGGAAGGCATCGCCTGGGTCGAAGGCCCGCCCTCTCGCGTCTTCAACCATTCCTCCTTCGGCTGGGGCGGCTTCCGCAATAGTTCCGGGCGAAACATCCTCCGCGGCAGCGCGGACACCTTTGCCTACGTGCCCGCGCTGAATGGGGCCTCCGATGCGCGCCTGACCTCCATCGTCGTGCGTCCGATTCCGGAACCTTCGACGGCGCTCTTCGGCATCGCCCTCGGTCTGTGCGGCGCCGCGTGCGGGCGGCCCAGGCGCCGCGCCCGACGGGCCGCCTCCGAACCCGCGCTGGCTTTCACGCGATGAGCACCAGGCGTCCCATTTACAGACCGCACCGGGCCGCTCCGGTCGCCCACGGATCGCCGCGCGCCGGCAGGGCGATCTGTCGCAGACATGGACTCCGATGGCGGATGAGCGGGCGCAGCGAGGCCGTCCATGCCCGCGGGCGGGTCTGTAAAATCTCACCGTGTTCCGCCGCCTTGCTCGTGCTCTGTGGATTGCTCGCCGCGGAGGTCTCCGCCCAGCCGCGACCGGACGGTGCGGTCGGAGCGCGCATGGCCCCGTCGCCGGAGCGCATGCCGTCGCAGGAGCCTGCCGATCGTCGCCTCCAGTGGTTGATGATCCCGCAAGTGACCTTCCGCGATGCGAGCCTCGAGAGCGTGCTGGACCACTTCCGCCGCAAAGCCGACGAGGCCTCGGGCGGGGCAGTGCAGGTGTGCTTCAAACTCGAACTGCCGGCGGATTTCCGACCGCGCTACGCACTCACGCTCGACGTGCGCGGAATGCCGTTTCTGGCCGCCCTGGGGTATCGGGGAACTCGCCGGTGTTCAGTTTCTCATCCGAGGAACGACCTTCATCGTCCGCCCCGAGGCCACGGCATCGCTGAGTGGCAGCTTTCCACGGATCTCCAGCGCTCCTCCTCCCGCGTCGGCGCTCTTTCGGCCCGTCCGGGGGCTCACCGGAAGACTCGGCGAGCCGTCCTGGCCGGTGTACGCCGGCCACTATGTCTGGCGAACTTTGGCAGGAACGGTCGATCCGAAAAGAAGTGGCTACATCAAGCACCGGCGTCTGAATGGATTGCCCGTCTCGCCAGTTCCGGCTCCGGGTGCCGGCGGGTGCCGTTCGTGCCTGCGACGGTAAGCCCATAGCCGCCCAAGACTGCGCGGGCGGTCGCATTTCTTGGCTCTGAAGAGGAGCGATCGTGGATTGTCTCCGCCGAGCCGCACCCGCGTCTCCCGCCGCCAATCCCACGCCCTGCTCATGATGGAATCCACCGACGACGTCTCCCGCCGCCAGTTCTTCCAACGCTCCGGGCTCAATCTCGGTGCGGTCGCCCTCGCGTCGCTGCTCCACGAGCAGACCATGGCCGCGCCGGCGGACCCGCTGGCCGCGCGCCAGCCGATGTTCAAGCCGCGGGCCAAGCGCGTCATTTACCTCCACATGATCGGCGCGCCGTCGCAGCTCGATCTCTTTGAAAACAAACCCGAACTCAACCAGCGCCACGGTCAGGACTGCCCGGAGTCGCTGCTCAAAGGCCGGCGTTTTGCCTTCATCGGCGGCAAGCTGAAGCTCGCCGGGACGCAGTGGAAGTACGCCCGGCACGGAGAGAGCGGCCAGGAAATCTCCGAACTGCTCCCGCACCTCGCGACGGTCGCGGACGAGATCGCGATCGTGAAGACGCTGCACACCGAGGAGATCAATCACGCGCCGGCGCAGATGTTCCTGCACACCGGCTTTGGACGCGGGGGCCGGCCGAGTTTTGGTTCGTGGGTCACCTATGGGCTTGGCACGGAGAATCAGGAACTGCCCGCCTACGTCGTGCTCCTCTCCGGGCCGCCCGGCGGCGCGGGCACTTCGCTCTGGGCGAATGGCTTTCTGCCCAGTGTGCATCAGGGGGTTCAGTTTCGCTCGAGCGGCGATCCGGTGCTCTTTCTCAGCAATCCCAAAGGCCAGACGCAGAGCGACCGGCGCCGGATCTTCGATGCCGTGAAGACGCTCAACGAGCGCCACCTCGCCGACGTCGGCGACCCGGAGATCGCCACGCGCATCCGCCAGTACGAGATGGCCGCACGCATGCAGACCAGCGTGCCGGAACTCGCCGATCTCGCGCAGGAACCAAAGTCCGTGCTCGATCTCTACGGTGCCAAACCGGGCGTCGCGTCCTTTGCCGGCAACTGCCTGCTCGCGCGGCGGCTCATCGAGCGCGGGGTGCGCGTGGTGGAACTCTACGACGCCGATTGGGATCACCATTCCGGGCTCGCCACGCGCCTGCCGGCGAAATGCCGCGACGTGGATCAAGGCATGGCCGCGCTGATCCAGGATCTGAAAGCGCGCGGCCTGCTCGACGACACCCTGGTCATCTGGGGTGCCGAGTTTGGCCGCACGCCGCTGGCCCAAGGCATCGACGGCGACGGCAAGAGCACGAAACCCGGGCGCGACCATCACAAGGACGCCTACACCGTGTGGCTGGCGGGTGGGGGGATCAAAGGCGGCCTGACCTATGGGCGCACCGACGACTTTGGTTTCAGCCCGGTGGAGGATCCCGTCCACGTCCACGATCTAAACGCGACCGTGCTCCGCCTGCTCGGGCTCGACCACGAGCGGCTCACCTTCAAGTATCAGGGACGCGAATTTCGCCTCACCGATGTGCATGGACAGGTGGTCCGGGCGCTGCTCGCCTGAGGGAGCGGCAGAGAGAAACGGCCCATCGGCCGGGCGTGGGGCGTGAGATTCTGAAAAACCAGAATTTCCGGCACATCGGCTGCTTGGATGGGAGATCGCAATGGCTAAAAATCCCACCTCCGTCATCGGCATCGATCTGGGTCGCTATTCGCTCAAGTGCGTGCGGCTCCAGCGAAAAGGGGCCGACCGTGTCGCGATCACCCACTTTGCCTCGCAAGTGCTCAGCGAACCCGCGACGGACGCGGACAAGCTCGCCCAGCAGCTCAAGCAATTGCTCAAGGAAATGGGCGGCACCGCCAAAGTCTGCGCCGTGGCGGTCTCCAGTCCGGACGCCTTGATCCGCATCATCGAGCAGCCGGAGACCCCGGTGGAACTCCTCCGCGAAGCGCTGCGGCTCAATGGGATCGCGCTGCTCAATCAGGACTGCAAAGAATTCGTGCTCGATTGCGATCGCATCGTCTCGCAGGCCGAGGCCGGCGAAGCGAAGCCGAAAGCCGGCCCGCGCCGCTATCTCGTGGGTGGGCTGCCCCGGGCGCAGGTCACCGAGATCGGGAGCGCTTTTGAGAAAAATGCCGCGGCGATGAGCGTCATGCAGCTCGCCCCGATCGCGAGTTTCAATGCCTTTGAATTTGCCCGGCCGGACATCTTCGAAAACCACGGCTTTTTCCTCGTCGATATCGGCCACACGAATTCGACGATGATGGTCGGGGTGCAACGCGAGCTGGTGCTCGTGCGCAACATCGACTTTGGCGGCAGCGCGCTCACCGAGGCGCTCATCGGCCTCACCGACGAGCCACGGGAGGCGGTCTTCAGCGCGCTCGACCATGAGGACGAAGTGATGGTCGAGTACACCCGCGTCGCCTTGAATGCGCTGGTCCGTGAGATTCAGAGTTCCCTCGGCTTTCTCGAACACCAGCGCGACCAGCGCATTGACCGCGTCTTTGTCTCCGGGGGGCCGGCCAAGTCGCGGACGCTGCTCAAGGTGATGAGCGAAGAACTCGGCCTGCCCTGCGAATCGTGGACCGCGGTCGAGAAGTGCGAGAACGGCGTCACCGGTCCGCGCAGGGATAGCCTGGCCAGCGAAGCCATGGACCTGAACGTCGCCTGCGGTGTGGCGGCCCAACTCCTGAAAGCGAACTGAACCATGCCACTGCGCCTCAATCTCTATCACGAAGTCCAAAAGCAGGCGGCGCTCAAGCGGCGCGACCCGCTCAAGCTCTCGATGTTTGGCATCGGGGCCATCGCCGTGTGCATGGCGGGCTTTTACTTTGTGCAGCTCGGGAAAGCCCATTCCCTGAACTCCGAACTCGACCGGCTGAAAGCCGAGCACGCGAAACTCGATCCCGAGTCCAAGGCGGCGTTGAAGCGGGAGGAGGAACTCACCGCAAAGTTCAAGATCAACGAACATATCGAGCGCCGCATCGAAGAGCGCTTCTACTGGGCGCCGCTGCTCGAGCAGCTCGTCGGCCTCGTGCCGCGCGAAGTGCAGATCACCAGGGTGAACGGCGAAGTCGGCGCGGATGCCGCGCAGAAATGCACCCTCGTCCTCAACGGCGTCTCGGCCGGATCGGACGCGCGGCGGATCGCGGAGGAGTTGCGCATCGCCATCGTGAGTCAGCTCGGCGGGCGCTATCGCAATGTCGCCGCCAGCTTCCGCTCGCTGGAGGACGGCCTCGATCCCGTGCAGCTCGAGGGCAAAGCGCTTCCCACCGCCCACTTTGCCATCGCCGTGGACTTGCAGTGGGGCTCCGAACCCATCGCCGCGGCGGGGCCCGCCCGCCGCGCCCGCTAACCCTCCGTCCTATGAAACTCGGCAAAGATGAAATCCAAAAGCTCGCCCTCGGCATCCTGATGCTCATCGGGCTGGTGTACAGTTACTTCGACATGCTGCTCTTCCCCCAGATGAAGAAGCACACCGCGGTGGCGAAGAACATCGCCTCGATCACGCCGGAGATCGCCAAGGCGCGCGAGCAAATCAACCGCGTGCAGGACATGGAAAAGAGCGCGCCGCAGAAAACCCAGGTCGTACCCCAGGTCGAAGCGCTCATCCCCGTGGGCGCGCCGGTCGCATGGTTTCCGCCGCGGGTCACCGAGCTTTTCAAGCGCCAGGGCATCGACAAGGTCGCGGCCAAGATGAACACCGAGATGCCGGAAAAAGAGGCGCCCGGCTTCCGCCGCATTCTCTGGACCATCGATTTTCCGAAGGTGGACTTCGTCAACTACGCCAGGGCGCTCGCCACTTTGGAAAATGAAGAGCCACTCGTCACCGTCACGAGCCTCACCATCGAGCCTTCCGTGGATGACGTGGAGAGGCAGCACGCGCTCATCACCGTCAACAACCTCGTCAAACAATGAAAACAACCCTCCTCTCCCTCGCCGTCCTCTTGCTCCCGGTAGTCGCGTGGGCCGAAGAAGCCGCTCCCAAACCGGCCGGTTACCAGTTGAAAAAACGGTCTTCGTTCTCCGTGGCGGAAGATACCCGCGCGCCTTTCTGGCCGATCGGCTGGAACCGGCGTGCCCAAGAGGCGGCCGCCGCAATCGCCGCCAAGCCCGTCGTCGTGAAGGCCACGATCGACCCCGCGAATTTCAAGATCACCAGCATCCTGCTCGGCTCGCCTTCGCTCGCGGTCATCAATGGGCGCGCCTACGGAGAAGGGGAGTTCATCAAGACAGCGCGTCCGGCCGAAGGGGCTCCGGCCGATCCCGCCGCCACGCCGCGCATCCGCGTGCAGCAGATCAGCGATAGTGCCGTCGTGCTCCAGAGCGGCGCCCAGCAGGTCACGGTGAAGTTCAATCGCCAGGGCCTCGCCTTGAAAAGCCGCACGCCCGAAGTGCTGCTGCAGGATCGCTAGAAAGGCGGTTAAAATACCTGCCGAATGCGCGATCCGAGCCGCAGCGCCGGAGGCGCGACATGTCTATAGAATCCATCGGCAAAACGACCAAAGCTCCGGAGGAGCGACCTAGACGCTTGCGTCCCGGCACCTGGCGCTCTTACGGAGCTTGCGCTTTGTTTCGAGGGGAA
>Ga0105049_10007407_pt1 | contig 12723 bp, 15 predicted proteins | sample MAT06_FD_78087 | JGI IMG/M metagenome (GOLD analysis project Ga0105049, IMG submission 78087) | Freshwater microbial communities from Lake Fryxell liftoff mats and glacier meltwater in Antarctica - MAT-06 | ecosystem: Environmental > Aquatic > Freshwater > Ice > Liftoff microbial mat | place...
CGCCGGAGGCACCGCCGATGACGATGTTCTGCGGCGTCATCGGTTTGAGCACCACGGTGTAGACCACGGCATAACCGACGAAGGTGGCGAAGGTCAGCCACATCGTCAGCGGGTTGACCCAGATGTACAGCACGGCGCTGCCGGCGGCGCACAACACCGCGCTGAACAGCAAGGCCTGCTGGGTGCTGAGGTCGCCCCGTGCGGTGGGGCGCCACGAGGTGCGGGCCATGCGGCTGTCAATCTGCTGTTCGACCAGGCAGTTGAATGCCGCCGCCGCGCCCGCCACCAACCAGATGCCCACGGTCGCCGCGAAGGCCAGGCGCAGGTCAGGCACGCCGGGCTGCGCCAGCAACATGCCGATGGCCGCGCAGAACACGATGAGCTGCACCACGCGCGGCTTGGTGAGCGCGTAGAACTGCGCCACGCGCGATGGCGTGTGGGCGGGGGCAGCTAGGGTTTGGGACACGTGGGGGACCGGGGCGGCGCAGGTGGAGGCTGAGTTTAGGCGGCCGCGGTCTTCGGGCTCGCCACCGGAGCAGCGACTGGGCGGCTTTGCCACACGGTGCTGCGTGCCAACACCCAGGCCAACAGCAACACCAGGGCGGCAGCACCCGCCGAATGGCCGAGCGCAGCGATCAGTGGCCAACCCAACACCACATTGGACATGCCACTGACCAGTTGCAGTGCCAGCAAGGCCCATAGCGCCGTGCCGAACGGCCGCCCAAGCGGTTCGCCGCGCAGCCGCCAGGCCAAGGCCCCCAAGGCCAGCGTCGCAGCCACGGCACACAGCCGGTGGGCCATGTGGATGGCCACCAAAGCTTCTTTGTTCAGGTACCCACCCTTGCCGTCTTCGCCCAGGTGGCGCAACAGCGTGAAGCCCCGTTGTACGTCCATCGCAGGCCACCACTGGCCGTTGCAGGCCGGGAAGCCCGTGCAGGCCAGCACGGCGTAGTTGGTGCTGACCCAGCCGCCGCTGGCCACCTGCAGCAGCAGCACGACTGCGGCCACAAAGGCCAGGCGACGAGTCGGCACGCTCAAGGCCAGGTGTTGCCCTTGGCCTCGAAACCGCGCGTGCTGGATGGCCAACAGCACCAACAGCGCCAAGCCGCCCAACAGGTGCAGGGTGACGACGGCGGGGTACAGCTTGAGCGTGACGGTGTACTTGCCAAACAGGCCTTGCACGATGACCCACACCAGGGTCACCGTCGGCCACCAGGGCGAAAACGGCAGCCGGCGGCGGTCCAGCCAGCTGGCCGCAGCCATCACCAGGATCAGCACGCCAACGGTCATGGCCAGGTAGCGGTGGATCATTTCGATCCAGGCCTTGGACCAGGTGACCGGGCCTGATGGCGCCACAGCCTGAGCGGCGTGAATGTCCGCGCGGGCGCCAAACGGCGTGACTTCGCCGTAGCAGCCGGGCCAGTCAGGACAGCCCAGGCCGGAATCGGACAAGCGCGTGAAGGCGCCAAAGACGATCAGGTCGAAGGTCAGGAACAGCGTGACCGCGGTCAACGATGCCAGCCGCGCTTGTGTGTCGGCGCTGCGCTGGCGCAGCCACACCCACGACAGCGGCAACAGTGCGATGACCAAGGCCAGCAGCATCAGCCGCAGTGCAGGCGCGAAGTCGACCAGGGGGACAGCGTTGTTCACGGCGCGCTACTCAAGCAATCAACGTCCCGCGTTGTCCCAGCTGTTGGAGGCGCGCAGCAAACGGGAAAGGTCACTCTTCATCCGCGTGGGGTCGGGCTGAGCGGGGAAACGCATCATCCACTCACCCATCGGGTCGACGACATACAGGTGGTCTTGCAGCAGGTGGCCGGGCTCGGCTTGCAGCCAGGCATTCACAGCCGCGCCGTCGGCCAGCAACAACGTCATGGCCGGCGGCGTTTCGGCACTGGCGCGCAAAGATGGCGCAGGCGGCTGGCCGTCGGTGATCAGCCAGAGTCTGTCGACCCGGGAGCGCTCGCGGCCCAACATCTCGCGCAATTGGCGCTGAGTGAAGAGCCGGGCGTCGCAGGCTTGATCGCAGGTGCTGGGCCCGACCGAAATCAGCAGCCATTGGCCTTTGAGCTGCTTGGCGTCGAAGGCCTGGCCGTCCAGCGTCTTCAAGCTCACGTTGAAGATGCTGCGCGAGGGCGTGATCAACGTGCCGTAGTTGGTGCGCCCTTCGGGACGAATGACAAAGTAGGTGAGGTACGACGCGATCACCGGCGCGGCGCACATCAGCAGCACCAGCAGCATCTTTGCGCGGCCCAGCGTCGTGCGCTTGCGGTCGGCTTCGAGGTCGTGCGCTGGCACGCTGTGCACGGTCAAGGGCAAAGGCAAGGGCACGGGGTCGGCGTTCATGGGCTCAATTGGAACGGAAAGAACGGGAGTCACGGGAGGAACGGGCGGATCGGCGCGGGCGGATGAGTTGGAACCAGACATACAGGACCAGGATCAGGGCGGCCAGCGCGAACCACTGGAAGGCGTAGCCGTAGTGCTTGTCAACACCGGCCGCGGGCGCAGGCCATTGGCGCAACAGCCCGTCGTCCAGCGCCGCTGCACCGTCATCTTGCTGCACAGACAGCGGGCGCAGCGACAAACGCCACTCAAGGCCGTAGTCAGCCAGCACCAGATTCTGGCGGATGGCGCCCGAGGCCGCCGCGTCGAACTCGAACAGCCGCCCCGGTGGCGGGGCAATGCGGCCGGCCACCGTCACATCGCCGGGCGGCGTAGGGGGCACCCGCACCTTGCTGCGGTCGTTGGCGTCGCGCGGCTGCCAGCCTCGCTGCACGGCGACCGCCGTGCCGTCGACCAGGAGCAGCGGCGTGACGACGAAAAACCCGGGGCGGCCGCCCATCTGCCGGTTGTCGAGGTACACGGTGGCCGCAGGCACCCAGCGGCCGGTGAGGTTGACGCGCCGCTGGTGCTGGCCCGCGGCGGTGGCGGCGTCGACGGCGAGTTCAGGCTGCGGCACAGGCGGCAAGGCGCGCTGGGTGTCCAACTGCTTTTGCAAGGCATTCTTCTGTGCGGCCCTGTCCATTTGCCACAGGCCCAGGCGTGCTGTGCCCGCAAAAGCCACTACCGCAGCCAGCAACACCACCCAACGCTGCGCGATCATGCCCTGACGCTCAACGCCCAGCGGCGGCCAGCACGGTTTTGCACGACAGCCGCGGATAATCAGGCCCCATGAAAATCATGTTCGTGCTTGCCCTGGTAGCGGTGCTGGTGGCTTTGGCCAGCGCGGGTGTGTTCATGCTGCGCAAAGGCGACGACAGCGACGGCCAACGCAGCAGCCGCATGGCCCGCGCTCTGGCGCTTCGGGTGGGGCTGTCGGTGGCGCTGTTCCTGTTCATTTTGCTGAGCTGGTACATGGGCTGGGTCAAACCGGGTGGCTTGCCCATCGGCGGCTGAACCGGCAAAAACAAACGCCGCGCAGGGGCGGCGTCATTCGCGGCGTCGTTGTCTGACGCAGCGTTTGGCTACAGCCAGTACACGACGATGTACAGCCCCAGCCAAACCACGTCCACGAAGTGCCAGTACCAGGCCGCGCCTTCAAAACCGAAGTGGCGCTTGGGCGTGAAGTGGCCTTTCATCAGACGCAGGGTGATGAAGGTCAGCATCAACATGCCCACAAACACGTGAAAACCGTGGAAACCGGTGAGCAGAAAGAAGGTGCTGCCGAAGATGCCCGAGGTAAGTTTGAGGTTCAGGTCGCGGTAGGCGTGGACGTATTCGTAGGCCTGTACGCCCATGAAGGCGACGCCCAGGAACACCGTGATCCACATCCAGACAATGGTCTTGGCGCGCTGGTTGGCCAACAAGGCATGGTGAGCGATGGTGAGCGTGACGCCCGAGGTCAACAACAACGCCGTGTTGATGGTGGGCAACCAGAACGGGCCCATGGTGGCGAAAGGCTCGACGGTACCTGCGGGTGAGGCTGTGGCGCCGCCGCCGGCGCTGGGCCAGATGGCCTTGAAGTCGGGCCACAGGATTTGGTTCTCGAAGTCACCCAAGGCCGGCACCGAATGCACCCGCGCCCAGTACAACGCCCCAAAGAAGGCGGCAAAGAACATGACCTCGCTGAAGATGAACCAGCTCATGCTCCAGCGAAACGACACGTCGATGCGGTCTGAATACAAACCGCGTTCGCTTTCGCCTACGGCCTGTTTGAACCACTGGAACATCACCGAAAGCCAAAAGGCCAAGCCGGCAAACAGCACGTAGGCACCCCAGCCCACGTCATTGACCCATTGGGTGGCACCCAACATGACCAGGAACAGACCGAAGGCCATCAACACCGGGTGACGCGACGGCGCTGGGATGAAGTAGTACGGGGTCTGGCCTGTGGGTGTGGCTGCGGACATGAGGGGGCTCTCCAGGAAATCGGCTTCTGTCAGGTTGTCAACTCGTCAGTTCATCCAGCGACCACACCACTGCCCACCACCCAGCGCACCAGCAGCAGCAGGGCGACCACCAACAGCGCCGCCCCCAAGACACCAGCCACGACCACGTGCACAGGATTCAAACGCTGCACGTCGGCTTCCAGGTCGGCCGCACGGCGCACCCCGAAAAACGACCAGGCCACGGCGCGCACCGTCTGCCAAAAGGAAAACGGCCGTTGGCTGGCGTCTTTGAAGGTACTCACAGCGGCTTGGGCTGCTGTTCTGGAATGGTGAGGACCAGACCCGGCGGCAGCGGCGGCACCGAGGCCTTGGCCTGGCCGAGCTGACCGGCGGGTGCGGACTGACTCAGCTGCCCCTGTGGAGCAGCAGGCACCTTGCCGCCGACCTCAAAGAAGGTGTAGGACAAGGTGATGGTCGTCACGTCTTTGGGCAGCTTGGGGTCGATGATGAAAGCCACCGGCCACTGCCTGCTTTCGCCCGGAGCCAGCGCCCATTCCTGGAAGCAGAAACATTCCAGCTTGTTGAAATGCGGCGAGGCCACGTGCGGCGCGTAACTGGGAATGGCCTGCGCGGCCATGGGGCGGTTCTGGCGGTTGCGGAACTCGTACATCACCGTGGTCAACTGACCCGGGTGCACCTGCACCGAATTCTTTGCCGGCTTGAAGTCCCAGGGACCCCGCGCATTGGCATCAAACTCCACCGTGATGGTGCGTGTGGTGTCGACCTGCGTGTTGACCTTGGCCGCACCCGACCAATTCGCAGTGCGTTTTTCCGACAAGCTGAGGACGTTGATGCCGAGTGCTTCGCAGATGGCGCGGTACATCGGCACCAGCGCGTAGCCAAAGCCGAACATCAGCGCGGCAATGACCACCAGCTTGCCCAGCAAGCGGCGGTTGTCCAGCAGCAGAAGCTTCATGGGGACCATGTCAGCGCCGCCCGGCCGTTCCGAGGGCGTTGATGAGCGCCCCCATGGGAGGCAGCGAATGCAGTGAGCTAAGGGGCATCATCAATTTCCCACAAAAAAGATCATCTTCACCACGAAACCGGCCCCGAACACGAGGGCCAGAGACGCCAGGATCAGCCCCAGCCGCCGGTTCGCCTTGCGTTGTTCGTCGCTGAGCATGCCGTCGCCCATCTTGATCAATAGCCCACCACGCGCGTGGCGGTAACGTCCAGCTTGGGCGGCGTCTCGAAGGTGTGGAAAGGCGCAGGTGACGGCACTTCCCATTCCAGGCCTTCGGCAGCTTCCCAGGGCTTCTGCCCCGCTGGCTCGCCCTTGCCCCGCATGACCGGGATGACCACGAACACGAAGAAATAGACCTGCATCAAACCGAAGCCGAGGGAACCAATCGAGGCCACGGCATTGAAGTCAGCAAACTGCATGGGGTAGTCGGCATAACGGCGTGGCATGCCGGCCAGGCCCAGGAAGTGCATCGGGAAGAAGGCCAGGTTGAAGAAGATCATCGAGCCCCAGAAATGGATCTTGCCGCGCGTTTCGTTGTACATCACGCCGCACCACTTGGGGCTCCAGTAGTAGAAGCCGGCAAACAAGCCATACAACGACCCGGCCACCAGCACGTAGTGGAAGTGCGCGACCACGTAATAGGTGTCCTGCAGCTGGATGTCGATCGGCGCCATGGCCAGGATCAGGCCGGTGAAGCCGCCCATCGTGAACACGAAGATGAAACCGACGGCGAACAGCATCGGCGTCTCGAAGGTCATCGAGCCGCGCCACATCGTCGCCATCCAGTTGAAGATCTTCACGCCCGTGGGCACGGCGATCAACATCGTGGCGTACATGAAGAACAACTGGCCCGTCACCGGCATGCCGGTGGTGTACATGTGGTGGGCCCAGACGATGAAGCTGAGGATGGCGATCGACGAGGTGGCGTACACCATGCTCGTGTAGCCAAAAAGGCGTTTGCGGGCAAACGCGGGAATGATGGCACTGATGATGCCGAACGCCGGCAAGATCATGATGTAGACCTCGGGGTGGCCGAAGAACCAGAAGATGTGCTGGTACATCACCGGGTCGCCGCCGCCAGCGGGGTTGAAGAAGTTGGTGCCGAAGTGGCGGTCGGTCAATGTCATGGTGATGGCGCCGGCCAGCACCGGCATCACAGCGATCAGCAGGTAGGCGGTGATCAGCCAGGTCCAGCAGAACAGCGGCATCTTCATCAGCGTCATGCCCGGAGCGCGCATGTTCAGGACGGTGACGATGATGTTGATGCTGCCCATGATGGAGCTGGCACCCATGATGTGCATGGCAAAAATCGCGGCGTCCATGCTCGGGCCCATTTGCAGGGTCAGCGGGGCGTAGAGCGTCCAGCCCGCGGCCGGTGCGCCGCCAGGCATGAAGAAGCTGCCCACCAAAATGCAGGCCGCGGGGATCAACAGCCAGAAGCTGAGGTTGTTCATGCGCGCGAAGGCCATGTCGGCCGCGCCGATCTGCAGCGGGATCATCCAGTTCGCGAAGCCCACGAATGCCGGCATGATGGCGCCGAACACCATGATCAAGCCGTGCATGGTGGTGAACTGGTTGAACAGTTCAGGGTTGAAGAACTGCAAGCCCGGCTGGAACAACTCAGCGCGGATGCACATCGCCAACACGCCGCCGACCATCAACATCGCAAAGCTGAACAACAAGTACATCGTGCCGATGTCCTTGTGGTTGGTGGCAAACAGCCAGCGCCGCCAGCCCGTGGGGTGGCCATGCGAATGGTCATGGTCGTGCGGGTGATCCGCGGCGTGGCCGTGCGGGGGGAGAACTGCGCTCATGGGTGGGTTTCCTTGCGGCGGCTTGATTCGGGAGCGTTGATCGACTCGGTATCGATCAGCTGTTTTACTTGCGGGCGGCAACCACATCGGCAGGCTGGATCAGCTTGCCGGTCTTGTTGCTCCAGGAGTTTTTGCTGTAGGTCATGACCGCAGCCAGCTCGGTGTCTGACAGTGTCTTCCAAGCCGGCATGGCCCCGTTGTTGGCGCCGTTGAGCAGGATCTGGATCTGCATCGCAGGGTCGTTCAAAACGATCTGGCTGCCGTCGAGTGCCTTGATCGGGCCAGCGCCCTTGCCGTCGGGCTTGTGGCAGGCCGAGCAATTGGCGTTGTAGACCTTTTCTCCACGCGCCACCAGCTCGTCGAGCTTCCACTCTTTGCTCGGGTCGTCGGCCAAGGCCGCCAGTTCCCTCTTCTTGCCGTCGACCCACTTGGCGTAGTCGATCTGGCTGACCACCTTCACGTGGATGGGCATGTAAGCGTGCTCTTTACCGCACAGCTCGGCACATTGGCCATAGAAGTCGCCCATCTTGTCGGCCTTGAACCAGGTGTCGCGCACGAAACCGGGAATGGCGTCTTGCTTGACGCCCAGGGACGGCACCGCCCAGGCGTGAATGACGTCGTTGGCTGTCGTGATGATCCGCACCTTCTTGCCCACGGGCACAACCAGAGGGTTGTCGACCTTGAGCAGGTAATCGTCACCCGCAGGCTTGCCGGTGTCGGACATGACGCGGTGTTTGTAGTCCAGCGTCTGCAGGAAATTGATGCCCTCGCCTTCCCCTTTTAGGTAGTCGTAGCCCCAGCGCCACTGGTAGCCGGTGGCCTTGATGGTGATGTCGGCGTTGCTGGTGTCCTTCATCGCCACCACCGTGCGGGTGGCCATCGCACCCATCCCGATGACGATGATGAACGGGATCACGGTCCAGGCGATCTCGACCGACACGCTTTCGTGAAAATTGGCGGCTTTGTGGCCGACCGACTTGCGGTGCTTGAGGATGGAATAGAACATCACGCTGAACACTGCGACAAAGATCACCAAGCAGATGATCAGCACGATGTGGTGCAGCGCGTGCTGCTGCTGAGCAATCTGCGTGACCGGCGGGTGCAGGTCGAGCTGGTTGACGGCCGGGCCGCCCGGCAGGTCGTTCACGGCCTGGGCGGCTGTCGCCAGCGCACACGACAGTGCCAGCACCACAGGTGCCAGCCGTTGGCGCAGGCTGGCCGTGGAGAGAAGGGTCTTCGTCATCGTCATGGCTTCAGTTCGAGTCTTTCAAAACAGCATTCGGGGCCGGGCTGGCCGGCGGCCTGGGTAACGCAGGCGCGCGGCGCAAGGCTTGGCGCAGTTCACGGGCCAGTTCGACCCGAAGCTCCGGGCGCAAGAACCGGCCAATGCGCACCGTGCGTCCCTGGCCTGACAACTGAACCAGTGAACCCTGTCCCGCAGCAGGTTCGACCGTCAGCCATTCGGCCGTGAATTCGGTGACCTGCGTGCGGCTGCCGTAGCACTGCTCAACCGTCAGTGAACGGCCGGCCAAGGTGAGTGTCTCGCGGTCGCCCGCGTGGCGCGCAAACACCAGCAGCGCCAAACCCAGACACACCAGCTCCAAGCCGGCAAAGGCCAGCACAAAGGGCGCGCCCTGGACCCAGAAAAAAGAGGCGATTAGCAGTGAGACGACGCACAGCGACAAATAGAAAGCGCCCATTTGCCGTGGGCTGATCGAGCAGTTGCGCCTCATCATCCATTGCAATACCGGCGCACCGGCAAGCGGCCCTACTGACACCACCATCTCACGACCAAAAATCCAACCCGCGCCGCACCCTGCAGGGCGCAGCAGCCAGGTGGGGTTGAGTGAGGTGACGGTCATCGGCTCGAGGTGTGCTGAGCATGCGGCAGGATTGCCGCTGTAGCGGCATCGGCTGGGCCAACACCGGCGATCAACGGGCATTCTGCATGTTGCAGGGTCTGCTGATCACTTGAATAAACAGGCTTAAATTCTAGCCCAGCACCCCCCTTCCCGTTAGGGCTTGCCACGACCGGATCGGACCATGTCGCGCAGGTCCTGCAGCGGCACTTCGGTGTGGGCAGCCAGGCGTGGCCGGGGTGGCGGCCGAAAGGCGTGGCCGTAGACCACTTCAAAGTCCAGCGCGACACGGCCTTGGGCGTCAGCTTGAGCGGCCAGAGCGTGCAGCAGTGCCGCGTGCCATCGCGGCGTGCGCAGGCCCGCAAAGCGCCGCATATCCGCATTGCCGCCCAGGCTGCGCAGCTCGGCCAGCAGCGCTTTCGCGTGGGGCCACGTGAGGGTGATGACCTCCTGGTCCATCACCGGGTCGGCAAACCCGGCTTGCACCAGCATGTCGCCCAGGTCGTGCATGTCGACAAAAGGCCCGTGCGGCGCTCCCCAGCCCTGGGCGCGGTAGAGGCTGCGCAACTGCGGCAGGCTGCCTGGGCCCAGCGTGGAAAACATCAAGAACCCGTCGACAGCCACGGCCTGTTGCCACTGACGCAACTGCGCCTGGGGGTCCAGCACGTGGTGCAGCCGCATGTTGGACCACACCAGTTGGCCGTGTTGCGGCGGCACGTTGGCCTGGCCCAGGCGGGACGGCAAGTTGGGGGTTCGTTGGCCCAGCCGCCACCAGGATTTGGGCGGCATGGGCAGCGGCGAAACCGGGGCGCTGGTTTCCACTGCCACGATCTCGGCAGCCGGATAGACCGCCCGCAGGGCCGCGTGCCCTGCGCCCAGTTGCGCGCCCCAGTCCAGCACCCGTTGCGGCAGCAAGCGCACCACCGGCAGCCGCTCGGCCATGCGCCGGGCCACCTCGACGTGCAACCAAGGCGCACTGGCCGCGGTGTCCAGCCGCTGCGCCACTCGCGCCAGGGCCGCTGGGTCAACGGGGCGATGCGATGTTTGACGGGGCGGGTCAGCGGCCATTCGAGGGGGTCAACGGGTCCAAAAAGGGGTCGGGAGGGGTCGGGTGAGATCGACAAGGCGCGGGCTATATTGACCGGATGTTAGGAGCCCTTGTCCGCAGCGCTGCCCGTTCGCCGCCCAGCTTGTGCGAGGTTTGCCGCGGCTGGGGCCGTGAGCGGGTGTGCGCGGAGTGTGTTGAGCGGTTTGCGCAACCCCAAGCGCGCTGCAGGTCCTGCGCCCTGCCCTTGGGATTGGCGGCCGACCGGTGTGGTGAATGCCTGCGCGACCCGCCGCCGTTCTCGCGCAGCTTCTGCGCTGTGAACTACAGCTTCCCCTGGGACGGTTTGTTGATGCAGTTGAAATTTCACGGGCAAACCGAACTCGCACGACCCCTGGCGCAACGGCTGCACGCTGCCCTGCCGCCTCCTGACGTCGACGCCGTCCTGCCCGTGCCCTTGTCTCCCCAGCGATTGGCCCGGCGTGGCTACAACCAGGCCTGGTTGCTGGCGCAGGCCGTGGCTGGCATGCAGCGGCTGCCCGCGTGGCCAGACACCCTGCAGCGCGCGGTCGACACCCAGCAGCAAACCGAATTGGGCCGAACCGCACGCCAGCGCAACCTGCGCGCTGCCTTCATGGTGTTGCCTGCGCGACGCGCAGCAATCGCCGGCAAGCGCCTGGCCCTGGTGGACGACGTGATGACCACTGGCGCCACCGCACGCGAGGCGGCAGCCGCCTTGCTGCGCGCGGGCGCAGCGGATGTGCAGCTGTGGGTGGTGGCACGGACTCCGGCAGACGATGCCAACAATGCTTGAATTGACCCACTCCCCACCATGTTCAACATCGTCCTTGTCGCACCGGAGATTCCGCCCAACACCGGCAACGTCATCCGCCTGGCGGCCAACACCGGCTGCGCGCTGCACTTGGTCGAGCCGCTGGGTTTTTCGATGGACGACAAGCTCTTGCGCCGTGCCGGGCTGGACTACCACGAGACCGCCAGCGTGCGCCGACATGCCTCGTGGCAGGCCTTCGTTGACAACGCTTCGCCCGAGGCCACGCGCCTGTTTGCGTTCACCACGCGCGGCAGCGTCGGGCTGGACGCTGTCGCTTGGCGCCCAGACGATTGGCTGGTGTTTGGCAGTGAGACCGCTGGTCTGCCAGCGGACTTGCGCGAAAGCTTTGCGCCGGGGCAGCGTGTGCGCTTGCCGATGCGTGCCGGCCAGCGCAGCCTGAACCTCAGCAATGCGGTTGCCGTGGCGGTGTTTGAGGCCTGGCGGCAGAACGGCTACGCGGGGCGGGCCTGATCGCGCTGTTTTTGCCGCTTTCCCGTTTCCCCGTTTCCCTGTCTCCCTGTTTCCCTGTTTCCCTGTTTCCCCGTCACATTATCAAAGTTCATTGTTCGGCGCGCGCTTCGCGGGCCATCAGCTGCCACAAGGCTTGTATCGGCAACAGCCGGCCAGCGATGACTTCATTCACGGCATGGATGATGGGCATGTCCACACCCAGTGCACGCGAGCGCTCGCTGACCGTGCGTGCGCTGTGCACACCTTCGGCCACGTGGCCGATCTGCGCCAACACCTCCGGCAGCGGCAGCCCCTGCGCCAGCAACAGCCCCACCCGCCGGTTGCGCGACAAGTCGCCGGTGGCGGTCAGCACCAGGTCGCCCAGCCCCGACAGGCCCATGAAGGTCTCGGCGCGCGCACCGAGAGCGACACCCAGTCGGGTCATCTCCGTTAGGCCGCGGGTGATGAGGGCTGCGCGGGCGTTCAAGCCGGCCTGCGGCATGCCGTCCAGAATGCCGGTGGCAATGGCCAGCACGTTTTTCACGGCCCCGCCCACTTCCACGCCCACCACGTCGGTGCTGGTGTAGATGCGCAGAGCCTCACCGTGAAAAGCCTGCACGGCAGCGGCACACAACGCCTCGTCCTCACTGGCCACGACCAAGGCCGTGGGTCGGCCGAGCGCGACTTCCATCGCAAAGCTGGGGCCTGACAGAACACCACACGACGCGCTCGGTCGCAGCGCGTTGGCAATTTCATGGCCCAGGCAGTCGGTGCTCGCTTCCAGGCCCTTGCACAACCACAGCACCGCACGGTCGTCTTGGGCCATGGCCAGCGCCGCGAGTTGGTGGCGCAGGCCTGCCATGGGCGTGGCGATGATGGTCAGGCCCTCGATTGAGTGGCGCAGCGCCGCAGCGTGGTCGGCCGTTGCCGCCAACGCCATTGGCAACACCACGCCAGGCAGGTACTGCGCATTGCTGCCTTGCTGCTGCAGGGCCAGGGCCTGTTCCCGGCTGCGCGCCCAGAGCATCACGTTGTGGTGGTTGGCCGCCGCAGCTGCCAATGCCGTGCCCCAGGCACCGGCGCCGAGCACGGTGATGTTCACTGTGCGTTGGCCACCGTCTTGCGTCGGGCCTAGTTCGCGCCCGTGATGATCCGCGAGCCGCCGTTGGCTTGCGCCGCGGCCTGCTGCTGCTGGGCTTCGAACATCGCCTGGAAATTGACTTCGGTCAGCAGGATCGGCGGGAAACCGGCGCGTGTGCAGACGTCAGAGACGATGGCGCGCAGGTACGGGTAGATCATCTGCGGGCAGACGATGCTGATGATCCCCTGCATCTGCTCTTCGGGCACGTGGCGGATCTCGAAGATGCCGGC
>Ga0105049_10007408_pt1 | contig 12722 bp, 7 predicted proteins | sample MAT06_FD_78087 | JGI IMG/M metagenome (GOLD analysis project Ga0105049, IMG submission 78087) | Freshwater microbial communities from Lake Fryxell liftoff mats and glacier meltwater in Antarctica - MAT-06 | ecosystem: Environmental > Aquatic > Freshwater > Ice > Liftoff microbial mat | place...
CGGCTCCCTTCGCTCCGAACCTTCGCAATATCCAGGACGACAACGACCGCCTTCGAGCCGCCAGCCTCTTGCAGCGTGACGCCGCCCTGCGGACGGCGGCTCGCAACCGCATGGCTCGGCTCTCGCGAGTGATCGACAACTCGAACCTGAACCTGTCCTCGCCGCAACGAGCCCTGCTGGATCATCGCATCGAGCAGGTAACCTGGGCCGTGCTGGGCGCTCAGTATCCCATCACGGCGATGTCCGCACCCGAGACAACGACCTACCTCAACGAGTTCGCAAGGCGAGTGACGCTGCAACCCGTGGTCGCGCCTTACAATCAGATGAATCGTGATGGGCTCTTTCAGCGAATCGAACGGCTCCAGATCGATGTGGATGAGCAACCCGTGATCAAGGCTCGTTACGACAAAATCCGCGCCGCCCTGGACATGGAAGCACTCGGCCTGGATCTCGGCAACGCACGGGACCTGGCCGCCGAGGTGGCAGTGGCGAAGCTGGCACAACGGTACCCGAACGTCAGCGTGATTGCCTCGCCGTATTCGCGGGTCGGCTTCGAGGAGGACTTGCAGAAAGCCTATCAGGACAGTGGCCGCACACCTCGCGATCCCGCTGAAAAGCAGGCCTCGGCTCGCCTTGCAATCGAGTGGCTGCAGAAGATGGCGAGCGGTGAACTCAAGGGTTTCGATATCAACTCCGCGAACGTCGAACTGCGAAGCGCTCTCGGCTCGAACGACCTGGCGCCCACGGCCATCGAGGCGATCTCCCACATCAAGACGGGCGAAGCTCAGCAGGCGCTGTTGAATCTCGCTCTCTCAGGCACACGCCCCGCCCCGATTCGAGCCAAGGCGGCGGATGCGGCCATTCGCCATATCCAGGCCAACGGCAAGATGATCCCCAAGGTACTGATCGACACCAATACCGCCGCCGCGAACGACGAACCCGATGTAGAAGTGCGAGCGAAACTCGTCGTCCTGAAAGGGATTCTCTCCTTCGATGCGGAGGCGTTCCAGAAGGAACTTCAGACCTTCACCCCCTCCGTGCCGCCAATTCCGATGCCCAAGGGGATGTGAATGAGCAGAACAGCGATGCTCTTGAGGCGTCGCCTTCTATAATCCCTCGGACGCCCGTCGAGTCATCGAAGAGCGTCGAGGATCGGCCCATTTGCCCTCTTCCGCAGAGTGTCGACGCGATGAGCAACAAGGGCCCGCTGCCCCGTCCGAAGTGCCGATCCCTGACGGGCATCAAGCTCGTTGGCACCGGAAAGTACGTTCCAGACATGATCGTGAGCAACGAGCATCTTTACGCCCGCCTTGGCTTCGATTCCGACTGGATCGTGAAGCGTACCGGCATCCTTGAACGCCGCCACGCCGCTCCGAATCAGGCCACCTCGGATCTGTGCGTGGAAGCCGCGAATGATCTCTTCACCAAGACGGGCCTCACCGCACGCGATTGCGATCTCCTCGTCCTCGGCACCTTCACCCCGGATATGACCTTCCCCTCGACCGCCTGCCTGGTGCAGGATCGCCTGGGCATGGTGGGACCTGCGATCGAGGTGGAAGCCGCGTGCGCTGGCTTTATGTACGCTCTCATCACCGCTGCCGCGTACGTGAAGGCGGGGCAGAGCGATCGAGCTCTGGTCATCGGCGGCGACACGAATAGCCGGGTGGTGAACCCGGATGACATCAAGACCTACCCGCTCTTTGGCGACGGCGCCGGCGCTCTTTTCGTGGAACCGGGCCGCCCGGACCAGGGCATTATCGCCTACAGCATGGGGGCGGACGGTTCCGGCGGCATCCACCTTCAGCGCGAAGCCTGTGGCAGCCGACTGCCGCCGACCGCGGAACTCATCGCGGCAGGCAAGCACTTCATGTACATGGATGGCCGGACGGTCTTCCGCTGGGCCGTGGATATTGTGTGCGACACGATTCAGGATGTGTTGACCGCTTCCAACCTTACCACGCAGGATGTTGATCTTTACGTCCTACACCAGGCGAACATCCGGATTATCAACGCTGCAATCGACGTGCTCAAGATCCCGCGTTCCAAGGTGTACAACAATCTCGATCGTTACGGCAACACCTCGGCCGGGTCGATCCCCATCGCACTCGAAGAAGCTCAAGCGGAGGGGCGCCTTAAAGAAGGCCAACTCGTGCTGCTCAGCGGCTTCGGAGCCGGCCTCGCCTGGGGCACCGCCGTCGTGCGGTGGTAGGCCAAAAACAACCGCGACCGAGGGCTACAATGTCGCGAGCAGCTCCGGCCAGGACTTGGCCGTCAGAATGGCGTCAGCCAATCGATCGAGACGATCGAGGTCTCGGATGGCCATGATCTCCGCCTCGATCGTCTCGTCCGGATCGCCAAATTGCCTACAGCCCTGACGCATTAAAAGGCGATGACTCCGTTTGAGTTCGCCTCGAAGTTCGCCTCGGAGTTCGCCTCGGAGTTCGCCTTCCTCAATTGCTTCGTCGAACGCGGTGGATTCTTGCATGAGTCCAATCCCCCTGTAGATTGAAGCGAGTGTCTCTTTCGCGACTCGCAAACCTGTCAAGATGTACGCGGCCGTCATCAGCCGAACGGAGTCGGCATGGCTCGCTTCCGCTCCAAGGCGTCGCTGGATCGCCTGAACGACATCGCGTAGCGAATCCGGTAGCGGTTTGCCTTCTGGCATCAGGCATAGCGTCGCCAGGGGCAATGCGGCCAGGCCGGCTCGTAAGTAAGTCTCGACCTGTTGCCGCCAGAGGCGGATCACCTCATACCCAAATGTTACTCCACCTCGATCGTCGCTGTAAGTGAGGTTTCCCGTGAGCGATGCCGTCTCGGCTTTCGGTCGCAGCAAGACCAATGTGGATCTCACGGGGACTTCGTACCGGAAATGTAAGACCGCGTTGTACAGGAGCAAGCGTCGGGGAAGGCTCGCATCGGGCCCCGATTGAAAGTTCAGGTCCACAATCTGACGGACCGGTTCGCCGTAGGCCAACGCGACATCGGTCGCTGCGGAGAGTGTGGAGAGATCGACGTTGATGGCTGCGACTGGTTCGTTTCGCGGAAGTCCGAAGACCTCCGCGAAATCGCCTGGATTCGCGGCGAAGATCGTTTTGAGAGTCGCGTCAAAACGCAGTGACATCGCAGAAACCGCCGTCCTTAGAAATCGACTGCGAATCACTTGACATGGATGGCCTCGCCCAGGATTGGGGAATTCTTCGGGTTGGACCAAGCCGCCTCAGCCCGACCCGAGGGAGTCGACTTCACCGGCTGCTTACTTACCCCGTGATCCGGGAATGGATGTCGTCGTGGGGCCATCGATCGGAGCCGGGGCTGCGTGGGGCGGCGCGAAGGGAACGCGCTGGCCGGGAATCAGGTCGCTGGGCTGGGGCATCGGCAGTTCGTTCGGCAGGGCAGGTCCCTGCGCAGGAAACGAAGGCACTCCGGACGACGCCGGGAAACTCATGAGTTGGCCCGGCAGCGGTTCGCCGATGCATTCGCCGGCAGGCTTGCCGGAGTACCCGGCGAGGAAGCCGTCCTGCGGAGCGTGATCCGATTTGCACAGGCCGAAGAGCCCGCGGCGCTCGCCGCAAGAGCTTCGGCAACCGATGGACGTCGTCAGCAACACCACGGCCAGAATGACCATCGAAATACGTCGGTTCATCGCGAATCCCCATGGAAGTCGGTGGATCGGCCGGGTGCGTGACCGCAAGAGGCCGGACTTGAGGGAATTTTGACGTGTTCACGAGATTCCGCAATCCGATGCGTCAAACAAAAACGGCTCGCCGGTAAACTCCGGCGAGCCCATCTCGCGTATTGCGACAGGTTTTCCAGACCGTTAGAACCCGATTAACCACCCTTCTTGGCAGTACCGACATTCGCGGTCTTGATCTGGCCGCGGAGATAATCCAGAGCCTGATCAAGTTGCTTGTCCTTGAAGGGCTTCGTTTCCTTCTTCTCCTTGGGCTCCTTCTTACCGATCACTTCAAGATCCCGGAGCGCCTCGGCGAGGTCGCCACGCTCCTCACGGGTGAGCTTGACATCGAAGCCCTTGTCGGGCGTGACGCCCCACTGGTCTTCGGGCTTGCCGCCGGTGGCGAGCTTGTCGATGTTCTTGTTACCCGGCGGATAATAGCGCGCCGTGGTGAGCTTGATCTGCCCACCAGTCGGCTTGAAGTCCTCGACCTGCTGAACGCTTCCTTTGCCGAAGCTTCGCTCGCCCATGACGACCGCCCGGCTGTGATCCTGAAGGCACGCGGAGACGATCTCGCTGGCGCTGGCGCTGAGACCGTTCACGAGCACCACCATGGGGAAGCCAAGCTCGCTGCCGGACGACTGGCCGCCGTACTTCTCCTCCTCGCCCACGCGGGGGCGGATGGAGACGATGGTGCCGTCGTCCATGAAGAGATCGCAGACGAACACCGCGGTGCGAAGCAGGCCGCCCGGGTTGAAGCGGAGGTCCAGCACCAGGCCCTTCATGCCCGTCTCCTTCAGCGAATCGATGGCTCGCTTCAGATCGGTGTAAGTGCTGGGGGCGAACTGCGTCATGTGGATGTAAGCGATCTTGTTCGCTTCATCGATGAAGAAATCCCAGTCGTCCTTCTTGCCGAGAGCCGTGAGCCGCTTGACGCCGAGAATCGTCTCGACGTTGACACGGTCGCGGGTGAGATCCTTCACCAGGGTCTGCTTCTTGCTGTCGTCACCGTCGCGTTCGACCACCACAGTTATCGGGGTTCCCGGCTTGCCCAGGATGATGTCGAGCGCCTCGTCGATCTTCATGCCCTTAGTGGAGAACACACGCTTGTCGCCCGGTTTGAGTTGCTTGCCCTCGTTGTCCACGGTGCGGCGGATCTCGACGATGAGATCGCCCGCCTGGATGCCGGCCTTGTAAGCGGGGCTGCCCTTGATGGGGCTGACGACCAACAGCCCGTCGCGAACGAGATCCGGGGCGATGCGAATGCCGATGCCGCTGAACTGGCCGCGGAACTGGCTTTCCATCTTGCGAACGCCTTCGCGATCAATGTAGGTCGTGTAGGGATCGTTGAGGGCGTTGAGCATCATCATGATGGCCACGTCCGCGTCCTTGTCGCCATCAAGATCCTCACGCTTGCCGAGTCGCTTGCGAGCCTCGCCAAGGAGTTCGTTCAGCCGTTCACGGCTCATGCCCTTCGTGTCCTTGAGCGACTCCTCCAGATCCTTCGGCAGCGTCGCCTCGATGCGGCGATACATGCCCCGGATCGCGTTCACGGTCATGTCCGCACTGCTCAGATCCTTGATGTATCGGCTGCGAACCAGCGAGATCGCGTCGTTCACCTTGCTCACGAAGGCCGAGGTGATGGCCTCGTCGACCTTGAGGCCTTCGAGGATATCCGTGCGGGCCTTCTCGAACGCCTGAGCGTCCAGCGTTCCATCGACAAGCTTTTCGTAAGCCTTGCGAAGTTCCTGCTGAGCCTTCAACTTGGGCATGCGGGTGAGCAGCACCTTGCCCTCGGCCGATTCCTCGGGGGTGAGGCTCTTGGCTTCCGCAAGCCGGTCGAGTTTCTTGAGGCGGTCGTCTACGGTGGCCGTCTCCGCCGGGTTGCGGGTGATGGGGAAGTGGCTCGTCGCAACACCGGAGAAAAATGGGCGGGCTTCCTTCTCCTTGTCCGTCACGCCGAGGGCACGGGTCGCGTCCGGCAGCGTCTTGTCAAGGAACTTCACCAGTTCGTCCACGGTCACGAGGCCGTCCGAGCTGTAGCCTTCCACGTCCGCCTTGCCCTTGAGACCTTCAAGAACCAGAGCGGAGAAAAGGCTGTGGCCATCCTTCGAGAGCGGATCCTGCGAGGGGATCGAGCCCAGCATGAAGACGCGGTCCATCGGCAGGGCATTATCGTCCTTGTCCTCGCCGCCGAAGATCGAGGTGAGGATGTCCGTGAGGTTCGGTTCCGCAAGCTTTTCCTTGCCGGCCTCGAATCCCTTGAAGGAGACATCCATGTAATACAGGAGCTTCTGGCCCTTGAGTTTCTTGAGGCTCGCTTCGAGATCCGAGCCGAGCAGGCCCGTCTTGGCGCGATCCTTGAAGACTGTTTCCGCGGTGAAGAAGCAGGTCTTGTCGCCCGCGGAGGCTCCACGGCCGAAGAAGGCGAGGATGATCAGGTCGTCCTTGCCCGTTGCGGCGACGGCGTCCTCAACGGACTTCACGATGGCATCGCGCGAGGCAAGCTTCGCTCCGGTCTCGGCGTCTTCCTTGGTGAGTAGCAGCTTCACACGGCTCGGATCGTGCGGGCCACCGGGAGGGAAATACTTGGCATCGGTCATGAGCTTGTGGAAAGCTTTTGCGTCCGCCTCAGCGGTGGGGCGGGGTTTGATGGTGTCGTCCTTGTCGAAGGTGCCGACGCCAACGATGACCACGTAGGCCCCGGCGGGCGGCTTCGCTGCCGCATCCTCGGCTCGAGCGGGAGCGGCGAAGGCTCCGACCACGAGGGCCAGTACGGCGGCCAGCCAGGCATATCGCCTCGAACTCGTCTTCATTGAGGTCCCTTTCCTGCGGAACTGTTGCGATGGCTGCCGCGACCGTACGGATCGTAACAGCGCCGCAGACGGGACGGCTGGACTTGCAGGTGAACCCGAGCAAGCAACCAGGCCCGCAGCGATCAGCGATTCATCGCACCAGAGACATTGTGACGTGGACGCGCAACCAGTCAACCCGGATTACACATGAGTTACACTCCTTACGATCAAACTTCGGAGCTAGTTCTCCCTTTCCGCCTGCGAGCTCAGCAAGTGGTTTCGTGCCTCGACGCAATCCGAGAGGAGCACCTCAACCACCTTCGAAATCCTCGGTTTATCACGTCGCCGCATCTCGAAGCGAAGCCTGCGACCGTTGCGGGTAGTGTTTCCTCGGGGCTGCACGGCTGAGGTTCCACGCTCCGCTTCGCCTGGCGGTTACGCGGATTCGATCCTTCGTGGAGAGGCACTTCTACTTTGAAACTGGTGGAAAAAGGGGATGTTCACACGCCTCTTGTTCAGTTAAGATGAGGTTCTGCTTGCAGCCGACCCCGAGTGGCGACTCCGACCCAACCCCTCGATTCGACGATCACTCATGTTGCGATATCAGCTTCTTACCGCCCTTGTGATCGGCTTCGTTACGAGCGAGACGAGCGTCGCTGCGGAGCCGATCGATTACGTGAAGCAAGTGAAGCCGTTGCTCGCAGCGAGATGCTTCGCGTGCCACGGCGCCCTGCAACAGAAGGCCGATTTGCGAGTGGACACCGCGTCTTCGCTTCGCAAAGCCGAGATTGTCGTGCCCGGAAAGAGCCAGTCAAGCCCGCTTCTCTCGCATCTTAGGGGCGTGTCGGACTTCGAGCGAATGCCGCCGCCAAGCGAAGGGGAAGCCCTGACGGCCGAGCAGATTGAGATCATTCGCCGCTGGATCGATGAGGGGGCCATCGCCCCCGCAAACGAAGCCGCCGACCCGGACCCTCGCGAGCACTGGGCGTTCCGGGCACCGATGCGGCCGCCGTTGCCTTCGGTCGACCCACGCTTTGGGAAACTGTCGAACCCGATCGATCGGTTCCTCGCCGCCGAGTGGGTGAAAAAGGGACTTCAACCACAAGCTTCGGCGGATCGGCGTTTGCTGCTGCGACGCCTTACGATCGATCTGACGGGTTTGCCGCCGAGCCCCGCACAGATCGACGCTTTTCTGAAGGAGACCTCGCCGGGCTCGTACGAGAAGCTTGTCGAGGAGTTGCTCGCGTCGCCGCAGTATGGCGAGCGATGGGGGCGGCACTTCCTGGACATCTGGCGTTACTCCGACTGGTGGGGTCTCGGGGCCCAGGTTCGCAACAGCCAGAAGCACATGTGGCACTGGCGGGACTGGGTCGTCGAGAACCTCAATGCGGACACTGGCTATGACGAGATGATTCGCCAGTCGCTGGCCGCGGACGAACTTTACCCCGCGGACCTCGGTAAGCTTCGCGCCACGGGCTACCTCGCCAGGCAATATTTCCTCTTCAACCGCACGACCTGGCTCGATCAGGCGATCGAGCACACGGGCAAAGCCTTCCTGGGGCTCACCATCAACTGTGCGAAGTGTCACGATCACAAGTACGACCCTGTTCGCCAGGACGACTACTATCGACTTCGAGCTTTCTTCGAGCCTTACCAGGTTCGCATGGAGATGGCGCCCGGAGTCGCGGACTTTGAGAAGGATGGAATCCCCAGGGCGTACGACAGCAATGCGGAGACGCCGACCTTCAAGCACGAGCGAGGTGACGAACGGCGACCGTTGAAGAACCGGAAACTCGAGCCAGGCCTGCCGCCGTTGCTTGCGTTCGCCGAGATGGCGATTCGCCCGGTGAAACTGCCTCCAGAGGCGTACGCTCCGCACCTGAGGCCAGAGGTTCGCGAGGCCCTGCTCGCAGCCGCACGAAAGGAAGGCGAGGCTCAATTGCAGGCCATGGAAGCTCGCTTTGAAGCGGATCGCTTGATGATCTCGGGGACGCCCGAAGCTTTCAAGGCGGCTGCGACGAAGGCTGCGAAACTTGAAGCGGATCTCGAACTCGGTCGAGCCAAGGAGGCATTGGCGAAAGCGGAGGAATCCCTCGCGAAAGCAAACGAGAAGACGAAACCCGCCTTGAAGAAGACGCGCGACACCGCAGCCAAGGCAGTTGAGACCGCTCGCAAAGCGGCCGAGAATCCTGGGGTGAAATACACCTCCGTGGGTGGCGCCCTCAAATCACCCGAGGATAACAACGAGTCCAAGGCCTCGCTGGCGAAACCCTTCCCCACGAGCAGCACCGGCAGGCGGACCGCCCTGGCGCAGTGGATCGCGGACGCCCGAAATCCGCTGACGGCCCGCGTCCTTGTGAACCACGTCTGGGCCCGGCACTTCGGCCAACCGTTGGTCGCCACCGTCTTCGACTTCGGCCGCAAGGGAGCCAAGCCCACCCATCCGGAATTGCTCGACTGGTTAGCCGTCGAATTCACGGAACACCAGTGGTCCATGAAGCACCTGCACCGACTCATCGTGACGTCGCAAGCTTATCGCATGTCCTCCTCGACGATGGGGACGGTCGCCGACAACGTGACGATAGACCCCGAAAACAAGGCTCTCTGGCGTCAGAACCCCGCTCGCATGGAAGCTCAGGTTGTTCGTGATTCGCTGCTCTCGCTGGCCGGCAAGCTCGACCTGAGTGTCGGCGGGCCTGCAATCCCGTCAGCCGAGCAAGACGCGAGTCGGCGACGCAGTCTTTACTTCTTCCAGTCTCACAATGAGTTCAACAAGTTCCTCTCCCAATTCGACGACGCCAATGTGCTGGAGTGTTACCGTCGTTCCGAGAGCATCGTCCCACAGCAAGCGCTGACGCTCGCAAACAGCAAGCTGGCCCTGTCGATGCTCGAACCGATCACCAACAGGGTGCGGGAAGCCTTGAAGAGCGCCGGCGAGGACGATTTCATCACCGAGGCCTTCCACACGACGCTGGGAGGATCGCCCAGCGACGCCGAGCGGCAAGCATGCCGTGCGGCGATGAAGGAATGGCGTGGGCAACTGCAAACGCAGAAGGCCGCGGATGCCGACCGCAAGGCCCGGATCAATCTGGTCGGGGCCCTGATCAATCACAATGACTTCGTCACCATTCGCTGAGGCGAATCATGATCGACCTATCGAATCTTTCCCGCCGTCGTCTGCTCACGGGCTTTCGTGATGGCCTCGCGGGGGTTGCCCTCACGGCCATGCTGCATCGTGATGGCTTTGCGTCGGAAGTGCCGTGGTCGCCGCCAGACGGGAAGCCGCACTTTCCTCCGAAGGCGAAGAACGTGATCTGGCTGTTCATGAATGGCGGCGTCAGCCATCTGGAGACGTTCGATCCCAAGCCGGACCTTGATAAGCACGCGGGGAAGTCGATCGGGGAGACGCCCTTCAAGGATGTGCAGAACCCGGAGAAACTCAAGCTTGCTCGTGTCACCGTGATCAATGACGCCAACGGCCAGCAGCGTAACAAGCTCTTTCCGACGCAGATCGGCTTCAAGAAACGCGGTCAGTGCGGCATGGACGTCAGCGACTGGTTGCCCCACATCGGCGGCTGTGCGGATGACATTGCCCTGGTCCGTTCCATGTACACCACCGACGACAACCACGGTGCCCAGACGGAATTCCACACCGGCCGGCACATGCTCGATGGCGAGTTTCCGACTTTGGGGGCCTGGATTCATTACGGGCTCGGTTCGTTGAATCAGAACCTTCCGCAGTTCATCAGCATGGGCCGCCGTGAATACTGGAACGCCAAGGATGGCCATTACCTCGGGCCGGCTCATGATGCCGTGCCGCTGCGAGTCGATCCCGCGAATCCCCTCGATTACGGCAAGCCGGAAGGCCCTCTGAGCGCGGCGGAACAGAAGACGAGCTTCGGGCTGATTCACAAGCTCAACCAGTTGCGTGCGGCGGACAACCCCCACGATGCTTCGCTCGCGGCTCGCATCGACAGCTACGAGCTTGCCTTCCGCATGCAGAAGTCGCTGCCCGAGGTCTTGAACTTCGACAAGGAAACCGCCGAGACAAAGAAGCTTTACGGGATCGATCGCCCCGAGAGCGCCCCGTTCGGGATGCAACTGCTCGCCTGCCGACGACTGGTGGAACGCGGGGTGCGTTTCATCCAGGTGCAGCACGGGGCAGGGGGGGCCGGCGTGTGGGATCAGCACAGCGGCCTCAAGGCGAAGCACGCCGCCAACTGCCTGGCGGTCGATCAGCCGATTGCAGGGCTGTTGAAGGATCTGAAACGGACCGGTTTGCTCAAGGAGACGATCGTTGTTTTCGCGACCGAGTTCGGGCGAACGCCTGGAACGCAGGGCGTGGATGGACGCGACCACCACATCTTCGGTTTCAGCGTCTGGCTCGCCGGCGGCGGACTCAAGGGCGGCATCACGCACGGTCGCACCGATGAGATCGGCTTCCACGCGGTCGAGGATCGGCACTTCGTCACCGATGTGCACGCCACGATCCTGAAGCAACTCGGGCTCGATTCTCGCAAGCTCGAAGTCCCGGGCCGCAAGCGACTCGAAGTCGATCACGGAAAACCGATCGACGCGATCATCGCTTAATCCCGTGGCTCCGCGACAGCAGTGCCAATGCCGGTGGCACCGTAGCCGTTGCCGCAGTAGAAGAGTCGAAGCTTGCCATTCTCCTCGATAACATTTGGATACTCCGTCATCTTCGATTCCCAACCCTTGCCTTCAGGTGCGAGGGCAAGATTCTCGCCGGTCTCACCGCGATCCCATGTCAGGCCATCGGGGCTGACCGCTTCCACGATCGAGTAAGCACCGAACCTGGTGCCGATGCCGGCATAGATCGCTCGGTAACGCGTGCGAGTCTTCCAAACATTCAACGCGATCACGCCCGCATTCTCGTAGTCCACATCTGCTCGTGGACGCAGCATGACACGACGATCCGTCCAGGCAAGGCCATCGGTGGAGTGCGCGACCACGGATTGCTTCGCCTGGTCCTCGGCGAGTTTTCTGCTAGGCCGTCCCGTGGCGAGAGTGTAATACATGCGATACATGGTTCTGCCATTCTCGCCTGGGATTTCCAGGATTCGCCCGCCTCCGGCAATGCCGCGATTGTCCGGCCAGTCCGGGAAACCGTCGCCTTTGAGGATGGGGGAATCGCTCGATTTTTTCCATGCGGTGAGATCGTCGCTGACAGCGAGGCCGATGCCATGGAAGCCTTGAAGTCCCGTGCCTCTCTCGGCACTGCGACCCGTGTAGTACATGTGCCAGCGTCCGCCGATGCGGTGAACACAGGGGAGCACGCACCAGGTTTCGTCGAACGATCCCTTGCCGCCGGTCTCGAAGAGCGGACCACGCCGCTTCCACGCGGTGACATCGCTCACCGATGCCGTCGCCAGGCAGATCCGCCTTCGGCCGTTGCTCTCGCCGCCAGCGTAGAACATCCAGTAGGTCTCGCCTTGACGCACCACGAAGGGGTTCATGCAACAGCTGATGTCGAAATCCTTACCGGGAGGCAGCACCGGATTCCTCGGATCACGAATCCACTTGTGCGCCTGAAAAGCCTCGGCAGGTGCGGCTTCAACCCGGCCGCTGCTAGCAGCCAGAATGAGCCCGGCCGACGTGCCGAAAAAAGTGCGGCGAGAAAGTATGGCCACGTAGAATCTCCGGAGGGGGGTGCTCGGTCATCGGCTTCACGATTCTACTCGCATCGATTGTACCGTGAAAGGGACTGGCGTCGGAGTCCTCGCTTGTGCACAATATCACGCATCCTTCCCGCTTTCCTTGTCCGGTCCGTCCACCTCATGAAGATCACTCGAATTGAGACTCACGTCTGCCATGCCCGAATGCGGAACTGGGTGTTCGTGAAAGTCCTCACCGATCAGGATGGACTCTTCGGCTGGGGCGAAGCCACGCTCGAATGGCACACGCGAGCGGTCGTCGGAGCCGTCGAAGACCTCGCGGAACTTCTGGTCGGGCAGGACCCCACGCGTATCGAACATCTCTGGCAGATGATGTATCGCCAGCACTTCTGGCACGGGCACGGGATCGTCCGCTCCACGTCGATCGCTGGCATTGACCTGGCCCTTTGGGACATCCTTGGCAAGGTGGCGAACCTGCCATGCTCGAAGCTCTGGGGCGGCCCCGTGCGAGATTACGTTCGCACGTACTGCCACCTTGGCGGCGGCCGCATGGAGGACTTTTACGAGACCGCAACCGAGGACGCAAATCGCTTCGCGGACCTGGCTCGCGCCGCGGTC
>Ga0105049_10007412_pt1 | contig 12718 bp, 9 predicted proteins | sample MAT06_FD_78087 | JGI IMG/M metagenome (GOLD analysis project Ga0105049, IMG submission 78087) | Freshwater microbial communities from Lake Fryxell liftoff mats and glacier meltwater in Antarctica - MAT-06 | ecosystem: Environmental > Aquatic > Freshwater > Ice > Liftoff microbial mat | place...
CAATAAGCTCAAGAACTTCCGCCGCTTCGCAACCCGATACGACCGCTTGCCGATCCACTTCCTCGCCTTCACACACATCGCAGCCTCAATGATCTGGATGACGTGAATGTCGATTCCGCCTAGCGCATCGCCCGAGAAAGTGGCCACCGGTTTTTCGGCAAGGCGATGCGCTGAATCAAAACGCCAAACAAACGTGCGAACGCCGCGGCTCTTGAGGGAAAGAGCCGCGGCGTCGCCCGCGATCCGATTTGGAATAGAGGGGAGGCTCGGACCGCTGAACCGCGTTACGGCATCAGCACCGTGTCAATGACATGAACCACGCCATTCGACTGAAACACGTCGGTCTGCGTGACGACCGACTTGCCACCCTTGGCGTCGGTCAGCACGACCTTGCCACCGTCAATCTCGGCGGTCAGCGCTTCACCGGCAACGGTCGTCAGCGTGGCCTTGCCGCCGCCCGCCTCAATCGCGGCCAATACGTCAGCGGCCGCAATCTTGCCCGCCACCACGTGATAGGTCAGGATCTTGGTCAGCGTTTCCTTGTTCTCAGGCTTCACCAGCGTGTCGACCGTGCCGGCCGGAAGCTTGGCGAACGCATCATTGGTAGGTGCGAAGACGGTGAACGGGCCGGGGCTCGAGAGCGTCTCAACAAGGCCTGCAGCCGTGACGGCGGCGACCAGCGTCGAAAGGTTTGGCGCGGTAGCCGCGTTCTCGACGATTGTCTTCGACGGGTACATCGCGGCACCGCCGACCTCAACAGTCGTCTCCTTCATGCTGCCTGCGAGGGCAGCCGGGGCGGACGCAAGCGACAGCGAAAGGGTGATCGCGGCGATGACACCGCGCGAAACGGTCTTCATTGGGGTCTTCCTCATGTGGTGCGGCTCGACGGCCGCGTGCTAAGTCCTACGAGGCGGTTCGCAGATGGATGACTCTGTTACGCGATCTTTATTTCGCGCCATCACACATCGGTGATGAAACCGCCCGGTCGCTCATGCGTATAGGCAAATTACTCTAGTTCATCCCCGCTGCGTCCAGTCGGCCCTGCGCCTCGCGCAGACGGCCCGTGGTATCCTCCAGGCGTTCGGCAAGTTCACGCATCACCTCAAAGGCGAATTGCGGCACGTCGCGCAGCAACTGGAAGAACGCATCCTTGTCGACCTTCAGCGCGGTGATCGGTGAGGCCGCGATCACCGTTGCCGTGCGCGGCACATTTCGCAGCACAGCGATCTCGCCGATGAAGGTGTTCTTGGGGATCCTGGCAACCACCACATCGTGGCCGTCATCGGCCTTTACACTCACGTCCGCTTCGCCCTCCAGCAGGATATAGGCGGCATCGCCCGGCTCGCCCTGGCGGCACAGCACCCCGCCGGCCGGCACCTGCAGCCGATGACTGGCAAAGGCCAGCAGCTTGAGCTTCGACGAATCCATCGTCGCGAAATAGGGAATACGCCGCAGCGCCTCGACCTCGTCGATGATGCTCATTGAACTCTCCTTATATCGTGCCCGCGATGCGGCCGTGCTCGAACGCGATCACGCTGTCGAAACCCGAGCTGTCCTGTCCGGGGTTGAGCGTCCACACGAGACCCTTGCCGGCCCGCGCCGCGATCACCCGTTTCAGGATGTCATTCTGCGCCTGCGGGTCGAGCACGGCGAGCGCGCCGTTGACGACCAGCATGTCCGGGTTCTTCACCAGCGCCCGCGCCAGCGCGAGACGCTGGCGCTGCGAGGGGCTGAGCCGCTTGCCCGCCGCCCCGGCATGGAAGCCGAGCCCGATGCGCGCGATGTCGTCTTCAAGGCCAAGCTCGGCGATCACCGCTTGCAGGATCTGCCCGATCCGCAATTGCGCGTCCGGCGCGCCATAGACGATACGGCCAAAGAGGATGTTGTCCTCCACGGATGCTGCATCGTTGTATTCAGCGGCGTCATAGAACGCGATCTTGGCGCGCTCGTGCTGGGGCAGGCGCTCATTAAAGAGCAGCCGCGCCGCCAGCAGCATCGCGCGCATCTTGTCGTCGAGCAGGCCGAGACGATGGCGGCTTTCTGAATAATCGAATGCGAGACCCAGCATCCGTGCGCGCTGCTCAGCCGTCCCCGACGCGCCTGATGACAGCCGCGTCAGTAGCGCCTCGAAGTAAGGGAGGTCGGCTGACGCGATGAAACTGAACTGCGCGAAGAAGGGATGGTCGGCAGGCAGGCCGCGGAAGATTTCAACCATCGTCTCGGCAATACCGCGCCCCAGATTGAACAGCGGCTTGGTCAGGCCGGTCTCGTCGAGCAGCCCCGAAACGGTGCGGTTACGAGCCAGGTTATGCGGCGCATAGGCCGGCCCCACCGCCACCCCGAACAGCAGGTTTTCGCCGATCGTCGCCTGGTTGTTGTAGAGCGTCTCGTCGAACGGTTCGACGATATCGACATCGCCGCTCATCTCGCGTGCTTTGAACAGCGCGCGTGCTTTGAGAAGCCGCTCGGCCACCATCGGGGCTTCGTCGGGATCGAACTTGCCCTGCAGGCCGAAGCGGAACACGTCGCCATCGAGCCCGGCGAGCGCGATGAAGCGCATCAGGCAGGCATCCGTGCCGCGCGCATCCTCGCAGCCGAGCGCCGCATAGTCGATCCAGTCGGCCTCCGCATCGTAAGGCGCGTTGCCCGCCATCGCGTCTTCCAGATGGCGCGCCTTCGCCCGCAGAGCGTCAGGCCCTTGGCGGTCGAGCGCCCGGCGCGGCTGGTTGCGCAGGCCGTAGAGCAAATTGTCCTTGAGGCTCGCACCGAACAGATAGGCATCCTGTCCGACATAGGCGATCCGCCGCCCCGTCGCCGCCTGCAGCAGCGTATCGATCGGCTGAGTGTCGATCAGCACACTGCCCGACCGCGCGCTTGCCTGCCGCGCGATCAGCGCCGCCGCCGCTTCCTTGCCGCCGCCTGGCGGTCCTGTCAGCGCGACATGGGCATTGGCAGGTACGCTGAAGCTCACGGCGTCCAGCAACCGCGCACCGGTATCGTCTGCAACCGTCGCCTCGCGCACTTCGACCCCATGGGTCAGCGGCGGTGCATCGTTCGGCGCATGCAGTTCGATATCGATCAGCTTCTCCGCGCCGAACTGTTCGATCACCTGCTCGTATTTGATCTGCGCGTCCTGCTTCTCCAGATACCAGTCGAGCAGTTCCTTGATCGGCCCGGGCAGATCCTTGTAGGCGGCGATCACTGCGACGAGCGCGCCGATCGACAGCTCGCCCTGAATCGCGAAATAGCCGCCCACCGCGTAGAAAAAGAACGGCGTCACCTGGGCGAGGAAGTTGTTCAGGAACTTGACGAAGAACTTGCGCCGGTAAATCTCGAACCGGATGTCGTAAATCCGCCCCAGCCGCCGCGTGATATCGGCGCGCTCCCAGTTCGAGGTGTCATTGGCCTGAATGTCGGCTGCCGCATCGACGATCTCGCCGACCCGGCCTGACAATTCGCGCGCCGTAAGCTGGCGCTGCCGCCCCAGCGCAAGAATGGGTTTGCGCAAGTATGGGATGAGGAAGGCCTGGATCGAGACCACGCCGACCGCCACCATCGCCAGCAACACATTCTGCAGCGCAATGAAGATGACTGCGGTCAACGCTTGTCCGCCCAGATACGCTGGCGTCGCAAAAGCCTCGCCGACAAACCCGCCCAGCGGCTCCACTTCGTCCTTCACCATCGAGGCGACTTCGGCCGGCTTGGTGCGGCGCAGGCGCGCCGGGAAAAACCGCAGCACCCGGTCGATCAGCTCATAGCGCAATCGCCGCAGCAGGCGCTCGCCCATTCGGCCCTTCATCACATTGATGCGGTACTTGAAGAGGCCGTTGATGCAGACGAGGCCGAGAAAGGTGAACGACAGCGCGAACAGGGCGCTCATGCGTTCGTACTGAACCCCTTCGAACAGCGTCGCTCCGCCCAGCCAGTCGGGCAGACCGAGCGTGAAATAGGCCCGCGTCGCCCCGGCCTCGAATCCGGTCCCCTGGATCGGTCCGTTGACGATGAGCTTGGGCAGGTTCAGCGACAGGAAATAGAACGGCAGCGACACAAGAATGAGCGCAAGCACGCGCAACTGCTCGCGCAGGCTATGCTGCCAGATATAGACAAATAGACGCCGCTCCATCGCCAGATCGTTAGGCGGCGGCAAGCACGCACGCAAGCAGCAGCGGTCACGTCTATCTTTCCTCCCCCGTCATTCACGGGGGAGGTGCCCCGCAGGGGCGGCGGGGGCGCGGCGTACCCTCCCCCTGTTCGACGTGGCTGACAATCGCCCGCGCATATGCACACTCCGCGCACCCGCCATCCCGGAGCTTAGTGTGCCCGCCGCCCCTGCGCGCGTCCTTCTCTACAGCCATGACAGTTTCGGGCTCGGGCACCTCCGGCGCTGCCGGGCGCTTGGCGGCGCGCTGACCGGCGCGCGGGCCGATCTCACCACGCTCATCATTTCTGGCTCACCCATCATCGGAGCCTTTGAGTTCCCCGAGCGGGTCGACTTCGTCCGCGTCCCTGGCGTCATCAAGCTGCGCGACGGCGCCTACACGCCGACCAAGCTGACCGTCGAAACCGCCGATGCCTTTCGCCTCCGCGCCGAGATCATCGAGCAGACAGCCCGCGTTTTCGCCCCCGATCTTGTTATCGTCGACAAGGAACCGCTGGGCCTCAGGGGCGAACTCACCCAGACGTTGACCCTCCTCAAGGAGATGGGCGCCCGCCTGGTCCTCGGCCTTCGCGACGTCCTCGACGACGCTGAAGCGCTCGACCAGGAATGGGCGCGCAAGAATGTCGGCCCTGCCTTGGCCGATCTCTATGACGAGGTCTGGATCTACGGCGTGAAGGAAATCTACGACCCCCTCGCGGGGGTCGCTCTGCCGCCCGGTCTCCCTGAACGCACCCGCTATACCGGTTACCTGAAGCGCGACATTGCCATCGGCCGCAGCCAGCCCCGTTTCGCGCTTCCCCCTGCCCCCTATGTCCTCGTCACGACCGGCGGCGGCGGCGATGGCGAGGGCCTCATCGACTGGGCGCTCTCGGCCTATGAGCATTTCGGGGCCGATCTGCCGCCCGCCGTTTTCATGCTCGGCCCCTTCATGGACCCTGCCGCACAGGAGAGCTTCCTCGCCCGCGCTGCCGCGCTGCCTGAAGTCACCTGCGCCGTCTTCGACGCCGAGATGGAGCGCATCGTCGAACGGGCCGGTGGTGTCATCGCGATGGGCGGCTACAACACGTTCTGCGAGATTCTCTCCTTCGACAAACCGGCAGTCATCGTGCCCCGCGAGAAACCCCGCCGCGAGCAATGGATCCGCGCCGCCCGCGCCCAGGAGCTGGGCCTCGCCGCCATGCTGGAAGACCCCGCCGAACGCGGCGGCGTCCGCGATATTTCCGTGATGGCAGAAGCAATCCGCACTGTCATGCACCGTCCCAGACCCTCAGCCGCGCTCAAGCCCGGCATGATGGACGGGCTGGATGCGGTGGTGCGCCTGTCGGCCATCTGGCTGGACCGATGATTGCCGTCATCCTCAAAGGCTGGCCGCGACTTTCCGAAACCTTCATCGCCCGGGAGCTGGAAGCGCTCGAAACCCGAGGTCTCGATCTCACCCTCTGGTCGCTCCGCCACCCCACCGACAAAAAGACCCACCCCGTCCACGCCCGCATCACCGCACCGGTCACCTATCTCCCCGAATATCTGCATGAGCAGCCGGCGCGGGTTTTCCGCGCCTGGCGACGCTTGCGCTGGTCTCCGCGCTACGCCGCCGCCAAGGCCCTCTTCAAAGCCGACTGGAAACGCGACCGCACCCGCAACCGGCTCCGCCGCTTTGGCCAGGCCCTCGTCCTCGCCGCCGAATTGCCCAAGACGACCAAGGCCCTCTACGCCCACTTCATCCACACACCCGGCTCTGTCGCCCGCTATGCGTCAGCCCTCACCGGCTTGCCCTTTGCCCTCAGCGCCCACGCCCGCGACATCTGGACCACCCCGGACTGGGATCTTGCCGCCAAACTCGCCGCCGCCAGTTTCACCACCACCTGCACCGCCGACGGCCACGCCCGCCTCGCTGGCCTTTTCCCCGAAAAACCGCCCTTTCTCGGTCACCACGGCCTTGATCTCGCCGGTTGGCCGGAGGCCCCGGCCCGCCCCCCGCGCGACGGCAGCGACCCTGCAGATCCGGTCACCATCCTCTCGGTCGGCCGTGCCGTCGAAAAGAAGGGCTACCCGGTCCTCCTGAAAGCCCTCGCTGCCTTGCCCGCCGATCTCCATTGGCGCTTCACCCATATCGGCGGTGGTTCGCTCCATGATGCCATGAAAAAACAGGCGGAAAATCTGGGTATTTCCGCCCGCTGCATGTGGCGCGGCAGCGTCACCGAGGATGAGGTCCGCACCGCCCTGCAGGCCGCCGACCTCTTCACCCTCACCCCCGAAATCGCCGCCGACGGCGACCGTGACGGACTTCCTAACGTGCTGGTCGAAGCCCAGAGCCAGAGCCTCGCGGTCGTTGCCACGCCGACCGGCGGCGTCACCGAACTCATCGTCCACGGCGAAAACGGCCTCATCGCCCCGACAGGCGACGCCCCCGCCATCGCCGCCGCGCTTGGACAACTCATCGCCGACCCCGCCCGCCGCGTTGCGATGGGCCACAGCGGCCGCGCCAGCGTCGTGGCCGACTTCTCCGATGCGCCCACTGCCGATGCCATTGTAGAAATGCTGCGCAGCATGGCTGCGCCATGAAGCGCGTCCTTTTCTACGCCCCCATGAACCCGCCAGCCCCCGGCGCACCGCCCTCAGGCGACCGCGCCATGACAAATCTTCTCGCCCGCGCGCTGGAGGCCCTCGCCTACAAAACCGAACCGGCCTCGTCGCTGCGCGCCTATGAAGGCCGCGGAAATGCCGCGCAGCAATCTGCCATTGCCGAGGCCGCAAAGGCTGAGATTCCAAGGCTGATCGCCCGGCACCGCGCCGATCCGCCCGCTCTCTGGCTGACCTATCTCAGCTATTACAAATCCCCGGACCATCTCGGCCCTGCCGTCGCCCGGGCGCTCGGCATCCCCTATGTGATCGTCGAGGCGAGCCATGCGCCCAAGCGCGCTATGGGAGATTTTGCTGCACCCTATGCTGCAGCAAAACTCGCGCTCGAAACAGCCGACGCCGTCATCGCCATGACCGGGCACGACGCCGCGATGCTGCAGCAGATCATCCCCGCAGACCGCCTGCACCGCCTGTCGCCCTTTATCGACACCGCCCGCTTCAAGGACCTGCCGCGCAAAAGCGGCCCCACCCCGCTGATCCTCTCCGCCGCCATGCTGCGTCCAGGGAAAAAACTCGCGAATTTCCCATTGATCGCAGCAGCGCTCGCCCGCATCGCCGATCTCAAATGGTTCTATGTCGTGGCGGGCGACGGCGACGGGCTGGCCGAGGCGGAGGCCGCTTTCCCCAAGGGCCGCATCACCTTCATGGGCGCCGTCCCGCCGGACGCCATGCCGGCCCTCTACGCCCGCGCCGACATCTATCTCTGGCCCGGCCTCAAGGAAGCCTACGGCCTCTCGTATCTTGAGGCGCAGGCCAGCGGCCTTCCCGTCGTCGCCTGCGATACCGCCGGCGTGCCTGCCGTCGTCGAACAGGGTCGCGGCGGGCTTCTCAGCCCGGCAGGCGACCCCGAGGCCCTCGCCCAGTCGCTCCGTATCCTGCTGATGAACCGCCAGACCCGCGACATCATGGGCGAGGTCGCGCGCGAATTCGTCCACGGCGAGCGCGACATCGCCCACGCCGCCCGGCATCTAAACGCCATTCTGGCCAAAATCGCGACATGACCCGCATCGCCCTTATCCGCCACGGCGCCACTGCCTGGAACGACGAAGGCCGCTTTCAGGGCAGCGTCGATATCCCGCTCTCGCCCGCAGGCCGCGCCGAACTCCGCAATCTCGAGCCGCCTGCCTCGCTGAAGGGCGCAACATGGCTCGCCTCGCCGCTCAGCCGCACCATGGACACCGCCCGCCTGCTCGGCCACGAACCGCGCCCCGAGCCCGGCCTCATCGAAACCCGCTGGGGGGCCTGGGAAGGCCTCACGCGCGAGGCCACCACCGGCCTCAGCCATCGCATTTCGGCGCGCGGCGAGGCCGGGATCGACTTCCACGCGCCCGGCGGCGAGAGCCCGCGCGAGGTGCAGCAAAGACTGCAGCAGTTTTTTGCCAGCCTCGCCGCCAACGGCCCTGATTTCGCCGTCGGCGTCACCCATAAAGGCATCATCCGCGCCACGCTCTCGCTGGCCATCGGGTGGGACATGGTCGAAAAACCGCCGCTCAAGCTGAAATGGCGCGCCGCCCACCTTTTCCGCGTTTTCCCGGACGGCCACCCCAAGCTCGAAGCGCCAAATCTCTTTTTAGGCCGACGCTGATGACGACTAAGGTGCTGTTCCATGTGAACCACCTCTGGGGCGTCGGCCACTTCACCCGCATCGCCGCCATCGCCAACGCCGTCGTCGCGGCAGGCGGACAAGCCACCATTCTCAGCGGCAATGCCCCGGTTTCCGGCCGCCTCGACGAGGCCGTCCGCCTCATCGCCCTCCCCGCCATCCGCGCCAAAGACACCACCTACGCCAAGCTCGTCACCACACGCGGCTGGCCGGTCAGCGACGATCTCTGGGCCCGCCGCGCCGCCATCATTGCCGAAACGCTCGCCGAAACGGTCCCCGATATCCTCGTCACCGAAACCTTCCCCTTTGGCCGCCGCAAACTCGCCCGCGAAGTCGTCCCCCTGATCGAGGCCGCGCGCAGCCAGGGCGCGAAAATCGCCGCCAGCCTCCGCGACGTTCCCACTCCGCCCTCCGACACCAAACGCCTCGCCGAATGCGCCGAGCGCCTGCGGGCCCTCTATGACGCCGTGCTGATCCACGGCGACCCCGCCGTCACCCCGCTGAACGAGGTCTGGCCCGGCGAAATCCCGGTTCCCGCAGCCCTCACCGGCTATGTCGCCACCGCCGCGCCCGGCACCTCCGACCGCCGCGGCATCATCGTCTCCGCTGGTGGTGGCGGCGATGCGGCACCTCTGCTGCGCGCCGCTCTCGCCGCCTGGCAGGCCGGTCTTCTGGCCGAAGAACCCTGGACCTTCATCACCGGCCAGCACGCACCAGAGGGCCTGCACGAGGCCATCATCGACGCTGCCGCCCGCAATCTCGGCGCGGAAATCCTGCAAACCGCCGCCGACCTCCCCGCCCGCATCGCCCGCGCCCGCCTCTCCATCTCGCGCGGCGGCTACAACACGGTCACCGAAACCATCGCCGCCGGCACGCGCTGCCTCGCCGTGCCCTTCGCCCCGGACGGCGAACCCGAACAACGCATCCGCGCAGAGCACTTCGCCGCGATAGGCCTGCTCACCCATTTGCCCGAGGAGAAACTCACTCCCGACACCCTTGCCGCTGCCGCCCGCGCCGCCCTCGCCGCTCCCGCGCCATCGCCGGACGCCATTCTTCTCAACGGCGCCGCAACCAGCGCCGTGCGTCTCGCAGAGATCGCAGGCAGCGGCTAAGGTCTCGCCATGCCGGTTCTTTCGTTCCGCGATGTGACGCTTACCTTTGCCGGCCGCCCCCCGGTCAAGGCGCTAGACGGCGTGACGTTCGACGCCGGACGCGGCCGCATCACTGCCCTCGTCGGCGAGTCCGGCTCCGGCAAAAGCGCCCTCTCCCTCGCCACCATGGGACTACTCCCGCAAGGTGCCCGCCTCGGCGGCTCGATCATCCTCGATGACGGCAAAGGCCCCGCCCTCGACCTCGCGAAACTGAAGCCCTCCGACCCGGCCTTTCGCCATGTCCGCGGCGGCCGCATCGGCCTCGTCTTTCAGGAGCCGCTCTCCGCCTTCTCCCCGGTTCACACAGTCGGCAGCCAGATCGCCGAGGCCACGCGGGCCCACGACAATGTCTCCAGACGCGCGGCCCGTGTTGCTGCCACCGAAATGCTGCGCCTCACCGGCTTCCCCGATCCGACACGCGGCTTCGACGCCTACCCCTTCGAACTCTCCGGCGGCCTTCGCCAGCGCGCGATGATCGCCGCCGCCCTTGCCGCCAAGCCCTCGGTCCTCATCGCGGATGAACCCACCACCGCGCTCGACGTCACCATCCAAGCGCAGGTGCTCGCCCTCCTCCAGCGCCTGAAAGACGATCTCGGCCTCTCCATCCTCTTCATCACCCACGATCTCGGCCTCGTCGCCGCGATGGCCGACGACCTCGTCGTGCTCTATCGCGGCCGGGTGATGGAACGCGGCACCGCCGACGCCGTCTTCGCCGACAGCGGACATCCCTATTTTCAGGCGCTCAAGGGCGCCAACCCCAGCCTCCATCACCGCGAGACCCGCCTCGCGGTCATCGGCGGCGAAGGCGACGGCGCGGCGACCACCGCCTATGCCGCCCGCCCGGCCCGCAGGCGCGAAGCACCCCTCGGCGGCAAGATCATCGAAGCCATCGACGTCTCGCGCAGCTTCGCGGCCCGGCGTGGCGGAGAGAGCGCCAAGGCGCTGGACCACGTCTCGCTCGCCATCGGCGTCGGCGAAAGCGTCGGCCTCGTCGGCGAATCCGGCTCAGGCAAATCGACCCTCGCCCGTATGCTGATGCGCGCCGACCAGCCGGATGGCGGCAAGGTCCTCTTCCACGTGAAGGGCCAGACGCATGACCTCAGAACCATTCACGGCTCGGCCCTCGCCCGCTTCCGCCGCCGCGTTGCCTATGTCTTTCAGGACCCCTACGCCGCGCTCAATCCGCGCATGTCGATCCGCGAGATGCTGACCGAGCCCTTCGCCATTCACCGCCTCGCCAGCCGCAAGGGCCGCAACATCCGCGCCAACGAGCTGATGGATCTGGTCGGCCTGCCCCGCGCGGCGCTCGACCGTTTCCCGCCCGCCTTCTCCGGCGGCCAGCGCCAGCGCATCGCCATCGCCCGCGCGCTCGCGCTCCGCCCCGAACTCATCATCCTCGATGAACCGACATCCGCGCTCGACGTCTCGGTGCAGGCTCAGATCCTCAACCTGCTCAGCGATCTGAAGACGCAGCTCGGCTTCGCCTATCTCTTCATCAGCCACGATCTCGCCGTCGTCGAACACGTCGCCGACCGCGTCGCCGTCATGCGCCGCGGCCGCATCGTCGAAGAAGCTCCCGCCGCGCAACTCTTCGACTGCGCCGTCCATCCCTATACGCGCGCCCTCATCGCCGCCGCCCCCGAAGCCGACCGCGCCCGCCGCCTCGATCTCGCTGCCGTCGCCGCGCGCGCCAGCGGCGACATGGGCGACGACACCACTCCCCTTCGCGACATCGCCCCCGGCCACCGCGCCGCCATAGGAGGCCACGATGCGCACGCTGCTTAAGCTCATCGCCGCGCTCGCCTTCGCCGCGCCCGCCTTCGCGCAATCGGCGCCGACTCCCGTCGACCCGCCCTCGCTCGCCGCCGACATCGCCTCAGGCAAACTCCCCCCCGCCACTGAGCGCGTCCCCGCCGATCCCCTCGTCGGCGGCTTCGAAACCCTTGGCCGCACCACGGGCAGGAGCGGCGGACGCCTCCGCATGCTCCTACCGAAAGACAAGGACATCCGCCTCCTCAATGTATGGGGCTATGCCCGCCTCGTCGGCTACGACGAAAACCTCGAGCTGAAACCCGACCTGTTGAAATCCATAGATGTCGAAGAGGGCCGCATCTTCACGATGCATCTGCGCCCCGGCCATAAATGGTCGGACGGCGCGCCCTTCACGGCCGAGGACTTCCGCTACTACTGGGATGACGTCGCCAACAACGCCGATCTGACCCCCGCCGGCGTCCCCGAAGAGCTCACCGTCGACGGAGCGCCGCCCATCTTCACGGCCATCGACGATCTTACCATCCGCTATGAGTGGCCGACGCCCAATCCACGCTTCCTCGCCCAACTCGCGTCAGCCCGCGAACCCTTCATCTATCGCCCCGCGCATTATTTGAGGCGCTTCCACGTCAAATACGGCGACACCGCCGATGTCGACGTTCTGGTTGCCGGTGCCAAAGTCAAAGGCTGGGCCGCGCTGCATAACCGGCGCGATTCCATGTACGACAACGACAATCCGGAAATGCCCAGCCTCCAGCCCTTCCTCATCGCGGATGGCGACGGGCCGGTCTTCCGCTTCCGCCGCAATCCCTTCTTCCACCGCGTCGATCCCTACGGGATGCAACTCCCCTATCTCGACGGCATCGACGTCACCATCGTCGAGCCCGGCCTGATCGCCGCGAAAACCGCCGCCGGCGATGTCGATCTCCAGTTTCGCGGCCTCTCCTTCGCCGACGCAGGCGCGCTGAAGGCCGCCGAGGGCGGCGGCCATTTCAAGGTCCAGCTCTGGCCCGTCACCAAGGGCGCGCAGGTCGCGCTCTTCCCCAACCTGACAACGATGGATCCCGTCTGGCGCGCCCTGATGCGCGACGTCCGCTTCCGCCGCGCGCTCTCTGCCGCCATCGACCGCGACGACATCAACAACTCGCTTTATTTCGGCCTCGCCACGCCCGGCAACAACACCGCCCTGAAAGAGAGCGCGCTCTACGACCCGGCCCGCATCAGCCGCGAGGCGGTGTTCGATCTCGCCAAGGCCAACGCTTTGCTTGACGAGATGGGCCTCACCCAGCGTGACGCACGCGGCATCCGCTTGCTGTCCGATGGCCGCCCGCTTCAGCTCATCGTGGAAACTTCCGGCGAGAGCGCCGAGGAGTCCGCCATCCTGGAACTCATCGC
>Ga0105049_10007414_pt1 | contig 12717 bp, 11 predicted proteins | sample MAT06_FD_78087 | JGI IMG/M metagenome (GOLD analysis project Ga0105049, IMG submission 78087) | Freshwater microbial communities from Lake Fryxell liftoff mats and glacier meltwater in Antarctica - MAT-06 | ecosystem: Environmental > Aquatic > Freshwater > Ice > Liftoff microbial mat | place...
CGGCGTGGAACTGCCGTGGAGCGAGCGCAAGCCGCCGACATTCACGCTGCTCGCGATCGCCGGCGGGTTCGCGGTCGCGACAATGCTGAGCATCCTCGTGATCGACGTGCCCGTCGCTCGCGCGATCTCGGCGGACGAGCCGAGCCCGTTCTGGGACAACACGCTCGATGTCCTCGAGTGGTTGATCCTGCTGCCACCTCACAAGCTTGTGCTGCCGGTGACCCTGGTCGTCGCGCTGCTGACGAGCATGGTCGTCAACCGCTGGCGCGCCTTGGCGCCCGCGTTGATGACGATCGCGATGGTGCATCTCGCGACCCGGTTCGTGACCAACTGGATCAAGGACGGCACCGGACGGCTCCGCCCCTACGAATGGATCAAGAAGGGCGTCGACGGATCGTTTGGCCACGACGGCGGCATCGCGTTTCCCTCGGGTCACGTCGTGCTGTTCGCGAGTCTCGCGATCCCGATCCTCTACGTGTTTCCGAGGACGCGGATCGCCGCGATCCCGCTGCTCGCGATCACGGCGTTCGTCGCGCTCGCGCGGATCGCGGTCAACGCGCACTGGATCTCGGACACGCTCGGCTCGATCGCGCTGATCACGTTCGCGACGTGGGCGGTGAGCTGGGCGACGCGGCCGGTGACTTCCCACGCGTGACCGCGAGCGTACCGACGACGATCAGCGCGGCCCCGGCGATCGAGGCGAGCTCGGGCGGAGCGTCGAACAGCACGGTCTGCCAGACCATCGCGAACACCACCTGCACGTAGCCCATCGAGGTCGCGCGACCGGCGCGCTCGAGCATCAGGCCCATGGTCAGGAACACCTGGCCGATCTGCGTGGCGAGGCCGATCGCGACGAGCAACAGCCAGCCCGTCGGCGTCGGCCACACCCAGTCGGCGACCGCCCACGGAACCGAGAGCGGCAACGCGACGAGCGGGAAGTAGAAGACGATGACGAGCGCGTGCTCGGTCTTCGCGAGCTGGCGCACGGTGACGTACGCGAGCGCCGAGCAGGCGCATGCACCGAGGCCGAACACAAGACCAACCGTGTCGACGGCCGCGCCGTTCGGATGCACGATCAACGAGACGCCGACGAGGCCGCAGACGATCGCGATCACCGTTGGCCAGCCGACCGATTCGCGCAGCAGCCACCACGCGAGCAGCGACGTGATGACCGGCGTGGTGTTCTGGATCGTCGTCGCGTCGGCGAGCGGCAGGTGCGCGAGCGAGCCGTAGTAGCAGGTCAGGCCGCCGAACCCGAGGATGCCGCGGACCACCAGCTTGCCGCGCTCGTTGCCCCACGGATGCAAGCCTGCGCGAACGACCATCACGTACGAGACGAGCAGGGTGACGACCGCCCGCGCGAACACGAGCTCGCCGGTGGGCAGCCCGGTCTGGCTGGCGATCTTGACCAGCACGCTCATGATCGAGAACCCGACGGCGCTCGCGATCATGTACAGCGCGCCGCGAGACATCCCCGTCGTTATAGCGCGGCGACGATCTCTGCTGCGCGCGCGTTGTCACCCGGTCGATCGGAAGCGTGCTGCCAGCGGACCTCGCCGGTCTTCGCGACCACGAGCACCCCACCCTGCTGCCACTGGTCGCCCTGCGTGCGGCCCTGCCGGATGCCGTTGGTGAGCGCGCGTGCGGCGCCGAACAAGCTGCGCGGATCGAGCGTCGCCGTGACGCTGCGCTTGAGCTCGGCCGCGCGATACACCGCGAGCGTGGGATCGGTGTAGACGGCGCCATCCCACAGCGTCTGCTCGCGGAAGCCCGCGATGAAGCTCGGCGAGCCGTTGCCGATCACGGTCAGCTTCGCGCCGGCCTTCTCGATCCCGTCGAGGCGCGCGTGGAGATGGACGACGTGATCGCGGCAGTGGATGCAGCCGAAGTGGCGGAGGAACACGAGCACCGCGGTGTGATCCTTCCACAACGAGCCGACCTCGATCGCGACGCCGTTGTCATCGAGCACCGGGAGCTTCGCGAGATCGTCGGCGCGCGTCATCATGACGCAGAGTCTAGAACCTGATCGATGCCGTGGCACCACCCGCGCCGATGCCGATGCGCAGGGACCCCTCGGAATTGCCGCGGCCCTCGTGGGTGAACAGATAGGTGGAGATGCCGATGCCGGCGATCGCGAGGCCGAACCCGAGGTCGGCGAACAGCGAGAACCGCTTGCCCGACGAGCGCATGCTCTGGAGCTGGGGATCGTCCGGGGTGACGCCGGCGAGCCGGGCCCGCGCGTCGTAGTCGGCTTCCTTGCCGAGCGCGAGCACGCTCATCGCGGCGCCGCCGAGTAACACCACACCCGTCGCTGCACCCGCGATCATCGTGCGCCGGCGATCGTCGCGACGCAGCTTGCCGATCGAGAGGCGCGCGCGTTGATCCGCGACGAACGAGCCGGTGGTCGCGTACGGGCGGAAGCCCGAGACCTTGACCTCGACGCGATGCTTGCCGGGCGCGATCTCGATCGGCTGGGTGACCGGCGCAGTCGCGACCTGCGTGCCGTCGACGTAGATCTTCGCGCCCGAGGGTGCCCCGGTGAGCTCGACCAGGGTGCCGACCTCGGCGAGCGCGATCGCGAGCTTGTAGTTGGCAGGGCGATCCGCCGGTAGCTCGAGCTTCTGGTCGTGAAACCTTGGCGCGCGCGCGACCACGAGATGTGCGCCGGCAGGGATCGCGATGCCACCGTCCTCGAACACGGCGGGCTTGTCGTCGACGACTCCTGCCGAGATGCTCGACTCGGCGGATCCGAAGGTCCGGCTCGCGGTGGTGGCGATCGTCCGCGCGCTGCCGAACGCCCGATGCAACCCTGGAGTCGGTCCCCGGCGAGTTGCGCGTGTTCTCGGAGCGGCAGAAGCTGCTCCCGAGCGCAGGCGCCGCGGCGATCTTCGGTCACGCGATCGGGCTCGGCGGCGATCGCCTGGCGATCGGTGCCTCGGGTGACAACGGCGCCGGTTCCTCGGCCGGTGCGGTGTACGTGTTCGCCAAGTCCGGTGTTAATTGGGTGTTGGAGCAGAAGCTGTTCGCCGGCGATCCGATCGCGGGGCAACGCGTCGGCAAGTCGGTCGACATCTCCGGGAACACAGTGATCGCCGGCGGGACGGGCTTCGGTGCCGGTGGCCCCCTCGATGGCGCGGTCTACGTGTTCACGCGCAGCGGCACGACCTGGAGCCAGCAGCAGAAGATCACGGTCACCGACGCGGCACCGCAGGCCCGGTTCGGCCAGACCGTGCGGATCGACGGCGAGACCGCCGTGATCGGCGCACCGAACGACGCCCCGACGGGCGCGAGCTCGGGATCGGTCTACGTGTTCGTCCGTGGTGGCACCACGTGGACCCAGCAACAGAAGCTGAGCGCTCCGATGGCGCCCCCGGCGACCGCTTCGGATACTTCGTCGAGATCTCCGGCAACTCGGTGATCGTCGGCGCGCGGAACGCGACGTCCAATCGCGGCGCCGCCTACGTGTTCACCCGCAGTGGCACCACGTGGGCGCTCCAGCAGAAGCTGACCGCGAGCGACGCGGCGAATGGCGATCAGTTCGGGCGCGCCGTCGACATCAACGGCGACACCGCGATCGTCGGCGCGTGGATCAACGGTGGTCGTGGCGCGGCGTACGTGTTCACCCGCAGCGGCGCGACGTGGACCCAGCAGCAGAAGCTCACCGCCTCCGATGGCGCCGGCGGCGACGAGTACGGCTCGGCGGTCAACGTGGTCGGTGACGTCGCGGTGATCGGGTCCAAGAAGGACGATGACAACGGCACCAACTCGGGCTCGATCTACATCCACAAGCGCAACGGTTCGACCTGGACGCAAGGTCCGGGTCGGCGTCGATGCGACCCGACAGGTCAAGGTCACCAACGTCGGCAGCGCCGACCTGAAGATCACGAACGCGTCCACGAGCGCGCCGTTCTCGAACACCTCGACCTTCCCGATCGGCAACGCGCTCGCGATCGAGAGCGATGCCGCGAACGGCCCCGTCTCGGTCGCACTGACCGGGACCGGCGTCGAGCCGGCGATCGATGTCGGGGTCAGCACGATCGACTTCGGGCTGCAACGGGTCGGCCTCACCAGCCAGACCCGGACCGTGATCCTGACCAACACCGGGACCTCGGCACTCACCGTCAGCGCGGTCGGCGTCTCCCCACCGTTCGTCGTCACCTCGCAGACGTCGTTCGTGATCCAGCCGTCCGAGGCCGCGCCGGTCGACCTCACGTTCACGCCGACCGCGGAAGGTGTGGTGACCGGGTCCCTCACGATCACGCACGATGCTGCCGGGACGTCGGCGACGGTGATGATCACCGGCACGGGTACCGTTGCCGAGATCGACGCCTCTCCGACGATGCTGGCGTTCGGCGAGATCCGCGTCAACACCTCCAGTCCGAGCCAGCCGTTGACGGTCAGGAACCTCGGCCTCGCGCCACTCGCCATCACCTCCCTCACCGCCCCCACCGGCTTCGTGATCAGCGGTCAGCTCCCGATCAGCGTGCTACCGAACGCGGCCGTGACGTTCGAGGTCACGTTCACGCCGACCACGAGTGGAGTGATCGCGGACACCATTTCCATAGTCACCGCTGCCGGGACGGCCGGCGTGACGCTCACGGCGACCGCCGTCGCGAGCGCGCTGACCGCCGACCTGACGACGCTCGAGCTCGGTGACGTCCGGATCGGCGAGGCGAGCGCGGCACGGACGGTGGTGGTGACCAACACCACCAGCGCCGCGATCTCGATCGGCAGCGCGACGACCTCAGATCCGCAGTTCGTGCTCGATCCACCTCCTCCCCGAACGGCGATCGCGGCGGGAGAGACCGCGACCTTCGCGATGCGCTTCGTCCCGACCATCGCTGGGGCGGCGACGGGACAGATCGACCTCGTCCTCGCCGACGAGACCGCGATCGAGCTGACGGTGGTCGTATCCGGACGCGGGTTGGATCTGACTCCCTCCTGCTCGGACTCGGTGTGATCGTCGCGTTGCGCCGTCGCCGCCGCTAACGCACGGGCAACACGAGCCGCGAGGCATGCACGGGTGAGCGCGCGATCTTGATCGCCGTGGCCGCGTCGCGCACCGGCGCGAAGTGATCGGCATCGGCGGTCGCGAAGGCGATCCGGATCCGGCTGCCGCGCGCGAACCGATACGCTACGGGGAGCAGATCGAACACGACCTCGACGGTCTCGCCGATGGGCATCGGGCGTGCGTCGCTCCGCAGGAACGTTCGAGTTGGCACCGGGCTGGTGCCGGTGACCTCGCGATGGAGCAACCGAAGCGCACCCTCCGTGACGTAGTGCACGCCGGTGCTCGACTCCTCCTCGAGGTACGCGAACACGGCGCCATCCGATGCATCGGTGGACACGTGCATCTCGAGTAGCGGGTGCCCGGCGATCTCGAGCTCGCGATCGAGCGGCGCCGAGCGATAGGTCAGCAGCGTGTGCGCGGCGCGATCCGGATAGTCGGCGACCACGAACGGGCTGACCAGCGTCCGCCACCGCGAGCGCTTGCCGCTGCCGGTGCTCGGATCACCCGCGAGCACGTCGGTCGCCGTCGTCGACGGTGGGTCCCACGACAATCCACGATCCGGGGCGAGATACAGCGACGTCGGCGTCGCCTCGGGTGGCCACGCGGCCGCGGAGCGCCAGGTCTCGGCGCCCATCACGTAGTAACGGACGTTGGCCTCGTCGATGATCCCGGTCGCGTGATCGAACAAGTAGTGATCGAAGAAGCGCAGCAGCTCGGCGTCGAGATCGAAGACCGACCTTCGCTCCGCGGCGTACGGGCTGACGTTCATCGACACGCCGTGATTCCACGGCCCGAGCACGAGCTTGTTGCGCGCATCACCGAGTGACAGGTGGCGCTTGATCGCCGCGTGCGGATACGCGGCATCGAACCAGCCCGAGAGCGAGAGCGTCGGCACCGCCGCGCGCTTCGCACGATCGAGATAGCTCGAAGGGCTGAACGCATCGACGGTCTGGAGGTCGCCTCCATGCCTACCCAGGCTCTGCTTGTCGTCGCGGAACTCGACGCTGCGTGCCGCCGCCGCGACATCGAGGTTCGCCGCACGCTCGCCGAGTGCGGCCTCGACCGTGGCGTGATCGCCATCGACCGGCCGGACGCGACGGAACACGGTCCGCAACAGCCGTTCGAGCACGCGACGCGGCACGCCGGTCGCCAGCCACGGCCGCGCCTGCGAGATCGCCTCGGCGACCATGGTCTCCGGGTGATTCGCATCGAGCGCCTGGTTCGCGCGCGTCCACGCCGCGGTGAACCACTCCTGGCGAACGCCGCCGGGATACGCGACGTCGGTGTAGACGTCGTACAGGCTGCACCGCGGGGCGCAGGCACGCAGCGCCGGATGACCGAGCGTGGCCATCAACTCCGCGGCGGTGCCGTCGTACGAGTTGCCGGTCGCGCCAACGAGCCCGTTCGACCACGGCTGCGCGACGATCCAGTCGAGGATCTCGCGACCATCCTCGACCTCGAGCGGCGACCACGGCGAGTGCCAGACCCCCGTCGAGGCGCCGGAGCCGCGCACGTCGACGTCGATCCAGGCGTAGCCGCGCGCCACGAAGTAGCGGCGCATCCGGCCGTTGACCGGATCGGTGCGCGACTCGCCGAGCTTCTTCCCGACCCACGTCGGGTCGAGCGCGCGAAAGTAGCGGGTCTGACGAACCAGCGCGGGGACCTTCGTCGCACCGGCGGGCAAGCAGACGTCGACCGCGATCCGCACGCCATCGCGCATCGAGAGGTAGTGGGACGTCCGCTCCTGGACCTCGAAGGTTGGAGGTCGCGTACGCGCGTACGCGTCGGCAGCGGGCATCCGATCCGTCACGAGATCGCTCGGGCGAGGTGCGTCGCGATCAGCGGGTGAAGCTGGATCCGCGGCTTGTACTTCGCGAGCAACCCGGCGACGGTGGCGAGCACGCGACCGAGCAGGACGAACGACCGCGGGATGGTCAACCCACCGAGCCGCTTCGCGTTCGCGAGCTGCTCGGCGAAGGCATGCTCCCAGTCGATCTCGCTGACCGTGGTGCCCGGTCGCATGGCCGTGATCAGCGACCGCGTCAGCTCGACGAGCTGCGCCGGATCATCGGCGGTGAACCCGAGCGTGGCGAGCTCCTGCGTAGCGGCCTCGCGGTTGGCTCCGGCGATCGCGATCACGAGGCGGGCATACGCCGCGCGCTCGGCCTTGTCGAGCGACAGCGTGCATCCGAAGTCGAGCACCGCGAGCTTGCCGTCGGCGACCAGGAAGTTGCCCGGGTGCGGATCGGCATGGACGTGGCCGCGGACCAGGATCTGTTCGGCGACCTCTCCGACCAGCTCGCCGAGCAACGCGTCGCGAGTCTCGGGGGGCGCGGCGTCGAGCCACGCGGTCAGCCGCTCGCCGTCGATCCGGCTCATCGTCAGCACGCGCGCGCTCGACGCGGCCTCGACGGGAACCGGGGCGATCGCCTTCGTCGACGTGAACCTGCGCAGCGCGACCGCCTCGGCGACGTAGTCGAGCTCGACGATCAGCGCACGCGACAGCTCGCCGACCAGCGTCGGGAGATCCATGCCGGGCACCTCGCCACCCAGGGTCGCGACCATGCGCAGCGCGGCGATGTCGGCCTCGATGATGTCCTCGATGCCGGGCACCTGGACCTTGACGACGACACGCGAACCGTCGAGCAGCGTCGCGGCGTGGACCTGCGCGAGCGATGCGGCGGCGAGCGGCGTGTCGTCGAACGACGCGAACACGGCTCCGAGAGGACGGCCGAGCTCCGACTCGATCCGGCGCTTGATGTCGTCGCTGGCGACCGCTGGCACTTCATCTTGCAGCGCCGCGAGCTCGCTGGCCCAGATCGGTCCGATCAGATCCGGGCGACACGACGCGAGCTGGCCGAGCTTCGCGATGCCACCGCGGAGCTCCGCGGCAGCCTCGGTCACGCGGCGCGCGAGCTCGCGCTGATCCTGTTCGCGCAGACCGTCGTGACCCGCGGCGACGGCCTGCAGGCGCAACCAGCGCCGGCGCGCGACGATCGCGGCGGCGGCGGTCGCGAGCTTGACGGCACGCGGCGTCGCGCGCTTCACCGTCGTCGCTTGATCGCGCGCGGCGGCCGCGACCGCGCGTGCATCGCGCGTCACCTCGCCGACATCGCGGGCGAGCTCGAGCGAGAACGCGTCGAGGCGCGCACCGACGCGCCCGACGAGTTGCGCAGTGGAGACCACGGTGGTGCGGATCTGTTCGAGCGTGTCACGCAGGTCATTGGCCAGCGTGCGAGTTGGATCAGTCATGACTCTCCTGCGGTTCGAAGGCTCAGGCGCGCAGTTGCTCGACGCACGCCTCGCAGATCACGAAGCGCGTCTCACCTGTATCGGAGATTCCGGTCGCGGCATCGCTACCCTTCGGCAGCAGCGCGTTGCAACGCGAGCACACCGCGTTCTTGCTCAGCACCAGCGGCTGCCAACCGAGCACGTCGTCGATCGTAGGCGTGGTCGACGTGGTCGTGGTCGGCGTGGTCGGCGTGGTCGGCGTGGTTGGCGTTGGCGGTCGAGCGACCGCACTGCGCGCGGCACGTGCCACCGCGTGCGTGTCGGTGACCACGCCGTTGACGAGGCCGAACGTGTGGTTCAACACGTTGCGGACGAGGTTCGAGACGCTGATGCCGAGATCCTCGGCGCGTTGACGCAGCTGGTGCTCGAGCGACTCGGGGACCCGCGTGTGAATCACGCGCTCCTTCTTCTCGTCCGCCTCGGGCTCTGGTGGCTTTCGACGTGTCACGATGTGACACACCATGTATCACGCTGTGACACGTGTCAAGTACGCCGCGAGCCGGTGCCCGCGTTCGCGCGATCACCGCGAGCACCGCGCGAGCTCGTCGACAGCCGTGAAGCGATCGCGCGGATCGACCGCGAGTGCCTTGAGCGCCACCGCGCGGGGCAGCGGGAAACCTCTCCCTGGCGGCGATTCCCCGATCACCCTCGATGGATGGGGTACGATGGGGAAGCGATGCCTCGCCTGGGAGAGATGCTCGTCAAGGACGGCCTGCTCGAGAAGGACCGGGTTGACGAGGCCCTCCGCGCCCAGGTGATGTGGGGTGGCCGGCTCGGGACCAACCTGGTCGAGCTCGGCTACATCACGCTCGACGACCTCACCAAGGCGCTCGGCCGCCTGCACTCGCTGCCCGCGGCGCTCAAGTCGCACTTCGCGCGCGCGGAATCCGACCTCCAGCGCCGGCTGTCGCCGCGCCTCGCGGAGAAGTACACGTGCGTCCCGCTGCTACGTGCCGGCAAGCGGATCGTGATCGCGTCACTCGGACCGCTGACGCCGGCCGCACAGAAGGAGCTCGCGAACGAGGTCGGCTGCCCGCCGGCGCTGCTCGTCCCGTCGATCGCCGCCGAGCTCCGGATCCGGTTCCAGCTCGAGAAGCTATATCGCATCGAGCGCGAGCCACGCTTCATGCGCGCGAACGGCACCCGCAGCGAAGACTCGCAGGTGTTCCAGCTCGCGCCGAAGATCGACCCGGCACTCGAAGCGAGGCTGATGTCCGACGAGGTGTCGGTCGTCGACGGCATCCCGCAGCCGGTCGCGCGTCCGAACATGCAGGACGACTCCGACGCGCTGCCACCAGGCACGCCCGAGCCGCCGTACGATCTGGTGAGCGGCGAACGCCGCACGTACCTCAAGATGCTCTCGGAGCTGCTCCATGAGCACCCGGAAGGTCAGGCGGCGGTGCTGCGTGCGAGCCGGCTCGCGAAGCGTTCGAAGGCGACGTTTCCAGATCTCCAGAACGCGGCGCAGCGGATCTTCGCCGGCGCGGATCGCGAGGCGGTCGCGGGGCGCGCGATCGATGCGGTCGAGTGCCTGATCAAGTACGGCTCCGCGGCGATGCTGCTCGTGATCCGCGGCAAGGCTGCCGTGTCGTGGCTCGGGTTCTCGCGCGATGGCACCGTGCTGCCGGCGATCGCGGTCCCGCTCGAGCATCACGGCCTGTTCCCGATGGCGATCAATCGCAAGACCACGGTGCGCGGCGAATCGGGCAACCTCAACGCGCTCGACTACCTGTTGCTCGCGTCGCTTGGCTCGCGGTTCGGCGATCTCGTCGTCGCCCCGATCAAGGTGGGCGAGCACATCATCGCGATGTTCGTGGTGGCCAAGCCGAGCGGCGTGCGTCTCGACGGGCTCGCCGAGCTCGCCGAGGCCACCGGGGCCGGCTTCGCACGCCTGATGCGCGACGCCGCGAAATGACACGAAGCCCTTCGATGTTCACATCAACGCGGCGACGAGCGCGATGCCACCGCCGACGACGAGCACGAGCACGAGCACGATCGCGATCGGAAACCCGCCCTGCTGGCGCACGCTCGTGGTGTCACCCGCCGACGGCATACTGTTCGTGATCATCGGCGCCGACTTCGGCACGAACGGCTCGTGCTCTGCACCCGAGGCGATGATCGACGCGGTGTCTTCCAGCTTCGGCGGCTCGACTGCCTTCGCCGGAGTCACGCGCGCCTTGAGCTCGCCCGACGTCACCGTCTCATCACCGACGCCCGGCTCACCCTTGAACACCGGCGTGCCCTCCGTCGGCGCCGCCGGGCGCTGGGTCCCGCCCGTCCCGCCCATCATGGTCTCGAACGCACGCGCGATCTCGCGCATCGACCCGTAGCGATCCTCGGGCGCCTTCGACATCAACCGCCCGAGCATGACGTCGAGCGCCGGCGGGACATCCGGCATCATCGAACGCGCCGATGGTGCACGCGCCGACAGATGCTTCGCGCGGATCTCCTCGAGCTTGCCGGCGTACGGCGGCTTGCCCGTCGCCATCTCGAACACCACGCAGCCGAGCGCGTATGCGTCGATCCGCCAGTCCATCGCGTTCGCGCTCCACACCTCGGGCGCCGTGTAGATCGGCGCGACCGGGATGCCCGATGCGCGCTTCGCGAGCGCAGCCCCGATCTCGATCACCTTGATCGGCTCGCCGCGGGCGGCGGCGTTCTCCGGCGTCAGGAACACACAGCTCGGCTTCACATCGCCGTGCACCAGGCCCTCGTCGTGGACCGCCGCGAGGACAGACGCGAGCTGACGCGCGATCTCAGCGATCTGCGTGATCGAGAGCCGGCCGAGGTCGGTGATCCGCTTCGCGAGGGGTTCGCCCTCGATCGGCGCCATCGCGACGTACGAGTGGCCCGCTGCATCGACGCCGACGTCGAGGATCGGGACCACGCCCGCGTGCTTGACCGTCTGCAGCTTGCGCATCCTGTCGAGGTATGCAGCCGTCGCCTCGGGCGTGAGCTGCGGCGTCACGATCTCGACCGCCGCCTGGGCGCCGGAGGTCAGGTGCTCGGCAGCGAACATCTCGCCGACGCCACCCATCCCGAGCGCGGCGGTGATCTTGTACTCGCCGACGGTCTCGCCGATCACTGCGTCGTCAGGCTACCACGCGGCTGATCGTGGTCGAAATTCGCGATCCTCATTTCCGCGGATCGAAGCCTTCCTGCATGCAGATCATCCGGCGAGGAACCGCTCCGCGTACGCTGGGTGCTATCGTGCGACATGGACGTGATCGACGCGATCGGCAACACGCCGCTGATCGAGCTGAAGCGCGTGGCCGCCGGGCTCCCGGTGAAGGTGTTCATCAAGTGCGAGCACCTGAATCCCGGCGGTAGCGTCAAGGATCGCACCGCGCGCGCGATCGTGCTCGACGCCGAGGAACGCGGCCTGTTGAAGCCGGGCTCGACGATGATCGAAGGCACCGCTGGCAACACCGGCGTCGGCCTCGCGTTGCTCGCGAGCGCGCGCAACTACCGCTTGATCTGCGTCCTCCCCGAGAAGATGGCGTTCGACAAGCGCGTCGCCCTTCGCCAGCTCGGCTCCGAGGTGATCATCACGCCGAACGGCCCGCTGACTGCGCCGCACAACTTCCGCACGCTCGCGAAGCGCCTCGCCGAGGAGAACGGCTGGTTCTCGACCAATCAGTTCTTCAACCCGGCAAACCTCGGCGCGCACTACGGCACCGCGGCGTACAAGGGCACCGGCGAGGAGATCCTCGAGCAGGTGCAAGCGGTCGGCTTCGAGATCCCCGGCGCGTTCGTGTGCTCGTCGGGCACCGGCGGCACGATCAGCGGCGCGGGTCGGCGGATGAAGGAAACGGATCCGAGCATCCAGATCGTGCTCGCGGATCCGCAGGGCAGCTCGATCGCGCACTGGGTCAACACCGGTGTGCTCGGGCCCGATGGTCCATCGCAGATCGAGGGCATCGGCTCCGGCTCGATCCCCGGCAACCTGCACCGCCAGTGGCTCGACTCCGCCGAGACGGTGTCCGACGCCGAGGCGTTCGCGATGGTCGAGCGCCTGGTCAAGGAAGAGGGCCTCACCATCGGTGGCTCGACGGGCGTCAACGTGGTCGCCGCGCTGCGTGTCGCCGCGCGCGGAGGACTGAAGGGGCCCGTCGTGACCATCGCGTGCGATCAGTGGGACCGCTACAAATCGACCGTGTGGATGAAGGCCTGGATGGACCGCGAGGCCAGCATGATCACCGTGCAGGACAAGGAAGGGAACGGAAGATGAGGAAGCTGATCGCGCTGATTGCCGTGCTGTGTTGCGCCCCGAACGTCGCCGAGGCGTTCTGCGGGTTCTACGTCGCGCCGGGCGATCAGCAACTCGCCGCCGATGCCACCCAGGTCGTGCTGATGCGCAAGGGCACGCGCACGGTCCTGTCGATGATGAACAACTACAAGGGACCGACCTCCGA
>Ga0105049_10007415_pt1 | contig 12716 bp, 10 predicted proteins | sample MAT06_FD_78087 | JGI IMG/M metagenome (GOLD analysis project Ga0105049, IMG submission 78087) | Freshwater microbial communities from Lake Fryxell liftoff mats and glacier meltwater in Antarctica - MAT-06 | ecosystem: Environmental > Aquatic > Freshwater > Ice > Liftoff microbial mat | place...
CCACGCGTACTCGCCGTACATCATCCCGAAGTGCTGCTCGCCGATCGTGACGAAGCCGCCCCCAGCGAGGGAGGTCGTCGGATCTTGCGTCAGGATGTCGCCGGCGAGCCCGCCGATCGGCAGCACGACGTCGAGGCCGGCCGGGTTGAGATCGATACCCGTCAGCTTGTGATGCGCGGTCTCCGCGCGGAGGTCAAGCTCGCTGGTGACCGCGAACTGGGTGAGCGCGAGCTCGGCGAGCATCGCCATGTCGCCGGCGTACGCCATGATCGGCTTGCCGTTGATCTTGAGTTTCGCGACGTAGTCGTTGATCCAGCCCTCGAACCTGGCCTTGAGCGGACCGGGCAGAGCGCCGTACAGCGTCGCGAGTGCCGGTACGCCGGCGGCATCCGCAGCGGCGACCAGGGCGCCACCGGGGTTGGTCGAGAACTCGCGCAGCGTGGCGACCACGACCTCTGCCGGCTTCGGCAGCAGCGCCTCGGCAGTGAAGTCGATGGTGTTCCGCACCGCATACGGACCTTCCTGCGACGGGACGGGATCCTCCGGGGTGCCAACAGGGCCCGTGGTTCCGTCTTCGGAGGACACGTCGCAACCTGCAGCGAACAGGAGCAAGGCGCCAAGGACAGAGAGGGTCGCGATCCGCATACGAACCCACTCAGCAAGCGCGTTGCCAGCGTGCGCAGAGCGCGCAACTACCGGCAAACCGCCAATGGGAACACCACGTCGGGACGGCTGCGACGGAGCCGCGATCCCCCGTGTGCCCACAGGTGTTTTCGAAGACATCATCAACCCCACTTCAGCTGTCCGGTGCCCACAGGCCGGGCGCACTCGTGCCGCCATGACATCATCGAACGATGGTAAGAATTTCGTGGCCGGGAGTCGTCGTGCTCGGAGCATGTGGTGGCTCGCACCCGTTGACGACGCAGCCGGTGGTCACCAACTCGCAGGTCGCACCGACGGAGCAATTGCGCAATGACGTCGTCAAGGAGACGCTCGCCGCACTCGCCGCCGGTGACGTCGAACGGTTGATGACGCTCGCCGATCCGAAGGGACTCTACGAGTACGCGCTGTCATGCAAGCCCGGCAGCGGCGACTCGACTTCACCCACGGCGGCCGATCGCGCGACCGACCTACGCCGGGACTTGACGAAGGCGACCGCCGAGATCCGCGGCAGCAAGCTCGAGGTGGTGTCGATCCGCAACGAGGCGCGGTGGGACGAATACCGCATGCGCTCGCGTGATCGCAACGCGACCTTCATCGCGAAGGGCGGCACGCTCTCGGATGCGTGCACGGCGCGCGCGGACCTGTTGTTCCACGAGGTCGAGGTTCGGGTCCGGCTCGACAAGGACGGCTCCTCCAAGGAGATCAAGACCAAGATCGACATGCTGCAGGCGAAAGGCCGCTGGTATGTGATCAAGGTGCCGAAGGACCTCGAGAGCTCCGATAGTGCTGCCTCTGCTGCGGTCGCGAAGATGGAAGGATTCTCGACGGCGATGTGCTCGTGCAAGGACAAGGCGTGCGCCGACAAGGTCAATGAAGATCTGTCCAAGTGGGGTACCGAGATGGCGAAGAGCGCAGGCGCCGCCCGAGACGAACGCCCTGATCCGGATCTCGCTCGAAAGTCTGCCGACATCATGTCTCGCTACACCGAGTGCATGACGAAGCTGATGATGGCCGGCTCGACGCCCTAGGAGCCTGGTGTTCATCGACAGGTGCCCTCAGGATCTTGTCGATCGAGTCGCGTTCGGAAATGGATCGCTGACGATCGACAGGCGCTGGTCAGGGCCAAGGACTTTCGCGCGCTGAAGATCGAGAGACGACTTCCACGGCAACTGGAACTACGTGGTCAAACCGCGCAAGGAGATGCAGTCGTGGACGAAGAGGATCCGCCGCCGGGACGAACGACTGGAACTACGTGGTCAAACCGCGCAAGGAGATGCAGTGACCGGTCGACTTGGGCATTCGCGCGGCCCCTTGGACCCCAGCTTCCTGGAAAAGGCAGGTACTCGAGATCGGTCTCGCCCAAACGTAAAATCGGGCGTCGGTCTCGAAAGCTGCTTCTGTCGAGAAGTCGAGCGATCTCGTGGACATGAGCCCCAGGATCTCGGCGCCACGTGTGAAGCGGATCGACAGTGGCGCGCGCAGGCTCTATCAACGCGGAGTGTTCGAGCTACGTGGGTTCTATGCAGTCCTTGATCGAGACGATGAGGACCTCGCGAGGCTCCTCGCGAAGTACGCCTGTGTTCTCCAGGTCAGGCTCAAGCCGCGTGGGAAGCGCGTCGATCTCGAGGACATCGTGCGTGTCGCGCGGATGGCGCGGCGGGTGTGCGATGCGGTGGGGATTCCGCTGGTGGTCAACGATCGCGTCGACGTCGCGCTGATCGCGGGTGCCGACGGCGTGCATCTCGGGCAGACCGATCTCCCGATCACCGAGGCGCGAGTGCTCGCGGGTGATCGCTTGTTCGTCGGCGTGTCGACGCACGATCTCGAGCAGGTGCGTGCTGCACGCGCGGCCGGCGCGGATTACCTCGGGTTCGGACCGGTGTTCGCGACGTCGACCAAGGAGAACCCAGACCTCGTGCAGGGCATCGCGGGACTGCGCGGCGCCGTGAGTGCGGCGGGGACGATTCCGATCGTCGCGATCGGTGGCATCACGACAGACCATGTCGCGGCCGTGTTTGCCACCGGGGTGGCCGGGATCTGCGCGATCTCGGCGGTCACCGAGGCGGCCGATCGTGAGGCAGCTGCCAGGTTGTTTGCGCGAGGCTGATTCGAAGTGCACGAGGCAGCTGTAGAAGATTGCTCGGGAATTGAAGGTCGGACAAGATGGCGCCCGTGGTGGCTCCGGCTTGAATAGGCCGTGGTTCGCCTCGTCGAATCGCCTGCCCTTCACTCCAAAGGATTCACTCATGGCAAAGCTCGGTCTGTTCGCCTCTCTCGCCGCCATCGTCGGTGCGCTTACGTTTGCTTCGATGTCGAATTCGACTGCCGATAAGGCGGTGAACGACTGCGTGAAGAAGGAATACAAGACCGAGATGGTGAAGGCAGCCTGCGAGAAGGGCGGCCAGAAGGAAGCGAAGGCCGTGATGCAGGCCTTCAACAAGGACAAGAAGATCAAGAGCTGCAATCAGTGCCACACCAAGCTGGCGCCGAAATACGAGCTCAAGGCAAACGCGGTCGAGCAGTTCTCCAAGCTCGGCGGCAAGCTGCTCAAGTAGTCGCGTAGCGGAGCGGCTCCGCGCCAGCTCTCGGTCGAGATCACGGCGCGCACACGATCTCGCGGCGCGCGCCGCGAGATCGGTCTGCGCGTCAGGCGGCGAACGCGGCGTCCAAACACCGCACGACATGAAGCTCGCTCGTAGTCACCGTGCTCGAGCCCGACGCCGGGCTACGCCATCAGCCCGGCGGCCACGTTCCTTCGAGGAGAAGTCGCTGTTCGCAAGACTTGGGATCCCGCCGGGACAGCATGCTCTAACTGCTCGATTCGGCGCTCGCGTTCGCAACGAGCACCGCCAACTCTCCCGCGAGCAACGTAGTCAACCCTGATGCTCGTGGGTACGAAACGTTGCGAGTTCTGATCGCCGAACCGTGAGCACCACGATCGATCAACCGCGCGTCAGGCAGCGCACTTCGCCTTGGTCTTCGCGTCGGCCTTGAGCTTGTTGTCGAGGTCGGTCGCCTGCCTGAGCACGTTCGACCTCGGGTGCTTGGTCTTGATGATCGAGATGTACGCACGCGCCTCGCCACACTGCTTGAGCTGCTGGGCAGCGAGTGCGGCGAAGTACAGTCCGTCGTCGGTGAGTGTACCGTCGGGGAACTTCTCGTTGAGCTGCTGGTAGGCGCCGATCGCCTTCTCCCAGTCCTTGAGGTTCGTGTAGCTCTGGCCCTTGAAATAGATCGCGTCGTCGGCGCGATCGTGGGTGGGGAAGCTGGTGTGAAGTCGCTTGAAGATCTCGACCGCGTCGTGGTAGCGACCAGCCTCGAACGCCTGCGAGCCGAGCTTCCACAGATCGTCGGGTGAGCTGTTGGTGCTGGGCTTGCCGCTCTCGAGCTGACCGAGCCGTTGCTCGAGGCTGTCGAGGCGCGTGTCGTTGGCCTTTCGGTAGGCCTCGACCGCGTTCTTGAGCTCGGCGAACTGGTTGGTCAGCGCGGCGACCAGGCCAGTGGCGGTCTGGATATTTTTGCGGAGCCCGTCGACGTCGGCCCCGAGATCGGCGCTGTTGCGCTTGAGCAACTTGGTCGCGTCGTCGAGGACGGTGTTGAGCTGCGCGATCTTGGTGTCGAGCTCTTGTTGCTTCGCACCGACGCCGTCTTGCAGTCCCTTGACGTCCTTGCGCAGCTTCTCGCCCTCACCCTTGGTGGTGAGCCAGAAGCAGCCGGAGAGCAGGAGTGGAAGGAGAAGCAGGCGCTTCATCACTTCCACCCGAATTCGCAGCGGCGATCCTTGTCGTCGCCGAGGCCCGTGGAAGCTGTCTCGCCCTTCGGCACCACCTGCATGCGCGCCGGATCGACTCCGAGGCGCGACAGGTAATCGGCGACCGCCTGCGCGCGTCGCTCGGAGAGCGCGATATTGTACTCCTCGGTGCCCGACGAATCGGTGTGACCGACGAGCATCACGCCCTTGGTCTTGGTCTTCTCGAGGCACTGGCCATTCGTGTCGAGCCGATCGCGCTCGCTCTGCTGGATGTTCGCCTCATCGAAGCCGAAGTAGATCGTGGCGAGCGTGCAACCGACATCGCCCGGGTTGCTTGCCGTGCCGGCCTTCTTGCAGAAGCCATCGATGCAGTCTTCGTCGTCGGCGCAATCCACGCCGAGCGTCTCGGGCTTGCACTTTGTCGCGCGCTTGCAGGCGCCGGCCTCGCAGCTACCGCCGGGACCGCACTCGGAGTCAGCTGCGCACGGCTTGCACTTGCCGGCCTGACAGACCCCACCGCCCGGGCACTGCTCGTCCTTGGTGCACTCGGCCTCGGCAACGCAGGCGTTCGCCTTGCACTTCTTGCCGTCCTTGCACTGCCCGTCGTCCTTGCACTCGACGCACTTGTTCTCGGAGCAGACGAGCCCGTTCTTGCAGTCCTTGTCGCCCTTGCAGCCGGGCTTCTTCGGAGGGTCGCTGCAACTGACCGCGAATCCGATCAACAGGCCCGCCGCAGCGACGAGGATCGCACCGACTCTCATGACTGGAACCTAAAGGCCTGGCAGAACTTAGTCAATTGAACGGTGGTACCGTCGGCCTGTGGCCCGCCACACGATCCTTGTCATCGACGACGAACCGAACATCCTGACCACGGTTCGCCGTGCCCTCGAGATCGAGGGGTTTCGCGTCGAGGTTGCCGGTAACGGCCAGCTCGGTCTCGCCAAGGTGGCCGAGCATGACATCGACCTCGTCCTCCTCGACGTCATGATGCCCGGCGAGAGCGGGCTCGAGGTGCTCCCGAAGATCCGGGTCACCAGCCCCGACACGGTCGTCGTCATGATGTCGGGCAACGCCTCGATCGAGACGGCCGTGCAGGCGACCAAAAGTGGTGCGCACGACTTCGTCGAGAAGCCGCTGTCCGGCGACAAGCTGTTGCTGACGGTCGAGAACGCACTGAAGTTCGCGAAGCTGCGCCACGAGAACCAGCGCCTGCGCGGCCGCGCCCAGACCGACTTCGCGATGATCGGCAAGGGCGGCGCGATGAAGGCGATCTTCGACAAGGTCGCGAAGACCGCCCCGACGACGGGACGCGTGCTGATCACCGGCGAGAACGGCACCGGCAAGGAGCTGGTCGCACGTGCGGTTCACGAGCACAGCAAGCGCGCCGATGGCCCATTCGTGAAGCTCAACTGTGCGGCGATCCCGTCGGAGCTGATCGAGAGCGAGCTGTTCGGTCACGAGAAGGGCGCGTTCACCGGCGCCACCCAGCAACGTCGCGGCAAGTTCGAGCTCGCCGATGGCGGCACGCTGTTTCTCGACGAGATCGGCGATATGACGACGAACGCCCAGGCAAAGGTGCTGCGCGTCCTCCAGGAGAACGAGCTCGAGCGCGTTGGCGGTGGCGAGACCATCAAGGTCGACGTGCGCGTGGTCGCAGCGACCAACAAGGATCTGCAGGCCGAGATCGCGGCGGGCAGGTTCCGCGAAGATCTCTACTACCGGCTCGCCGTGGTGCCGATCGAGCTTCCTCCCCTGCGTGGTCGTCGCGAGGACATCCCGCAGCTCGTCGATCATTTCCTCCAGCAGGTGTGCGCCGACAATGGTCGCAAGCAGAAGAAGGTCGCCCCGAGCGCGATGACGCTGGTGATCCAGCACGAGTGGCCGGGCAACGTGCGCGAGCTCAAGAACGTCGTCGAACGCCTCGCGATCCTGACCGGCGATCAAGAGGTGATCACCGAGGCGGACGTCGGCGATGCGCTCCCACGGGTCAAGGCGGTCAAGGCCGAGTTCTCACGCGGCACGCCGTTCAAGGATCTGGTCGCCGCGGCGGAGCGCGAGATCATCATGGCCGCGCTCGATGCCAACGATCATCACGTGTCGAACACCGCGAGGGAGCTCCAGCTCGAGCGCAGTCACCTCTACAAGAAGATGCGCGCGCTAGGGATCGATCATCGCGCCGACGAAGAATCGGCCTAGCTCGGCCGGCCTCATAGGTAGGTAGGTAGGTAGAGACTTAAGCGGCGGCTCTCGTCGGACGTCGGGGCCTCCGGCGATTCGGCCGCCACTTGCCACTTCCAAGCCGCCGTTCGAGCGCAGGGGGACGCTACTCGAAGCGAATCGAGCGGAGGTCGGTCACCGGGGGAGCCGCGTCGCGCTTCGACGAGCTGCCGGTGGTGCTCGGCGGATACAGCACGCGTCCACGCACGGCCGTACCCGCGGGATCGGGCGCCTGCATGCTCGCGTCCTTCCACACCGCCGCGAACCCACCGGGCAAGCCCACCACCGACGGGCTCGTCTGATCGTTCACCGTCGTCGTCGCGAGATCGAGCTCACCGCCAACCGGCTGGCCGGTGCTATCGACGATCCGGCCGAACACACCACAGCCGCTGTCGTCGGTGACCTCGCCGCAGGTGTGCCACGCGACGAGGATGGAGCCGTCGTCGGGACGTGTGGTCGCCGAGAAGCCCTGCGCAGTATCGAAGCTGCTCGACGTCCTGGTCGTGATCAGGGTCGGCGTGCCCTGGACCATGCCCGCAGTGTTGATGCGATAGAGCTCGATCCTGCCCGGGCCATCACCGGTCATCGTCGCCCAGCGCACGAACAGGCCGAAGCCGGCGCCGAGCTTGGTGGCGCGCACGAACTCGACGTTCTCCGTCGCTGTGGGACCGCTCAGTAGGATGTCGCCGCTGACCTGCGTGTTGGTGTCGGTCATCACGCGCATGCGCGCGGAGTTGTCGGTCGTCCACGCGTAGATCAGGCGATTGCCGTTGGCGGCAACGGTCGGGCGGATCGCGCCGCCGGTGCCGACCACCGTCGAGATATCGACGAGCCCGCTCGGTTGGCACTGCGCGTTGACGATCGCGGCGCGCGTGACGTTGTCGGTGATCGTCGAGTTCCACGCGACCGCGAACGAGCCGGTCGCCAGCGGGGTGACTGCGACCGCGAACGGGAACACGGTCTCGGCGGAGATCGTGACTTGCTGGCCGACGCCGTTCCCCGCGGCATCCAGCGCGCGACAGGCGATTCCGGCGGTGGTGGCGGGCGGAGGATCGGAGAAGTTCCACACCGCGACGGTCGACGATCCGGCGCTAGCCGTGGCGGGCGTCGTGAAGAAGCCGTCGGAGAGCTCGGTCGACACCGCGAAGCCGTTGGTACCCGCGGCGAGCACCGAGTCGACGGGGACGCCGTTGATGTCGAACCGGCGCGCGAACATGTTGCACGGCGACGCGCAGCCATCGCGATAAACCGCGGTCCACGTGCCGTCGGCACCGGCACCGACCTGGTAGCCGTGCGACTCGAAGTCGTTCGACGGGAACTGATCGTCGGCGAAGTCGGTGTTGACGACGAAGTCCGCGCTATCGAGGGTCAACGTCGCAGTGGGCGACGCGATCGTCGTCGAGGTGCTGCCGCGGCCGACCAGCAAGCCGGCGTCGTCGAGCGCGGAGACCGAGATCGTCAGCGCACCTGCACGCCCGGGAGCCGAGATGCTGAACGTGGCCGGGAACGCGAGGTTGTCGGTGTCGAACGACTCGCCGCGGGTCTGCCCCTCGTTATCGAGATCGACCACGATCTTCGAGACGTCGTGCACGGCCGGGACGGCATCGACCGTCACGATCATGAACGTCTCGTCGCCACCACAGGCGGCGAGAAGGAGAAGTGGAAGAGCGCGCTGCATCACCGCCGGAACTGGATGTTACCGAGAGTGGTGTCAGGTGAGCTCGATCGGGTCGCCAGATAGATGCCGGCGCCGGCCCCCCCGACCACGGCCACGCCGGTCCAGAACCACCACTTCTTGTAGACCGGACGCGCGCCCGTTTCGGGGTTCTCGGGCGTCACCTTCTTCGGCGAGAGCTTGAGCCGCTCGGTGCTGCCCTCGTCGATCTTACGCTGCAGATCCTCGATCAGCTCCTCGACCTTCTCGCGCTTCTCGGTCTCGGGATCGAGCTTGAGAAAGCGCTTGAAGCTGAAGATCGCGGCCTCGAAGTCGCCGAGGTTGCGCTGGCACTGGCCGATGTTGAACAGGAAGTCCGGGATCGGCGACGCGTCGTACGCCTTCTGGAACTGCTCGAGGGCCTCGTCGAACTTCTGCAACCCGAACAGTTTCTTGCCGCGATCGTAGTAGCGCTTTGCGGCGCGCTCGCCCGGATCGTCGGCGTCCGCGTCCGCGTGCGGCGGCGCGGCGCCGGTCACGGCCGCGGCAGCGAGGCAGAGCACGAGGAGAAGGCGAGTCACGGGTCAGCGCTTGCGCTTGAACGGGTCGGCAAGGTCGGTCGGATCGATCTTCGGATCCGGCTTCTTCTTGCCGTCGTTCGGATCGACCAGGTTGGTGTCGGGTTTGGGGTCTGGCTTGGGATCCGGCTTGGCCGCCACGTCGTCGGGCTTGTCGGGCTTCTTGACGACCTTGCCGACGCGCTTGATCTGGGTGCGTGTGACCGGCTTCGTCGGCTGCGGTTCCGCGACGGACTCCACGCGATCGAGCGTGACCTTGTAGTCACGCTTGTCGGACGTAAGATCGACGACGAGCGAGGAGTCCTTGTAGCCCTCGGCACGCACGACGTACGTGCGGCGAACACCCTTCGACGTCTCGACGTTGAACGTGCAGGGCGTCTTGCACAGCTCCGCCGAGTGACCGTCCTCGTAGACGCCACCGCTCGGCAGCGAATCGAACTTGAGCTCGGCGAGCGTCGGCTGCAGCGGCGGCTCCGGAGGCGTGACCACGGGCGCCGTTGGCTTCGGAGTCGCTTGCACGATGACCGGTTGCGGCTTGGGCTCGTCGCTGCGGCCCGCGTACCAGACCGCCGCGCCGATGCCGAGACCGACGGCGACCGCACCGCCGACGAACCACACCCACCACGGCGTGGTCTGCACGGGCGGACGCGCGACCTGACTCGCGTACGAGTTGTAGAACTGCGACGGGTGCATGCCCGACGCCGGCGTCATCTGCTGCTGGATCGGGGTCGACGGCAGGATCGTCGCCATCGCGGCGGGGACGTACGTGGGTGCCTGGAGCGGCGGCCGGATCGAGCTGGCGGTGAGCGAGCTCATCGTCGGCGGATGCGTCTCCATGCCGCCGAGCATGGTGAGCAGGGAATCGCGCAGCTCGAGGATGTGACCGAAGCGCTGGTCCGGATCCTTCTCGAGACACTTCAGGATCAACGCCTCGAGCCGTGGATCGAGCAGCGCGCCCCCACCGGTCTGACGCGGCGGCACGGGCATCTCGGTGAGGTGCTTGCGCACGTACTCGCCGAACGATCGGCCGCGGAACATCGGCTGGCCGCAGAACAGCTCGTACATGATCGCGCCGAGCGAGTAGATGTCGCTGCGAGCGTCGATGATCATGCCGCCCGCCTGCTCGGGGGACATGTACGCGGGCGTGCCGATCACCGAGCCGGCGGCGGTCTGGAAGCCGACATCTTCGTCGTCGCGGTTGAGCAGCTTCGCGACGCCGAAATCGAGCAGCTTCGCGAGCTCCGCTCCGTCGGACGTGGGGACGATGATGATGTTGTCGGGCTTGAGATCGCGATGTACGACGCCGACGTTGTGCGCGGCACCTAGGCCATCGCAGATCTGCACGAGCACCGCGAGCGCGCGCGGTAGATCGATCCCGGAGCGCGCCCACTTGCCGAGCGAGACGCCGGCGAGCAGCTCCATGATGATGAACGCGTTGCCGTCGTCGAGCTCGACGAAGTCGGTGACGTCGACAATGTTGCGATGACGAACGCGGTTGACGGTGCGCGCTTCCTGGAAGAAGCGCGCGACGGCATCGCGGCGCTTCGCGTAGTCGCTGCGCAGTAACTTGAGCGCGACCTCGCGACCGAGCTTGACGTGCTCGGCGCGGAACACGTAGCCCATGCCACCCTTGCCGAGGATCTCGAGGATCTTGTAGCTACCGAGTTGCGTCCCGACGTGATCGTTCGGATTCTCTTGCGGAGTGGGGGTAGGCGGAGGGGCGCGGCGAGCGCCCGAGGACTTCACGGAGGGTGGATTCGATGGCGATCGCTTCTGCCCACTGGGTGATTCGACGCGCGTCTTCTCACGGCGCTGCGCGTCGTGCGTGCCGAGTGCGAGCGATGGATGTTCGACGTCGATCTCGTCGGCATCGAGCGACAGCGATTGCGTTGGATCTCTCCCGCCGGGAACGCCCGACATCGAGTCACGTGAACGCGGATCGCGTATCGTCATGAGTCAGCTACCGACGCACGAGAGTGCCGGCGACTAACGGCAATAGTACGATCCAAAACGAACCCACAGCAACCAAACAATTTCGCCAGGTTGTCTGTGCTACCGGCTACATTGCTCGAGGTCGCCCAAGGCCTTCGAAATCGCGAGGCGAATTTGGGGTACCAGCTCGTCTTCATAGCGATTTCGCAGTGGTGCCTCGGCGGACTGGATGCACAGCTCGCGCAACGCTCGCGCGGTGGCGAACCGGATGTCCCGGCCCGGGTGGTTGAGGAACGGGACCAGGACGTCGACGTCGCTCGGCTCACCGCTCTGGATCGCCCCGAGGGCCTCGATCCCGGCGCGCAGCCGGAGGATCGAGCGGCCATCGCGATCGACCGGCGACACACTCGCGATCACGCTGCGAACGGCGGTCCGGATCGGGCTCATCTGCAGATCGCTATCATCCTTGCAGGCTGGAACCGTGGTCGCGCAGAACTGCGGCAACGCGCGGGTCGCGCGCAACCGAACGCCGAAATCGGCACCTGGCGAGAGGGCGAGGCCGGCGAGGTGGGGGACCGGATCGGGCGCGAACTTGAGGATCTGATCGCGCGTCGGCAGCGTGTCGATCAACGTCAGCGTGTGGAGCTCGGTCAGCGCCGGATCGGTGTGCGCCGGCAGTGCGCCAAGCGACAGCAGCCCGACCACGAACAGCGGGCGCGCCTTCATCGCAACACCCCGCTACGCGAGAGCACGTCGCGCTGATCCGGCGTGATGTCAATACCTCCGAGCTCGGAGTAGAACATCAGGTTATCGGTCGCGGCTGCATCCGAGAGGTCGCTCGTGTCCTCTATCTTGTCGGGCCACACACGTCCCGTCGCATCGAGCTCGACGTTGCGCGCGAGTCCCATGTAGCGCGCGATCTCATGCGCGGTGAGGCGTGCGAGCTGCGTCCACGATCGGTAGCAGAGCGTGTCGAGGCCGATCACGATGCCCGATTGCCGCGTCCTCGAGACCCCGGCGGGACCGGGGGCGGGACCGAACGCCTGCAGGCCGACCGGCGACAGCGCGCGGACGAAGAACACGTCGATGCCGGTGGTGCCGTTGCCGAGCGCGAGCAGCTCGCCGGTGTCGCCCAGTGCGAGCTCGTCGAGATCGGGGCGATTGCGAATGTCGTCGTAGGTCAGGTTGCCGAGGGCGATCCCGCCATGCGCGAAGATGCCGCGCAGCTCGCCGACGAAATCATCCTGGAAGAAGGGCGCGGTCTGGGCGCCGGTGGCGGCGAAGCGCGTGCCGCCCATCTCGGACTGACAGACGTGCGCGTCGAGATCGAGGAAGTGGAAGCGGAGGTCGAGCAGCGTCGCGGTATCGATGCGAACGACCGCGGTGATTCGCGGGATCGCCGAGCCGACCGTGCCGGTGCGGCGATACGACGAGATCTGCACGCGGTACGCGCCGGTCTCGATCGGTGCACGGGGTGTGGACGGGAACGCGATCACGGACTGTCCGAGCTCGGGTGCGTGACGCACGAGGTTCTCGTAGAAGGCGGCGACCAGATCGCAACCAGGCTCGTTGCTCTCGCACGGTGTCTGGTACAGCAGCTGGCCCTGCGGTGAGATCAGGCGTTGCGCACCGACGCGCTGCTGCAGATCGTCGACGCCGAAGATCAGCGACGCGTGAACGGCCGCGCTCGGCACCGGCATCAGGAACGTCGCGGTTGGTGCGCTCGTCGGGATCGACCACACGATGTTGCCCTGGCTCGGCAGACATCCGGTGAACAACGAGCCGCTGTTGGTGACGTCGGGGACCTCCATGCACGCGAACCCCCCCGTGCAATCCCGGGTGAACGTACAGAGATCGACGCACTGGCCGAGCGCACAAGCGCCGTTGCGACAGGCATCTTTGTTGACGCAAGAGCCACCGG
>Ga0105049_10007416_pt1 | contig 12716 bp, 11 predicted proteins | sample MAT06_FD_78087 | JGI IMG/M metagenome (GOLD analysis project Ga0105049, IMG submission 78087) | Freshwater microbial communities from Lake Fryxell liftoff mats and glacier meltwater in Antarctica - MAT-06 | ecosystem: Environmental > Aquatic > Freshwater > Ice > Liftoff microbial mat | place...
CACGAACATGCCGACCGGCATTCCAGCAGCCGCGCCGGCCGCGCAGATCCGCTCCACGGCCGCCACGACCATATCGTCATCCGGCGTCCGGGCGCCCAGCGCCAGCGTCAGGTCGATGCGGCCGACGAACAGCGCATCCAGCCCCTGCACGGCGGCGATCTCCTCCACCGCCTCCACCGCATCGGCATCCTCGATCTGGGCGATCACCACCGTCCGCGCAGCGCTGGCCGACAGATGCGCCGCCATGGCGACCTTGCCATAGCCTGCAGCCCGCGTGGATCCGGCATATCCCCTTGTGCCGGGCGGGTAATGGGCTGCCGCCACCAGCGCCCGGGCCTCGGCGGCCGAACGAACATGCGGCACCACCACGCCATCCGCGCCGCAGTCCAGGGCGTTCAGGATATGCTCGCCGGCGCCTGTCCGGGTGCGCACCAGCACCGGCAGGCCGCAGGCGCGGGCAGCGAAGATGCAGGCGTCAAGGCTGCCCCTGTCGAACGGCGCATGCTCCGCATCCAGGCACACGAGGTCCAGTCCGCTCGTCGCCAGCACCTCCACCAGCATCGGGGCCGGCGTCTTCAGGAAGGTCCCCAGCAGCGGGTGGCCGGCTGCCAGACGCGCCTTCAGCGTCATGCCCGCACCATCGCGGCGCCTTCGGCCAGCGTCTTCAGCTTGGCCCAGACGATATCGGGATCCACAGCCCCGAACCCGGCGAAGGTGGAAAATCCGCAGTCCGTGCCGGCGATCACGCGTTCGCGCCCGAACAGTGTCACGAAGCCCTCGATCCGGTTCCGCACCACCTTGGGATGCTCGATGAAGTTGGTGGTGGAATCGATCACCCCGGGGATCAGCCGCTTGTCGGCCGGAATCGCGTCGCCCAGCGCCGCGAAGGCCTCGATATCGTGCTGGTGGCGCGGATTGGCGGTCTCGAACAGCAGTCCTGCCGGCTTCGCGCGCATCAGCGTGGGAAGGATCAGGTCCATCTCCACGTCGCAGTGATGCGGCCCCTCGTAATTGCCCCAGCAGACATGCATGCGGACGCGCTCGCCGTCGACATGGCGCAGCGCATGGTTCAGCACGTCGACATGGCGGCCGATCCGCTCCAGATACTGTGCATCGGACCGGCCCTTGAACATCATGTGGCGGCCCAGCCCCAGGTCGGGGCTGTCGAGCTGCAGGATCAGGCCCGCCGCCACGATCGCTTCATATTCGGGCCGCATCGCCTCTGCGATCGCCTCCAGATAGCTGTCCTCGTCCGGGTAGAAATCATTGGGCTGGAACAGCGCGATCACCCCGGGCGATGCGGCGTTCATGAACCCCTGCGGATTGTTGCTCGCCGCCCGCGCCGCCGAAAAGCGGCGCAGATCGTCCTCCAATGGCTCCAGCGTCTTCGGTTCGACCGGCGCGACACAGCGGGGACGCCGGTAGCTCGGCGTTCCGCCGCCCCGGGCCTGGCGTTCCATGAAGCCCGGAAAGGCTTCCAGATCCTGCGGCGGGGTGCGCGCGCTGTCGCCATCGAAGCCGGTGATGCGATCCTTGATGTAGGTCGCGTAGCTGATCTTCGCCATTTCGCCGTCGGAGACGATCGTGACGCCGGCCGCCACCTGCCGCCGGACGGCATCAGCAACCGCATCGGCCACAACGGCATCGAAGTTCGCGGCATCCACGCCCTCGCCCCGCTCGGCCGCGAAGATCAGCTCGGTGACTGCGGCCGAACGCGGCAGGGAACCGACATGGGTCGTCTCGATCATCTGGCACTCCAAAGCCTGAGAATGGCTGCAAGCCGGCCGGGCTGTTCCAGCGGCAGCATATGTCCCGCACCCTCGACGACATGCAGCTCCGATCGGCACGCGCTTGCGGCCATCGCGCAGTGCCATTCCGGGGGGCAAAGCCGGTCCTCCGCGCCGCAGGCGACAAGCACCGGGGCATCGATCGTGGGCAGCACGTCGCGCTGGTCGGGGCGCGTGCGCAGGGCCTCGCTCTGGGCCAGAAAAATATCCGGGCCTAGCGCCAGCGCCATCCGGCGCAGCAGGTCCAGCAGCGCGGCATCGGTGCGGTTGGCCGGCGCCAGATAATGCGGCTTCAATTCCTCCACCACCACCCGCTCCAGATCGCCCGCCCGCACATCCGCCTGCTGCCGAGGCCGCACGGCGGCACGCTCGGGCAGGTCTGCCGACGCGTTGGTATCGATCAGCACCAGCCCGGCGATCCGTTCGGGCGCCAGCCGCGCCATCCTCAGCGCCACGATGCCGCCCATCGAGAATCCGACAGGGAGCAGCGGCCCCTCGACGGCACCCAGGGCAAGCTGCGCCAGCCCGTCAATGCTGTCGGCCCCGGTCAGCGGCACATCCACCGCGCCCGGCAGAACCGCGCACACCTCGTCGGTCCACAGCCGGGCGTCGCACATGTTCCCCGGCAGCAGCAGCGGGGTCGCTGCCATCACAGGCGCGGGGTCCAGGCCCGGTTGGGCAGCGGATCCAGCACGAACCGGCGGACCGCATTGTGCGCGAAGGCCACGCCGTGGCCGAAACCGGCCCGCCGGGTCGGCCCGCCCTCAAGCCGGTGCACGGCCGCCAGCAGGGCAACTGCGTCTCCGGCGACCACGACGCGCAGGACGTACAGCCGGACACGCGCCAGCCGTGCCGATGCGGTATCCGCATCGGCACTGCCATGGCCCTGCGCGGTATGCGCAAGCAGGGCTGCGGCAAGCTCGGCGGCGGCTGCAAAGCCCTCGGGTGCCAGCCCCGGGAAGTCTTCAGTTTCGAAGAACACGCCGACGGGCATCTGGTGCATGTCGGGGTCGAACGGCACATCGACCAGCGGCTCGTCGGCCGGGGAAGCGCCACCCCCAACCCGCCACAGCCGCCCCACCCGGCCATCGTACAGGTCCGCAACCAGCGCATCGCCCTCGCCCGCAAGGAAGGCGAGCTTTGCGTCCTCCACCAGCGTTGCTCCCGGCGCCACCGGCATCGGCGTCTCCGCCAGCGCTTGCAGGATCGATTCCTCGCCGATCACCTCGCCACCCATGCACGCGAACCGGCAGGCCGACAGCAGGCCATCGTCGTCCGGCCGAAGGCCGCGCGCGATCGCTTCCAGGTGCAGCTTCACGCTCATGCCCCCAAGCCCCCCGCAATCTGCCGCAGCACCGCAACTTCGTCGAACATCGTCAGGTCTTCGGCAATGCGGCCCGCGCGCAGCCGATAGTGCGATACGGCAAGCAGCAGCACTTCCCGCCCGGAGGGCGGCCCCCAGGGCCCGATGCCGCGATGAAAGCCCGCCAGCGACCAGCGCAGCGCAACTGCCACGTCGCCGTGCGGCAGCGGCCGCGCCGCCACATGCTCCAGCCGAAAAGCGCGATCATGCAGCATGGCGGCAAGCTGCATCGCGCAGCCCACCCAATAGCCGCGTCCCGCCCCGCGCCGGTTGGAAGGCCAGCGCAAATCCACATTGGCCGAAAGCAGGCCGGCCGCGTCGCGGTAGAGATCGTCTGCAAAGGCCCGCCGCAACATGGCAGCAGGCGCGGCCGCTGGATGACCTTCTTCCATGGCCACGTCTTCGCTGCTGCGGGTCCGGGCGATCCAGTCGGTGCGCCAGCCATGGCGCGCCTGGTCGCCTTCCAGGTCGGAGGCGGCAGCAGCGGCAGCCACCGCGTGCGGGTCGGCCCCCACCTGCCAGAGCGCGCGCACATTGTCGCGCACCAGCCATTCCTCGACGATCCGGTTCGCGACCACCTTGCAATCCGCGATCGTGGTGACCCCGGCCGGGCGCATCGTCGCCGGCGCCACGCCCGCCTCGTCGCCCATGTGGGTCGAGCGGCTGGTGATGCGGTGCGAACTGTAGAAGGTCCCGGGCTCGTCTTCGCTCCAGATCACATCCTCGCCGATCACCCGGCGGTCCGGATAGCCCAGCAGCGAGCCGATGGTGTTCTGCGTCACGAGTTCGGCCCCGATCGCCGGGCCCGACAGCAGGTGCATGGTGCAATCGGCCCCATAATGGGTGCGGCACAGCCCCACATTCTTCTCTTCCCAGATTCGATGGGTGCAGCGGATGATGTAATCCACGATGTCCCGGTAGACCGGCTCGAAGCCTTCCAGCTGCTGGCGGGCGGGCCCCTCGCGGAGCAACTCCGATATCGGCCGTCCCACGGGCGACAGCACCGCGGGGTCCTGATCCCAGCGCATCAGCGATAGGTCTGGGCAAGCACGCCCAGTTCATCAAACAGCATCCATTCCTCCACCACTTTGCCAGCTGCAAGCCGCAGATGGCTCATCCCCATCATGAACACGGGCTTCCCCGGCGGGCATTCGCCGAGCACGCCGCCCGGGGCCGATCGGCCTTCCAGCAGCCAGCGAACCGCCACAACCACGCCATCCGCCTCTTCCGACCACGAGACATGCTCGACCCGCATCGTGCCATCGGGGATTGCAGCAAGCACATGGAGCACGAGCGCCTGGTAGTTGCGCAGCCCGTGCGCGGCGCGTCCGCCCCCCGCATGCGCCAGGACATCGTCGGCGTATCGCGATTTCAGCCAGTCCAGCCGCCGCAGGTTCCAGACATCGTGGAACAGGGCCCTCGCCCAGCCCTCCACGCTCGTCTCGTCCAGCTCGAGCCGGGCGCGCGGCGTCTGGCCCTGCAGCCGAGGCTCCGGCGAGACCAGCCGGGTTTCGATCTGGATCGTGGCCGCGATGCCCCGCGCTACCGCGTGAATGTCCTGGCCAAGCTGGCGAACCGCTGCGCCATTGTCCCGCACCAGCCATTCCGTATGGATGCGGTTGTTGTGGCTGATGCAGTCCGCGACGAAGCGGATCGACGTCCGTCGGCCGGTGCCCGGCCCCCACGCCGTGCGCCCCACATTGGTCGAACGGCTGTGGCCCAGGTGCGAGGTGTAGAAGCCCGCCTGCTCGTCACCGCTCCACGCGACATTCAGATGCTGCAGCTCTCCGTCCGGATAGGCATTCAGCGTCGCGACGGTCGATGCGATGACCTCTTCCACCGAGCGCACGGTTCCATAGGACGAATAGATGGTGCAGTTGGCATCGTAGGTGTCATAGATGTAGCCGACCGCCCGCTCCGCCCAGATCTCGTCCGTGATCCGCACGATATAGTTGACGATGTCGGTGAAGCGGCTCTCGAATCCGGCCATCGGCTGGTTCGGCGCAGGCCGCGCCGGGCGCCCGCCATCGCCTTGGCGCAACAGGGTAACGGATGGGCGCCGGGGCAGCTGGAACGGAAGGCTGTCGGTCACGCTGTTCCCGCCGCCAGCAGCACGGCGTCGCACGGGCCGATCCCCAGGGCCTGCGCCAGAGCCGGTTCCACCAGGGCTTCGCCATTTTCCGCCATCCGGGCAAGGCCGGCGGCAACGCGGAAAGCGCCCGCTTCGCCTGCGCTCACGAGCGAGGGCGCTCCCCCGGGTTCCACCCCCGCAACGGTGGCGGGCCGTGCTTCCCTCAACGTACGGATCAAATCGATCTGGGCGACAAGGGTTGGGCCGCCGTCGAAGATGTCCACATACCCATCGTCCAGGAAGCCCTCTGCCAGAAGCATGGCGTGTGCGGCCAGCCCGTCCCGGTGGGGGCGGCCCAGCGCGGCCTGCGCTGCCTCCGGCAGCATGGAGATGTAGATCGGATAGCGCGGGCCCAGGTCCGCGATGAACTGGTTGCCGGATATTGCCCCATGCCGGTCGGCATCGGCAAAATCCATGTCATAGAAATGGCGTCCGATCGTTTCCCACACCGGCGAACGGCCCGCATCGTCCTGCCAGCCGCGCAACTCGGCTATGACCCGCCTGCCAAACCAGCTTCGGTGCTGCGCCATGAAGAGATAGCGGGACCGCGCCATCGTCTGGCCCAGGTGCCGGCCGCGGTGGCGGGGATCGACGAACAGCCCGCCCACTTCGCATTCGCCATCGAAGTCATTGGCCAGGTTCAGCAGCTTCTGCCCCCGCTTGCGCCCCAGCGCACGGGACACGGCGGATTGGCGGGTGATGCGATAGCTGTAGAACGGCCACTCGATCCCGATGCGCGCAAAGATGAGTCCGGTCGCGACAAGCTCGTCCTTCAGCTCGGCAACCAGCATGATGGCGGCCCCTTCCTCGCGCGCGGCCTCGGACCCGATCGCCCGCTCCGCTGCCGAGATGCGTTGAGCCAGCGTGTCCCGGTCGGGCGGAAGATTGGTAAGCCCGCTGCCGCCCCGCTCCACCAGCGCCAGCACGGCATCCAAATCCGCCGCGCGGACCGGCCGAACAACTGGAATATCGTCTCCCATCCCGGCGGTGTATCAGGTTTGCATTCGCAGTCAATGAAGGTTACACGAAGGGATCACGCTTATCGAGGGAGGGGCATTCGCGATGTTAAACCGGATTGCCCGGACCGGAATCGCCGGGCCATCAGCCGCAACGGCCAGAGGCGCGCCCCGCTGATGACACTCCCGATGACCCCGCCGCCGCTCAGCGTCCGCGAGAAGGTGTCCTATGGTCTCGGCAGCACGGCCGAAGCGCTGGCGTTCGTGACCACCAGCAGCTTCCTGATGCTGTTCTACAACCAGGTGCACGGCATCCCGGCCCACCAGGTCGGCACGGCCCTGGCCGCCGGGTTGATAGTCAACGCCGTCTTCGATCCGCTGGTAGGCTCCTGGTCGGACCGCACCCGCAGCCGCTGGGGGCGCCGACACCCGTTCATGTTCGGCGCCGTGCTGCCGGCAGCCTTTCTCTACTGGGCGGTTTTCAACCCTCCGGAAATCGGCAACATGGGCCAGCTGATCTGGCTGGCATTCGCAAACACCATGCTGCTGCAGGTGATGACGCTCTATCACACGCCGCACTTGGCACTCGGCGGAGAGTTGTCGCAAGACTATCTCGGCCGCACCAGCGTGATGGGCTACAACACCTTCTGCCTCTGGCTGGGCGACACCATCGGCTGGCTGCTCGCCTTCAGGGTCTTCTTCGCCGCGACAGACGAATTCCCCAATGGCGCGCTCGACCCGTCCCGATGGCCCCCGTTTTCCACCTCCATAGCCATCATGATACTGCTTCTGCTGGCCTATTCCAGCCTGTCCACCCGGCATCGCATACCCTATCTGCCGCAACCGATCCCCGGTCAGCCCGGCTTCGGCCTCAGGGAAATGTTCCGCGACATCGGCCGGGCTCTCACCAACCGCAACTATGTCGTGCTGCTGATCGGCATGTTCTTCCTGTCGCTGATGACAGGCGTCCGCATGGGGCTCTGGCTCTATTCCGCAACCTTCTTCTGGCAACTGACCAACAACGACATCAGCCTGTTCGTCATCGGCAGCTTCGCGGGCTATCTGTTCGCTGCCTTCGCGGTCAAACGGCTGCATGCGCGGTTCGACAAGCGATGGACGGGGGCGGCGGCGCTGATGCTCTACAGCGTCGGCCCGGCCTTGCCGCTGGCGCTGGGGTATTTCGGGATATTGTCGGCCGACACCCCCAACATCCTGGCCATCCTGATCGCCTTCTCGATCCTGCAGCACCTGCCCTACAGCCTGATGATAACAACGGTCTCGTCCGCGCTCGCCGACATCGCCGACGAAAACCAGCTGAAATACGGCCTGCGCCAGGAGGGCGTTCTCTATGCCACCCGTACCTTCTTCGCACGGGTCGACCAGGCGCTGGGCACCGCACTTGCCGGCTTCGTGCTGACCTGGATCGCATTCCCGGCCAACGCCAAGCCGGGCGAGGTGCCGGAGCCCGTGCTGATGGGATTGGCTGCGGCTTTCGCGCTGTCGGCGATTCCGGGTCTCATAGCCGGGGTGTTCTACGGCATGCTGCGGGTAACCCGCGCAACCCATGATGCGACGCGCAGCGCGCTGGACGCGCAACAGGCAGCCAAGACGTGACGCATGCGCGCTATTGATGCGCCAGCCGCAGGCCGGGCCGGTCCCAACGCGCCCGCACCAGCCGTCCGGTTCCCGACAGCGTGACATAGACGTCGCGCAGATCGCTGCCGCCGAAGGCGAGGTTGGTGGTGAACGGGTCGTCCGTGGGATGGAAGGCGACAGCCGTTCCATCCGGTGCGAACACCTGCACGCCCCCTCTGCCAAGCGTCGCGATGCAGATATTCCCGCCAGCCTCCACCTTCAGGCTGTCGAACCCCTGTTCCACGCCGCCGCGGGCGATCCACTCCCCGGTCATCCGGCGCACGCCCGGCCTCAGGGCCAGGCGGCCGGGCGCGTCGATATCGAAACGCCACAAGGCGCCGGAAGGCGTCTCCGCCACATAAAGCTGACGCCCGTCGGGCGAGAAGCCGATGCCGTTGGGGCCTTCCATGGGAAACATCACCTCGCGGCACTCGGACCCGTCGCACCGGCCATAGAAGATGCCGGTCAGGTCGCGCTGCCGCCCCACGATCTTGCCATTGTCGGTGAACCAGAAGCCGCCATGGCTGTCCAGCACGATATCGTTCGGCGCCCGCAGCGGCACGTCCCCGGCGGCATCGTACAGCCGCTCCACCTTGCCGGTCGCAAGCGCCACCCGCTGGATGCAGCCGCCCACCCAGCCCTCCGGCGCGGGGCCCACCAGCGTCAGCCCCTGCCAGGTCCGGGTGGTGATGCCGCCATTGTTGCACACGTACAGAAAGCCATCCGCCGAAAGCGCCATGCCGTTCGGGCCGCCGCCCGTGGCCGCGAACAGGTCACGCGCGCCGTCCGCTCTCACGCGGGTAATTGCGCCGTTCGGAATCTCGCAGAGCAGCACGCTGCCGTCGTCCAGCACGACAGGGCCTTCGGGAAAGGCCAGGCCATTGGTGATTTCGGTCCACATCATTCAACCTTCCGAACCTGCGCAGGCCAGCCCCCGCGCGTCCCCCTGATCCTCAAGGGCAGGGCCGCAAAAACTGTCCCGCACGCCGAACCGGTCCAGCCGGTATGGCGCAGGCGGAATGTGGGGCGCCCCACCGGTCAACATCTCGGCAATCAGCTGCCCGCTTGCAGGCGCTCCGATCATCCCGTCGTGACCATGGCCGACTGCTGCGAAGATGTGTCGATGCCCGGGAACGGGGCCGATAGCCGCAACGCTATCCGGTAGCGAGGGCCGCGCACCCATCCATCGGGTCGCGCTGGAGAATCGAAGCGCCGGGAGAAGCGCGCGGGCTCGCGCCAGGATCAGGTCTGCGCGGCTCCATTTCGGGGGCGCATCAGGTGCAGCGATCTCGATTGTGCCGGCCAGGCGCAGCCCGCCGGCAATAGGGGTCAAGGCAAATCCACCAGCGCGGTGAATCACGCCCATCGGAAGTGCAACAGATGGCGCCTCCAGTTGCAGATGATAGCCTCTCTCGGCCGCCAGCGGTATCCTCGCCCGCAGCTCGCGCAGCAGGTGTCGGCTGCCGATGCCAGCGGCGATCACCGCTGCTGCGGCTTCGCTGGGCCCGGCATCCGTGACGACCAGACAGCCGCCAGCCGTCGAGGTTATCCCGACCACCTGCACCTTTTCCAGCCTTCCACCTTGGGCCAGCACGCGCGCCCCGAGCGCTGCACAAAGCGCAGCAGGATCGTGGCAATGGGCATGGCCGGGAAAGAACAGCGCGCGTTGGAGGCTGGGCGAGAGGCCCGGGACCAGCGCGTCGAGGCCGGCTCGATCCACCATCTCCGCAGCAATGCCCAGTCGCTTGCGGATCTGCGTGGCCCGGCGTTCTGCAGGGGTCGGTTTTTCACCCGGCAGCAGCGTCAGTCCGCCCGCTTCGATGATGTGCCGATGATAGTCGTTCCCCAGCAGCGTGCGGTAATGTGCGAGCACGTTGCTGTGCAGGGCCCGCAGTGCAAGGATGCTGCGCCAGGCTGCGGCCATGCGGCTTGCCGCCAGCCAGCGCCAGAGAAACGGCAGCTCCCTCAGCGCGTCGGCCGGTCGAACCGACAGCGGGGAGTCCGACGCCAGGAGCCATCGGGGGACCTGGCTCGGCATGCCCGGCATTGCCACTGGCAGATGTGCATCCGCGTTGATCAGCCCGGCATTTCCATAGGAACATCCCTGCCCAAACCCCAGCGGGTCGAACAGACGGACACGCGCTCCTCTCGCCTGCAACGCGAGTGCCGAGCACAGCCCCACAATTCCGGCCCCGATGACAATCACATCCGCTGGTGGCGGCGCGCGCACTGCTCAGCCCAGATAGGCCGTCGACACGATTTCGATCCGCATGACGGGGTTCAGCAATGCCTTCACCACGACGGTCGCCCGGTTCGGGTAGGGCTTCGGCATGAATTCCCGGTAGACAGCGTTCATTCCTGGCCCATCCTCCAGATCGATGAGGTAGATCCGTGTCTGCACGACATCGGCGAGCGTGCCGCCGCCAGCCTCCACCGCCAGCTTGAGATTTTCGAGGCACCTGCGCGTCTGGAGCGCGATATCACCCACCAACATCTCGCCTGAAATGGGGTCTTTTGGCGTATGCGCCATGAACAGGAACGGCCCGGCACGAACGGTTCCATTGACCGGGCCGGCGGAAGGGACAATTCCCGTATCAACAACTTCGAACATCGACATGACTCCTGCACAAGAACGACGAAAACAACGCGGAAAGCGACACTTGCAGCACCGCCGAGATCGACTGCAACCTCGAAAGCGATGGCGAGATGCCGCCATTCTTCGACCATATGCCGTTCGATATGCCGGCAGCGTTGGCCAGATCGGCAACCGACAGATCGTGCTGGCGTCGCAACATACGTATCTGGTTGCCAGGCGCGCGCTCAAGATTGCAGTCGGGCATCAGAGGAGCCGCCGATCCGGTACGATGCTCGATCACGCCCTGTGCTTCGGAGCAGTCAGTGATGCTGTTGGCCTTTCCGCAAGCGACGTGCGCGAGCCCTATAGTATCAAGGCTCGATGCGGAAGACTTATCGAGTTCGGCCTGAAGGCCGTCGCACTTGCGGTGTTCCGTCGGCGGTGCAGTCCAGCGACGCTGGACACACCCTAGTCGCGGAACACGACTGTCTTGCGCCCGTTCGCCAGTGAGCGACCGCCAAGGTGGAAGCGCACCGCCCGGGCCAGCACACGCCGCTCGATGTCGCGGCCTTTGCGGACAAGATCGTCGGGCGTGTCTGCATGGCTTACGGCTTCCACGTCCTGCGCGATGATCGGGCCCTCATCCAGATCAGCGGTGACATAATGGGCAGTTGCACCGATCATCTTCACGCCGCGGGCATGCGCCTGATGATACGGCTTTGCGCCCTTGAAGCCTGGCAGAAAGCTGTGATGAATATTGATGCAGCGCCACGACAGATAGGCCGCCATGTCATCCGACAATATCTGCATATAGCGCGCCAGGATCACCAGCTCCGCCCTGCTGTCCTCGACGATTGCCTTGACCAGTGCCTCTTGACAGCTTTTGCCATCCCTGGCGATCGGGAGAAAGTGAAATGGTATGTCCCCGAAATCGCTCCGGGAGAAATTTTCCTGCGGATGGTTGGAAATGATGCCGACGACCTCCATCGGCAGCTCCCCGATGCGCCAGCGATACAGCAGGTCTAGAAGGCAGTGATCGGATTTCGACACCATCAGCAGGACACGCAGACGATCTGCTTCCGGCCGGATGGACCAGTCCATGGCGTAATGCGCGGCGATCGGGCCAAAACCCTCCCTGATAGCATCGCCGGCGACAGTGGAAGGCACGTTGAAGACGATCCGCATGAAGAAGCGGCCGGTTTCGGTGTCGTCGAATTGGTGCGCCTCCAGGATATTGCCGCCGTGGGCAAAAAGCTCGGCGGTGACCCGGGTGACGATCCCGGGTTGATTCGGGCACGACAGCGTCAAGAGGTAGCGAACGTCGGACATGCAGGGCCTGCTATCTTGAGGGCTGTTACAGATCAGAGCGCCGCGATGGTGGCGTCGATCCAACGGCGAAAACCGCCGTGGAGTTGAGCCGGTTCGGTGAACAGGTCAACTCCACCGCGCAACTGCGGAACCTGATTGCCCGCTACTTCCGCGATATCCGAGGGCGCTGCGGTCCGGTTGCAGGACCTGCAACCCCCGTCTGGCAATGCGCAGCAGCACGCCACGAATGCCATCGTCGCAGAGCCGGCCGCCGACGCGCCCGAACCGGTCGACCGAGGTCAAAAAGCGTCGCGGAGGCGGGGAGGGGGCAGCGTCAGGGCCCGACCGGCTGCTGATACCAGGTCAAGCCCGCGTCACGCCCAGCCCCAGCCCGCCGTCCACGTCCAGGATCGCGCCGGTCACCCAGTCGGCGGTTGCCAGAAAGGCCATCGCCTCGGCCACATCCCGCCCGTCGCCCGCCCGGTCTATCGCCTGCATCGGCAGCATCGCGGCATGGCGCTCGGCGGCCGCCTCGCCGGTCATCAGGCCGGCGCGCACGTTGATCTCGGTCAGCACCCCGCCCGGAATCACGCAGTTCACCCGGATTCCCCGCTCGCCAAGCTCGGCCGCCAGCACCTGCGTCAAGGTCTGCACCGCCGCCTTGCTGGCGGCATAGGGCGAAGCACCCGGAAACGCCCGCCGGGTGTGCGACGAGCCCACAAACAGCACCGCGCCGCGCCGCAGCTCCAGGTGCGGCACCGCCAGCCCCGTCAGCATCATCGCCCCCACCACATTGCCGTGGAAAAGCGCCAGCACGGCCGCCTCGTCCAGCGCCTCGATCGGCCCGCGCAGCATATTTCCGGCGTTGTTGATCAACAGGTCCAGCCCACCGCCGTGCGCCACCGCCGCATCGATCATCGCCCGGCGATCCGCCGCCACCGTCACATCGCCCACCACGTGG
>Ga0105049_10007419_pt1 | contig 12714 bp, 7 predicted proteins | sample MAT06_FD_78087 | JGI IMG/M metagenome (GOLD analysis project Ga0105049, IMG submission 78087) | Freshwater microbial communities from Lake Fryxell liftoff mats and glacier meltwater in Antarctica - MAT-06 | ecosystem: Environmental > Aquatic > Freshwater > Ice > Liftoff microbial mat | place...
CGCCTCGACATCACGGGCGGCGACAGCACGCTTCGCTTCGCCGACGTCGCCGCCCTCCTCGACCCCACCACCGTCTCCTTCACCTCCCTCACCAACCCCGACACCAGCGTCGTCGCGCAGAGCTACCAGTTCGACCTCGTCAGCCCCGACAAGCTCCTCGAGAAGTACATCGACCGCGAGTTGGGCGTCGTCGTCCAACGCGGCGACGCCTCCGAGCGCATCACCGGCACCCTCCTCAGCGCCCAAGGGGGCCAACTCGTCCTGCGCGACGCGAGCGGCACCATCCGGCTCCTCAACGGCTACCAGGGCCTCGACCTCCCCACGCTCCCCGGCGGGCTCATCACCCGCCCCACCCTCCTCTGGGACGTCCGCGCCGCCGCGCCCGGCCCCCAGACCGTCCGCGTCGCCTACCAGACCGAGGGGATCACGTGGTGGGCCGACTACAACCTGACCTACACCGACGGCGCGAACGCCAACGCCGGCACGGTCGACGTCGGGGCATGGGTCAGCATCCTCAATGCCTCGGGCGCAACCTACGCCAACGCCGCGCTCAAGCTCGTCGCCGGCGACGTCCACCGCGCCCCGAAGCCCGACCGTCCCCGCTACGAGATGATGGAGAGCCGCGCCATGGCCGCCGACGGCTCGGCCGGCTTCCAGGAGAAGTCCTTCTTCGAGTACCACCTCTACACCCTCGGCCGCCCCGCCACCATCCCCGACAACTCCACGCAACAACTCGAACTCTTCCCCCTCGCCCGGGACGTCCCCTGCTCCAGAATCCTCGTCTTCGACGGCCAGGGCGAGGTCTGGTCGAATCCCGGCTCCCCCAACCTCGAGCCCTCCTACGGCCTCGCCGGCCCGAAGAACGTGCAGGTCTACCTCCGCCTCGACAACACCGAAGCCGCCGGGCTCGGCATGCCCCTCCCCGCCGGGCGCGTCCGCGTCAACCGCGCCGACGAGGCCGACAGCGCGATGGAGTTCATCGGCGAGGACGCCATCCCCCACACCCCCCGGGACGAACGCGTGCTGATCAAGATGGGCAACGCCTTCGACGTCGTCGGCGAGCGGCGCCAGGTCGAGTTCAACGTCGATTCGAAACGCCGCACCATCGACGAGACGATCGAGGTCGAGGTCCGCAACCGCAAGAAGGAAGCCGTCGACGTCGTCGTCCAGGAACGCCTGTTCCGCTGGGCGACGTGGACCCTCACCACGGCCCCCGCCCACGAACGCCCCGACCAGGGCACCGTCCACTTCCCCCTCCACCTCGACCCCGGCGCGACCGGCACCGTGCGCTACACCGTCCGCTACACCTGGTGACCGGAATCCGCCCAGCGGCGGGCCCGCAGCCCGCGGTTCCCCACGCCTCCCTCCCGCTCGTCACCCGCCTCCCCAGACCCGCGCCGTCCGGCCCGCCCTTCCACCGATCCACGCGACCCTCCTCTCCCGCAGTACCATCGCCCCATGACCCCCGCGGCCATCCGCACTTGCTGGGACCACCTCAACGCCGGCCGCCCCGACGCCGCCATCGCGCTCCTCCAGCGCGCCCTCCGCCTCAACCCGCGCGATCCCCAGGCCAACAAGCTCCTCGCCACCATCCACGCCGCTCACGGCCGCGACGAGCAGGCCCACGCCCACATCCAGCGCGCCGCCGCCGAGGCCCCGGGCGACGCCGAGGCCCTCTTCATGCTCGGCAACGTCTGCATGCTCCTCCGAAAGCACGCCGAGGGCGCCAAGGCCTACCGCGCCTGCGCCGCCCTCCGCCCCCGGGAGTGGGCCCCGTGGGACGGCCTCGCCAAGTGCCTCCTCTGGCTGGGCGACACCCCCGGCGCGACCGCCGCCTTCGACGCCGCCATCGCCATCGACCCCGACGACCCCGTCCCCTACGAACGCATGGGCGCCGCCGTCTCGGTCATGGGCATGATCCAGGAGCCCATCGACGCCGCCCGCCGCGGCCTCGCCCGCCTCCCCGACGACGCCGCCCTCCAAGAGCTCCTCTGCTACCAACGCAACTTCGACCCCGAAGCCACCCCCGCTCAGATGCGGACCGAGCACGAGCGCCTCGGCGCCCTCACCGCCCGCGCCCATCCCCAACGCCCCTTCCCGGCCCGCCCCTACGACCCGGCCCGTCCGCTCCGCGTCGCGTTCCTCTCCGCCGACTTCTGCGAGCACGCCTGCGCCTCGTTCCTCGAAGGACCGCTCACTCACCTCGATCCCGCCCGCATCGATCTCCGCCTTTACGCGACCGTCATCAAGGACGATGCCGTCGCCCGCCGCTTCCGCGCCCTCCCCGGCTGGCGCGACGTCTCCGCCCTCGATCCCGCCGCCCTGCGGCTCCACGCCGAGGCCGACGCGCTCGACGCGGTCGTCGACTGCGGCGGCTGGACGCAGGGACATCGCATGGCCGCCCTCTCCCTCCGCCTCGCCCCGGTCCAGTTCACCTACCTCGGCTACCCCAACACCACCGGCCTGCCGACGATGGACGGTCGACTAGTCGACGCCGTCACCGATCCCCTCGGCCCCGGCCCCGACCCCGACGACGCCGACGCCGATGCCCACTGCACCGAACGCCTGATCCGCCTCCCCCGCCCCTTCGTCTGCTACCGCCCACCCCCCGACGCCCCCGACGCCGCGCTCTCCCCCGCCCTCCTCCCCGGCGGCGAGCGCGAGCCCATCACGTTCGGCTCCTTCAACCGCCTCTCCAAGGTCGGCCCGGCGGTGATCGAAACCTGGGCCGGCGTCCTGCGCGCCGTCCCCCACTCGCGCCTGCTCCTGAAGAGCTCGATCGTCTCCCCCGAGACGGAGGCGTCCTACGCGCGCCGCTTCGCCGCGCTCGGCGTCGACCCCGCCCGGGTCGCCTTCTCCAGCTATCTCAAGGACGCCCGCCAGCACCTCACGCTCTACCGCACCGTCGACATCGCCCTCGACGCCTTCCCCTACAACGGCACCACCACCACCTGCGAGGCCGCCCTTATGGGCGTCCCCGTCGTCACCCTCGAGGGCCGCGGCCACCGCGCCCGCGTCGGCGCCTCGCTCCTCCGCGCGCTTGGCGTGCCCGAACTGATCGCCGCCGACGCCGCGTCCTACGTCGCCGTCTCCGCCGCGCTCGCCGCCGACCGCGACCGCCTCCGCGCGCTGCACGCGACCCTCCCCGCCCGGCTCCGGGCCTCCCCTCTCTGCGATGCGCCCGGCATGGCCCGGGCCCTCGAGGACGCCCTGCACGCCGCGTGCTCCCGGCCGCGCCGCGATTAGTGCCGCTCCTCCGCCACGCCCGTGCGGTATGCCGCGGGCGTCTTGAGCCACGCGGGGAGCGCCGCCAGCACCTCCCGCTCCATCGCCTGCGCCGTCGCCACCTCCTCCACCGTCACCAGGTCCGCACCCAGTTGGTGAGCCACGAACTTGCCGCTCAGGAAGTTCGTCCGCACCGCGATGAAGACGTCCGGCGCCAGCGCCCGGATCGCGCGGCAGGCCCGCAGCGTCGCCTCGTCGTCGGGGATCGTCAGAAGCACCGCGTCCGCGTGACCGATCCCCGCCGACTCCAGCACCTCGGGGTTCGTCACGTCCCCGTACACCACCGGCCGCCCCAGCACCGCCTGCCGCTGCACCGTCGCCGCGTTCAGCTCGATCACCGTGAACGGCACCCCCAGCACCGCGAACCGGTCAGCAAGCGTGCGTCCCACCGGCCCGAACCCCGCGATGATCACGTGCCGCAGTCGGGGCACCGGCGGCCCGGCGCCCGCTTCGCCGCCCGCCGCCCCGTCCACCGCCCCTGCGTCCTGGGGCGCCGTGGTCTCCTGCCCATCCGGCACCCCGGGCGTCTCCGCCGCGGACGCCCGCTCCCGCAGCGCCGAGCTCTTCACCCAGGACGCCAGCGGCACGCCCCCCAGCCGTTCCGCCAACGCGTGCGCCGGACGCATCAGCAGCGGCGAGGCGATCAGCGTCGCGATCACCACCGCGATCGCGTCCCCCTGCTGGTGATCGCTCAGGATCCCCGCCGCCCCCGCCGCGGCGAGGATCACCAGCGTGAACTCCCCCGCATTCGCCAGGTACGCCCCCGTCAGCGAGGCCGACGAAGCCGTCATCCCCGCCGCCCACGACGCCACGCCCAGGATGACCCACTTGGCCCCGATCACGCCCACCACCGACACCAAGATGATCCACCAGTCCGTCGCCAGCAGCCGCGGGTCCACGTTCAGCCCGACGGTCGTGAAGAAGACCGCCATCAGGATGTCCCGCATGGGCGCGAGCTGCCCCGACAGCTGATACCGGAACGGCGTTGACGCCAGCAGGAACCCCGCCAGGAACGCCCCCATCTCCGGGCTGAATCCCAGCAGGCTCGTCGTGATCGCCGCTCCCAGCGCCAGCACCGCCGACACCACCAGCACCAGCTCGCCCGAGCCTACCCGCGCCACCTCCTGCAGCAGGCGCGGCAGGAAAAGCCGCCCCGCCACCAGCAGCACGGCCACGCCCCCCAGCCCCACCCCCGCCCGCATCAGCGGCGCCGCCCACCCCGGCGCGTCCACCGCCACCCCCCCAAACACCCCGGACGGGACCACCCCCGCCCAGCCCGCGATCGCCGGCAGCGCCGCCATCACCGCCACTGACATCAGGTCCTGCACGATCGACACGCCCAGCGTGACCCGTCCGTGCGGCGCCCGCACCTCCCGCCGCGCCACCAGCAGCCGCACCAGGATCGCCGTCGACGACACCGCCGCCGCCAGCGCCAGCGTCAGCGCCGCCGGAGACGGCACCCCGCCCGCCACCAGCGCCCCCCACCCCAGCACGATGAACGCCAGCGTGGTCAGGACACCCACCAAAAGGATGTGCACGATCCCCCGACGCATCGTCGACACGTCGAGGTGCAGCCCGATCCCGAACATCAGCAGGATGATCGCCAGCTCCGACACCTCGGCCACGGCGTTGTCCGCACCGATGAGCCCGAGCGCCCGCGGCCCCACCAGCACGCCCGCGATCAGATAGCCGGGAATCGACTCGAGCCGGAACTTGCGCAGCACCATCGCCACCGTCGCCGCCGCGGCCAGCAGGATCAGCAGGTCGACCGCCAGGCGCGGCGCGCTCGCGGAGGCGAGCACCAAGGTGTGAAGCGATCCCGTCATCGGGCCACGATACGCCCGCGCCGGGCGCATCGGCCCCAGCCGGCTTCACGCGCCGCCCTCTTCAGGTCCCTCCACCCCCCGCCGCGCCCGCCGCCGACGTCCGCGTCCACTTCTCCACCATCACCGCCAGCAGCGTCAGGTCGGCCGGCGTGATCCCCTCCAGCCGCCCCGCCTGCCCGAACGTCCGCGGGCGGAACCGCGCGAGCGCTAGCCGCGCCTCGGTCCGAAGGTGCGGCATCCTCTCGTACTCGATCCCCTCGGGCAGCCGCTTCCCCTCCGACGCCTCCTGCCGCCGCACCTCCATCCGCTGCCGCTCGAGATACGGCGCGTACCGCCGATCCGCGAAGACCGTCATCAGCGCCCGGGCCTCCGCCTGGGTGCCACCGGTCGGCCGGTCCTGCGGCTGACCCCCGAGGCCGTGCCCCTCAGGCGTGCCACCGACTTCCGGCCCGGCGGAAGCCCGTGCCCCGCGGCGCGAACATGCAACGGAGGCACCGACTCGGGGCGAGTCGGTGGCACGGTCCGCGCCCTGCCCCAGCACCCTACCCAGATCCTCCAACTCGAACTCCGCCCGCCGCATCACCTCGCCCAGCGGCTTCCCCTCCACCCTCGCCCCGTCGATCCGCGCGTGCAGATTCCCGATCGCATCCACCCGCCGCGCGTGCGCTGCGCTCCGCCGCCGGCCCAGCGCCGTCGACGCGAGCATCCCCAGTCCTTCCGCGATCGGCGTCAGCCGGTCCGCCGCGTTGTCCGCCCGCAGCAGCAGCCGGTGCTCCGCGCGGCTCGTGAACATGCGGTACGGCTCCACCGGCGTCTTGCAGACCAGGTCGTCCATCAGCACCCCGACGTACGCCTGCTCCCTCCCCAGGGTCCACTCGCCCCGCCCGAGCGCCGCGTGCGCGGCGTTCACCCCCGCGACCAGCCCCTGCGCCGCCGCCTCCTCATACCCGCTGGTCCCGTTGATCTGCCCCGCGAGGAACAGCCCGCGCACGAGGCGCGTCTCCCCCGTCGCCACGATCTGGTGCGGCCGCACCATGTCGTACTCGACCGCGTACCCGTACCGCAGGATCTCCGCGCGTTCGCACCCCGGCATCGACCGCACGATCGAGTCCTGCACGTCCGCCGGCAGCGAGGTCGAGATCCCATTGCAGTAGACCCAGTCGTCGCGCAGGCTCTCGGGCTCGAGGAACACCCCGTGCGATTCCCGCTCCGCGAACCTGACCACCTTGTCCTCGATCGAAGGGCAGTACCGCGGCCCCACCGAGTCGATCTGTCCGGAATACATCGGCGCCCGGTGCAGGTTGGCGCGGATGATCTCGTGCGCCGCCGCGTTGGTCGACGTCTGCCGACACTCCACCTGCGGCAGCAGCGGAAACCGATCGAACACGAACCCCCCGGCCGCCCATGCCGCCAGTTCCGACGCTCCGGGGGTGCCACGGCCCCCGGCCTCCGGGCCGTGCGCTTGACGTCCGGCCTCCGGAAATTCCCCCACGCCGCGCCCGCCGGGCAACGCGGCGCCCGAGCCCGTGTCCTCCGTCAAGTCGCTGAACGCCGTCGGGCGAGCATCCCCCCACTGCGGCTCGAGCGCCTCCCACTCGATCGATCCCCGCCGCAGCCGCGGCGGCGTCCCGGTCTTGAGCCGCCCCAACTCGAACCCCAGCGCCGCCAGCGCCCCCGAGATTCCCACCGCCGCGGCCTCGCCGTGTCGCCCGCCCTCGCGCCTGGTCTCCCCCGTGTGCATCAGCCCGCGCATGAACGTCCCGGTCGTGAGCACGGTCGCCTCGGCACGCAGCTCGACGCTCTCCCGCCCCGTCCCGATCCGCACGCCGACGCACCGCCCCCCCTCGACCAGCAACGCCTCGACCGCGCCCGCCACCACCCGGATCTCCGCCCGCGAGGCGACCAGCAGCCGCACCGCCTCGGCGTACGCGTGCTTGTCGCACTGGGCCCGCGGCCCGTGGACCGCCGGGCCCTTGCTGGTGTTCAGGACCTTGAACTGAATCCCCGTCGCGTCCGCCGCGAGCCCCATCACCCCGCCCAGGGCGTCGACCTCGCGGACGAGCTGCCCCTTGGCCAGCCCTCCGATCGCCGGGTTGCACGACATCACGCCGATCTTCGAGGGATCGATGGTGACGAGCGCGACCGTGCCGGGCCCCGGCAGCAGGTTCGCCGCGGCCCACGCCGCCTCGACTCCCGCGTGCCCACCCCCCACCACCACGACCTCGAACGACTGTCGGCTCACGCGAGGATCGTAGGGGCATCGTGCGGCCGACTCGCCGCGTCCGCGGCTGGTCGACGGCCCGCCCGTCAGTGCGCGTTGCGGTGCACGAACCCCCGCAGCACCGTCAGCCACAGGATCTTGACGTCGAAGCCCAGCGACCAGTGCCGGACGTAGAAGAGGTCGTGCTGCAGCCGCTTGCGCAGGCACGTATCTCCCCGTAGGCCGTTGACCTGCGCCCACCCCGTGATCCCCGCCTTGACGTGCTGGCGGAGCATGTAGCCCCGCCAGTCCTCGCGGAATCGCTGGATCAGCTCCGGCCGCTCGGGCCGGGGGCCCACGAGGCTCATCTCGCCGCTGAGCACGTTCAGGAACTGCGGCAGCTCGTCGATGCTCGTCCGCCTGAGCCACTTGCCCACCGGCGTGATCCGCGGATCGTCCCGGCGCGTCCACCCCGCCGGCGCATCGCGCTCGTCCTCGGCGTGGAACATGGTGCGGAACTTGTAGATGTCGAAGAGCTCGCCTCCGGCGCTCACGCGGCGCTGCTTGAAGATGGCCGGCCCCGGGCTCGTCCACCGCACGACCGCGGCGACCGCCAGCATCAGCGGCCCGAAGACCGCGAGTCCCGCCACCGCGCCCGCGAGGTCGAGCCCGCGCTTGAGGACGCCGCCCACCCCCTGCATCGGGCTCTCGCGCACGCTCAGGATCGGCATCCCCTCGAGCACTCCCACCGACATGCTCTGGGGCATGTACCGAGGGTGCACGTCGGGGATGATCCGCACATCGACGGCGAACCGCTCCAGCCGCCGCAGCAGCACCGGCAGTTGGGCGCCGCGGCTGGTGGGCAACGCGATGTAGACCGCGTCGGGCGTCTCCCGCTCGAAGAGCGTCTCGAGATCCGCCAGGCCCCCCTTCACCGGGCGGTTCATGCACACCGCCTCCGCCTGCGCCGACTCCTGGTGCGAGATGAAGTACGCCACGTGGATGCCCGTCCAGGAGTTCCGCTCGAGCGTGCGGCAGGCGATCCGGGCGAGCCGCCCCACCCCCACCACAGCCACGTGCCGCTGGTTCCACCCCCGCCGACGCAGCGCCCGCAGGATCAGCCGGAAGGCGATCCGCTCGATCCCCACCAGCAGCGGCAGCGCCACCGCCAAGGCCCCCACCTGCACTCGGCCCGCGTCGAGCTCAAACCGTCCCCAGTGGACGATCGGGGACTGCGACCACCCCCCCAGGATCTCGGTCCCGAGCGCCCACCCCAGCACGATCAGGGCGATCACCGCCGACAGGCACGCCCGGAGCACCTGCCCCTGCTCGGCGATGACGCTGCGGTCGCGACGTGGCTTGTAGAGCCCGAACCCCCACAGGGCGTAGAGGGCGATGGGGATGCACACGACCGCCAGCGGCTCGCGCAGCCATGGCTCCTCGCCCCGGGGCCAGATCTCTCCAGTCACCCACGTGAGCTGCGGGAAACCCCGCTCGACCACCACCCGCCGCACGACCCACGCGACGTAGCACGCCAGGCCGACGACCGCCGCGTCCACCGCGCCCAAGGCCGCCACGAAGAGCTGATGCCGTTGCTTGACCAAAGGTCGTGCGCTCCCGCGGCGGTTCCGTCCTTGCCCCGCCCGGCAACCCCCCCAGCCTGCCCGGGGTGCTCACTGTTACCGACCCAACGGCCCCTGTCAATCGAGCCGGCTTCACACGTCCCTGCCGCGGTCTTCGTCGCGCACCACCATCCATGGCGATCAGGTCAGGCTTGCGGGGGCCATCCGGCCCCAGTCCGGGGGGCCGGCCCCAAGGCCGCGATGCGGCGCAGGATCTGCGCGTCCTCCACTCCGATTTCGCCGGTGGGAGGGACGATCTTGATGACGGCGTAGAAATCCCCCTGCCGCCCCTCGGCGTCGCGGAGGCCCTTAGCGCGGAGGCGGAGTTTCCGCCCGCTCCCGGTGGACGGGGGGATGGGAAGGTCGGCCGAGCCGTCGGGCGTGGGGACGGCGACGATCGCGCCCAAGGTCGCCTCGGCGATGGTCAGGGGAAGATCGAGGTAGAGGTCGAGGCCCTTGCCGGTCTCCTCCAGAGCGCCCCGCCTGAGCAGGGGATGGGGGGTGACGCGGACGGTCAGAATCAGGTCGCGTCCCGACGCGGCCCCGCGGACGCGGAGCTGGGCTCCGTCATCGATCCCCTGCGGGATCGTGACCTCGATGGTCTGGGTCTTGCCCCCGTCGCTCAGCTTGAGGCGTTCGACGCCTCCCCGGGCGACGGTCGTGAAGTCGACCCGCACCTCGTGCCGGACATCCGGCGGCGGCTCGGGGTCGATCCGGGTCGCTCGTCCGCGGCTTCCGGAGCGACCGGAACGCGGCGACCGGCCGGCGGGTCGACCTCCCCCGAGGTCGGCGTCGCGGCCACCACCGCCCCCGGCGGCACCGCCAGCGCCGAAGATGGCCTCGAAGACCGAGCCGATGTCATCAGCGTCGAGGTCGACGCCGTTCATGTTGAAGCCGCCGCCGGCCTTGCCCGAGCCCCCCGGAGCCCCGACATTGCCCCAGGAGTAGTGCGGGCCTGAGCGGCCGTTCCCGTCGGAGCGCCCGCCCGCCGGGGCGGGCCCCGCCTCGAACGCCGCGGCTCCGAACTGGTCGTAGAGCTTGCGCTTGGCGTCGTCGGACAGGACGTCGTAGGCCTGCTGGACCTCGGTGAAGCGCTTGGTGGCGTCCGCGGCCTTGTTGACGTCGGGGTGGTATTGGCGGGCGAGCTTGCGGTACCCCGCGCGGATCTCGTCTGCCGAGGCCCCCTTGGCCACCCCCAGCACCTCGTAGTAGTCGCGCGAAGCCATCGATCAATCGTAGGTGGGCGTGAGGCGGATGGCGGCCGGGGGGGAGTCAACGAACGCGGCCCGGGGCGTTTGCCCCGGGCCGCGCGGAATCGATCGGGAAGTCCCCGCGCCGGGCCTACTCGGGCTTGGGCTCGGTGCCGGACTGCGGCTGGGGCTGCCCCTCGGGCTGGCCCTGCTGCGGCTGGCCCTCGGGGGCGGGGGGGGGCGTGGGCGGGGCGGGAGGCTGCTCGATGTCGTTGACGCGGATGTCGAAGATGAGGGTGGAGTTGGCAGGGATCTTGCCACGGGCGCGGGGGCCGTAGGCCAGGGGAGCGGGGATGATCAGGCGACGCTGCATCCCCTTCTTGACGTCGGTCATGGCGGTGTTCCAGCCCGCGATGAGGGGCTGACCGTAGGGGTACATGAAGGGCTGGCCGCGCTCGTAAGAAGAGTCGAAGACGGTGCCGTCCTCGAGATAGCCGGCGTAGTCGAGGTTGACGATCTGGCCCTCGGTGGCGGCGTCGCCCGCGATGCCCCCCTCGCTGGCGCCCGGGAAGTCGATGACGACCAGGCCCCCCTCGAGCCGGGCGGCCTTGACGCCCGTCTCGGTGCGGGTGAAGGTGGTGCGCTCGCCGGCCTTGGGACCCCAGACCTGCTGACCGTCGGCACCCGTGCCGCGGTCGGCGAGCTCGATGCGGTCCTTGGCGATGGTGATTTCGCTGGTCATGTCGTGGGCACCGCCGGTGCTGGTGGGGTAGGCGTGCGGCGTCTTGCCGGCGTAGCCATCACGGGTCTTGGCGAGGTCGATGTCGAGGGTGGTGATCAGGTCGTCGCCCCCGATGATCGGGAAGACCTCGGGGGCCGCCCAGAGGCCAACCGACTGGGGCATCTCGCCGCGGACGCGGCGGAACTCCATCGTGCGGAGGTGCGTCTTGCCGCCCGCGGCGTGGAGTTGCAGGATGGTCTGGCGGTAGGGGCGGTGGAGAGTGTCGGCGCGGGCGACCTCGACGTAGAGGGTGTCGGTCAGACCGTTGACCCCCACGGGGGCGACGCTCATGACGACCTCGCCCGTGGCGCCCTGGGTGCCCGCGATCGGGGCGTTCGACTTCCACGAGCCGGCGAGCATCGCGCCGATCGCCTCGAACTCGGCAGAGGACCACGCGTGCTTGGGACGCTCCGGAGCCGGGGGCTCTGCGGGCGGGACGGGCTGAACGGGAGGGGCGACCGCCGCGATGGGCCGGGCGGCCGGGGGAGGCGTGCTTTCCTGGGCCGCGGCGGACCCGACGCCCATCGCCATGCCGCTCGCCAATACGATCCAGAGGTGCTGCTTCATGTCCGGTTCCGCTCCTGGCTTTCCCGGGGAGTGCCCGGGCCGTGGTCGATCGTGGACGGAGTGAGAGAGGCGGTCGGGAGGAGTTCAGGCGAGCTCGGGGAAGAGCTTCCGCACGGCCCCGACGAGGTCCTTGACGTGGCTGACGGACTCGTCCATGAGTTTCTGCTCGTCCTGATTGAGTTTGAACGCGACGATCCGCTCGACGCCCTTGGCGCCCAGCAGGGCGGGGACGCCGACGAAGTAGCCCTTGCCGCGCTGGCCGGTGGCGACGCCGAACTCGTCCTCGCAGTACGCGGCGGATGGGATGATGCGCTTCTTGTCCTTGACGATCGCCTCGACCATCTGAATGGTGCCGCTGGCGGGGGCGTAGTAGGCGCTGGTGCCCATGAGCTTGACGATCTCGCCGCCGCCGACCTTGGCCCGCTCGACGCAGGCCTTGATCTTCTCCTCGCTCAGCAGGTCCGTGATGGGGATGCCGCTGACGCTGGTGAGGCGGGGGAGGGGGACCATGTCGTCGCCGTGGCCGCCCAGCAGGAGGGCCGAGACGTCCTCGACCGACACACCCAGTTCGGTGGCGATGAACGTGCGGTAGCGGGCGACGTCGAGGGCGCCGGCCTGGCCGACGACGCGATGCGTCGGGAAGCCGGTGACCTTCCACGCGGTGTAGACCATCGCGTCGAGCGGGTTGCTGACGACGATGACGATCGAGTCGGGGGCGAACTCGCGGACCTTCTCCGAGACGTCCTTGACGATCTTGACGTTGGTCTGGATGAGGTCGTCGCGGCTCATGCCCGGCTTGCGGGGCATGCCGGCGGTGATGACGACGACGTCGCTGCCGGCGATGTCCTTGTAGTCGGAGGTGCCCGTGACGCGGGCGTCGAAACGCTCGATGGGGCCGCAGCAGGCCAGGTCGAGGGCCTTGCCTTGGGCCACGCCCACGCGCTCGGGGATGTCGAGCAAGACGATGTCGCCCAGCTCCTTGGCCGCGGCCCAGTGGGCGCAGGTCGCCCCGACGTTGCCCGCCCCGATGATGCTGATCTTCGCCCGCCGCGTGGTCATCGCTCGCGCCCTCGTTGGTGCCGTGGTCCCGGCGCGACCTGCGCGCGGGGCCGCATGGTAGCCGACCGCCCGCGGGGGTGTTCCAAGGGACCCGCGCCGTCGACGGCCGCTCACACGGGGCGTCCCGCCTCGAGCACGGGGACCAGCAACGGCATGCCTTCGGGGAGCGCCGCGTCCATCTGGA
>Ga0105049_10007420_pt1 | contig 12713 bp, 7 predicted proteins | sample MAT06_FD_78087 | JGI IMG/M metagenome (GOLD analysis project Ga0105049, IMG submission 78087) | Freshwater microbial communities from Lake Fryxell liftoff mats and glacier meltwater in Antarctica - MAT-06 | ecosystem: Environmental > Aquatic > Freshwater > Ice > Liftoff microbial mat | place...
CAGCGAAAGTCGTCAAGACTTTCGGCAATCCCGAGCGAATCCGAAAGTATTGACGACTTTCGCAACTAGCAAACTTAATTACAAAGGTAAACCCTATGCGATTTTTCTTGTCGGGCATCATAGTCGCCTTGCTGCAGTCAGGACTGACGTCCTTCGCCTGCGCGGATGCGACATCTGATTCGATTGCCGTTCTTCGAACAGTTCAGCCTGGTGCGGTGGATTCTGCTGCGGCTCGCAAGGCCGTTGATCAACTCACGGCGGGCGGCTCAAAATCATTGCTGCCGCTGCTGAACGGATTTCACGATGCCAGCCCATTGACTGTCAACTGGCTCAGGAACGCGTTCGAACAGATCGCAGATGCGGAAACTAAAGCAGGGCGGAAACTACCTCAAAAAGAACTTGAAGCTTTTGTGACGGACCAGCAACAGTCTCCGTTTGCGCGACGACTGGTTTATGAAACGCTGAAGCGTTCAGATGCCAGTGTTGAAGATCGATTAATTCCGGACATGCTGCTTGATGCCAGCCCGGAATTTCGCCGCGATGCTGTTGCAAGACTCATTAAGGAGGCAAGCGGCGTTGAAGATGCCGCTAAATCTACGCCGTTGTATCGCAAGGCATTCACTGGAGCAGTGCATGAAGACCAGGTGAAAACGATCGCGGAAGCTCTTCGCACCAACAAAGAAGAAGTCGATATTCAAAGGCACTTTGGGTTTCTGTCGCAGTGGTCAATCGTTGGTCCTTTTGACAATAAAGAGGGCAAGGGCTTTGCGATGGCATTCGGTCCCGAGTTGGAAATTAACGCTTGCAAAGATCCAGATCCGCAGGCCGAATATGACGGCCAGTTGGCGAAAGTAAAATGGCAGCCGATTGCTACTACAGATGACTACGGCGTGGTTGACATCGCCAAGCAGATCGAAAATTACAAGGGCTCGCTGATGTATGCGACGACAACCTGGACCAGCGACAAAGATCAGCAGGTTGAAATTCGTCTGGGCACACCGAACTCATGGAAGTTGTGGGTGAATGGCAAATTAGTGTTCGAGCGAGAAGAATATCATCGCAGTTCACAGTTGGATCAGTACCGAGTACCAGTGACTTTGAATGCAGGTAAGAACATGTTGATGTTTAAGATCTGCCAGAACGAACAAACCCAGGACTGGGCTCAGCGTTACCAGTTCCAGATCCGCGTCTGCAACAGCACTGGCTCTGCAATTCTGCCAGCCACCAGCACCGCGCGAAGTGAAATCAAATCAGGAGTTCAACAATGAGACTGAACGTTACATGTTTGATCGTAGTGGCGGGTTTTGTTTCAACGTCAAACGCTGCCGACTGGAGACAGTTTCGCGGTAATGCGGCGAACTCTGTCGCCGCAGGAGAATCACTGCCGACGGAGTTGAGTGGCGACACAATCGCATGGAAGACGGAACTTCCCGGCCGGGGACTTTCTGGTCCAATCGTTGTTGGCGAGCAGGTCTTTGTTTCGGCCAGTTCCGGTTACACACAGGATCGCCTGCATGTCATCAGCGTAGATGTCGCAACTGGCAAGCAGCAATGGGAACGGCAATTTATCGCCACCGGACGCACGCTGACGCATGACAAAATGTGCAACGCGACACCGACAATGGCCAGTGATGGCAAACGCGTCTTCGCGTTCTTTTCCAGCAACGACCTGATCTGCCTCGATCTGGAAGGAAACCTGCAGTGGTTGCGTGGCTTTGGCAGCGAATTTCCGAACGCCAGTAACAGCCTTGGAATGTCATCGTCCCCGGTGGTTGTGGGCAACACTGTAGTGGTTCAGGTCGAAAGCGATGCTGAAGCCTTCGCATGTGGAGTTGATGTTGAATCTGGTGCCACGATCTGGCAGATCACGCGCCCGCGAGCCGCCAACTGGACCTCACCTTCGATCCTGCCGGCCACCGACAATCAGCCGGCTCTGGTGCTTTTGCAGTCTTCAAAAGGCCTGACGGCGGTGGATCCAATCTCTGGTAAGATTGTGTGGGATTTCGACAAAGGTGCATCGACGATTCCGTCGGCGACAGTTGACGCCGGTGCCATTGTGATTCCATCTAATGGACTCACTGCCATCCGACCTGCTGCGGATAACACATTTGATCAGCTCTGGAATTCATCGACCATCAGTCCGGGAACCGCCAGTCCGGTCGTTGTAGACGGCATGGCATTTGCCTTAAACAGTTCCGGAGTTCTGTCAGCGGGCGACACACAAACCGGCGAACGTCTGTGGCAACTGCGACTTCGTGGATCATTCAGCAGCACACCTATTTCTGCCAATGGCTATCTCTATCTGTTCAACGAAGATGGCAATGCTTTTGTTGTGAAGCCTGAAAAAGACAAAGGCATTATTATTTCAGAACTGGATCTCGCCGAGAAAATTCTCTGCAGCCCGGGTGCCGCAAACGGAGCTTTGTATGTTCGCAGTGATGCACACCTTTTTAAGCTTGCGGAACGGCAGTAGCTGGCCTTTGCTTTTTCGTAATTCGGTAAGTAACTATTAGCCGCAGGGCGCTAGCCCCGGTTTTTCAAACTCTAAAACCGGGGCTAGCGCCCTGCGGCTGATTAAATCAATAGTCCGCTAGCGCCGACCCAGCCCAACAGAATTCCTCATGTCGGCACCCTATCTTTATACTCCAGCTTCGGCCACTGACAAGACCGTGACCGATCCCCGCGCTGCTTATCAGGCGAGGATCGACGCGATGGCAGTGCTGAAGAAAAAACTCACGCGGCGAGATCAGCGTTTTGTGAGATTTCGCGTAGCAATCTTCGTGATGGCCGTTGGTCTCGCCATTTTGTGCCTGGGTGATCCGGACTATGTTTCCTGGTGGTGGATCAGCATTCCGGCGCTGCTGTTCTTTTCGCTGCTGCCCTTCCATCAAGCCTGCATCAAACGACTAAAACGCGCGCAGGCTGTGAGTGGGTTTCACGCCAGTCGACTCCGAAGACTGGATCGTGAATTCGGTGCGGACGTTTCCAACGGCTCAGAATTCATGAATGATCTGCATCCGTGGACACAGGATCTGGATGTCTTCGGGCCAGGTTCGCTTTTTCAGTTACTCAACGAATGTCGCACGCAGCCGGGTCGCCGGAAACTGGCAGAATGGCTGCAAACGATCAGCGACGGTGACACAATTCGGCTGCGACAAGCTCGTGCTCAGGGATTAAAGAACGAGCTGGCTCTGCGGGAATCGCTGGCATGTGTTCCTGATTCTGCGCAATGGGAGACAGCCGAACATCTGCTGATGGAGTGGGTTCAGGAATCTGCTCAGCCCATGCCATGGTGGATTGTCGCATGGTCTCTGTTGATCGGGGTTATTGCTATTCCCGTGATCGTCCTTGTTCTGATGGAAATTTTATCGCTGAAGATGTTGCTGCTGGTGGTCCTGTTACAGGCTCCGGCAATTAGTATGACGAGACGGCAGATTAAGTCTGTGGCGCAGCGAATGGATAACGTCGATTCGGCTTTGCGACAGTTTGGTCTCGTCATGGATGTCTTCGAACGGCATTCCGTGGATGAACCGGCGATTCGCGATTTGCAGAATCGATTTCATTCCGAATCCGAAACAGCCTCGCAGGCGATTCGGCGTTTGAGTCAGCTGACACAATGGCTCAACAATGCAACTCGCAATCAGTTTTTTGCGCCGATTGCGTGGGCTTGTGGATTGTTTGTGTTACTGACATTTTTACTGGAACGATGGCGACTGAAACATGGTCGTGACGTGGCCGATTGGCTGGAAACGACTGCCTGTCTTGAGGCGTCATTGTCTGTCGCGGGCTACTGTTTTGATCATCCGCAGGATTGTCTGCCAGTGATTTCTGACACGCAGCCCGAACTGATTGCTGAACAGGTTGGCCATCCGTTGCTCAAGGAATCTGCCTGCGTGCGAAACAGTGTTTCGTTGACGAGCGACAAACCTTTGCTGTTGATCAGCGGTTCCAATATGTCGGGCAAGAGTACGTTTCTTCGCAGCCTTGGTGCGAGTGTGGTGCTGACACTGTGTGGTTCTGTCGTGCGAGCGAAAAGTTTTCGCACGTATCCATTCCAGCTGGCAACGGCGATGCGAGTGAGCGATTCACTTCAGGAAGGTCGATCGCTGTTTTTTACTGTTGTGCGTCGCCTGAAAACTGTGGTTGACCTGACTGAACAGCCAAGAATCGTCTTGTTCCTGCTGGATGAAATTCTGAACGGTACGAACTCACATGATCGCCGTCGCGGTGCCGAAGCTGTGATCCGATCGCTTGTCGCACGTCATGCACTTGGGATCGTGACGACGCACGACCTTGCTCTGACAAAGATTGCCGAATCCATGTCTGATCAGGCCGTCAATAAGCACTTTGAAGACAAGATCACGGACGGGCAGATGACGTTCGATTACACCCTGCGTGACGGCGTCGTCGAACGCAGCAATGCCATCGAACTGATGCGGATGCTTGGCCTGGATGTTTAATGACGAGCGGAAAATCAATGTCGCCTTTCGCTCCGCGAAAGTTGCGAATACGCTGCTTTCGCGGAGCGAAAGCCGACTCGAAAATCATGGCCCTGATCGAGGTATAGAATCATCCATGTCGTCGTACCGGCAGACATAGTTTGGTTGCTTCGATCGGACCTTTTCTTCTTCAAAGGCGTTCAATACGGCCTTCTCAATCTGGTCGCGACACGTCGCATTGATCGGATGAGCGATATCCGCAAACATCCTGCTGCGACCGGCCTGCGGGTCTGCTTCAGGCGCAGGCGGAAGCGGCGCGCCGCAGTGGGAACAGTACCGTGCTCTCACTTCATTCTTGGCAGAACAGCGACTGCATTTTTCTGTGAGTTTGCGACTTGGCATCGCAACGAAATATCCGCGTTGTCCCTGGATGATCTTCAGGTCTCTGACAACGAATGCCTCATCAATCGTGATGGAGCAAAACGCGCGCAGTCGGTCGTCTACGTCAGAAACAAGCTTGATTCTAACCTCTGTGATTACCACTAAAACATACCTTACAGAAAGTCAAACGTTGCCAAACAGTCCACTTAACTCGGCCCTGAGCAAGAAACCATTCCACACGCGACTCAACCAAGCCACACTATGTCGAGGCGTACTTCGTCTGTCAACCCGCAGCAACGGAAGTTTCATCCGGGAACGTCCCTGCTGCATTACCAGACTCCTGGTACGTCGGAAAGGGTCACGGAGTGCGGCCTCATTGCCAAATTCTTAAGAATTCATGTTCATCAGTGATTTCAAATTCAACGACGAATCGGTTCGTTAAATCTGACATTCGCGATGCAGGTTATTGTTAGAATTCGGTTCAACCCTGGAACGATTGGCTCCGCACACTTCGATGAAAGCACACCGGGAATGTACTACGTGCTTTTCGAAAAGACGGTAATTATGCCGAGAATATTCCGCCTGACGTACCTTATGCGATCAATGTTGCGTATCAAAAAAGGAACACACGATGAATGTCTTCATCAGGGCTGCATCGCCTGACGATATAACGGTGATTTCGGGATTTAATTGTTGTCTGGCAAAGGAAACAGAGAATAAGACACTGGATCGAGCAACTGTTTTAAATGGCGTACGCCGCGGCTTCGAACTTGGCGACGAAGTACAGTATTTTGTGGCCGAGGACGAATCCGGCGTGATTGCTCAAATTATGCTCACCCGCGAATGGAGTGACTGGCGGAACGGCTGGATGATCTGGCTCCAAAGCGTTTACGTTTCCCCACCGAAACGAGGGGTCGGAGTTTTTCGGATGTTGTTTGAACGCTCCATTGAAATAGCCCGACTGCGCTGCAATCCCGTCTGCGTGCGTCTTTATGTTGAGCACGACAATGAGATTGCAATGACCACTTACCGCCGCCTTGGATTCCAGGACAGCGGCTATCGAGTCATGGAAATGGCGATTGAATAGTCAGCAATTAAAGCCGGGCTATTCATGCTTGCCATGTGCAGAGGCGGGTTCCGACTGCAGCGTCGTGAGATATTCAACCAGATCGCGAATTTCAGCTCGCGTTAGATTCTTTGCGATATCCTGTGGCATTCCAGACTGACCATTGGCTCGTTCGTCTATGTCGTCTTTTGCCACGGAAATTAAAGCACCGGTTGGAGTCATCAACTGCACAACAGAATCATTGTCGCTCTTCAGGATGCCGGAATGAATCTTTCCTTCCATCGTGACGATGATCACAGTTTCAAAGCCTTTCGCGATCTTTGCACTGGGGTCAACAATTGCTTCCAGCAGATAATTGCGATCTTTCTCCTTGCCGACTTTGGAAAGATCTGGTCCGACTTCGCCGCCGCTGCCGTCAACTTTGTGGCATCGCCGACACGCTGCCGCGCTGCGACCGAAGAATAATGCTCGGCCGCGTTCAATGTCGCCACCTTCCCGACATTCATTCCACAGGCTCAGCAGCGTTCCATTTTCCTGTTGTCGTTTTCGAAACTCCGCAATGGCAGCTTTAAGTTCCACTGTGCCGCGAGCTTCCGCTGCATTGATCAGATCCAGTGTCGCTCCTGCCGAAAAATCCAGCGTCTTCAGGCGTTCAAATGCCATCAATAACACAGCCTGAGATTCCTCCGTGCGGATTGGACCCAGCAGTCGCAACGCGGTCTGTTGCGCCTGCAGACTACCGGTGTTCAGCAGTTCTTTCAGGCGAGGCACTGCGTTTTGCGGTTCGCGCTGTGTCGTAATTTCGATGGCAGCAAGGCGAACAGATTCGGATGGATCTTTGAGCCCCGATTCAAGAACTGCAGGAATATCCGAAGATAGCTTCGCCATCGCTCGAAAAGCCGATGTTCGCAGCGTGTCATCCAGATTCGTGTCGTGCAGAATCGCCTGCAGCGCGGGGACCATATCTTCGATGCCAAGTTCTGTGGCGATATCGACGGCCTGCTGACGAAGCTCCGCTGATCCGGCGAGCATCCCCGGCAGATGAAGACTCACGGCCTGCTGCAGGCTATCCACTTCTCGAGCGGCCAGCGGACGCCAACGGCCCGTAACTGTATCCAGATTCTGTGGCTTGTTCCATGTTGCCAGCAATTGAGCGGCAACTGCTCGTACGGCGTCCGAGCCACCAGCTCCAGCGGCAACACGTGCCACGGACGCTGCATCAGCGGCAAGTCCTCGACGATAGCAAGCATTCAGACTGCGTCGCAATGTATTGTCATCCAGACCGGGTGTTGCGAGCAGATCGGCGAGTGACGATTGAGCGGCTTCGATGGGTTCATCGTTGATCGCTCGTGCGGCTTCGGCGATGAGTGATGAATCACCATCCTTTAGAAATTGATCGATTGCCGAATCGCCGTGCCGACGCATGGCAAGCAGGACGCCAAGGCGTCCTGGTGTTCCAGCATAGTCGGCGAGTTCTTCGAGCAATCCCGGATGCCGTTCGGCAAGTTTCACAATTCCCATTGTCGCTTGATGACGCACGACTGGATCGACATTGTTGTTTCGATCGAGCAACGTCAGAAGAGACTTCGCGTCTTCCGATGTCCCGAGTGTTCCCAGGGCCGTCGCGGCAAATCCTGCGAGTCGCAACTCATCGCGTTTTGTCAGTTCTTTGCACACAGACGTCAGGTTCTGCCGAAGCTCACCTGCGACAGCAGCGAAACCGTGGCGCGACACGATGTCAGTCATGACTTTGATCGCCTGAGTCTGCAATTCTGTTGTAGATCCGTTTGTTCGATCGGACAACATTTCCAAAAGCAGTGCATTCACAGCATTTGCGTTTTCGACAGACGCAAGTCCGTGTTGCCAGCAACCCCACAAGCCATGCAATCTTGCAACATCATTGCCTGCAGTTCGAACGGTAGTCATCAATTCTGAGATCTCGTTGCGGCGAACGAGTTCGAACTGAGCTTCAAGTCGAACGCGGCGATCGGCATGCTGCAGCAATTTGACCAGATCGGCAACGGTGGAATTCATGATGCCACCGCCGAGTAGTTTGACCGAGTCTGTGGCGTTGGACGCATCAACATCGTGAGCGAATCGGTAAAGTCGGCCTTTGCCTTCACCGTTCCAGCCATTCACCCAGTCGCTGACAACCATGCTGGCGTCCGGAGCAAACGTGACGTCGGTCGCCAGAATTGACCAGATAAACTCATGGGAATCGTACAGCTCGAATGTCGCGCCTTTTGGTGTATTTGTGAAGCTGCGAATGCCGCTGTTACCTGCCGTACCACGAAAATCGGCCATGAAGAAATGACCTTTGTATCGATCTGGCAGACCAACACCGGGATAAAACGTCAATCCTGATGGACCATCGCCCAGATTCGCAATTGGTGGCAATGTTGCAGCTGGCTGGACGGCGGAGGTCTCCTGGTCAGCGTGGTATGGATACCAAATGCGTTCGCGATTCCACGGACCGCGATCATCCAGATACTGATAATACATCCGCCAACCGGTATCGCCGTCCTGCACGACGTAGACCCAGCGAGCTTTGTCACCGCTGTCGGAATTGTTGTCGCCGGTAAACAGGTTTCCGTTGTCGTCAAATGCCAGTTCCTGTGGATTGCGAAGTCCATACGCAAAGACTTCAAGATGACTGCCATCTGCATCACAACGGAATACGGCTCCGGTATCGACTCGTTTCAGACGAGTTCCTTCTTTCGTAATCACGTTGTAGCCGCGGTCGCCGATACTGAAATAGATTCGACCATCAGAGCCCACGACCAGACCATGCATATCATGACCTCGAAATGCGACCCGCACACCGTAGCCATGATGCAGGATTTGCGGGTCGTCAGCGATGCCGTCATTGTCGGCATCGGCGAAGCTCCACAGATTCGGGATGCACGTGTAATAAATGCGACCGTTGTGTTCGATGACTCCAGCCCCGGTTCCATCAATGATATCATTGAAGCCATCAGCAAAGAGCGTGTCGCGATCAAGCGTGCCGTCTCCGTCAGTGTCTTTCAGCATTCGCAGGCGGTCGTGTTCCTTCGCCCACTTCTGGACGTCCTCTCCCATGTACCTGCGAAACATGGCCGCCCGTTCTTCGACAGATTCCAGTTGCAGATCATTTTCCAGCCAGTTCATATGGCTGCGGTTGTCTTCGACTCCAGATTCCTGTCGAAACGTCTCGCACACGATGATGCGGCCATCATTGGTAATCGTGAAGCACACAGGATTTGCCAGCATTGGTTCCGCAGCCAGCAGCAAACCCTGCACATTTTCCGGTAGCCGAAATCCTTTGAGTGCGAGTTCTGCATCCTTCGAGGCATCCGCGATCTTTGGTGTGTATTCATCCTGCGACCAGACAATTTCTGCCGACACAACAAACAGCATCGCGGCAGAAAAAAATAGCGATCGAATCATGTCAGGAGTCTTACTGGAAGAAGGTTCTATTGTTGCGGCTCTTGAGGTCCCTGTGGCGATGCTGGCCGAGGTTGCTCAATTTCCATACAATTTACCGCAGGTTCACATTGTCCAGAAGCGGCAAGTACCGAGCTCGCTTGGTTCCGTATGATTTCCGGTGGGAAAGAAACTTGTCATTCTCAGGTTCAATTGTTTGCATCGTATCGAGTCGTCGCATTTTGAGTGGGCTGCGGACCCGTCTGGAGCAGGTATCATTCAATGGCTAGAGGAAAGTCAGACATATGAAACGAAGAACTTTTCTTCAGACTGCTGTTGCTGCAACATTTGTCACGCAGTTAGGAGCCGCCTCGAAGCGATCGCCGCGAATTCTTTTACGGTCGTCGTGGCAGGTGGTGAATATTGGCGACATCGCGCACACGCCGGGTGTAATGGCGTTGATTGAAAAATATATTCCGGAAGCGGAAGTTGTTCTCTGGGCGTCGGGAGATCTGTCTGCCGAAGTCGCGGCGATGGAACATCAGCGATTTCCACAACTTAAGATCGTCAAGGGTGCGTTTAGAGCCGACGGAAAAGCATCAAACGCAGAACTTGAAGACGCAATTGCATGGTCTGATTTTCTACTGCACGGCTCGGGGCCGTCATTGGTGGCTGCCAAAGATGTGGCAGCGTTCGTCAAACATACAGGCAAGCCGTTTGGTGTCTATGGAATCACTCACGGTTCGTTCCTGTCCGGCAACGACAAAGATTTGCTTTCTCAGGCAAAGTTCGTGTTCTTCCGCGACTCTGTGTCATTAGAATTTGCAAAGAAAGAGGGCGTGACTTGCCCCATCATGGGATTCGCCCCGGACGGAGCCTTCGCATGCGACTTGCGAGATGACGCGAAGGCTGAAGAATTCCTAAAGGCAAACGACCTTCAAGACGGAAACTTCCTGTGCTGTCTGTCGCGACTTCGAAATACGCCCTACTGGAAGATTGATGCTAACAAGCGACCGTTTAACGCAGAAAAGCACGCTCGCAATGAAGCAATGAAAGAACACGATCATGCGCCGTTGCGAGAAGCGATAGTTCAGGTGATTCGCGAAACGGAACTCAAAGTGCTGTTGTGTCCCGAAGATATGACGCAAATGTTGGTCGGTAAAGAATTGCTCTACGACAAGTTGCCGGATGATGTGAAGCCGCGAGTTGTCTGGTGTGACAAGTTCTGGCTCACGAACGAAGCACTCAGCGTCTATCTGCGCAGTGCAGGTTTGTTCGGCAGCGAAATGCATTCACCCATCATGGCCGTCGGCAACGGAATCCCGGCCATCGTTTGCCGATTTGCAGAACAAACGAGCAAGGGCATTATGTGGCGCGACATCGGGTTGGGCGACTGGCTGTTTGATCTTGATGTCGAAGAAGAAGCCCACCGGGTTCCTGCGGCAGTGCTTGCGATGGCTCAGGACTTCACCGCTGCTAAAGAGAAAACTGAAGCGGCTAGACAGTTTGTCATAAAGCGGCAACAGGAAACAATGAATGTGCTGCGAGATGAATTGCTGCGGATTGGAAAATGAACGGTCGCAGCCAAAAGCGGAACCTGACTCTCCCTGAAACTGTCACTGTATGCAGTTTGGTGCAGTGCAGAATCGGCCCAAATCAAAGCTGAAACGGCGTCATCCATTTCGTGGTGGTGTCATACGTCGCAAAGGTACCATGGACAAGTGCATTCAGGACGACGAAGTATGGTCCGTCGTCGAGGCAGATTGGTTCTGTGCCGTCCCATGGTTCAGTTTGTTCCGGACTGACCAGCATCCAGCGGTGGTAGTGGCCTGCGAAGAAAACGCGATGCGGCTTTGAAGAAAAGATTTGCTGCCGTCGCTCGTCCGTTTGCGGCATGCCGTCGAAGAACCACAGGTCTTCCAATTTCGATGGGTCAAGCCACGGTTCGATGTGAGCGAAGTAGCAGTCGTCGATGACCAGTTCACTTGTGAGCGACTGCATGTAGTCGACAACGACGTCACTGTATTGCTGCCGAAATTCTTCAGAATCACCGACACACAAACCAAAGTCATGATTGCCCCAAACTCCGCCAGCTTTTGCATTCGACAGCAACTCGCACGTCGAGGCGATGCGGTGTCCCAATTCGAAAACGTCACCAAGCATAACAATTCTGTCAACGCCTTCCGCTTCAAGGCGTTGGATGCATTTCTGTAATTCCTTGATGTGTTCGTGGATGTCAGCGATCAGTCCTAGTTTCATGAAACTGTTTTCGTTTCTTGAAGAATGTTGTGATTTGAGGGGCGAATGATGATGGACGGCTATTTGGCCCTTCGCGACTGATCTTTATTCCACGCGGTTTCAAACCGCCACAACACATCGCACACACGGCAATTCTGGCGGTCGCGCTGCCAGGCCCATCAGGCATCTGGCTCACGTGCCTGCATCACTTTCTGCAGGAATGCTACACCATCGACCTCAGTTTCGAATTGTCCGTCAAGCTGGGCTTCAAAGCAGATTTTCAAGACTTCACGAAACCAGGTATCAGGAGCGTATCCAAGCTGGATAATGTGTCGGCCCAGCAAAACGGGTTCCGGTCCGGCATGTTCTATCTTCAGGTCACATGACAACTCGAAAATCCGGCTGGCATTTTTCGGCAGACGCGCTGGCAGCGGAGGTCTGCCGCCCAGGTCTGCCTCAACGAGCTGCATCAGTTGACGGATATTTGCCTTTTTCAGACGGATTGCCAGCCGACGCACCAACCTGAACGATGCGCTGTCGCTGGCATGGACCAGATGTTCCTGAACCAGTGGTTCGACGACTTCGATAATCGATTCAAGACATCCAATCCTTTCCAGAAAACATCGTGTGAGCGGTACACCGGTTTCGCAGTGTCCGTGAGCTCGCCAGCGACCGTCCACGAATTCGGTCGTGTTGGCTTTTCCCAAATCATGACACAACGCTGCGAATAGCAGAATGGCGCGTTCTTCATCGTGCAGACCGTCGCGGTCGGCAATGGCAGCCGCCGCATCACAAACGTGAAGCGTGTGAACCCAGACATCGCCTTCGGGATGCCATTCGGGATCCTGCGGAATGCCGGGCAGTGCTGCCAATTCCGGATAGAGTTCCAGCCAGCCAGATTCCTGCAGCACTTTCATGCCTTTGGAGGGAACCTTGCTGCGTGTCGCCCATTTGTGCCATTCTCCCCAGACACGCTCACGCGCGAGGGTGACGTATTCATCTCGCAGTGAACGTGCGAGTAAAGCCGTTTCGGCGTCCATCGTCAGATCAAACCGAGCTGCGAACTGCATACCTCTGAGAACACGCAAGGGGTCTTCCGCAAAGCGAGCCGTTGTCGCCCGCAGGATTTGTCGATTCAGGTCCGCCAGACCACCATGTGGATCGTGCAACTCGTTGGTCAGCGGACA
>Ga0105049_10007423_pt1 | contig 12710 bp, 7 predicted proteins | sample MAT06_FD_78087 | JGI IMG/M metagenome (GOLD analysis project Ga0105049, IMG submission 78087) | Freshwater microbial communities from Lake Fryxell liftoff mats and glacier meltwater in Antarctica - MAT-06 | ecosystem: Environmental > Aquatic > Freshwater > Ice > Liftoff microbial mat | place...
CTGCGCGTTCATTGTGCGGCTCTCGACAATTGACGATGCGAACAGCGTATCAAAGTCGGGGCGGGTGACTTTGGGAATATTCCCAGTTGGGGGGAGTAGTTTTACTTATTTTGGGTGGATTGGGGGCAATATTCCCGTTTGCTGGCAGAGTTTAATCAAAATTTCAGTACCCTTGACGGGTTTTGGTTGAGTGGAGTGCGGTATTTTTTCGTCTGATTCTACTAAGCATAGGCACTTTACTTCGACTTCTTGACTTTGAATACCGCTGGCTGCCTAATGTAAAACTCCGCCGTGTTTGTTTTTACGATCAAATGGTTGGGTTGGCAAAGAAAACGCTGGTTGAGTGTACAGTGGGTTCTCCACGTTTAACGATGTGATAACCATAGGTATGATAGAGGAAACTGATGAAGATTTCAGTTGTTGAAAGCAATTTTGAAAACACGCTAAGTACTATTTTTGAGTTGTATAGATTGGTCAACCAGTAACTGGTATATGGTTTTTCAACAAAGCACTTTCACTCTCAATAAATTAATACTAAGTATTAATTTATGTAATTAACTCCATTCTAGCGGGAAAACAATTTCTATGATACACTTGTTCTGTTCTAAAATTCACCTACCATTTTGTTTTACATGTATGATGCGCGTCCTTTCTCAAGGAGATGTATTTTCAATATGCCTGATATACATTCCCCTTCGTTGCTCGAACCGGAATCTCGCGGGGGTGAAAATGCTGGTCGAGGATTCGATTTTCAAGATCATTACCTTGTATCACAAATTCCTCAATGGCTTGCTTGGGACGGCTTCACAAGTGTAATACGCGAAGCGGTTGGCGATATTGAAGTTAAAATTTACTCACCCGGTTACGGTGAGGGTATTGAACTGATTGAAGTCAAAAACCATCGGCTTACCCCAAGTGAGTTTTGGAGAGAAATCGAACGCTTTTACACTATCGACCAGGGAAGTCCAGGCACGTTCAGATGGTTTCGTCTTGTCGCACCTGACTTTTCCGACGAAATTGCCCCACTTCAAAATGGGTTAAGACGCCTTCGGTCTCCATATAGTTTTTATCCAGAAGCTTCTGGAGTGATTCAAAACTCCCTTCAAGATTTTGTGCAATTGATTACCGCATCCGGTAAATCACTAACTTACGCAGAGTTTTTGTTTTTCCGCACAATTATTGAAACCACATCTCGATTAATGCAAGATGAGGGAGAGGCACTTTTTCAACAGAATTTAGGCAAGAATCTGCCTCAATTTGCTCATCTCTCATACCAAACATTTACGCATATTTATCGTAGTTTGCTTTCCGTGGTTAAAGCTCGCAACACTCCCATTCATCGTAAAGCAATAGAACAGGCTATACGCTCATTCATTCCTGAAGAACAGTATCCTGTACTGTTGCCTGTATATCTTCATACGCTTCATCAGAAAGATGAAATTACGCAGAAGCAATTGGTTATCGATTGGATTCCGTTTTTTGGAGGAACAAGTCGGACATATCCAGACCCTGAGTCTTGGTCGGTTGGCGTTGTGGAACAACTGGTCGAGATCAAAAACTTTATTCTCAACCAACGAGATGTTAGATCCATACGCCTCACGGGCAGTCGAAGGCTTTCTGCCACAATTGCAATTGGGTCAATATTTTCTGCGACAAGCGGTTTCAGTATTTCGATGGAGCATCGAGGCGGCATATGGTGGCATACAGATGACCACCAAGGATCGACGGATACCGTCGCTCTAAGAATTGACCAACCATCAGGCGAAAGTGAAGACTTGATCGTATCGATTGGTATCCCTCAAGACATTCACGAAGCAGTCCAAAATTACATTGAAGTCAACAATGCTGCTCATCATGCTGTGTTGAATATAGCATTTGAGCACCCGATAGAAACGTCCAAGCAAGCAAATGCCATCGTTGCCCAAGTGAAAATGCAAATCCGCGAAGCTTTGAGGAAAACAGGGGCTACTCACATCCACTTATTTTGTGCAGTTCCATCGTTCTTTGCCCTCCTGTTGGGACATCGACTGAATGCGACCGCAACAGTGCAATGTTATGAATATGTGGGCAATGACACCTATGTGCCTACATGTTTTTTGAGGACGTGAACCTCGTAGAACTGTAATCCATTGCTGCTTCAAAATCGCACCTCCATTGATTTTCGGCGCTTCAATTCATCGAGGAAATGGCATGGAACTCCCCAGCTACTTTGTGAAATACCTGCGAGAAATTCAACCCTCACGCGCAAGTCGCGAACGAGCCATTCAGTTGCATACAACCTTGAGAAATCGTTTGTCCCAAGCGAATGATGCTGTTTTCAGCACATGGTATTCAGGGAGTTTTCTATATGGGTCGTATATTCGAAACACTTCAATTCACCCGATAAAAGACGTTGATGTATGCCTGCTATTGGATATGCGTATTGAAGACTGCACGCCAGAACATGTTATTCGACGTTTACGAACCGTCCTTGAAAATTTAGGCTATGCGGACAAAACCGCCTATCAACATCGTTCCATTCGCATCGATATGTCGGGAACGACACTAGATGCTGTGCCTGTGGTACCTATTGATGGTGAAGATTCCGTACTTCATATCCCTGACCGAGTAGCAAAAGAGTGGATACATACTCACCCGAAGGCGCATATGGAAGCTGCGACTCGGATCAATAAAGCGTGTGGTGGTCGATATATTCCACTCGTTAAAATTGTAAAAGCTTGGTATCGCTATCAGGCAAAACAAAAGCGAGGGATTGAGCGACCAAAACCAAAGGGATTCACTCTCGAAGTTCTGGTTGCTCATCATCAAGATCCAGATGCGCCAACCTATGCCGAAGCATTTGTAAACTTCCTCGAAAATCTCCTAAACGCCTATGGTGCGCAGCTCACGCAGGGCATATTTCCAGTTGTGCCCGATCCGGGTTTAACCGGAGAAAATCTGAAGTTAAGCTTTGAACCCGCTGAAGCAAAGTTGTTTGCAGATATAGTCGCCGAATCACTTGCATTAGCTCGTAAGGCACTGGCAGCTGAAACAGTGGGCGAAAGTGCCGAGTTGTGGCGTCAGGTGTTCGGTACCCGATTCCCCGATGCGCCATCTGCTACAAAATCGATGCGAACTGTGGACATGTCTGAAGAGTCGGAAGACGCCTTTGATGCCGAGTTTGAAACTGAGGTCAGTGAGATCGAACTGCCCGCTGTTCTACCCTTGACGGGACGGCTAAAGCTCAAAGCACAACTCGCTACGCAACAAAGCAATCAGAGCATTACCCAAAATTATCCAAGTGACAGCAGGGCAATCGCAAAGGGCATGTGGATCAAATTTTCGATACTCGAAACTACAGTGCAGCCACCATTCTATATCCGGTGGATCGTCGAAAATCACGGCAAAGAAGCACAAGAAGCGAAGCAGATGGGTCACGACAGCCTTACAACCTCAGATGTGAGATATCAGTGGGAACACACGCAGTATCGAGGTACACATTACATGATCTGCGAGATCATCAAGTCAGACGTAGTCGTCGCACGAGCGCAACATAAAGTCGCAATTCGATAAAGTCCACGAGACAACCTCTTTAAACGGTCATGGATTGAAGCGAATACAACGCCTCTATTCACTTGATCAAAGCGTTGTATTGACTCTCATTCATCCTGCCTGCTTTATGCAGCAGTTCAAGTACTGCCTGATGTTTCCCTGCTTCACGCAAATCCTGAATCGTGATTGGATAACCGTGATAGCCACCCGCGCAATCATCTTGAAACTCGTACAATGTATCGTTGTCGTAGCCGTATCGCTGACCCGCTCCTTCAGCTTGAACGCTGCAGTTCAGTAGCTTCTGTGCTGTTTCATCCGTTAAAGGCATCAGTGTGCCATGCCCACCGGGGCGATGTTTATCGCTTTGTCGCCATACAAGCGCAAAACGTTGCATATGGGCTGCTGTGCTGGCATGACGTACGTGAAACTCAGCGGGTGACATCAACTCCCCATTTTCGTCCAATTCATATCCATGCAGCGTAATTTCGTGGTGTTCGATCCATCGCCGATGCGAAGGTAGACTCACTGCCATACACTTTTCGAGATGGGCAGTGCCTAAACCTAAGACCCGAAGCCTGCCATATAGTTTAAATTCATACTTAAGATCATGAGCAGGGAATACATGATTGCTTTGACGGGTTAATAAAGCGGTGACGGCACCTTTTGTTCCCGGATCGGCATCGTTTAGCCATTCGCCAAAACTATACCCTTTCATTATCTCCATCGATTTCAGTTCCGTCGTACATAACACGACGAAGCTTCCACCGCACGCCATCGACCGTGCCAACTTCAACACATCAATGAGTTCGCGCATCCAATCTGCGGCAAGGCGGCTATTTTTCGTGCGGGCAGGGGTGAGGCTGCACTCATTGAACACCATTTTCATCGTCATGGCTTTGATCTTTAGAGTAAGTCAAGGAGGACATTGCCAAATTCGTCGAAGAACCCAGCGGGCCACTCATCAAAACGTCCATCCGCATCCAACTGCGGTGTGATCATCTCGACCGGCGCGCCCCGGTTCGGGCGTTGAAAGAAACAGATTTGTACCTGATCATGGCGTAGTGGTACATCCTGTCGTTTGACCGCAAGACGGATTGCATTGAGAATATGGTCGCTGTGCGTCTCTAGAATCACCTGAGCGCCCGATCCGACCGCCCGCGCTATCAACTCACCCACTTTCAACTGACCTCTGGGATGCAGATGTGCTTCTGGATTTTCCAATAGGATGAGCGCATTGGGCTGCGCGGCGACCAGCGCAGTGACGATGGGTAACGTGTAGGTGAGACCGAAGCCGACGTTGATCGGGCGGAAGTAGTCCGAATCGCCAAAACCGAATCGCAGACGAACGAGGTCAGTATCTTCAATGGGCTGCGTCTCTAGCTTCGTTTCCGGACTGATCTCGCCCATCCAAGCAGTGACCTGTGCGTTTAACGTTGAGGAATCTGAGGCAGGATGCCTAAGCGCTTCCTGCACAGTCAATGGTGCAGTAATGCTGCGGCTACCAGCCCGACTCAGGTAATCGGCTGTGTATTCACCGCGCGTGCCAAGCGAATTCCCGTCTGAATAGCGCTGAGAACTCGCATCGAATGTCGTGCGCGGACCTAAGCGTTCGGCTTGCAAATACTGAAAGTCGGGCTGAAAAATTGAGATGTATTGACTTAACTCCCAATACCCATTTTGAACGAATTCCAACACGTTAGAATCCAACAGTTCTCCTACGAATCGGAAATCGATTAAGCCTATTCCAGAGTTGGTGTCCTGTACAGCGATAGAGATATAGGGTTCTTCAGCATTGCGATTAAGGGCATCTTGAAAAGCCCCTAGCTGAATCATTGAACCGTTTAGGACGAGCGGAAACAGACTGGGTACAGCAAGAAAAGCGCGTGCCGTTTCACCTTCTAGGCGTGGCCACAAGGCATATGACTGTCGCAGCAGCAGCAGGGATTGAAGGACGGTCGATTTTCCAACGCCATTCACGCCCGCCAGCAGCGTGAGCGGACGCAGTGCCACATCGAGACGGCGAAATGCTTTGAAGTTTTCGATTTGCAGTATTTCAAGCATTCTGGCCGCCCAATGTCTGCTCGATGATGTCGCGCAGCATGTTATAGCGCGTCTGAATCCGTCCTGGGTCGCCGGTGCTTGCGGTAATCGCTTTGTCGAACTCAGGATTTTTCAAAAGTTGTTTAAAACGTCCGAGCAGCTTTGAGCTTGGATGCTTCGACAGTCTTGCAATATGCTCGTCCGTGAGCGAATCGAAGTTGAGCGCCCACGCATCGAACAGCGCGCGGCTGATCTGTCCACGCCGTCCCGATGGCATGATCTTCCGAAAAGCGAACTCGCCCAGAATATTGTGCGCCGCCTGCATCGCGCGGATGAACTGGCGTGCCAACCGCTGCCGCTCATCGGCGCTCATCCGGTTGAGCTGCGCCATCGCATCGTTCATGAAGGCATCGAGATCGTTGTTGCGCGGGCGGCGTTCTGGCGACAGCACAAACGCCATGAAGCGCAGCACCACCTCCTGATCCGCTTTACGCAGCGGCTTGATGCTTTTTCCTGTCGCTGCGAGAAAGTCTGACGACTTTGCCAGTTCTTCTAAAAATCCGACTGCTGGTCCCTGATTGAGCGCGTTGCGAATCTCCTGCGCCGACAGCGCCTCACCACCCGTATTGATGCGCTTGAAGATGTTGTACGTCACTTCTGGGGGCGTACCTTCCTCGACAAAATACACCGCGACCTGCATTTCCTCGAAGCGGCGCTGCATTTTCAACGGCAGGTCGTCGTAACCTTTACCTTCTAGTTCGAGAAATTCCAACCCTTTCAGGCGCATCGTTTTCAGAATGATGAACTGGCGGAGTGTGGTCAGACGCTGCAAGCCGTCGATGATGCGCCAGTCGTCATCGTTGCTGGCATCAATGTAAAAGGCGGGCAGTGGAATTTTGATCAGGATCGACTCGATTAGGCGGCTTTTCTTGCCTTCGCTCCATATGCCTTCTGAGCGCTGATAACGTGGGATGCTGAGACGATCATCTTTCATCCGGTTGATCAACACCAGCAGGCTCATCTGCTGCGCGTTCATGCGGATTTTGGTCGGGTCGAAAGGGCGGGTGATTTCGATTACTTCGTCCAGGTCTTCGCTTTCAACTTCCAATCCCTCCTCGCGCGTGAGCGCATCGGAGGAACTGTAGATAGGGGTCGTATCAATTTCGATGGCATAATCAGGCGGCTGCACATCGCCATCAACAGGCTGATCGCCGCCGTTTGCCCGTACCAGATCGCCGAACGACTTCTGGTCGCCCTCGACATAGAAAATACGCCGCTGTACGCCGTCCCACTCGGTATTTTCGCTCATATCACTCTCTCCCACATTATCGCTCTGTTCGTCATTCGGCACGCTGCCCACCAGTGGGAAACCACCGTGTTCCTCTATTTGCTCATCGATTTCCGCCATCAGCGCGATGGTCGCGCGCAGTGCCGCAACCATGCGCGTGTAATGTGTGACCTCGTCATCGGTCAGCGTGCGCCCGGCATTCGTGCCGACAGCGCGCCGGTCATACAGCCATTTGTGCAAGACCTGATAGCCGCCGATCTGGAATCCCCACACGTCTTTCGAGATACCCTCAAAATACGACATATCCGGGCGTTTGCCACTGTCGAGATAGACGTGCCCACGCTGCTCATCATAGTTGTTGTTCCCGAACTTGCCGACGGTGGTGCCGTCCTTGCCCGGCACGAAGCGCACGCCCGTTTCTACCAGCGGACTTTCGTCGCCATCCAGCACCCATGAAGCGGCGGCATACGTATCATCAAGCAGATGCAGCGCGACCAGATCAGCGCCGCGCTGCACAAGTTGATTGAACAGCACGAGATTGTCAGTGAGTGGCAGGCGGGGAAAGTCGATCTTGAGCGGTTCGGCGTAGCGCTGGCGATAAGTCGGGCTGTGGAACACCGCGTAGGCATAATGGAACACATCTTCGGGACCAAAGGTGTTGACGAGATCGCCGTGCCCATCGGTGATGAACGTTAACTCGAGCTTACCCGCGACCGCCGCGACGAACGCAGGGGACAGGTTCGGGCGGCGTCCTTTTTCGCTGAGGGGGTAGTGTTCGGTGCTGATTGCGTCGTGGCGATTCGGATCGGGATAGAGGTAGAGAGGAAAGATTTGAGCATTATCAAGCGTTGAAATAATGCACTTATCTGTTGGCAAATCAGAAACATAAAAGTTTCCAACAAATTGATTCCGCGGTCGCCTAAGAGTAGATAGAGCTAAATTATTACCCCTTCGGAAATGTTGCATAAACTCTTGACGAGCACGAGCAAGCAATTCAGGAGCATAAAACATGCTACGAACGTCAAAAGGTCGGTATGCTATTTCAATTATTCGAGTGTCATCGTCAAAACGCGACTTCAAATCTACATCACTGAGTGATATGAACCGATCATCATCACCACTCGTAATGCCCATATTGTTTGTTTGGAACAGGGACTGAATTTCCAAACTATTTAGATACTCCGCCTGTATATCTGCATTTTGCGGCGTGAACAGGTAGAACGGTTTTTCCGGCGTGAACGTGCGCCAGCCGCTCTCGTGCAGCAACAGATCGGCAATGCTGCCCGCCGTCAGAGCGGCATACTTGGCGGCGCGTGCCCCGTACGTATCCAGGTGATGCACGCGGGCGGGCGCTTTATTGCCATCCACGCCGCTCTGCTTGACGAAAATACCGATGCTCACGCCCTGCTGAATGTCGAACACGTTCTCGTCTCTGCCACCGTCGGGCGCTTTCTCTTTCTTCTTGCTGTTGCCGTGCAGATCGACGATGTAAATAGCGTCGAAGGTCGTCATCAAGGCTTGGCGCATCCCGCGAAAGGTCGGGTTATCGAGATAGCCATGATTGGTAATGAACGCGAGTACCCCCGATCCTGTATCCTCGATGCGCTGCTGCCCCATACGGACGAACTTTACATAATCATCGTTCAGCCATTTAGGGTTGCGTTCGTTTAGCGGTTGTCCATCGACTTCAAAATAGTTCGCGGCTTTTTTTCCGCTCGGCAGCTTCCCATGCAGCAAGTCACGGATGTAGTCGCTATTGTTGGCGCTGTGTCCGCTGTACGGCGGGTTGCCGATCACCACCATGATTTTTTTAAGTGTTTTCACTTTAGCGGCTTCATCGGCTTCGCGGGCAAGGAAATTTTCGCCTAAAACCTCACCGCTCTGCGTCGGCGTGCTGAGGGCGTTGGTCAAAAACACGCGCAAGCGCTGATCCTCCGCCCTGAAATCGTAGCCGGTCTGCTCCAGCTTCAAGCCCAATTTCATATGGGCGATGGCGTAAGGTGCCATCATCAGTTCAAAGCCGTTCAAACGGGGCAGCAGGTCTGCCGCCACATACTCGCTCCAAGCATCCTTGTTCATGCCGCGCTTGGCATCGTGTACCAAGTCGATGATGTGGGCGAGGAACGTGCCCGTCCCGGTGGCGGGGTCAAGGATTTGGACGCGGTGATCGCCGCTCTCCAGTTTTTCCGCGCTCGCCAGCCCCTCGGCTATGCCGAACTCCTCTTTGAGGATCGCGTCCACGCTGTGAACGATGTAATGCACCACCGGGTCAGGCGTATAGAATACGCCGCGCTCCACGCGCTGGGCGCGGTCGTATTCGTTCAAGAACTGCTCGTAGAACAGGATCACCGGGTCTTCTTTGCCGCTCGCTGTGCGCCGCATGAACTGCTGCGCGATGTCCGGCACTTGGGCGTCTCGGTACAGGATGATCAAGCGATCAATCCCCAACGCGATCAGGTCAATGCGCGGCTCATCCACCAGTTTGGTGAGCAGATCACGCAAAAAAGGGTTGGTCGGTGGGATCGCCGTGACCAGATCCGCCAGCATGAAACCGGGATTCTGCTCGGCGGCGCTGAACAATCCGTAGGTGATGGTCTGCGCGATCACATCGGCAAAACTGCGATCACTCAAGTCGTGAATCAGTTCAATCTGCACCTCGTTCATCAAGGTGTGCCAGATGCCGCTCGGATGTTCCAGCGCGTAGGTTTCAAGGATGGCATCGCGCATAAAGCGGGCTTGCCCCGCCATTGCGGTCGCAAGCTGGCGCGATTCGGTGATCACTACCGACGGGCGCGAGATGAACGCCTCACGCCAGCGGTCGCGCCACGCATTCACGCTTTCGCCGCGCTTCTGCCAACGCAGGTTTTCTAGGTTCAAATTCTGGATATAGTAGAAGTGGGTTTCATCGCCGTCCCACCCGAAGCTTCTCAGTTCAGGCAAGCGATGATCGCCACCTTTGCGAAAGTGAGAAAAGGCGATGCTGCGGTTGCTGCTCGTCCCTTGCAGGGTGATGAATAGCAGGTCTTCCATATCCCAACCGGGACGGTCTTCGCGCACCTGTGTGAGCTTCCTCAAAATGCTGCGCAGCACCGTCACCGGCAGGTGCTTGTCATCAAACTCGATGTAAAACACTGCCCATGGTTGATCACGTTGAAGCTGGCGTAGCTGCCGAATCCGATGGATCTTCGCCGCGTGTTCTTTCGCTAATCCGAGGTCAGCCGACGTGTATTCAAAAGTCACGTCTTCTTCCTGAATGTTCTCAGTTTCGAGGGTCCAATCCAGTTTATCGCGCAGATAGGCGAAGATCGTCGGGAAGCTGGTCAGCCCTCTCAGTTGTTGTATGACTCGTTGGCTCATTGTGAACTCATTTCCATCCATGCCAACAGGTGAAACCGCGCATCAACCGGAGCCTGCACGCGCTTCATATAGGTATTCATGATATGTTTATCCATTTTACGGCGTATCTCTGCTAAGAGCGATTTCTGCTCATGGGTGATTCGCAGCGTCTCCGGCGAGCATTCGATCAGTGGGTAAATCTGCGTCGCATCTTCTTCGATGTGATCGTTGTGCAGGTCATAGAGATACCATTTGGTCAGGCTGGCATCGTCCCCCCATTCGCCTGTCGCAGCATCTTTGCCGGGCAAGCGATAGCAGAAGAACACGGCGCGGGCATCCTTACGGATATGGTCACGCCCGCTGAACACCCGTAGCGGCATGGCTTCTACCCACTGAGGTAAATCAGGATACTCCATCAGCAGCCGTTGATAGGCAAGGAACATCTCCTCGGTGCTGGTCGTCGTGCCTTCATATGCCTGATTGAACTCCCGCAGCGCATTGTAATCATCATCCGGCGTGAGCAGCTTGCGCCCCTCAATCCCGAACGTCTTGGAGATCCGCAGCGTCTTGTGCGTCACCCGCTCATACAGGCTCAGGATGCGGTTAAGTTCGCCCGGCGGCAGGAAGTTCCACAGCAGCACCGTTCCGCGCGTAGACGTGCGTTCCGGGTGGTCAGCGATCATAAGCGCTTCGACATCCGGCGAGAGGCGGCGATCGACGCGACCAATGCGCTGCATCAGCCGCACCGGGTTCCAGTGCAAATCGTAGTTGATGATGCAGGTCGCATCCTGTAGGTTCAACCCTTCCGCGAGGATATCGGTGGCAACCAGCACGCGAATCTCTTGACTACCTGCCTGAGTCAGCGCCGCACTGGTCAGCCCATTATAGTAGGGCGAGAAAGCGTGTACCGTTTCGGTGACTCCGTTACGGCTCTGGCTGTCCACTTCTGCTACCCCGTCAATGCCAGCCGCTTCAAGTTGTTCAGCAAGGTAGCGCGCAGTGTCGCGATATTCGGTGAAGATCAGCACCTTATGCGCGCGCAGGGTCGGGTCGGTCTGTAACAGGTTGATGAGCGATTGCAATTTGTCATCGGTCGCAGTGTCGAAGCCCGCCAGTTCGTCGAGAAATCGCGCCAGCACATCAAGATCGAGCAGCGTATCCATTACCATTGCGTCGGTGTTGATCTCGCGCGCGTTCAGTTTGTCGATGCGCTTTTTGAATTCTTCCGGGATCACATCCTCATCAGCATCGTCTTCCGGTGCTCCACCATGCCGGATGCGGGCGCGTTCGCTCACATGACCGAGTAGATCGTTGTGCTGGTCGCGCCAACGCCGGGCGGACTTGGGATTGTGCAGTTCGATGAAGTAGAGGAGCTTGAGCAGCAGGTCTTCACAGGTAGCGCGAAAGGCGACGGCGCTGCTTTCGAAGCGCTTGAGCAGCAGGATACGAATCAGCCCAACGATCTGCGCCTGTCGTCCGCTGTCGAAGGGATCGATCTGATCCTGATCGCGCTTCTGATAGTTGAGGGGGTAATAAATCGCCAGACTCAGCAGCGGGTTATCCCGTTTGAAGGCGTCTTCAATCGAGGTGAGCAGCGCGCCGTAGGTCTTTTTCAGCGAATAGGCGGCGACCTGGGGATCGCGCCGCTACGGGAAGGTGATTGCCCGTCCGCCTTGGTTGGCGAGACTCTGACGCACATAGGCGCGGCTGCGCTGTACCACCAACGCCTGAAACAGAGCATCACCGGATAATATCTGCTCGGCGGCAATCGGGCTGTCGATCACCAGCGCGTCGTCTGTATGACCATTGACGGCGTGCTTGAGTGCGTCTTCCATCCCCCGAAAGTGACCGCGTAGCGTGTGAATGCCCAACGGTGCATCGCTGAAATAGCCGGGGACGCGCCGGGAGAAGTATTCGATCAGGTGCATCAAGTCGAGCAGGCTGTTATTGACGGGAGTCGCGGTGAGCAGAAAGACTTGCTTATTTTCCAGGACTTCGTACAGCCGCCGTGAACGGTCGGAGGCGATGCTGCGGAAGTGATGCGCCTCATCAATGACGACGGTATCGACTTTATCGGCGACTTCCTGAATCAGGTCAGGATAATCACCGCCGCGCAGCAGGTCGGTATGGTTATAGATGACCAAATTGCTGAAATGCCCGCGCACATCGGGGAGGTATTGCGCCAGCTTTGCCTCCCACACATCGGCGCGGGCGGCTTTTGGGACAAACAAGGCGACGCGCTTACGCTCAAAAAGCAGCCGCTCGATCACCATCAGTCCGATGAAGGTCTTGCCCAGACCCACGCCGTCACAGAGCAGCGCGCCGCTGTAACGATGGGCGATACGCATTAGCGCGTGATAGCCTTCGCGCTGGTACTGGTCGAGAATTGGGTAAATCTTTGAGTGGGTGCGTTCCCATTCGCTCACCGAAAGCTCGTGACTGCGGAAGTACGCCGCCATTGATCGTATATACACATCGAACGGCGTGTAGTCGCGTGTATGCCGTTCAATAACAC
>Ga0105049_10007426_pt1 | contig 12708 bp, 14 predicted proteins | sample MAT06_FD_78087 | JGI IMG/M metagenome (GOLD analysis project Ga0105049, IMG submission 78087) | Freshwater microbial communities from Lake Fryxell liftoff mats and glacier meltwater in Antarctica - MAT-06 | ecosystem: Environmental > Aquatic > Freshwater > Ice > Liftoff microbial mat | place...
CCGTGGAACTACCGCCAGGCCCACGAACCTGCCGACCCGCCCGCTTCACCCTGAGACCCCGGCGGCAGGACCCGCTCCTGCGGAAAAGTTACCCGTCCGACCGGCAGCGCACCCTTGCCGAAGACACACTGACTTCGCAAATGGGGATCTCCGCCCTTACCGTGAACTGCTGGCCGATCGTTCAGAGAATCAACGCGGGTCAATCTCCTTTCTTCCGGCTTACCCCGTCAACGAGGCGAAAATCGTGGTGGACCTCACCTGTGTTCATTACCCGGATTACTATCGTTCCGGACGCTCTGAGGATCTCTCATATGAGAAACCGCAGCTTAATCCGTTTCCGACCGTGGAGATCGGGGCGCAGTTTGCCTTCTGCCTCGTTCTCAATCGGACGGATACGTCCCCGTCCGCGCTTCAAGCCGCAAGGCGGTGGCTGGAATCCGCGCTGTGCGTGCGCGGCCTAGGGGCCAAGACCGCTTCCGGTTACGGCTGGTTCTCGCTGAAGCCGGAGATTGTGGAACAGATCGAAAGCGACGAGAGAAACGAAGCCGCCGCAATTAAGGTGAAAACAGACCTAGCTGACCAGGAGAGAGCGGCGATAGAAGTGGCAAAGAAACGTCTGGCCGCAATGCCTCCTGCGGAGGCGGCATGCGAGCGGTTCAAGCTCCTGAACCAGGAGGCGTTTGCCAAAAAGGTTTCCGAGTTAGCATCGCTCGAACCGGACGACCAGAAAGGACTGCTCCTAGAGTTGCTGACCCCAGAGAAGAGGGACACTTGAAAGGCGTGGAAGAAGAGCGACAAGCCGGCGAACAAGGCCCGAGTTGAAGTGGTGGTGGCGGCCGCCAAGATCCACGGAGTTTCTCTAGCATGAGCACCTATCGTATCGAGTTCATTACGCCGCTGTTCAGCAAGGGCGCCTATGATGACCGCCCGGAAATCCGGGCCGCTTCGATTCGGGGGCAACTCCACTGGTGGTTTCGCGCCCTCGGCGGGAATGCCACGGAGGAGAAGGTCATCTTCGGCGGCGTCCACGGTGGTGCCGTGGCCAGCAGGATAGTCATCCGTACCAGCGCGCTGCCAACACCGGACAAGCGAGCCGAAATCCCAACTCTGCCACATAAAAATGGCGGAGCGGCCAGCCCCAAATGGGCCATCCCCGCAGGGCAGGGATTTGATCTGCATGTCCTGCGACGGCTGGGAGGCCTACCACCGGCATCAGAGTTCTCGTTCACCCGGGCCTTCGAAGCCTGGCTTTTTCTGGGAACGCTAGGACTCCGCGCGACCCGCGCAGCGGGTAGTTTTGTGTGGAGTCCGACTGGCGATGCCGAGCCGGGATATCCAAGCGACTTTGAACGTTATGAGGCCAAGTGCCAGCAGTTGGTTAAGGGCACATCGATTCGATTCGCCCTACTAATCGAAGCCTACTCAAACAGTGAAGCGGCTCGCCGCGTCGTTTCGGATACCCTCGGAGGTCGCGACGACCAGCGCGGAGGAGACCTAGCCCCTCTTAATTATCCGCTCGGTAAGGTCTTCGGGGGAAGGAAAACGTCCCCGCTGCGTTTCCGCATTGTTCGGATAGGCAATCAACATCACATCACCGCGTTGTGGGACGGCAGAGTAAACGTCACCGGCAACCATCCGTCTGACTTGGCGGGCATCATCAAGTTGCTGGCAGAAAGAAAACCCGCGCTCGGGCAGCAATTGGAACGATCCTCGTTGTGCGTCTGAAGTTCGTGACATCCGCAGGCGATAGACGATCTGAAGAATCGGACGAGAAATGACCGCCCTTCGTGAGAACCACCCGCTACTTTGAGACGCTCCGCGACCGGTCCGACCGATCCTGGATTCTCAGGGAATGGATTCAAGAGACCATTGACGATCCTCAGAGAGATGCCGTGCAATCGGATGGCCGCCTCCGACGCTGGCGGCGCATACCGGAAGCGGGCGGGCGGATCCTCCGGGTCGTCCTGCTTCCAGATGGAGAAACCGTGCACAAAGCATTCTTCGACCGTAACGTGATCCTATGAAACTCCAGTACTTTTCCGACACCGACACCTTGCTCATTCGCTTCAACGACCAGACCGTGGATGAAACTCGTGATCTGGACGAGAACGCGACGCTCGACCTGGACGCTGAAGGTCGCGTGGTAGCTATGACCGTCGAGCACGCCAGTGAGCGAGCCGATGTTAACAGCATCAGCTACCAGCAGGTGCCCGCCTCGCTCAGCGGCGCGACCGGGGTAAGCCACCCATGATGTCCGAAGCTCAATTCTTCGCTGGCGTGACCGGGAGCGATAACGACCTGGTGCGGGCGGTCGCTGCCCTCAGGGCCGCTGGCCAACCCTTCTGCCTCATCGGCGGATTGGCGGTGAACCATTACGTCGAGCCGGTGGTCACGCTGGACGCCGATTTCGCCATCACCGCCTCCGACGGCGTCAGCGACGCACTGCGCGACGCGGGCTTTCGGGTCGAAATGTTTCCGCATTCCATCAACGCCTATCTGGAAGGCAGCCGCCTGCGAATCCAGATCACGATCAACAGCCGTTACGGGACGTTCCCATCCCGAGCGATTGAGGCGGAGGTCTTCGGGGTCCGGATGCCAGTCGCCGCGCTCGAAGACCTGGTCCAAGGCAAATTGTGGGCGGCCACCGACCCGGGTCGCCGCGCGAGCAAACGAGCCAAGGACGAGGCCGACCTGATCCGTATTTGCGAAAGTTATCCGAGAATTTTCTCCCAGATTCCATCCGGCCTGTTCGCACGGATTGACCAACTCCGCAACCCAGCTTGAACCACGGTGCATCTCGCTACCCCCTCAACCCCGCCTACTCGAAGGCGACATGCGGCTTGTCGTACTCCCGTTCTCTGGCCAGCCTCGGGAACCATGATCACCGTCAACGTGGATGAGGCCAAGGCCCGCCTGTCGGAGCTGGCGCGGGCCGCCGGCTACAACCCCCAGTCATGAAAACCCTCCACGAGCTGACCGCCGACAAGTTGGAACGGGATCCGACCCAAATGGCCATCCCCCTGGAGAACATTGACCGGTGGCTCGCCCTCGGCCACAGCGCGCCCCACCGCCTGGAACAGTGGCGCGCGATCCTCCTGCACGCGCAGGCCTCGCCGGAAGGGTTTGCGGAGTTGCTCCAACTCTTGCGGGATCGGGACGAGGCGACCAGCCGCCTGCGCGAGTTCACCCCTTTCGCCGGCGTGCTCACCGCGGCCGAACGCGCCCCTTGGATTCATCAATGCGCCTACAGTCACTCCATCACCTGATCGAAGTAGTGCGGGCCGTGGGGCGTCCCCACCGCGTGACCCTGATCGGTTCCAGCTCCTTGCTGGCGACCTATCCCGATCTCGGGGAGGCCGGCCGCCCTTTGGAGTTGACCGCCGATGCCGACTTTCTGCTGGAACCCGTGAATGCGGCGATTGCCGAAAGCCTGCAATTCGCCGCCGGAGCCGACAGCGCGTTCCTGCAGGAATTCGGCTACTACGCCGACATTCTCCACCCCGACATCGTCGAAACCCTCCCGGCCGGCTGGGAATCCCGCCTCCATCCGGTAGCCGGCTATGACAACGTCTTCGCGCTCGACCTCTATGATCTTGCCCTGGTGAAACTGATCGTGGGCCGGCCCAAGGATCTCGAGTTGCTCCGGGCGCTGCGGGGCCTTGGCCTGCTCGATATCGTCCGCCTGCGCCAACATTATCAGGCGACCCCGTTGGGCGAACGCGAGGCCATAGTCGCCGGCAGAAACTTGACGGCCCTAAACTCTCAACCTTTAACTCCTCGCTCAGCATTGCCACCGCCATGAACCCGCTCCGTCGCCTGAACAAACGGGTCCCTAGCGGCACTTCGGCAATGACCTTCACGGGCCGCATCAACTTTTTGACGCCAGATCGCCTTCATGGAAATAGGCCAGCATGATCAAGTCTCAGGTCCAGATTCCCGACGAACTCTACTGGGAAACCACGCGTATGGCGGATGATTACGAAATGAGCTTTGCAGAAATAGTCCGCCGGAGTCTGGAATGGACGCTGTCGGCTTACCCGCCCAGGGATTCCGGCTGGCGGTTGCCTGCGCCGCTAAGCCGTATCCATGCAGTTGACTATCTGGGGAGCGCACGCGCCTCGCGTGCCGGTCGAGGCGCCCTCGCCTCGACCCCTGCGCGTCACGACTCACTGAATGGTGGGGACTCCACACACCCAACGCGAACGGCGAGGGCGCCGTCCGGAGAACGCGGGGGCGCAGGCGCTCCCCTTCCATCTGCATGGATACGGCTAAGTCTCGGCATGCGCGATCCGATCGGCGACGATGAATGGCGGCGGTTCGCCTCGCCGCCTATCAAAGCGTCCCAAATGATGGCCATTAACACGAACCGGATGTTCGCCTGGCTGAAGCGTGATCACGGGTGGCACGCCACCGCCAACGTGAAGGACTTCCAGGACTTTGGCTTCACCCAAGTGTGGAACCCCTTGGACCCAGACTGATGTTCGACTCCACCGTCCTCCTCGTCTCCCTCGGCACTTCCCCTGCCATCGTTCCCGAAGCGTTCCTGCTTCCGGGTGCCCGCTTCCGCGCGGTGCACGTCATCACCACCGAGGAAACGAAGGTGGACTTCATCCAGCAGTGGTTCGCTGAACACGCACCCGGCACGGCGTTGTCCGTCACCCGCGTTCACGGCTTCAAGGACTTCACCAACGAGGGCGATCACTTCCGGTTCGAGGAAGTCCTGTATCGCTGGATTCTGGAAACGAACACCCTACCCGGGGAACGGGTTCTCTGTCTTTCCGGAGGCTTCAAGACCATGTCCGCCGCCATGCAGAAGGCGGCCGCAGTTCTTGGTGCCAAGGAGGTATTTCATGTCCTGTGCGACCTGCCCCCGCCGAGGCAGCCGAAGACCGCCCCCGAAATCGAAGCGGCCCGCACCGGCGGCCGGCTGCATTGGATCCGACTCGGCCCTGAGTCGGGCTGGCCGCAACTTCGGGCGACCCCTGGCACCGAATATCCGCTGGATACGGTTAGCATTGCGGGATGCGTCCGCCACGTGAGCGCACCCGATCAGGCCTTCCGCGATCTACTGCACGCCACCGTGGAGCGTTCGCACCGGATCGCGAATTCTTGGGATCGCCTGGCTGACCTTCCCTTCCCCGATCTGGCCACCTGGTCCGAAGCCAACTTCACCTGGCTGCACTTCCCTGTGGAACCGCAATCCCCCGCCGACCGCGATTGGATCCGCCGACTGCCCAAGGTGGAATTGCACTGCCACCTGGGCGGGTTCGCCACCCACGGCGTCGAACTTGATAAGGTGCGGGCCGCCGCGGCGAACCCTGCCGAACTCCCGCACCTCATTTCCTGTTCTACCCCCGCTGGCTGGCCGCAGATCACCCTGCCCTTGGATCCGGAGGATCGGTTGCGGACCTACATGAAGCTCGGCGACAACAATGGTTCCGCGTTGTTGCGCGACGCCGGCTGCCTGCGCCGCCAGTGCGAACTGCTTTACGAGCATTTCATCCGGGAAAGAATCGTTTACGCCGAGGTCCGTTGTTCGCCCGCCTATTACGCGAGCCCAGGCCGATCGTCCTGGACCGTCCTTACGGACATCCGATCCGCCTTCGAAGACTGCATGACCCGGGCGCGCCGGGCCGCTTCCGCGGTCTGCCACGTCAATCTCCTGCTCATCGCCACGCGCCGGGAGACCGGGGACTTCCGGGCAGCCATTGCGCGTCACCTCGCCCTGGCCACAACCGCCGCCGAGCACTGGATTCGCGACGAGGAATGCCGCGTGGTGGGTGTGGATCTCGCCGGCTATGAGGACCGGAGCACTCGCGCCAACTATTTCCGCGAGGAGTTCACCGGAGTCCACCGCGCCGGCCTGGCATTGACTGTTCACGCCGGGGAAAACGACGATGCCGAGGGGATCTGGCGCGCCGTCTTCGATCTCAATGCCCGCCGCCTCGGGCATGCCCTCCACCTGATCGACTCGCCTGAACTCATGCGCTCCGTCGCCGATCGCGGCATCGGAGTCGAGATGTGCCCCTACGCAAATCTCCAGATCAAGGGTTACCCACTGGATTCCGGGGCGACCGCGGTGGCGGACCGGGATCGCTACCCGCTCCGGCACTACCTTAAGGCGGGTATTCGGGTCTCAGTGAACACGGACAACATCGGCATCTCCGGCGCATCCCTCTCCGAGAACCTGCTGCTAGCCGCGCGGCTCTGTCCGGGCCTGACTCGACTGGACCTCCTGAAGCTGCAGCGGCATGCGCTGGACGCCGCTTTCCTTTCCCCGGCGCGGCGCGCGAAAGTTGTGTGCGAAGTCGCAGCAGGACTCGAGAAGCCGTGAACCCCACCCCCACCGAACGTATCCTCTGCTCGCCAACGACGGCTCTTCCCGCCTCGTGGCTGCCCGACGCCGGCAGACTTCCCGTGAGTGAACCGCAATTGCTGGACGTCCTCGCAGGCATCGATCCCGTTTGGCTTCCACGGCCGCAGGCCGAGGGCGACGACAGCTTCAAGCAATGGATCCCCTACATCCTCCTGCGCCGGTCCGGGGGCGGGTTTGCAGCATACCCACGCCGGGGAACCGAGGCCCGGCTCCATGGATCCTGGTCACTCGGGATCGGGGGCCACATCAATACGGAGGACGCCCCTCCCCGGACTGCCGACCCGCGCGACCAGTGGCGGGCGCTCCTTTGGAACGGACTTCGCCGCGAACTTAAAGAAGAATTCCCGGCGGCGGTCCAAGGACGAACCCGCTTCCTCGGGCTGATCCACGAAGGCACCACCGCCGTCGGACGGGTCCACATCGGCGCGGTGTTCCTTCACGAACCAGACCCCTTCGACGCACCGCCCGGACCGGAACTCGCTGGCCTTTGCTGGGTTCCGCCCGATGAACTGGGCGGCCCGGAGTGGCCACTGCAACGATTCGAACTGTGGTCACAACTCGCGTGGCAGATGGTGTGATCTTGATTCCTGGCATGAGCGTACTTCTAATCCTTACCGTCGGCACCGGCACCAAGGGCGCCCACTCCAATCTCGCCCAAGGGTTGGTCAACACGCTCCACCAGATACGACCACGCAAATTCTGGCTGGTGCCTAGCATGAGTCCGGACTCGACCGCAGTGGCTGAAATGGTCCGCGATGGCGCGCCGGGAGACTCGCAGTTTCAACCTTGGAGCGCGATGGCGCCCTTCCGAGGAATCGATCACCATGATGACCTATTCTCCTGCCGGACGGCGATTCGCGAAGTGATTTGTGCGGCCCGTAGGGACCTCGGTTCAACCGAGCAACTGATGGTCAACCCGACCAGCGGTACCAAGCAAATGAGCGTGGCCGCCGTCTTGGCGGCATTGGATGAAGAAATCGGTGAGATCGTCTTTACGGTGGGAGACCGAGCTGACGGCGTGGTGAAGACCGGCACCGAGCGGATGGCCCAGTTCAGTACCCGCCAGTTCCTCCTCGAACGTGATCTCCGCCAGGCCACTGAACTGTTCGCCGCAGGTGCCTTCTTCGCTGCGGCCAGGCTGCTCAAGTCCTATCCAGATTCGGAAGCCGCGCGAGCTCGAGAGATTGCTCTTTGTCTTCAGGAATGGCAGCGGATGAACTACGCCAAAGCCGCCGGTCACGCCGCCAGATTCTCCGAACAGATTCGCACTCATCTGAAGAGACTGTCCGAAGCTGGCGCTTTCAGCGTCGAGGTCCTGGCTGACCTGCTGGCCGGAGCGGGTGAATTGCTCCGCTGGGGAGACTGCGAGGAGGCGCTCGCTCGCTACTATCGGGGCGCGGAGCAGACGGCAAAAGTCCGTCTCGCGGTGGAGCACGACATAATTCCTCCGTACCGCCGAGACGCACTCCTCAAGCTGCTGCCTGCGGGTAGTACATTGGCGAAAGAGATCCAGGAGCGCTCCACGGGCGGTGAAGTTCTACTGGGCAATGACCGTGCGTGGCGTGTGCTGCAGGAAGTGCGAGACCCATTGGCCGACGCCTACTTTGCAGATTCGCTGCTTCAGCGAGGGCTCAGGCAACGACACGAGAGCATGTTTGGGCATGGCACCCAACCCGTCGAACCCAGCCTCGTCCGATCTGTGCGAGATCGAATCCAAGAGTTGCTTCGCCACCACTTTCCAGCGGCGGCTGATGCATCGGCGAAAGTGATCCGGCCAATAGGCTTTTGATCGCGACCACGCGGTGCCGATCACGCATTCCCGACGTCGCAGGACGTCCGGTTTCGTGTTCGAAACGCCATCAAGGGTACGCTCCCCCCAAGTGCACAATCTGCCCCCATCCCCGGACAACCTCACCCCTGTCCTTCGCGACGTCTTCCAGAAGGTGGTTGAATCACTGCCCGACGGGATCGCCCCCCGGCTGAAGCCCGGACGTCGTGTCACCCGCCACGGCACGCGAAACACGGTCCTGCTCTCCGGAATTTGGGACCGTCACCTCCAGAGCGGCGTCGTGGACCCCCGCTATTTTAAGTACGAGCACGTCTATGATCCGGAGCACTTTTACAGCGAAGGCTCCGACTGGTATCTGCAGTTCTACGTCAATCCGAACCGGATTTACCAGAACCCGAAGGAGGTGATCGCCCGTCTAGAACCGGCGCTGCGAGCCGTCCAAATTCCGGGGTTCGAATGGCACCGTCGGCCGAACTGGATCGGCGTCATCCACCGTTTCAACCTTCCCTTCGATCCCGTCCGTCTGACCGACTACCTGGTGCCCCGATACCTCCGTCTGATCCAGACCATCCACCCCATTCTCATCCCGATCCTCGACACGTTCCAGGATGTCGTGTCTTGGGAGGAGCGGGCTGCCGTGATCGCCGGGCGTCGCCCCGCCCGTGTCCGCAATGCCGTCACAACCCCGTGCTCTGCGGAGCTGTCCCGTGCGATCTCCACCCGGATGCGCAGCCTCCTGCTGACGACCTATGCGCACCGATGCGCCCGCTGCCGGCGCACCGCCGACGAGAGCGGTTTCGGATTGGAACTGGACCACGCTAAACCCGTCTGTCATGGCGGCGTGACCCGGGCCGACAACCTCCAACCGTTGTGCCGGGGTTGCCATCAATGGAAGGGAATCCGCACCGTGCGGTTTGCACCGCCGCGTTCGTGATCGCCATCGACTGACCTCTCGGCTGCCACAGGTTAAGTGTTGAATATCCGCCCGTTGCCCCTCAACATGAAGTCCACCAGCAAACCCGGTTTCGGAACGAAATCGCCGTCACGCATCATGCCCGCCCTTGGCGTTCCCGCCCCCGTCCTCCTCGCCGTGACCGGCATGTCGCCCGCCATTCTTACGGAAACGATCTGGGCTCTGTCGCAGGAGCCCGACCCGATCATTCCCGTCCGAATCATCGTGGTCACCACCTCGGACGGCCGCCGGGAGTTGGAGCGGCAACTGTTCACCCCGGATCCCATACTCCAGGGGGTGACGCCGTGGGATGCCCTGCGCGGCTCGCTGGCGGCCGCCGGACATGACCTGCGCGGACTCCTCCGCTTCGGAACCACCGGGGATGATGTGCGGGTCATCACCTGCACCGACGCCGCCACCGGTCGCACCCGTGAGTTGGCGGACCTCCGCACGCCCTCCGACAACGCGGCCGCCGCCGATTTCCTACTCGAACAGGTCCGGGGAATCGTTGAGAACCCCGATACTCGCCTCATCGCTTCGCTCGCCGGGGGGCGCAAAACCATGGGTGCCCTGCTTTACGCCTGCCTGTCCCTGGCCGGACGGGAGACCGATCGCCTCACTCACGTCCTGGTCAACGAACCCTTCGACACCCTGCGGGGTTTCTGGTTTCCCGGGCAGCCGAGCAGCACCCTGCCGGATCGCACCGGAAAACCCCACGATCCCGCGCAAGCGCGGGTGGAAATGGCCGACGTGCCATTTGTGCCGCTCCGGAATCTCTTCCACCGCGAACTGGGACGGAAGGCGGGCTCCTTCCTGAAACTGGTGGATGAATGCCGGGAGCAGGTCCGACGCACCGCCGGCGAAGCCGTGCGCCTGACCATCGAACAGTCCCGTTGCGAAATCGAGGTCAACGGCACCGGAGTGCGCCTCGCCCCGCGGGAGCATCTGCTCCTCCTCTGTCTCGCCACCCGGGCGAAGCAGGGTGAACCAGCGCTGGGCTCGTACAAGGATGCCATCACGGTGGTGGATGAATTCCGCGCCCACCTCACCCGGTCCGCACCGGCCCGGAACCTCGCCGACTGGCGCCACGGGACCGCCCTCCAGCAATCGTTCAACGACGACCAGGAAATGCGCCGGGCCCTCAGCTCGCTCGACAAGAAGCTTCGGGAAGCCGGAGGCAACGCCCACCTGCTCGCGCCGTGCCTTCCGGAAAAGGGACGGTTCTCCCTCACCGTCCCCGCCGAGCTGATCTTCGTCCGGTAAATAGATGGCGGGCATGCGACGTCGGCGGACGTCCCCCGGCACGACATGCGCGCAGGAGCCGCCACACTGGACCCGCTCGTGGATCACACCTCGTAGGTGAGCTGATCCGGAGCGTCCGGAATACGCCAAGAACCTACGCGAAAGCTCCCCGATGCCCACCGCCGCCATTCTCCAGCCCGAAGCCCGCGTCCGACTCCACCGGGAACATCTCGAAGTCGTCGGTCGCGACGACACCAGCCCCGACACCGACACGCTGCTCCGGGAGATTCCCCTCCGCGACCTCGAGCGGTTGATCCTGGCCGAGACGGTTCAGATCACCTCCCAGGCGGTGGGCGCCGTCCTCCGCCGGGACATCCCCGTGGTCTGGCTCGGGGGCTCAGGCCAGTTCCTCGGAGGCTACATGCCGGCCAGTCCGGCCCACGGACAGGCGCGCCTGACCCAATACCAACGCACCTTGGATTCCACCTTCGTGCTGCGGACGGCCGGACGCGTTGTCGCCGCGAAGGTTTACAACCAGCGCCGGATCCTCCAACGGCTCCTGGCAAATCGCGCTGCGGAATCCGATCCAGACATCGCCGGTGCCGCCACCCTCACCTGGCTCGAATCTCTCCTGGCAACCGTGGGCACGGCCCGGGATGTCGCCGAGCTGATGGGGTTTGAAGGCACGGCCGCCGCCCGCTATTTCCAGCAATGGGGAACCTTCCTGCCCGAGGCATTTCCTTTCGAACGCCGCAGCACCCGGCCTCCCCTCAATGCCGTCAACGCCTGCATCTCCTTCGCCGCCACCCTGCTTTACCACGAGATGGTCGCCGCCTGCCACGTCCACGGGCTCGACCCCGCCCTCGGGTGCCTGCACCGCACCGAAAACGGACGTTGGAGCTTAGCCCTCGACCTGATGGAACCCTTCCGTCCCTGCCTCGTCGACGCCCTGGCCCTGGACTGCTTCAGCCATCAGATCCTTAATCAGGATCACTTCGAACCGCGGAACGGCGGCTGCTATCTCAATGAGAACGGGCGCCGGAAATTCATCCTCCAGTATGAGCGGCGAATGGAACGTCAGTTTCTCAGTGAACATACCGGTCATCGGACCAACCTGCGTCAGCAAGTGGATCAACAAGCCGTCCTCTTCAAAGGATCCTTCGAGGATCCCGAGCGATTCGAACCTTTCTTGATGAACTGACCTGCCATCGAACCGCGATTACTAAGACGGTTCGCGGAGCACGTCAGTTTCCCCACCAGCCAAACCGTCGAGTCCATGAACTCAAATCCCGATTGGTGGTTTGAAGCCTTTCCCCTCGTCCCCTACTCCAGCAAGCCCCCGGGGCCACCGAAATGCTTTATCTGGTCGCCTACGACATCTCGAATCAGAAGCGGCTACAGAAAGTCGCCAAAGTCTGCGAAGACTACGGAGCTCGCGTCCAATACAGCCTGTTTGAGTGCCGACTGGAGCCGGACACATTTCAACGCTTCTGGAAGCATCTTCTTCTGGAGATTGATGTGGGTGAAGATCGGGTGGTCGCCTATCCATTGGACGCGCGTTGCGCCCGCGACGCTAAGACTGCGGGAACCATGGTGTGCTCCGAGCGAGTGGTCTGCTACCTCGTCTGATCAACTCTTCCCCGTACCAGGTCGGGACCCTCAATGCCCTGAAACTGGCCAGGTCGCGACTCAGAGCGCTATCCATCTGTCTCCCAACCCGTAAAGTGCCAGACTTCTTCAACTCGTTACCCGCGAATCTGGACTCGGAGACACCGCTAAAAGGGGTCCCGACCGAACCGATCCTTGCCCTCCTCACCGCCAACAGGTTATGACCAGGCAGTCCGAAGAGGACTCACAGCCGAAAGGCACTGAAGACTCCGAAGATGGAGGCAGCCTCCCGACGCCAGTATTGTGTCCGAAGAGGACTCACAGCCGAAAGGCACTGAAGACCCACGCTGGTCAAACTGGTGCAGTCATCGAACGCGAAGTCCGAAGAGGACTCACAGCCGAAAGGCACTGAAGACTGTTGGGAACGCATATATGCCGATGTAGTTGACGCTGCGTCCGAAGAGGACTCACAGCCGAAAGGCACTGAAGACCGCACAATTTCCAGATCGGAGATGACGTTGTCTCCTAGGTCCGAAGAGGACTCACAGCCGAAAGGCACTGAAGACTGGGTCACGCCCTTTGGGATCTCTACGCTCGCCAACGCGTCCGAAGAGGACTCTGAGGTTGCTTCGAATTGATGGACGGAGAATGGGAAGAGTGAAGCATCATGAAATCCATCAAAGAGAAACCTGCAACCAAGCGCCGTAAATTCGATGAAACCTTCAAACGTGAAGCGGTCAA
>Ga0105049_10007427_pt1 | contig 12708 bp, 10 predicted proteins | sample MAT06_FD_78087 | JGI IMG/M metagenome (GOLD analysis project Ga0105049, IMG submission 78087) | Freshwater microbial communities from Lake Fryxell liftoff mats and glacier meltwater in Antarctica - MAT-06 | ecosystem: Environmental > Aquatic > Freshwater > Ice > Liftoff microbial mat | place...
GTTGTTAAATTTTTTTCACATTCAGTGGGTCCTGGCATTCGAGCAATAACTGGTGGTTGTTTTTTTTTGACACCGGGTGTTTAAATGCCGGCGCAATTTCATTCAAGGGAATTAATACGAACTTTCTATCGGCTAGTGCCGGATGCGGAACCACCAGGTTTACCTGTTGTATCACTTGTTTGTTGTAATAAAGTATATCGATGTCGATCACCCTGGGGGCATTTTTTATCGTTCTAATGCGCCCCATTTTTTCCTCAATGCCAAGAATAGTTTGCAAACATTCTTCCGCCGATTGTTGGGTTTCTACTATAAGTACCTGATTCAAAAAATCTGGTTGGTCTGTTTTACCCCAGGCCGCCGTTTGGTAAATACTACTTTCCCTGCAAATATTGCCCACCTCTTTACGGATGGATGCTCGTGCTCTAGAAAGTTGCTTAACAGGCTTCTCAATATTGCTGCCCAAAAGCAAATAAGTTTTATTCATTTTTTCCATCTTCCTTTTATGCCTTGTTATTGTATTAATGAGTTGTTCACCTAAAAAATGAAAATACAGCATCCCATTGTAGATGCGAATTTTTTAATCCTTTTTTTACAATAGCTTTGCCTTTTAAAATTTTTACTGTATGCAATACAGCCAGTTAAGAGCTATGTGGGCTATCTCAAAGGCAAGTTTACGATCTATTGTTCGGAGTCCATCTACGGTTGTATTCAGCATCATTTTTCCGTTTGTTTTTATTTTGGTATTCGGTTTTATCGGCAACAGTGGTGGAAAACAACGATTTAATATAATTGTTGCATCGGGTTCAGATACCAATAACTTGCTGTATGAGTCATTGAAAAAAACAGAGGGCATCAAAATGATTCCCGAATCGGCCGCAACAGACCTTGTTATGGACCAGCAAAAAGGGAAAGTGGCCGGTATCATCCATATCAATAAAAATTCGGGTGGCATTTTTCCTTATGATATTCGACTCACAAGTACTACTTCTAGCAACGACAAATGGCCTCAGCTAAAAACCCTGATCGAAAGTAAGATCAACGAAATAAGCAACGGAATGTTTAGCAACCGACCTGCATATGCATCTTTTAATTTTGGTTACGAAAAAGACATCAAAGAAATCAGGCAGTATAAAACCATCGATTTTATTTTGCCAGGGCAGCTTGGTTTTTCCTTGCTCAGTGCAGGTGTTTTTGGCGTGGCATTTATGTTTTATAATCTAAGATCCACTTTAGTTTTAAAACGCTTTTTTGCAACGCCAATCAGTCGAACATATATCATACTTGGAGAAAGTTTGAGCAGGGTCATTTTTCAAATGATCACTGCTGTGGTCATCGTTGGAGCCGGATATTTCTTTTTTGGATTTACCCTGATCAACGGGTGGATTACTTTTTTTCAATTAATGGCACTCAGCTTTTTAGGCCTGTTACTCTTTATGGGTTTCGGTTTTATCATCAGCGGTGTAGCCAACAGTGTAGGAACGATACCACCTTTTGCTAACTTGATCACGTTGCCACAATTTTTATTAGGGGGCACTTTTTTTTCCATAGATGCTTTTCCTAAATGGTTGCAACCCATTTCCCGTGCAATGCCACTTACGCATCTCAACGAAGCAATGCGATCCGTTGCTTTTGAAGGAGCCAGTTTGTGGGAAGTTAAAAACGAGATTGGGATATTGATGTTGTGGACGGTAGTAGTGTACATCGCCGCCACCAAATTGTTTAAATGGGAATAAATTATTGTATATGAAATTTGTGAGAGGAATTGCTTTTGGTGCCGTAGGACTGTTTCTCGTGGTTACCTTATTGTCGCTCCTTATTCCCTCTAAGATAATGACCAGTAAATCTGTTCTCATCAATGCGCCTGAAGACAGTATCCTTCGACTGATCAGCGATTTGAAAGAATGGGAAAAATGGCATCCCGTGTTTAACCAGGCGGGGTTGGCTTTTGAAGTATCTAGTCCATCTAAAGGAAAAAACGCCCGCATTTCGTGGAAGAGCGATAAGAAAGTAAACCGTATCATGATCACATCTGAAACGGCAGATGATGTACGGTTTAATGTTGACCGCAAAGGAGAACGAACCGTAGAAAATTCGATTGTCATCGTTCCAATGGAAGGAACAACTGAATTTTTGGTAGAGTGGCGTGCACTCAATACTTCTAAGTGGTATCCCTGGGAAAAATTTGCAGGCATCTTTGTTAGTCAGATTACCGGTCCGGGCTATGAAGCTGCATTACAAGGACTAAAAAATTACACAGAACAACACAGCCCTTAAGTAGGAAAACTAATTTTCCCCATGGTAATACTTGGAAATCCTTTGGTATTTTTTGGATAATCTTGCACATTCCCGGAAACGGCCTCATTGGCCAGCAAAGCAAATAAAATGGCTTCCTTCGCATCAGGGTCAATATTTTTTTTGCTGGTACTCTCTATGATCAAACTGTTTATGTGTTCACCTATATAATGCATCAACATTGGATTGTGGGCACCACCACCGCTTACATATAGGATAGTGTTGTTTTTTGCTGTTATTTTTTTTAGTGCGTCTACAATGGATACTGCGCTAAACCTGTTGAGCGTTGCCAGCACATCTTCTGGAGCAATGTGATTTAATTCAGTAGCAGCTATTGCGGTTTCTAGGTAAGATAGGTTAAACAGCTCTGGTCCGGTTGTTCTTGGAAAAGGCAATGTAAAAAAAGGATGTTGCAACAGTGCTTCCAACAAAACCTCGTTTACCCGTCCCCGTAATGCTATGGCTGCATCTTGATCGAAATATTTTTCCGGATAGTGTTTTCTGATCCAAGCATCCATCATCGTATTACCAGGGCCCACATCGGTACTGAACATTTCAGACAAGTCGTTGCCAGCAGGGAGAAAGGTGAAGTTTGCAATGCCACCTATATTGAGCAAGATCACATCCTTTTCTTTTTCTTTAAACAAAATATAATCGCCATACACCGCCAATGGCGCACCTTCTCCTCCTGCTGCAATGTGTTTTTGCCGAAAATCGCTGATGGTAATAATACCAGTCTGTACCGCTAAATGGTCCCCGTCGCCAATTTGCAACGTGCCATTTCCGTACTTCGGCATTCCGTGTAGTGAAACAGGCGCATGATAAATGGTTTGGCCATGACTGGCAATGAGATCTATTTCTTCTTTTTGAATTCCCCATTTTTGCAGGCATTCATTGATCATGCTGGCATGTTGTGTTGCGATCCATCCGTTAAGTAAACAGAGCTGCTGTAACCGGATATTTTCTTTGGAAAAAATGGTTCTTACTTCATTTTTAAAATCATCCTCATAGGGGATGGTTTCAAAGTGAAGCAGGTTGACCTGAGTTTGCAAGCCAGCACCACTGATGTTGCAAAAGGCAATATCGAGTCCATCCAAAGATGTACCACTCATCAAACCAATGATATTTCTGCCGGGCTTTGCAGCAATTGTGCTGAGCTGTTGAATGTTTCTATTCATGGAGATGAAATGAATTGAAGGTTTCTTTTAATGCCGCTAAATTTTGTTCTCTTGATAGGAGAGTCTTTAAAAATGATTTTAAACGACTCTTCTGTGAGTTCTTCCCAATCTTTTTGGATGAAATCCAGAATAGCAGGTATTGGCTCAAAGGCAGGCTCTTGGTGGGGTTCAGCAAAACGGTTCCACGGGCAAACATCTTGACATACGTCGCAACCAAACAACCAATTGTCGAATTTATTTTTCAAGCTATCCGGTATCAAAGCATCTTTTAATTCAATGGTGAAATAAGAAATACATTGGCTGCCATTGATCACTTTGTTGGGAAGAATAGCATCAGTTGGACAACTGTCGATGCACTTAGTACAGCTACCGCAGTAATCTTTTGCGTAAGGATCGTCGGGTATCAACTCGATATCCGTGATGAGGGTAGCAATGAAAAAATACGAACCCTTTTTTTTGTTGATGAGGTTACCGTTTTTGCCGATCCAGCCCAAACCACTTTTCTGCGCCCATGCTCTTTCCAACACCGGTGCACTATCAACAAAACCTCTTCCATTAAAATCACCTATGTCCTGTTTCAAGTGCCACAAAAATTCATGTAACTTTTTACGAATCACGTCATGATAATCTTCGCCATAAGCATAAGTAGAAATTTTGGGTACGCCAGATTGTTGTGTTGTTTTTGGGAAATAATTAAACAGCAAAGTGATCACGGATTTTGCTCCCGGCACCAACCGTTGAGGGTTCACCCGCAAATCAAAATGGTTTTCCATATAGGCCATAGAACCGTGCATTCCTTTTTGAAGCCACTGCTCTAATCTTCTGGCATCATCATCTAGTGGAACAGCCTTAGCTATTCCGCAAAAATCGAAGCCAAGTTGTGCAGCTGTTGATTGAACAAGGACAGTATTTTTTTCTTTTCCGATCATGATTCCTCATAAAAATACAAAGCAGTATTGGTAAATAACGAACTATAGAAAAGAAAGCGCTTACCGGCATTGAAAATAGATACCATATTCAGCTACTCAAAAACTGATAAAATAGCATGAAAGCTTTGCTAAACCTGCAATGCAGACAGTTTTGATGAACGAATTATGCCATAATTACCTAAAATTCCGTTTGGAGTTTGATTTGCGGTATACTGTTTGTGATTCATAAATAAATCAAACAACATGAACCTGAACAATTTTACAATCAAGGCGGCAGAAACCATCCAGCAAGCCCAGCAGGTTGCATTCAATAATAAGAACCCAAATATTGAAACGGAGCACATACTAAAGGCATTACTGGAACTGGAAGATTCTCCCATCGAATACTTATTGAAGAAAAACAACGTCACTATTAACCTGGTGCAAAGCAAACTGTCTGAGTTAATCGCAAAACTTCCTGTAACCACCGCTGAACCGGCACAGACGATGGGTCGTGAAGCAAATAGCGTTATGCTGCGTGCCGGCGCTTTACTGAAAAATTTCAACGATGAATTTGTAACAGTTGAGCATTTGCTTTTAGCATTGTTGCAAGGAAATGATGCCGTAGCGAAATTGTTAAAAGACGCAGGTTTAACTGAAAAAGGGTTAACCACAGCCATCAAAGAACTTCGTAAAGGCGAAACGGTTTCTTCTCAAACACAGGAGAGCAGCTTTAATGCCTTGAATAAATATGCTAAGAACCTCAATGAAATGGCACGCATCGGCAAGTTAGACCCTGTGATCGGTCGCGATGAAGAGATCAGAAGAACACTGCATATTCTTAGTCGCAGAACCAAAAACAATCCCATTTTGGTAGGTGAGCCCGGTGTAGGTAAAACTGCTATCGCAGAGGGTTTGGCCATGAGGATCATCAATGGAGATGTGCCGGAAAACCTTCAATCAAAAATCATTTATGCACTGGATATGGGGCAACTTATTGCAGGTGCCAAGTATAAAGGGGAGTTTGAAGAGCGACTGAAATCGGTGGTGAAAGAAGTAACATCCGCAGATGGAGAAATTATTTTATTCATTGATGAGATCCATACATTGGTAGGTGCGGGTGGAGGCGATGGTGCCATGGATGCAGCCAATATTTTGAAGCCAGCTTTGGCCAGAGGTGAACTGAGGGCCGTAGGCGCAACCACACTAGCCGAATACCAGAAATTTTTTGAAAAAGACAAAGCACTCGAACGAAGGTTTCAAAAAGTAAATATTAATGAACCTTCTACCGAAGACGCCATTTCTATTTTACGCGGTTTAAAAGACAGGTACGAAACTTACCACCACGTACGCATCAAAGACGAAGCGATTATTGCAGCGGTTGAACTTTCACACCGGTATATCACGGATCGGTTTTTGCCAGATAAGGCTATCGATTTGATAGATGAGAGTGCTGCCAAACTTCGTATGGAAATGAACAGCATGCCAGAAGAACTCGATCAACTGGAACGTCAGATCCGGCAACTCGAAATAGAGCGGGAAGCCATCAAGAGAGAAAGTGATGAAGCGAAATTGAAAGACCTTGGCACTGAAATTGCTAATTTATCTGTTGAAAGAGACACTTACAAAGCAAAGTGGAAAGAGGAAAAAGAGTTGGTTGAAAAAATTCAAAATGGTAAAGCAAACATTGAACAACTGAAGCAGGAAGCAGATCAGGCAGAACGCAATGGTGATTACGGAATGGTGGCAGAAATTCGATACGGTAAAATCAAAGACCAAGAATCCATCATCGATACTTTGAACGATACGTTGGGTACTTTGGCGGAAAAAAGATTATTGAAGGAAGAAGTAGATGCGGAAGATATTGCCGAAAGTGTTGCCAAAGCTACTGGCATACCCGTTGCCAAAATGCTACAAAGTGAAAGAGAAAAATTACTGCATTTAGAAGACGAACTGCACAAACGTGTTGTGGGTCAGGAAGAAGCCATCGAAGCGGTATCGGATGCCATCCGACGCAGCAGAGCTGGATTACAGGATGCTAAAAAACCAATAGGCTCCTTCATTTTTCTGGGCACCACAGGTGTAGGTAAAACAGAACTAGCGAAAGCATTGGCTGATTACCTTTTTGACGATGACAGCATGATGACCCGAATCGATATGAGTGAATACCAGGAAAAACATTCGGTGAGCAGATTGGTAGGTGCTCCTCCGGGTTATGTAGGGTATGACGAAGGCGGTCAACTAACGGAAGCCGTTAGACGCAAACCTTATTCCGTCGTACTTTTAGACGAGATCGAAAAGGCACACCCTGATGTGTACAATGTGTTGTTGCAAGTATTGGATGATGGCAGGCTTACCGACAATAAAGGTAGGGTGGTGAATTTTAAAAATACCATCATCATCATGACAAGTAATATGGGAAGTCAGATTATTCAGGACAATTTTATAGACGTAACCGATTCGAACAAAGTGGAAGTGGTAGAAAAAACAAAAGTAGAAGTGATGTTGTTATTGAAGCAAACCATTCGTCCAGAATTTTTGAACAGGATTGACGAGATCATTATGTTTCAGCCGTTGATGAAAAAAGAGATCAAAGGGATCATTCGGATACAACTGGAGGGATTGCATCGGCTGGTTCAAAAAAATGGCATTGACCTTCAGTTTAGCGAATATGCACTTGATTACCTGGCAGAAAATGGCTACGACCCTCAATTTGGAGCAAGACCTTTAAAAAGGTTGATTCAAAAAGAAATCGTAAATCAGTTGAGCAAAAAAATACTAGCCGGAAATATCGACAAAAGTCGGCCAGTTTTGGTGGATGTTTTTGATGGGGTGGTCGTTTTTAGAAATGAAGCAGCGGCTGAGTCAATAATGAGTGCCTTATAAAAGTTAAAAAAAGTTAACATAATGCTAAGTCTATGAAAATTAAGGGGATACGTGGCTAAATACGGAATATTTTTAATTCCATTGTTAAACGAACCTAAAAAAACCTATCTTCATTCAATTCCTGATACTGACCGGGTAAATATTAAATCACAAATAGCTGTTACGGCACTCCCCAACGCAGCACACAGTTAATAAAAAGGAGTTTATATATGGCATTTAAAAAAGATGTGGTTGAGATCATCGAACCAAAAGATGTGTTCGTTGGCAACCCAAAAGCAGAAGTTACACTAGAAGAATTTGGCGAATATGAAAGTGAAATTTGCGCAAAGGCAAATGAAATTGTAAAAAAATTGCTGATAGATTATGACGGGAAGATCCGTTTTAATTTCAGACATTTTCCGATGACAAAAATTCACCAGCGCAGTTTAAAAGCAGGTGAAGCAGCGGTTGCTACTGCACAAGAAGGCAAATTCTGGGAAATGCACAACATCCTGTTTGCTAACCGAAAAAACCTGGGAACTACCAGCTTAAAATTGCACAGCAAAGAAGCCGGAGTAAACAACAAACGTTTTCTGGATGATCTGGTAAACGCTACCTACGGATGGCAAGTACAAGGTGATCTGAAAGAAGGTATCAATCGTGGTGTAAAAGACGTGCCAACCTTCTTTGTAAACGGGGAGCGCATGACTAAAAACACTTATGACGAATTAAGTAAAGCGATTGAAGCCGCGCTTAAAAAAGTAAAGAAAAAAGCTCCGGTGAAACAAAGAGCCTAACATAATAAGACCCCGATTTATTCGGGGTTTTTTTGTGCAGTTTTTACAATATTTCGAATCATACCATTGAAAATAAAATAATGGAAGGGTAACATTGCTATCCAATATAACCTTCCCCAAACCCCTTTGGGCCTGAATGTGGCGGTTTGCCTCAACTGCCATTGCTGATGTTTTTTCATGATGCGAAACTCCAGCCACGCTTCGCCAGGAAGTTTCATTTCGGCAAACAACAAAAGCCGGCTGCGCTGTTTGTCGGCCACTAAAACCCGCCAAAAATCAAGTGCATCACCAGCTTCTATGGCGGTGGCATTCGTACGTCCCCTTCTCAAACCAACCCCTCCGGCAAATTTATCCATCAGTCCACGCAGTTTCCATAAGTCGGTTCCATAGTACCAACCTTTTTCACCCCCTATGCTCCAGATATTGTTCAATACTTTGGCGGGTTCGTCTTTTAATATCCTCCATTTGGTATCTTTAAAACAGCCATGCATCGGAACTTCTACGAAGCTCAATAAATCTAAACTGGTATTACTGCTGCTAAAAGCATCTTTCCAGCTACTCAATACCATTTGTTGTTCAATTCTGGAGAACGCAAGTTCCACTGCTGTTTTGTAAGTTAATAGTTCAATGCCCAGCTCTTCGGCCAATTGATTTGGACTGCATATAACATTTACTTTCATGCTATGCACAAGGTTTACCGCCAGCGGGTAAGAAGTGGAGGTAACGAAATACAACCAATAAGACGATAACTTAGGGGTCATCACCGGCAAAGTAACAATCCATCTTTTTAACCCTCTGATGTTTGCAAATTCCAACAACATTTTTTTATAGCTCAACACTTCTGGTCCACCAATGTCATAATGTTGATCGTAGCAGGCTTTCCGAAGGGCAACTCCTCTTAAAAATTGTATGACATTTCTGATGGCAATGGGCTGGCACAGTGTATTTAACCATTTGGGGGCGACCATAAACGGTAATTTCTCCACAACACCCCTGATGATCTCGAAGGAAGCACTTCCACTCCCCACGATGATGCCCGCTCTTAAAGCGGTGAGAGGTATGGGGCTGGCCTGCAGTATTTTCTCCACTGCAAATCGAGAGTCGAGGTGTTTAGATAGATTGGCTTCGTTAACGATACCAGTGAGGTAAATTATTTGCTGGCATTTGGTTCGGTGCAATAGTTGCAAAAAGCGATGAGCCGTAAAAGCTTCTTTTTTTTCAAAGTCATCACCGCTACTCATGCTATGAATAAGGTAGTAGGCAACATCAATATTTTCTGGCAGGAAACACTCGGGGTCTTCTTCTAAAAAATCAATTTCAATAGCGGTAATTTTTTCATGAGTATAAGCAGCGTCAAATCTTTTCTTTTGTCGAACACAACAATACAAATGGTGGTCTTCTTCCAGTAAAACCGGAATCAATCGTTGGCCAATATATCCATTTGCACCAGTAATGAGTATGTTCATAAGTTTGTGTAACAGCAGTTATCAAAATTGGTTGATGTTATCTAATCAATACTTTCTGTAATTTTAAACAAAGTATTTCAAAATGGAACTGAAATTTAATGCTTTGTTGAAAAAGTTTGGAGCCATGGGCGAAAAACAGGCTGGACTCACATAGAAGTTCCCGTGAACGTGTCAACTAATTTAAGCCCTGGAACAAAAAAAGCATTTAGGGTAAAAGGTAGTATAGATTATTTTTCGATAAAAGAAGTGGCCCTGGTGCCAATGGGGGGGAGGTACTTTTATCCTTGCTATAAATGCTGCCCTGAGAAAAGGTATTCGTAAAATCGTAGGATGGCAGGTATCCGTATCCGTTTCCCTTTCGTTAGATAAGAGTCTCAGAAAAATCAATTCATCGCTAATGGAGTGCCCGGCAGCTGAACCTTTGGCACTGGCCAATTTTACAAAACTTCCTCCATCTCGCCAGATGTATTATTTTAAATGGATCGAGGAAGCTAAAACAACCAGTACCCTTACAAACCGTATTGCAAAAGCGGTGAACGCTTTGTCGAAAAATATGGATGTTGGTGCTACCATTTAAGAAGACAAGGGCAAGAACATCAATTAACTTCTACCATATATTCTAGCACCGTATTTTCATTTACTTGTACTCTAACCGGAAAACTATCTTCTGTTTTAAATTGATAAGAAAAGGTAATGGCACCATTGCCAGAGGTGAAATTCATGGGCTCTGGTTTAATGACCCGCCTGCCATCGCCCATCAACAAAGAAACAGAGCCGATCGATTTGCCGGATGTGTAAGGAATGCTGAAAAGTACTTTCGCATCTACTTTCGTTTTGATAAATCCGGTAGCTGGTGCTAACTTTTTGAAACCATATGTATAAGCAGCATTGTACACAAGGGGAAGCGCATAAAATTCTTTTTTACTTTTAGGGCCAGGCCCAAGTTGCCAGGCTCCGTTATCCGGATAATGATCCAGATTAAAAAGTATTCTGTCTGCAAAAAAATATTCTCCGGTAAAGTCTTTAATAAAGCCACTCATTTTTTTATCCAATGTTCCGCTTGCTTTTGCTACATCTATGTAATACCATTGTTCAGGACTCTGGCCCAACTGCAAAACATTCCAGGAGTGGTTTATCTCGTCTGCCGGATCGTTGATTTCTTCTACGCTGTTTTTTACAAAACCATCTACCACCAGGCAGCGGATATTGGCAATGCTACTCATTTCCTGAAACAATTTTGCAAACCCGAGTGCGGATGATTTTCTGTTTTTGATCACTTCTTCCGGTAATGTTTTTCTATTGTCGTTCGATTTGATGGCCTTTGCATCCAAAGCAATGTTATTGGCAATCCAGAAAAAAATAGCCCTTGCTTTTAGTTCATTGCTACCAAGGCCGCGGGTGAGGGTATCTGCAATGGAAGACACATTTTTATCTGTAAGCGCTCCGAGGCTTGTGACAAATTCATCTGCTTTTTTGTATTTATTTTCTTTGTCTTGTGCCATCAGCGACCAGCTTACAAATAGCAATGTTATAAGGGTAAGTACTTTTTGTTTCATACCTTAAAAATAGGCAACCTTTTCGTTAAGGAATTCAAAATAAAATCAATGTTACGCTGAGGAATCCTTGATTAAAAAAAAGCCGCTCCATTGAGCAGCTCTTTTTTGTATAAACGAAATCGATGAATTATCTCAGGAACAACAATTCTCTGTATTTTGGCAGAGGCCAATATTTATCTCCCACCATCAGTTCCAATTTATCAACATGGTATCTGATGAGGTCAAAATATTTACCTTTTACTTCTTCGCAATAAGCAATGGCTTTGGCCCTTGTATCAGTGAGTTCGTTGGCAACTTTACGAGCTTCGATCATTTGTTCTACATTATCTGCAACGATGTTCATGTGCTTACTCAGGGTTTCGAGAATCTGTAGTTGATTGGCATAAGCGCTGGCAGGTAAGCCAGCTTCTTTTAATCCCAGTAGGTTTTGGATCAATTCATTTTGATAAGTAACAGTAGCAGGCAAAATATGTGTACTAGCCAGATCACCCATGACCCTTGCTTCGATCTGAACCTTTTTAATATAATCTTCTAACATGATCTCATGACGGGCTTCCAATTCAGCATGTGTGAAGATGTGATTGGATTCAAACAATTTTTTTGCTTTCTCACTCACATAAAAATCAAGTGCTAGTGGCGTTGTTTTTACGTTTGACAATCCTCTTCTCTCTGCTTCTTCTTCCCACTCTTTAGAATAGCCATCGCCTTCAAATAACGCTACTTTGCTTTCCACAATATACTTTTGAATCACTTGCATGATGGCTACTTCTTTCTTTTCGCCTTTTTCGATCAGTCCGTCTACATCTACTTTAAATTCATGCAATGTTTGCGCCATGATGGTATTCAGTGTGGTCATTGGCGTTGCACAGTTGGCCGCAGATCCTACTGCACGGAATTCAAATTTATTTCCCGTGAAAGCGAACGGCGAAGTACGGTTTCTGTCGGTGTTGTCCAGCATCAATTCCGGAATGCTTTTGTGAATATCTAGTTTGAGAATGGCTTCATCTTGTTCATCGAATTGTTCACCTACTCTTTTTTCAACTTCATCCAACACATCTGTTAAGTATTTTCCGATGAAGATGGAGATGATGGCCGGAGGTGCTTCGTTGGCACCCAAGCGATGATCATTACCAGCACTTGCTATAGAAGCTCTTAATAAATCAGCGTAAGCATATACCGCTTTGATGGTATTTACAAAGAACGTGAGGAACATCAAGTTTGTTTTCGGTGTTTTACCTGGCGCCAAAAGGTTTACACCGGTATCTGTACTCATACTCCAGTTGTTGTGTTTACCACTGCCATTGATGCCCGCGAAAGGTTTTTCGTGCAACAACACCATTAGATTGTGGCGTTTGGCTACGCGGCTCATAACGTCCATCAGCAATGTATTGTGGTCAACTGCGAGATTGGCTTCTTCAAATATTGGCGCACACTCAAATTGGCCAGGTGCCACTTCGTTGTGACGAGTCCTCAGCGGAATACCCAACTTATAGGATTCTTGTTCAAAATCTCTCATAAAGGCGTACACTCTTTCTGGAATGGCACCAAAGTAATGATCTTCCAATTGTTGGCCTTTTGCAGGGGCATGTCCGTAAACGGTTCTACCACTTAGGGTAAGATCTGGCCTAGCAGTTGCTAAGCCTGCA
>Ga0105049_10007430_pt1 | contig 12704 bp, 5 predicted proteins | sample MAT06_FD_78087 | JGI IMG/M metagenome (GOLD analysis project Ga0105049, IMG submission 78087) | Freshwater microbial communities from Lake Fryxell liftoff mats and glacier meltwater in Antarctica - MAT-06 | ecosystem: Environmental > Aquatic > Freshwater > Ice > Liftoff microbial mat | place...
TAAGCCGCCATAAAATCCACAATCCACATTCATTTTACCGGCAGAGGCAGCTAATTTCTGTAAAAATGCTTCTACAGTAGTGCTAACTGGACTAGAGTTCAACGGCATATCAACAATAGTAGTTGTACCACCAGCGGCGGCAGCTTGTGTGGCTGTTTCAAATCCCTCCCAATCTGCTCTTCCCGGCTCGTTAATGTGAACGTGAATATCAATTACACCTGGCATAATAATTTGATTTCCAAAATCTTCCGCACCTTGAACTCTATAAAAATCTACACCTACAATTAATTCTTCTTCAAGACTAATGGTAGCTGCTTGCAATTTTTCATTTACCCAACATCTATTACTATAAATTTTCCTCATTTAATTTGATTTTAAATTGCTAAATAATAATTATTTTTCGGAATAAATGGCCATGAGCACTTTCTCTGGTGTAATGGGCGCTTCGTATTTAATGTCTGCTTTGGGATTAAATGCTAAAACCGCGTTACGAATTGCGAAATAAGCACCAATGCCATACATCAACGGTGGTTCTCCCACAGCTTTAGATTTTAAAATTGCTGCGTTATTATTATCTGTATTTAAAAAATGCACATTTAATTTTCGTGGTACAGAATAAATATCCGGAATTTTATAAGTCGATAAAGCATTAGAGAGCAATTTACCTTCTTTATTATAAATTACTTCCTCCATAGTCATCCATCCAATTCCTTGAACAATTCCTCCTTCGCATTGACCTAAATCCACACTTCGATTCATGCTTGTTCCAAAATCGTGCATCACATTTACTTCATCAATTTCATATTTTCCCCTAATTCCATCAACTGTAACTGTTGTAATTGCCGTTCCATATACATGATAGGCAAATGGATGTCCTTTTTCAGTTGTTTTATTAAAATTAATTTTGGGTGTTGCATAATGTCCTTTTGCACTTAGGTTTTTCCTTTTCATAAATGCTTGTTGAACAACAAATTCCCAATTTAAATCTGATTTACTTCCATTAATTAAAACATGTTCTTCCAGCACTTTTACTTCGTCAGTTTCTTTTAATTCTTTTAATTCTACCACCGTAGCAATTAATTGTTGCATAATTTGCTGGCAGGCATCAGCTACAGCTTTTCCATTAAGGTCGGCAGTGGCGCTTGCAGCAGAAGGTGAAGTATTTGCAACACGTGTAGTATTGGTAGTTTCGAGTTTAATTTTTTGAATGGAAATACCCAAATAATGTGCTGCTACTTGCATCATTTTAGTATTCACAGATTGGCCCATTTCAACTGCTCCAGTGCTCACTCCAACTGTTCCGTCGGTATACACGTGAACCAGAGCTCTGGCTTGATTCATCATGGTGTTGGTAAATGATATTCCAAAACAAATAGGCATAAAAGAAATGCCTTTTTTAAAATGTGCATTGGAAGCATTAAAAGCTGCTATTTCTTGCTTTAAAAGCTGCACATCTGTTTGTTTGGAAATGGCTTCCCAACAAGGTTTTGCTTCACATTCTGATACAATTTGACCATAAGGAAATTCATCGCCATTGTCCATTAAATTAATTTCCTGAATATGCGAGGTTTCTACACCCAAACTTTTAGCCGCAAAGTCAATTGCAGATTCAATTACAAACATTCCTTGTGGCCCACCAAAACCTCTAAAAGCTGTGTTGGGCGGCAGATTTGTCCTGCACGAATGAGCCGTAACAAATGCATTGGGAATACTATAACTGTTAGTAGCGTGAAACAAAGTACGTTCTAAAATAGCAGGAGATAAATCAGCAGCAGCGCCACCATTTTGGTAAAACGTAGCTTGATACGCCTGTATTTTATATGCTGCATTTAGCCCAATTTTAAAATCGCTGCTGTAAGGGTTTCTTTTACCTGTCATGCGCATGTCTTCCATTCTATGGGGCATTACTTTAGCAGGGCGTTTCAAAATCCATGCAACCATCGCTGCCATTGCGCCCCAGCCCGATGCTTGGTCTTCTTTCCCTCCAAATCCTCCTCCTAAACGAGCTACTTCCACTTCCACATTATTCATTCCCACACCTAATACTTTTGCTACCGTTCTTTGCACGGCTGTAGGACCTTGCGTGGAAGAAAAGACCTTCACACTGTTGTGCTCTGTAGGATGTGCGTATGCACCTTGTGTTTCTAAATACAAATGTTCTTGTCCTCCAGATTCTGTTTTTCCTTCAAATACGTATTTACAATTCGAGAAAGCTTCGTCCACATTGCCTTTCACAAATTTTCGGGAACCACTTAAAAGGCTGCCATTTGCAAAAGCAACTCTAGGGTCAGTAACAATTGGTAAGGGCTCAATTTCTATGGTAATTAAATGAAATGCCTCTTCAGCAATATCTTCGTTTTCGGCGGCAATAATTAAAATGGGTTGACCTTGAAAATGCACTTCATTTTCTGCCAAAAGCGGCTCGTCTGGAATGATACCTCCAATTTGATTTTGACCTGGCACATCTTTATAAGTAAAAATCTTAACTACACCTTCTACTTGTTCAGCTTTAGAAAAATCGATGTGTTTGATGTGCCCATGTGCTACACGAGAATCGAAAACTTTCAAAAACAAGGTTCCTTCCATCACCGGAATGTCGTCTGTGTAAATAGATTTTCCAGTTACATGACCAACAGCATCCATGTTTCCGATACCAATTGCAGATGCGTTAAGTTGCTTTTTAGTCTCGCTAAAAGTGAGGTGATTTGCTCCATTTAATAATTGAAAATGTGCTTCAATTAATTGTTTTAATAACAACCTTTTATATTCTTGGGTTCCTCTCGCGTCAGATATTGGAGCAATTTCAGTTTGAATTATTTCCTGCGCTTTTTGAATTGTTTCGGGTGATAAAGATTTCCCTTTAAGAAAAGCTGCTGTCTCAACTAAGTATTTTGGAAAAGGAGCTACACCTCCTGCTGCAAGATGAATATCTTCAATTATATGCGCTGCATTTACCTGAATCTGAATAGCTGAATTTACACTTGCAATGTCTAAATGCGTTCGCTTACATACTTTTTCAAAATTAATAAATGCAGTATTTGTCGGTGGCGCAAAGATAATCTCCTCTATTATCTCGTCTGGTTTTTTCTCAGTTTGTTTGTAGGATTTGAAGAAATTATTCAGTTTTATAGTTCTTCTTTTTTCTTGTTGAAGAAGCACAACATCGCAATTTAATGCTAACAATAACACGCTCATATCACCAATTGGCGAAGCATTTACAAGATTGCCCGCCAATGTTGCCATGTTTCTTATTGGTGTAGAAGAAATTAATTTTACAAACATTGGTAAATTGGGAATAACTTCTTGAATTACAGCAGATTCTGCAAAAGTAGTAACAGTAACTGATGCTCCAATATGAATTTTGCCTTCTTTTAAATATATCTGATTTAAATTCCGATTATCAAATACGTGTTTAATAGTTGAGAATTTAACGTGATGTGCTTTTTGTACAATTAGATCAGTTCCGCCACCAACTACCAATTTTTCTTGAACTAATTCATTTTCAATTTCACTATTCGCAGCATTTAATTCGATCAATCTTTTTTCAATGTCAGAAAAATAGCTGGGCAAATACTTATTCTCCGACAACCATTTAATTTTATTTTCTGTTGTAATTGTTGCAATTTTTTCTGTGATAATTGCAGCAGCCCTTTCAATAGATTTATAGCCGGTACACCTACAAATGTTGCCATCAATTGCAGCAATTGCTTCTTCATAAGAACCATTTTTTTTATTCATTACAAAACCAGTAAGCGACATCACAAAACCAATGGTACAAAAGCCACATTGGGTTCCGTTTGTATCTATCATTGTTTGTTGCACCGGACTAAGTTGTTGCATATTAATGCCTTCAACGGTAACAATATGTTTTCCTTGTGCATTTCCCAAGGGCATTAAACAGGAAGTCATAGAACGATAAACGAGTTCATTCTTTTCGAAATCTCCCACCAAAATGGTGCAAGCTCCGCAATCTCCTTCTCTGCATCCAATTTTAGTTCCTGTTAAACGTTTGTGCACTCTCGCAAAATCGAGTACGGTGCTACCCGAAGAAAGTGGGGTATTTATTAGTTTATCGTTGAGTATAAATGTGAGCATTAATATTCTGTTTTTTTAGTGCTGGTTGACCATTTATTAAAGGCTTCCATTGCTTCGTTTCGCATAATTTGTTGCGTAAAAAGGGTGCGTTGCGCTATAGGTTTTGCTAATTCTTCATAAATAAACTGATCGTCAAAGTCTATTGCGGCAGCATCTTCCTTGCTATTTCCAAAAAACATTTTTTCTGGTCTTGCCCAATATATTGCTCCAAGGCACATGGGACATGGCTCGCAGCTCGTATAAATCTCACAGCCATCTAACTGAAATGTGCCAAGTGCAGCACAAGCATTTCTTATGGCAACAACTTCAGCATGTGCTGTTGGGTCATTAGTAGAAGTCACGCTATTTGCACCTCGAGCGATGATTACTCCATCTTTAACAATAACAGCCCCGAACGGACCACCTTTTCCCTCTTCTACATTGGCAACCGACAAGCGGATGGCTTCCTTCATAAAATTACTACTATCTTTCTCCATACAGTTAATCAGCTTAGTTTTTTTTTAGATATTGCACAAAAATCAACTTGTTTGGGCAATACACATTATGGGCTAAATTATATAAATTTCGATACATTCATCCTATTCCAACTATGAGTTTATAAAACCTTTTAAAACAAAAGATTACCATTGAATAGTATAGATTTTAACACTATTTCTGAAGCAGAAAAAACACTTGCAATAAGCAGATTAACTGCGCTTTGGGCTTTTGTTGAAGCTGGTTTAGGAGGAATGTTGCATGCTTTTAAATTACCATTTACTGGTTTAATTGTAGGTGGAATGGCTATATTAATGATCACACTCCTTGTTCATTTCACAGAAAACAAAGCGAGTAAATTCTTTAAATGTTTGTTGGTTGTGCTCATAATTAAGGCAATTGTAAGCCCACATTCACCTTTACCTGCCTATTTTGCTGTGACATTTCAAGCAGTATTCGGATATCTGTTTTATAGAATATTCCAAATTAATAGTCTTAGTATTCTATCTGTTTCTGTAGTTGCTATGTTAGAATCAGCAGTTCAAAAATTAATTATATTGACTGTTTTCTTTGGCGTTTCATTTTGGAATTCAATAAATAAATTGATAGGGTTTATTTTTTCACAATTTGGCATGGTAGCTCATAATGGAGAGATGTGGATAGTATATTTATATTTAGGAATTTATTTTAGTGGAGGAATTATAATTGGAATTTCAATTAAAGGAATTATGAAGGATATTTTTTCACTTAGAAAAATGCCAGAAATGGTTTATTTAAATGAACCTGTAATAACAAAAGTAGCATTGAAAAAGAAATTTAATGGTATATTTATTATTACAACTTTTTTAATACTAATTTCCATATATTTTTTATTGTTCATTCCCGATTCGAAACTAGCATGGGTCAATATTTCTAAATCAATTGTTTATACAATTACCGTATTAATTATTTGGTATATTTTTCTTAATCCCATTTTAATGAAACTATTGCATAAATTTTTCAAACAAAAAGAAAATAAATACCAACAAGAAGTAAATGAAGCTATGATTTTACTTCCTGCTTTAAAAGGAATTTCTGCAGCAGCATGGAAATTTAGTGCAACAAAAAAAGGGTTGCAGCGGCTTCGGTATTTTACAAGTTTATTAGTATATTGGACATTAACAGATTCATTTTCAAAAACTACAGCAGCATGAGTATTTTAATATTTTCAAGAAAAATTAACAGTGGCAAGACATCCGAATTACAGCAATGGATTGATACTTCCTTAGATATTGGAGGGATTTTAATGCCTGATATAAATAACATGCGTTGTATGTTTAATATCAGAACAAGTGTTTTATTTGATGCACAATGCACCAACGAAAATGAGTCGGAGGATTTGCTGTTTAATGTTGGGCGATTTAAATTTTATAAATCAGCTTTTCAAAAAGCAAATAATTATTTAAAAGAAGAAATAAAACATTTGCCAGATACATTAATAATTGATGAAATTGGCAAATTGGAATTACAAGGGTTAGGTTTTAATACTTCTGTAATTGATGCTGTTCGGAAATATCAATTAAAATCTGTAAAAAAAGTACTTATCTTAGTAGTTCGTGAAGAACTTTTAAAAGAGGTAATGCACCGATATCAAATTAAAAAATGCAAAATTGTAGATTCATTGGTTTAATAAAATTGATTCATTAATAAATTATTGTTTATGAAAAATCTTCAGAAATTTCACAATAATGTTACTTTACCGTATCAATTATATAACAGTCTTTTTCTCTTGCTACCTTTTGAAGGTGTTAGCAGAACAGGAACATTATTGCCCTTGTTTGCTCAAAGTTGTGATAAGGGTTTGAAGGAAGGCAAAACTCCAAACCAAGTTATTCAGCAATTTTTTAAAGATTATTTACCTGAAGAAAAATATGAATTGCGATTTAATTATTTATTTCAATTTATTCAATATATAGAGCGACAAGTTGTGCTTTTTGACTCTACAGAAGATGCTGCATACGAGCATATTAAAGAATTAAACGGAAGAGGAACTTTTACGGAATTAAAAGCTAGAATTAGAAATAGCAATTCGAAAGAAGCTATGATAGAAATCTTGCAGAAATCTTCCGTTCGTGTAGTCTTAACAGCACATCCAACACAGTTTTATCCCGGAGAAGTATTGGGAATTCTAACTGATTTAGACGAAACAATAAAAAAAGGTGATATTTCTCAAATTGATATGTTATTGAGGCAATTGGGTAAAACACCATTTATTAAGAAAATTAAACCAAGTCCGTATGATGAAGCTGTTAGTTTAATTTGGTATTTAGAACATGTCTTCTACCCTACTTTACCCGAAATAGTCAAAAATGCTTTAGAAATAGGAGAATTAAATTTAGAAGATTGGAAAAATCCAAATTTATTTAGTATTGGATTTTGGCCTGGAGGTGATCGTGATGGCAATCCTTTTGTGACCGCTGAAATTACTGAAAAGATAGCTCATAGATTAAAAAATACAGTCTTAAAATGCTACTATAGAGACCTTCGTTTACTCAAAAGAAGAATTACATTTAAAGAAGTCTACACCATTTTAGGTGAAATTGAACAGAAAATTTATAATGGAGCTTATGGCGATGGACTGCAAGGTTACAGTACTTCAAAAGAATTTGAATCAGATTTAAAAACTGTTAAGAAATTAGTAATCAACGCACATAATGGTTTATTTGCAGAATTAATCGATGATTTAATATTAAAAGTGAAGATATATGGATTTCACTTTGCAAAAATGGATATCAGGCAACATGCTGCGAAACATAAACTTGCATGGCAACAATTCCATCCATCAATTATAAATTATACAGATGAAAAATCTTATATCGCTGAATTACTTGCAATCAAAAACATTGATTTTAATTCTCTTTTAGATGAAGGAAAAAACTTCTACCAATCCATAGAATGCATCCGAAATATTCAACCATTAAATGGTGAAGAAGGCTGCAATCGCTATATTATTAGTAATGCAGGTGAAGCAAGTAATATTATTGAAATATTTTCAGCAGCTCGTATTATTTTTAAGCAACAAGAGCAATTAAATTTAGATATTATTCCTTTATTTGAATCGAATGATGATTTAATAAATGCAGCCCAAATTCTAGAAAATGTATTTCAAATTTCAGCTTACCGTGATCATTTAAAATACAGAAATAATAAGCAAACTATCATGCTTGGATTTTCTGATGGAACAAAAGACGGAGGCTACTTTACAGCCAATTGGCTAATATATAAAGCCAAACAAGAGATTACATCTATTTGTGAGCGCTACAGCATTTCAGCTATTTTCTTTGATGGTCGTGGCGGTCCTCCGGCAAGAGGTGGCGGAAATACTTATGAGTTCTATGCTTCACAAGGTGCAACAATAGCTTCACAAGAAATACAATTAACCATTCAAGGTCAAACCATCAGCTCTAATTTTGGAAAAAAAATATCCTGTCGGTTTAACCTAGAACAGCTTTTTTCCGCATTAGTTGAAAATCAATTATTTCCCAATACTAATTTAATTTTAAATGCGTCTGAAATTAAGTTACTCAACGAGTTTTCTGACAAAGCTTTTGAAGCTTATGATAAATTAAAGAATAATTCCGTTTTTATTGAATACCTAGAAAAAGCAACACCTCTTAAATGGTTTGCAGAAACGAATGTTGGTTCTCGACCTGCGAAAAGAAATTTGACAGATAGTCTTATTTTTGCTGATTTGAGAGCCATTCCTTTTGTTAGTTCTTGGGCACAAATGAAGCAGAATATTCCGGGTTACTATGGAATTGGAAGCGCAATTTCTTACTTCCGAAAAACCAATAAACTCGAGCAATTAATGTCACTTTGCGAAAAATCTGCATTTGTAAAAACATTATTTTCAAATAGTACACAAGCACTTGCTAAGTGTAATTTTGAGGTAAGTTCTTGGTTAAAAGAAAGTGAAACATTTGCTGGATTTTATGCGATATTAGTGGAAGAATTTGAAGCAAGCAAAATTGGAATTCCTTTACTTATGAATCAAAAAGAATTAATGGAAGATAATCTTGTTTCAAAAGCTTCTGTTGATTTAAGAGAAAAAATTGTATTGCCAATGGTTACCATTCAACAGTATGCCTTGCAGATGTTACAGTCCAAAGAAATTACTGTGGAAGATAAATTAAATTACGAACACCTTATTGTAAGGTGTATGTTTGGAATTATAAATGCTACCCGAAATTCTGCTTAACTTTTTTTTAATTAACAGTATAGCGGTAACATCTATTTAGATTGTCGCTGCATGCAAACATTAATTTCATTTTATGCTAAAGTAGAAAATGCTTTTTTTAGTTTTAGGTATTTATATAATCGATTTCACCTTGCTCTAAAAGACATTGAAACGAACATCAATAAAATAAACAAAAAAATTGCTTTCGTGCAGCTTTAATTTTCAATTGAGAATGTATTTTACTAAATTTTACATAGTCGTTTTTGCTTTTATAAAATTTATTGTTGATATGTTTTGCGACCATTTTTTTTTACAAATCTATCAACACATTTTACAACGGTCTGCATTTTCTAAAACTATTTGATCAAAATAGTGCGAGTTACGCAAAGAATATGCTCCTTTCTTGTAATTCATTAAAAGCAGGTGAACATAACGAGTTTGCAAAGTAACAATAATTTTATAATTTAGCGGGTTGAAGAAAATAACTACCACCTAAAACCAATTTATGAAGCACTATTACACACTTAGTTTGCGCTGTCTTTGCATGATTTTTCTTTCTATTTTTTTAATAGGAATCTCCATTCAATCCGCTTACTCTCAATCTAATAAAATTTACGCTAATTCCCCTGACGGAAGAGCGTTTTTTGAATTATCAGATACTAAAATGCTGATAAAATTTGAGGAAAATGTTTCTTTTGAAAACATTCAACGCATTCTTCAAAAAGAATCCCTCCTAAAAAAGATAACTAAAACAATGGTGTTGCCATCCCCTAAAAACGCGGTATTGGCAGAAATCACAAAACCATTGTCGGCTGAAGATTACAATGCCATCTTAAAAAGATTAGAGCAGCAACCTACAATTGTTTACGCACATGCTTTTTTAAGGTTTGAAGATGGAACGTTGCAAGGCATTACTAACCGAGTAGCGGTGAAACTTAAATCAGCTGGAGATTTTGCAAAGTTAGATGCAGTGATTCGTAAAAACGGATTGAAACTTCTTGAAAAAAACATGTATGACCCATTGGTTTATTTCGTACAAGTTCCGAAAAACACTATCAATCCTCTTGACTTAGCTAACCAACTTGCTGAAAACGGTCAATTTGCTTGGGCTGAAGTTGACTTTATAAGATTGATGAATCGTTTCAATACGAATGATACTTTTTTAGCAAATCAATGGTCTTTAAACAATACAGGTTCTGCATTGCAAAACAATGGTACACCTGGCGCTGATATGAAAGTTTTTAGTGCATGGGGAATTTCTACAGGCTCTTCTAACATAAAGGTTGCCATTTTAGACGAAGGTGTTGATTTAATTCACCCTGATTTGCAAGGAAATATGCTTCCTGGATTTGATGGCACTGGATTAAATAGCGGCGGTGGGCCAACTGGTAACGATGCGCATGGAACTGCTTGCGCAGGAATTGTAGCCGCTGTTGGGAATAATAACCAAGGAATTGCTGGTGTTGCATACGGATCTAAAATCATCCCAGTTCGTATTGCTTATTCTTCAGGATCTTCGTGGGTTACTCAAAACTCTTGGATTGGAACCTGTATTGATTGGTCTTGGCAAACTGCAGGAGCGGATGTTTTAAGCAATTCATGGGGCGGCGGTAGTTCTTCTGCTTTAATCAATGACCCAATAACAAGAGCAAATACGCAAGGTCGCGGCGGTTTAGGCGCTCCGGTATTATTTGCTGCCGGTAATAGTAATGGAGCAGTGAGTTATCCTGCAACACTTTCTAATGTAATTTCAGTGGTGGCGATGAGTATGTGTAATCAAAGAAAAAATCCAGCTTCTTGTGATGGAGAAACATTCTGGGGTTCAAATTTTGGCACGAACGCTGATATCTCAGCACCTGGCGTAAAAATTTATACAACTGACATTTCAGGAGCATCAGGATATAGCACTGGTAATTACACGGCAACTTTTAATGGAACTTCTTCTGCCTGTCCCAACGCTGCGGGTGTAATGGCATTGATTCTTTCTGTAAATCCTGGATTAAATGTAACTCAAGCAAAGCAAATAATTGAATCTAGCTGTGATAAAGTTGGTGGGTATACTTACACTGCTAATGTGGCAAATCAGCCAAATGGAACTTGGAGCACTGATTTAGGACATGGAAGAGTAAATGCTTTTGCAGCTTTACAATTGGCTAATCCGCAACCTTGCACCAATCCTCCTGCTTTAGCAGCAACTTTTGTTTCTCCAGCTTCTATTTGCGGGGCTGGTTCGGTAAGTTTATCCTTAAATGGTGTAACTTTCGGTTCAGGTCAAACTTATCAATGGCAATCTTCTCCAAATAATGCTACTTGGACAAATATATCTGGACAAACCGGACAATCTGCAACAGCTTCTGTTTCTGCAGCCACTTGGTTCAGATGTTTGGTAACCTGTGGGGCAACAACTCCATCCACTTCGGCTCAGGTAACAATAAATAATCCAACTATTGTTACTTTTCCGCACACGCAAAATTTTGATGCCTCTTCTTCCCTACCCTGCGGCTGGACAACACAAAATGTAAACGCTGACCCTAAAACTTGGGCAGTCGGAGCGACATCTGCTCGCTCGGCACCAAATAATATAGTATACTCCTACAGTACAACATTAGCTGCAAATGACTGGATATTTTCACCTCCTTTGAATTTAGTTGCAGGCCAAAACTACAGAGTGAGATTTTGGTTCAGAGCTCGCTCAGCTTCATTTGCTGAAAAATTAGAAGTAAAATGGGGTGCAACTGCTACTGCTGCAGGCATGACATCAGCAGCAATTTTTAGTAACACAAACATTATTAATACGGCTTATGCAGAAGGAATATCAAGCAATATTTTAACTGCAACTTCAGGAATTCAGTACGTAGGTTTTAGAGTATTTAGTGATTTAAATAAATATGACCTTTATATTGATGATGTTACTATAGAAGAGATATCTGCTTGCACGGTACCAACTGCTGCTGGAACTATTACTGGTCCAACAACTGGAAATGCAGGTACAAGTCTTTCTTATGCTTATAGCGGCGGAAATGGAACTTCCATTAATTGGCAAGTAGCTGTTGGCGCAGGTTCTTTTGCGGATATCAGCGGAGCTACCACAAATTCTTTGAGTTTAAATCAAACTCCAGGAACTTACCAAGTGCGCGCTAGAATTTCGAAATCTGGTTGTACTGATGCATTTTCAAATGTTATCAATCTTATAGTAAATCCTAAAGTGGGAGATAATTTTGTTCTTCCGATTATTATTGGAACTTTACCTTATTCAACTACCAATTCAACTATCACAGGTAGCGGATATTCAAGCACATACACAGGAACAAATCAACAAACTTCTCCAGATGTATTTTATCAATTTACAACAGGAAGCTGCACAGATTCTGTAATAATTTCAACATGTACATCAAATTTCGACACCTACGTTCATTTGCTAAACGCAACAGGAACATGGATTGCTTCCAATGACGACAATGGAACAAGCTGCACCGGAACTTCTGGTTCATTAAAAGCTTTAGTACTTCCTAACACTACTTATTTTGCTGTAATTGAAGGTTATTCAAGTTCTACAGGAACATTTAACTTGTCAATTTCTCAGATTGATAATCCACCAGCAAGTGCAAGTATTTCTGCGGATGGCGCGACTACATTCTGCGCTGGAGGTTCTGTAAATCTTTCTGCAAGTGCTGGAAGCAGCTATTCTTGGAGCAATGGAGCAACAACACAAACTACTTCTGCTAATGCATCAGGTTCTTATTCTGTAACGGTTACAGATGCAAACGGATGTTCTGCAACTGCTTCACAAGGTGTTACTGTAAACGCGTTACCTGTTGTTTCTGCAGGAACTTATTCATCAATAACAACGATAGATAATGTTGTTATTCTTGCTGGAAGTCCTTTAGGTGGAACATTTAGTGGAACGGGCGTTTCGGGA
>Ga0105049_10007433_pt1 | contig 12700 bp, 7 predicted proteins | sample MAT06_FD_78087 | JGI IMG/M metagenome (GOLD analysis project Ga0105049, IMG submission 78087) | Freshwater microbial communities from Lake Fryxell liftoff mats and glacier meltwater in Antarctica - MAT-06 | ecosystem: Environmental > Aquatic > Freshwater > Ice > Liftoff microbial mat | place...
CGATTACTTATTGAAGTAGTCCGCGTTGATCTGGATGTAGCTGTGCCACTCGGAGGGCACGGAGGCCTCGGGGAAGATGGCCTTGACGGGGCACTCGTCGACGCAGAGGCCGCAGTCGATGCAAGTGCCGGGGTCGATGGAGAGGTGCTTGACGGTTTCGTAGTCGGGCTCGTCCTTGCGGGGGTGTATGCAGTCGACCGGGCAGACTACGACGCACGAGGCGGCCTTTGTGCCAATGCAGGGTTCGGTGATGACATGTGCCATGGTGAAAGCTCCTCTAAAGCTGCTGGAGCGGGCCCCGCGTGTCCGCCCTTGGGGCGGAGTGAGCCGTACTGCTCGGGACGGTTGGACTGTCAATGCCCCGGAAAGCCCGCGTGTCCCGCCTAGTCATGGCGGGGTTGGCCGGCCGGGGAGTTAAAATCGGATTAGGCGTAGACTTCCATGAGGATTCGCTTGGTGGGGCGGACCTGCTTGTGAACCATCTGGCGGTTCCAGCGGCGGATGTCGTGGAGGACATCCTTGTCGCATTCGAGATAGGCTTCGAGCGCCGCGCCGTTGATGTTGAGCGCGAGTTCCTGGAAAACACCCAGTTCGAGGCCCGCCAGACCGCACATGTAGACCAGGGTGCGGTCGTTGGTCAGGATGGGCAGGAGCTGGTCGCGCTCAGTGCGGATGCGGTCCTGGACGTAGAGGCGGTCGTGGGCCCCGTTCTTCTCGCGGCTGATGGCCGTGTGATAAATGAAGTTGGGGTTGTCCTGCGACATGCGCATCAGGAAGTCGTGGTAGAGGAGGTCGGTGCTGTAGGGCACGCCCATGAGCAGGACGATCTTGCTCTTGACCTTGGCTTCGACGAGGTCGGTGATCATCCCGCGGAAGGGGGCGATGCCGGTGCCGGTGGCGACGAAGACGTAGTCGTGTTCGTCGGGGCGCTTGGGAAGTAGGAACTTCTTGCCGTTGGGGCCGAAGACCTTGATCTTGTCCCCGGCTTGGCGGTCACAGAGCCAGTTGGAAGCCACGCCCACGAAGAGGCTGTGGTTGTCCCAATGCTCGTCGATGGTGCGCTTGACGGTGACGGCGACGATATTGCCCTTGCCGTCTTCGCCGCGGGTGGGGTGGGAGAAGGAGTACAGGCGGGGCTTGTGGGGCTTGCCGGTCTTGTTGTCAAGGCCTTTGTTGGCCGAGCGGTCGTCGGCGAGCACGCCTAGGGCCTGCCCGGGCTGGCACTTGCCGGCGAGCATCGTGCCCGTCAGATCGACCTCGACGTGGCGTACCACGCTGGCGGATTTCTTAAATGTACAAAGCTCGTTGCGGTGGATCGAGACCTCGACCGGGTCGGTCGGGCGATACACGTGCATCTGAGCTTCGCGCAGGTCGATTTCTTTCTGTCCGGGCGTAGTGGCAGTGCTCATGGATGAGAAACTAACGAGTGGGCGCGGATTGTCAAGTCGCCCACGGGGAGGTTTGCTCCGGGATAACCGGAATCTTGCGACTCAGTCGCAGCGAACTACAAAAGAGCGATCTTTTTACCACCCAAAGAGTGGATTTTTCATCGACGCCGGCGCGGCCCCATCGACGGGCACCGGCAAGGATGGTTGGAAGGCAACCCATTGCGAAACGCGGTGATCGCTGCCCCCATGCCGGCGCGGGTGTCGATGTAGGTCAGAAGGTTGGTATTGAGGGAGTTGATGGCGTTGCTGTTGGCACAGGCACCGGGATTAACGGCTGTGGCCAGAACGACGTTGCGGGCCAGGCGTTCGACCACGCCCGAGCTCAGTGCCTGCTGGCTGTAGGCCATGTCAGCAAAGAGCGTCGGGATTGAAGCGTCGAAAGCAAAGCTGGGGCGCGGGGCCAGGTTGGGCGGCGGCGCGAGATCGCGGCGGGCTTCACTGGCGAGATCGCGGATCTGCGACGTGGTCGAGTTGATCACGAAGACGCGCGGATCGCCTGGCTGGTTGGTGGCTTCGGTGTTGTAAGTTACGGTAAGCGTGGTGGGGGTCCCGTCGACGATGGCCTCGATAGTCAGCGCCAGCACGAGCACGTCGCGAGTGACGCCCGCGAAAGAGCCGGGGGTAACGTTGAAGCGGGCCAGGCCGGTGACGTTCTGGTCGGTGATGGTCGCGAACGAGGGATCAACAAAGGGATCGAGCACGAACGTGCCGCTGGGGTCGAACGCGAAGTCGCCGGTAACGTCGGAGAAGGCTTGGCGGAGGTAGTTGACGCGGGGGTCGACTTCGAGCAGCATGCCGTCGGCACCGAGGACGCCCGCGGAACCGTTGCTGAGGCCCGTGAAGGGGAGTCGGCCAGCAACGAGGAGCGTGCCGCGGCTGGTGACGGTGCCGAGGCCGTCGTCGAGGAGGGTGCCGAAGTTCATCACCGGGTCGATCTGGCCTGAGCCGGGGAGCAGCCGCGAGATGGTGGTGAAACTGGCGTCATCAGGGGTGACGTTTGTGAAGAGACGGTTACCGAGTTGAGCGAGCCCGGCGAGCCGTGAGCCGCTGCCTGGGCCGGCGGTCATGAGGTCGAAGTTGGCGACAGAGTTGAAGGAAGTATCGGTGCCGTCGATGTCCAAGGCGAGGAGGCTGGCGTTGTTGCCGCTTTGCTCGAGGCGGAGGAAGGTGGTGGCGCTGTTCCTGGGATTGACAGCCAACGCCGAGCCGACATGGGCGGCACCGGCGTTGAAGCCGGTGACATCGAGGAAGGGCGTGAGCCCGCCGACGGGGTCGAAGATGGAGAGAGTGCCGAGGCTTTCGTCCAGCACGAACAGGCCGGTGATGGCGGGGGGGAGGCCGATGCCTTGAGGGTTGGTATCGCCGAAGACCTGCTGGAAGAGTCGCGGGGAACGGCGGACGAAGCGGCGCTCGTCGCGGTCGCGCGTGCGGTTGTCGCCGACCTCGACATACTGGTCCTGACTGCTGTTGTCGGCAGGGTCGGGGGTGTTGGCGTCGGTGCGGTCTCGGCGGGTGACGCTGGCCGTCCGTTGGTTACGGAAGGAGACGTCGAAGATCCCGCGGTTGAACTCCCCGCCGTAGGCGAGGGTGGGGAAGCCCGGGCGGACTTCCATGGCCCCGGTGGTGCCCTTGATGGCGAGGGTGGCGTCGGGCGCGACGATCTTGACGTCGTTGGCGAGGCGGGCGCTGGTGACGTCAAAGCGAACGCGGCCGTAGGGCAGCCCAAGGCCGGAGGTAGCCTTGCCTCCCTTCACGACGGCCTCGCGGAGGATGACCTTGGAGAGCTCATCGACGATGAAGGTGTGCTGATCGCCGATTTGAACCTGTATCTGACCGCCGCGAGAAGTTTGAACCTCGCCGCCTTCTTCGAGGATCTGGCCCAGGGATATAGCGAGCTTGCGTGTGGTACCCGGGGCGCTGTAGCCAGCTCTCCCGACAATCCCGATGACCTTGATGACGAGGACTTCAACCGCCTCTGCGGCGACAGGCTCGACAGCATTAGCCGCAAGCTGGGCAGTGGCCGCGGGGTTAGGGCGTGAGAGGGGGATCGAATCTTGGCCCGAGGCGAGCGAACCGTTGAGGGCGACGATCGAACCGGCGAGCACCGCGAGAGTTTGGCCGCGCATCAGCAGACTCCTTCACTGGGCATAGGAAGCATACCACGGAAAGGAGAGTTCGCGAGAACTTTATGCGATCGAGCACGCGGACGGGCCCCGACTCGGGGGGTCTAGTGGGGGGGGTTGCAAGTGCGGAAGTGACGAAGTGGCGAAGTGAGGGAGTGGAAGCCGTGGCGTCGGAATGCGTTCCACTTGGCCGCTCTATCACTTCGCCGCTTCGACACTTGAACCCGCCGCCACTTCTACAGCGATCAGCGACGGCGTGGGCGGGGGCCCATGGAGGAGCAGGGGTGGCCGATGGGGAGGGGTTGACGGAAGTCGAGGATGGAGGTACCGACGCCGGCGGTCCGGTCGATGTTGGCCGCGAGCGTGGAGTTGAGCGTGCTCAGCGCGCCGCTGCTGATACAGCCGGCGGGGTTGATGGCGGTTCTGAGGATCTCCTCGCGGGCGATGCGTTCCACCACGCCGCTCATGTGGGCGTCGGCGCTGAAGGCCATTTGAGCGAAGAGCGGGTTGATGTTCAGGTCTACGCCGCGTACAGCTGCGGGCAAGAGCACCCTGGGCGGGGCGGCGGGGAGGCGGGGCTCATTGGCAAAGTCGAAGAGCGGGTTCATGGCGTTCTGGCCGTAGATGGCCAGAAGGAACGACGGGACGTTGTTGGGGAGATCGGGGTCGAAGATCAGGGTGAGGAACTGGCTCGAAGACCCGTTGATGACGGCGTTGACAGAGAACGCGGCCAATCGCTTCCCTGCGGGGAGTGACAGCGGGTTGCCGGCGGTGGCGTTAAAGAAGCTGATGCCCAGCACCGTGACTTCGCTGAACGTGGCGGTTTGCGGAGTTAGACTTGCGATATTGGTGACCGTGCCGACGCCGACGGCGAAGTCGTCGTTGAGGTTGCTGACGGCGTCAAAGATGTAGTTGATCCGCGGATCGACTTCCATGACGACGGCATCTTCTCCGAGCACGCCAGGGGTGCCGTTGCCGAGTGCGAGGTCAGTCGGGAGCCGGCCGGCGAAGAAGAGTGTGCCGCGACCGGGATCGGCGGCGAGGCCGATGTCGAAATTGATCCCCGGCACCATGACCCGCTCGGGGATGGCGGGGTTGGTGTTGGGGTTGATGCGGACGATGGTGTCGGGGTCGCTCGCGGAGGATTGGAGCGAGTAGAACTGGCCGTCGAGCTGGCCCAAACCGCCGTAGAACTCGAAGCCCGCGGAGCTGATGGTGGTGATGACGTTGAAGGCGTTGTCGACGCCGTTGAGCTCGAGCGCGAGCAGGCGCGTGATTCCGGACATGGACTCGAGGACATAAAACGTGGCGTGGGGGTTGTTGGGGTAGCCCAACGCGGTGCCGAAGACTGATCCGGATAGGCCCGTGGTCACCGGTGAGCGGTCGTCGATCACGCCCGTCAGCGGGTTGAAGCCGATCACGCGGGAGGTAGCCGGGTTGAAGGCCAGCAATGAGGCGGGCACCAGGGGCGGGGGCGGGGGCGGCGGGGGCGGGGGGGGTGGCGGTGGCGGGGGGACGTTGGGCGTGGGGTTGCTGTCGAGCGTGACCTGGCCCACGGTGGTCTGTCCCTGGACAAAGGTGGCCTCATCGCTATCGCGGGCGCGGGAGTCGCCGACCTCGACGAAGGTGGACTGCTGCTCGACCTGCGCGGGGTCGGGGGTTTGGGCGTTGGTGGCCTGCTGCTGGTCGACGGTGGCGGTGCGGTTACCCTGATAGGTGACAGTGAACTGGCCGCGGTTCGTGGGCCCGCCGAAGGCCTGGGTGGGGAAGCCGGGGCGGACGGCCATACCGCCGATGGTGCCTTTGACGGCGAGGGTGGCGTCGGGGGCGGTGATGGTGACGTCGTTGGCGAGGCTGGCGCTGGTGATGTCGAAGCGGACCCGGCCGTAGGGGACGCCCAAGTCGGACTTGGCCTTGCCTTCGGTGATGGCGGCCGCGCGGATGACGATGCGCGAGAGCTCGTCCACGGTGAAGAGGTGCTGATCGCCGATGCGGATCTGGACCTGGCCTCCGGCGGCGGTACGGATCTCGCCGCCCTCGGCAAGAATCTCGCCGATGGACTTGATGGCCTTGGCCTTGGTCTGCCCGGGCGGGGCGTAACCAGCTTTGCCGGAGAGTGAGACGACGACAATTGGCATCGCGTCCGTGGCCGAGGCTGCTTGGGCGGCTTCGGTGGTGGGAATGGCGGAAGTGGTGGGGGTGGCGGGCTGCCGGACCGAGCGGAAGCTGGCGCGCTCGATGGTGGGCTGGCCCATGAGCTCGGCGGGGAGCGTGGCCGCAGCGGCGGTGAGATCGAGGCCGGTGCGGGTGAGGAGGGCCTGCTGATTGCCGCGGAGCGAGAACAGTTGTTTGTCGGCGGCGAGGAGCGTGAGCTTGGCGTTGATGGCGGTGGCCACGGTGCCGCCGATGGGGAGGAGGTCGCCGGGCTTGATCTCCTTCAAGCCCAGCCCTCGGGGCCCGCGATAGACGGCGACGCCCTCAATCGCGACCACGCGCATCAGCGCGACGCTGGCGGCCCCCGGGTGGAAGGCGGGTGAGATCGGGGTCTGGCTGGTCGACGTGGTGGTCGGCCTGGTCTTTGGGCGAGCGAGCGGGTCTGTGGAGGGGCGGGCCGTGGCCGCGCCCGCGACGGCGGTCAGAGCGATGGTTACGCAGACGGACTTCAACAGACGGTCCATTTTCGAGCTCCTCTTCGGGTCGGTCATGAGACTACTGCATCGGTCGCGAGGTCACAAATCCGCCAGTGGTGTGAAGTCCTCATTTTGTGTGAACATGCCCCCCCACCCCCCGCGGAGGTTGGTGCGCGTGCGCGTCATTTCTCTTTCAGGGCGATTGAGCCGTCGAAGTTCTCGTGGAAATCGGGCCGGGCGGCCCAGTCTTCCATGGAGTGGCGGTACATGTCGGCGAGGCGATCGTCGCCGAAGCGGGATTCGAGGACTTCGAGGAACTGCTCGCAGATGGGGAAGTTGGCGGCGGTGTAGGCGTCGAACATCTGCTGGGTGAGTTTGGCCCATTCGTTGGTGGAGTCGCCGTGCCAGGCGAGGTCGCCGATGAGCTCGTGGACGACCTCGGACTCCTTTTTGCCTTTGACGACGAGGCGTGCGACGGGCCGCCAGAGGAGGTTGGGTGTGAGATCGCGGACGCGGCCGTTGGTGAGAACGCGGGTGCCGAAGAACTTGTTGGCGCCTTCGAGGCGTGCGGAGAGGTTGGCGGTGTCGCCCAGGACGGTGTAGGAGGAGTTGCGTGGGGGGTTGCCGAAGTCGCCGACCATGAGTTCGCCGGCGGTGATGCCGATGCGCATGGCGAGCGAGCCGGCCTCGCCGAAGGCCCCGGTGTCGTTGAGGCGATTGAGTTCCTTGATCATGAGGATGGCGGTCTGGCAGCCGTGGAGGGCGTGGTCGGGGTCGTCGAGGGGGGCGTTCCAGAAGCACATGATGCCGTCGCCGAGGTATTTGTCGCGGGTGCCGCGGTTGCCCTGGAGGATCTTGGTCATGGCACCGAGGTAGATGTCGAGGGTTTTGGCGAGCTTGACGGGCCCGAGGCGTTCCGACATGGTGGTGAAGTCGGCGACGTCGGTGAACATGACCGTCATCTCGCGCTTGACGGGGGTCATGGAGCGGAGCTCGGGGTTCTCGACGAGGATGGCGACGAGCTCGGGCGAGACGTAGCTTTTGAAGCGTTCCTCAGTGGAGGCGCGGTCTTTGCGTTCGATGAGCAGGCGGTGCAGGAGCACGGCGGCGCACGAGGCGATGGACGCCGTGGCGGGACCGGCGACCGAGACCAGGATGTGGTTGAGGTCAAAGAGCACCACGCCGGCGACGAGGAACCAGCCGATGACGATGGCGGCCACGGCGATCGGGGCGCCCAGCACGCCGGTGCGGATGCCGGCCCAGGCCCCGGAGAGCCCCAGTACGATGATCATGATCCAATCGGTGGAGGGCCACTGGGTCTGCAGGTGGCCCGTGAGGATGGCGCTGGCGACGGCGGCGTGGACGTGGACGCCGGGAGTGCGCGGGTGGATGGCGGTGGAGACAAAGTCGGCAACGACACCCGTGGCCGTCCACCCGACGAAGACGATCTTGCCATCCAGGCGGTTGCGTAGCTCGCGCCGGACCTGATCGATGTTATTGAGTGCGGCCTCAACCTCGAAGAGGGCCAGCGGGGCGCTCTCGATGAAGGTGCGGGCGTTGTCGATTTTGTACTGGAGATCGGGCGGGTGATCGGTTACTTGGAGGTTGCCTTCGGGGGCGATCCCGAACTCGCCGTAAAGCCATTCGAAGACGTCGGCGAAGGCGGCGTCGAAGGCTTGTTGGAGGGTGGCCATGGCGGGACGCCAGTCGGGGGTGTCGCGGTTGATGGCCGCGACGACGCGGGCGGCGGCGAGCAGGGCGTTGCTGCGTTCGTCGGGGACGATGACGCCCTCGATCTCGCCAGCTTTGAGGCTGGCGTTGAGCACCGAGGTGAGCAGGCGCAGGCGGGTCAGGTTGTCGCGCACGGTCTCGAGCTTGAGCTCGGGCTCGTAGCACAGGCCGGCGGGGACTTCGCTCGAGCGTCCGCCGACGAGGTCGAAGAACTGCCACTGCCAGCCGTTGACGGCCTGTTGGGCCTGCCGCATGGCGGCGGCGGAGCGGACGCCGGGGCGACTGACGGACGCGTTGAGCATTTCTTCGCGTCCGGTGAGCCCTCGGGGCCAGCGGATGTAGATGAGGCCGTCGAAGGTGCCCAGCGGGAAGCGCGAGCGGATCATGGGGACGCGGAGCGTCGCGCCGCCGGGGATGGCGATGATGGTTTGGGCACCCTCTACGCGGATGTTGTCGGTCCCGATTTGCAGGTGCTCCATGACGGCGGCCAGGCCCAGGCCGGGCCAAAGCCGATCGCGGTGCTGCACCCACAGAGGGATCCGGCGGACGCTCCCGTCGGCGTCGTAGCTGTCGGAAAAGTTGACGTTGGCCAAGCGACCCGCGGCCTGGGCGATCACGGGGATGGGCGGGGCGGCGTCCGACGAACGGGCCCACATCTGCGCGCCGGATGGGATCGGCACCGAGCCCCCCTCCATCGCGGCCAGCAGGGTGGTGGCTACGCGATAGCGATCACTCAGGCTCTCCCACTGGGGCCCCAACGTGCTGGTCATGGAGCCGGCGTCGAGGAACTGCGGGGCGATCTCACGGAGGATGATCTCTTCTTCGTCCGGACGCTCGATCCGCCCGAGACGCTGGCGTCGCGCTTGCACGACGTCGAGCATCTTGTCGAGCGGGATGGCGGCGATAGGGTTAAAACGAACGTCGCTCTGGGCCTTCGCCGGTGCGCTAGGCCCCGAGCCCCCCACCCCCTCGGTGCCGCCCGCGGCCAGCGATCCGGTAGCGTCGTCATCCTGGTTGCGCTGGAAGCGGAAGTTGGCCGCGGCGACGACCTTCCCCTGGGCCTTGATGGCGTCGGCCAGCAACTGGTCGTCGATGATGTTGCGCGTCCCCTGCGGGAGCGCCGGCTGATCGCGCTCGCCCGCGGGCGTAGCGGGGGCGTCCGGATCGAGCGCCAGCCGCGGGTTCTGCGGATCGTCGAGCAGGATATCGAGCGCCACCACCGACGCGTTGGCTCGGCGGATCTCCTCGACCACCACCGCGAGCTTTTCGCGGTTCCAGGGCCAGCGGCCCACGGTCTGGAGAGCCTGGTCGTCGAGCGCCACGACCACGACCTTGTCCGACGGCCCCGGCGAGCCGGTCCAGAACCAGCGGGCCCGCCACGATTCGGTCTGGCGTTCGAAAAAGTCGAGCGTTCCGGCGTACCAGAGCAGCGCGATCAGGACCGTAGCCCCGGTGCCCAGGAGCCACTGCCAGCGCTCCATTCGCACTGCACGGGATGAGCCGCGGCCGGGCTTTCGGAGCGCCATGGTTTGAGCAGCGTGCCGAGTGTCAGGGTGAAGGGCGGAACGAACGAAGCGGTCGAATGTGCGAGCCCGATGCGGGGGCTGCTCAGACGCCGTTCTGCATCGGCTCGGGCGCCGGTTCGGCCGGAACATCTTGTTGTTCGGCGGCGGCGGGTGCCTGCGGCGGCTGGTTCTTCATCGCCTGGGTGTTGATGTAGTCGCGGGCCCGGCTGATGACGCTGACATACTCAAGCCCGGTAATGGAGAGGTTTTCGGTGGTGCCCTCGGACATGATCTCCATGTCGACGAGCTCGCGGGTCGCGTAACGCTTCGTCGGGCCCAGGAGCTGGAGCCAGACGCCGCCCTTGATCTGACAGATGACGACGATGGCGCGGGCCATGGTGCCGCGTTGCATGGACATGGCTTCGGGCTCGGACCAGTCAGAATCGAGCCAGCCGCGTTCCTTGGCCGTCAGGACGCGTTCCTCGAAGTTCTTGGCCTTGTCCTCGCCGTCGGCCATGACGAAGAGCCCGTGCAGGCCCTCGTTGTTGCTGAGGCGCGGGCGGCCCTCCATGCCGCTCCAGAACTCGAGCTCGGCCTCGATGTCGTCGGAGGCGTAATCCGTGTTGATGGGGTCGGTGACGATGCCCCGGCCGCAGCCGGCGGCCAGGGTCACGAGCAACATGCCGGCGATCAAGGCGATGAATCGGTTCATGCGGGCTCCCGAGACAGAGAAGGCGTGGTGGGCCTGCCACATGGTGGCGGCGGGTCGGTCAGAAGCTGAGCGTGACACCCAGCAAGATGAAGTGGCGGGCGGCTTTGGGCCCGGTGATGGCATCGCCCGGGAAGAAGACGCCATAGCGGGCGTTGACGGCCAGATCGCTGGTGATGCGGTAGTTGGCGGAGAGGTCGATCTCGCTGCCGAGAAAGCCGTCGACGCCGGTGGTCTCGTCGATCCCGCCGAACTTGTCCATCTTGCCGAAGACCAGGAAGTCGAGCCCGATCTGTAGATCGTGGAACCACTCGTCGTTGCGGAGGGGGAAGGTGGAGCCGCCGGCGCGGATGGCGTAGATGTTGGAGAACGAGGGAGAGAAGGCGAGGCCCAGGTTGGCGAAGCCCAGTGAGTTGAAGGCGGTGTCCTTGGTGCCGGGGAAGTTGCCGTTGACGGTGTCGGTGCTGCTGAGGCGGTCGGAGTCGCCGGTGGCGAAGAGGCCTTCGAGCTGCAAGCGGGTCTGGCGTTCGTCGCGGAAGAGATACGACGTCTGGGCGCGGCCCGCAAAGGCCGAGATGTCTTCCTCGGACTGCGCGGCGACCAGCGGGTCAGACTGCGACTTGCCGGCCTGCCAGACCAACTCGCCCAAGTAGGTGATGTCGCTGGTCAGGCTGCCCGTGGACCCCAAGCCGAAGTAGGTGGAGCTGTACTTGAAGTTGGCGGTGGCGACGGGCCCGGCGGGCGTGCGCAGGTTCGAGTCGGTGTTGTAGTCCTGCATGCGGAGCCCGAATGCGTAGTACTCGGCCGACTTTTCGGTCGTAAATACGAAACGGATGCCGAAGTACCCGCGTCGCGTGCGCCGGTCGAACTCGGAGCGGCTGGCGTCAAAGTCCACCGTCGTGTTGGGGGTCACGCCCACCAGGCCCTCGATGCGGAAGCGGTCGTAGAAGGTGAAGGTGGGGCGGACCGAGAGCAACGTCTCCGAAAGCGCCAGGCCCGCGCCCCAGTCGACGAACTGCCGACCGACGCGCAGGTTGAAGTTGTGCTCGCTCGTGCGGCCGTCGTTCACCTCGATGGCCCGGCGCAGGTCAAACTCATAGATGTAGCGGTCGAGGAACGGATCGACCCAGTCGTCGCCGCGGCCGTCGAAGCTGTCGCCGGGGGAAAACTCGCGGAAGGGGAAGCGGACGCGGATGAAGCCGTTGTGGACGCCGTCCAGGCTGGCGCGGGCGAAGAGGTTGGTGTCCCACTGGATGAGCCGGCGGGAGTTGTCGGCGCTGTCGTCGAGCCAAACGCCCGTCAGCGAGGTGAACCCGCCCACTTCGAACTGCGTGCGTTCTTCGAGCGAGAGCGTGGGATCGACCCTGAGGCGATAGTCCTCGGTCGCTTCTCGCACCGCCCGCTCGATCCGGCGCGTGGCGTCCTGTTGAGCCCACGCTGATCGGCAATCGATCGCCAACCCCGCAGTGGCCACGGCCAAGCCCGCCCAAACCCCCCAACCCCCTAAACGAACCGTATTTGCTGACGACATGTCCGGCCCCTCAGAATGACCGCCGAAGACCACGCCCACGTGACGTCCCCTCGGCAATCCCGGCAGCTTACCTAATCTGCCCGCCGAGAGCGAACCACGCGAAAGGGCTGTGGCGGGAGTCTTTGTGCAAACATCATCCAGCGGGGGCCGATCGCCAACCCAAACGTCGCCGGAGCGTGCCGACTGGTCATGAAGACGGCCGTGCGGGTCGGCGGTTTTGGGTTCTGCGGGACTTAAGCCGAACGCGTTTCACTACGCCGATGACCCGGGTCGCGGTGTGAGAGGGGCGCACCGGCGCGGCATCGCGTACCCCCATGGGTCGGATAACGGCTCCGACTAACGGGGGTGTGCGTGTGTGCTGCCAGCGACCGCGATCCTATTGACAATATTAGTGAGGGATGCCTGTTGCGTTGCCTTCGCGGATCCGCGACGATAGGGGGTGAGCGGACTACTTCAGGAGCGTGCGCCTTCGATCGACACGAGTTTCACCGAGCGTGATTGCCCGGTGCTCTTAGAGATGCATCGGACCGGGCTGTGCCCGGATCCGAGTGGTCACATGCACCCGTTCGTGAGTTCGCTCCATGTGTCGTTTGTCGCGGCGCTGCACCGCATGGTCTTGCACCTCCGCCCCAAGATCGTCATCGAGGTGGGCCTGATGCGGGCCGGGTCGGCAGTCGGGATCCTGTCAGCGCTGACCAAAATCGGGTCTGGGCAGTTGATCTCGCTCAACCCGATGCAGTCGACCGACGGGCACAACATCGGGCGGCACGCAATCGACCGGGCGGGCCTGAGCGGCTATCACCGCCTCATCGAGGAGTTCGACTATCTGGCGTTGCCGCAACTGCTGGCCCAGGGGGTGCGGGCGCAGATGGCCTACATCGACGGGTGGCACAGCGCAGACTACAAGATTCTCGACGCCTTCTACATCGACAAAATGCTCGATGTGGGCGGGGTGATGGCGTGGAACGATTGCCACTTCGAGGCGACCAAGCGGGCGATCAACCTGATGCTGACGCACCGGCG
>Ga0105049_10007435_pt1 | contig 12699 bp, 8 predicted proteins | sample MAT06_FD_78087 | JGI IMG/M metagenome (GOLD analysis project Ga0105049, IMG submission 78087) | Freshwater microbial communities from Lake Fryxell liftoff mats and glacier meltwater in Antarctica - MAT-06 | ecosystem: Environmental > Aquatic > Freshwater > Ice > Liftoff microbial mat | place...
ATGGCCCGTCGCTGGCCAGCTTTGACCTCTTCCCGGCGACGCTGCCGACGATCGTCGATGCGCAGCCGGTGCTCACAAAAAGCGGCGCCACCTTCACGCTCAATTACGATGCCCGCACCTACTCCAACTACATCGGCTACCGCGGCGATAACTTGAGCACCTGGACCGCGTTTGCGAACAGCTACTTTGGCGGGACGCCGCCCACCAGCTCCGTAAACGTCACCTCCTTTGCCACCGGCGCGCGCTACTTTTTCCGGCTCGCCCGGATCGACTACAGCACCACCGCCGCGCGCTTCATCCCCGCGTCCGCCGCGGGCCGGACGTTCACCTTCACGAGCAACTTTCCGGCGCTCATCATCGTGACCTTCAACAGCACCGGGACCGGCGGCACTTGGAACATCCCCGGATATGGCACGGGAATCTTCTCGACCCTCTTCTTCTCCCCGGGCCGGTTCACCGCCGCCATGCGCCTGCTCTTCGACAGCGCCGCGGTGCTTGGCGGCAACGTCGATTTCCGCCCCACCGTGGACTACACCTCGGCGAATGCCGGGCCGTTCACCGGGAGCACGAACCTCCCCGGCTACCCGACGCTCACCGGCACCTTCACGACGACGCCGTAACGGGCGGGACGAGGGCACCCCGCACCCTTCGGCTCGGCCGGAGCGCCGCCTCAGTGGTTGAAGAGAAAGGCCGGGGTATTGATCAGCGCCCAGGTGAGATCCTGGACGGCGGTGAGGCGCTTGTTCCCCATGAGCAGGGTGCTCTGCTCCGTATCCTGGCGGAGCTGGACGAGCTTGGGCTCGAGGCGGATCGGCTCCTCGACGCGGGCCTGGACCGCGCGGCGCTCCACCACGCCGGGATCGGTCGGGAGGGGAAGCTGATGTTTTCCAAAGGTGAGGCGGAGCTTGCCCAGTGCGGGGTCCGCTTCATTCCAGTAGGCGACGATCGCCGCCTGCTCCGGCTTGGTGCGCGTGGGCGCGGGTTTCTTCAGCGCCTCGGCGACGGGGAGCGGGAGGCCGGCGTTCAGCGGCTGCGCCGAAGTGGTGACCCAGAGCCGGAAGCGGCCGATCTGGAAACTGCCGGTGCGCGGCTGGTTGAGTTCGATGCGCAGGCGCGAACCTTTGTCGGTGCCGAGCGGCTTCTTCAGGGCAAACGCGGCGAAGTGCGGCACGCCGGTCTGGGTCCCGATGGCCCAGCCGTTTTTGCCGTCGTTCTTTTTCCCGTCGATCGCATCCTTCACGGCAAAGTTGGGCTGGGTAAAGTCGGCGAACGCGCCGCTGAATTCCACGTCCTGCGCGGGGTTGGCGCGGAACTCGCCGGCCTTCACGCTGAACTCGCTGAGCACGAAATTTCCCGCGGCGCGGCCCGGGCCAAAATTCACCTCGTCGGCGCTCGGCAGGACTTCGAGCAGGAGGCCGGTGATGCCGGCGACCTCGGTGTCGGCGGTGATCACGTAATCGGAAGTCGCCGGGCGCTGCGGCCCGGCCTTGATCGAGCCGTCGGGAAGCTTGGTGAGGGTGGCGAGACTCGTGGCGCGGAGATCCACGGGATCGAGTAACTGCCAGCCGGTGTGGGTGCGCGCGACCGGCACGGTGTTTTCAAAGTCCGCCGCGGCCGCCGCGAGCTTGGTCTTTTCATAATCCTTCACCGCGGCCCCGGCGGCGGTCGCATCGGCGACGCGCTTCTTTTCCGCCTCGGCGACCTTGGGCGCGATCTCGGTCTCGTAGCGGGCCAGCTCCGTCTTCGCCCCGGCGATGGCGGCGGTGCGCTCGGCTTCCATTTTGACGATGATCGGGGCCTGCGCGGCTTCCTGGGCGGCGAGGTCCGCCTTCAGCGCCTGATGTTCGGCGTCGAGCTGACCCCAGGCCGCGAGGGTTTTCTGCACCTCCGGCTGCTGGGCCGGGCGATTCAGCACGCGGAGGAAGATCTCATCGACCAGGCGGGCGTCGTCGGGCTGCGCCGCGACCATCGCGGCGAGCGAGTTTTTCGCGTCGCCGATCGCGTCCCCGACGGCGGCGCCGCTGAGCAGGGCCATGACGCCGCCGAGCTGGAGATCGTTGCTGCGCTCGCATTCGCAGGCGCTTTCGCGGACTGGCCGGCCGAGATTGGCGAGGAAGCCGCTCGGCAGATCGGTGCCGGAGTCGGGCAGGAGTCCGGCGCGCAAGCCCCCGGCGAGCTTCGTCGCGGAGCCGGTGACTTTCAGCACGGAATCGTAGAGCACCTCGGCGGGCAGCCGGCGGGCGAGCGCGTGCGAGTAGTTCGTGCGGTCGTCTTCGTTCCATTTGTTGGTCCCGACGGTGAGCTGGTAAGTGCGCGACTGGGTGATGAGGCGCATGAGGTGGCGCACGTCGAAGCGGCTACCCACAAACTCCTGGGTGAGATACTCGAGCAGTTCGGGATTACTCGGGGGATTGCCGGCGCGGATGTCGTCGAGCGGCTCGATGACGCCGACGCCCATGAGGTAGCCCCAGATGCGGTTCGCGTAGCTGGAGGCAAAGTAACGATTGTCCGGGCTGGTCATCCACGCGGCGAGCTGCTCGCGCCGCGAGCCTTTCGTCCCGGCCTGGGCGGGATAGGGAAAGCTCGGCGCGGAGACCTTGCGGGTGCGGTCGTGGATCATGTCGCCCTGGGCGGCGTCGGCGACGAGTTCGTAGAGCGGACGCGCCTTTTCCACGGCGCTGCCGAGGATGACCTGCTTGCCGCTGGCCGGGTCGGGCTTCAGCTCGACCTGCGCAAAGTAGGCGCCGAGGTGGTAATACTGGTCCTGGGTCCAGCGCTCAAAAGGATGATCGTGGCACTTGTTGCAGTTGAAGCGCGTGGCGAGGAAGAGGTGGGTGGTATTTTCCATCGCCTCGGCGGGTTCGCGCAGGATCTTCCAGTAGCTCGCGGCGGGATTTTCCCGGGTCGAGCCCTGGGCGGTGAGGATCTGGCGCACGAATTGATCGTACGGCGTGTTCGCCGCGACCTGCTTTTTGATCCACTCGCGGAGCAGCTTCACCCCTTCACCCCCGAGGAATTTTGAGTTCACCTGGAGCATGTCCGCCCACTTATTCGTCCAGTGCTCGACATACTCCGGCGAGCCGATGAGCCGGTCCACGAGCGCCGCCCGCTTTTCCCGCGAGGGGGTGGCATCGGCGGAAAAAGCGCGCACGTCTTCCGCCGAAGGCGGGAGCCCGGTGAGGTCGAGCGTGACGCGGCGGAGGAAATCCGTGTCGCTGCACAAGCCCGAGGGCGCGATCTTCATGCGCTCCCACTTCGCGGCGACCAGGGCGTCGATGCGACTCCAGGTCTCGGGCGTCTCCCAGGTGAAACCGGAGCGGTCGCCCATGACGGTGAGGGTGGTCGCGGCGTAGTTCCCCTCGTAGCGGGCGAGGAGGGGCGCCTCCCCGCGGCGCAGCGTCTCGACGAGGCCGCCGTCGCCCGCTTTGGCCACGTCCATATTTCCGCTCTCGACGAAGGCCTCGGCGGTCACGTCCCGCTGCCGGCCGTCGCTGTAGGTGGCGACGATGCGCACCTGCTGGCGCGCGCCGACCTGCTGGACCACGGGATCCTTCGGGAAGACCGCGATGCCGGTGACGCGGGGCGCTTTCAGGTCGAGCCGCGCGCCATCGGCGATCCACGCGCGGAGGATTTCGTAGTATTTCTCGCCCACCTTGAAGCGCTGGCCGCCCTCGTGCGGCACGCCGGAGGTGGACTTCAGGAGCATGAGCGAATCGTCGGGCTGGGCGACATTCAGGCGGCGGCTGGCGAGGTCGTCCTTGAGCGAACGCACGTCGAAGAGCGGATCGTAGCCGCGCAGCGAGAGCTTGAAGCCGTACTTGCCGTCCTTCGCGCCGTGGCAGGCGCCGGCGTTGCAGCCCGCCTTGGTCATCACCGGGTTCACGTCGCGGATGAAGTCCACCGGCTGATCGGCGCGCACGTCGGCGACCGTCACCGGCACCTCGGCCTGCTGCCCACCGAGCACGATGCGGAGCTTCGCGGAGCCGTTCTGGAGCGGCTTCACGAGGCCCGTCGCGCCGATCTCGGCGACCCCGCCCTCGAGCTGAAAGGCGGCGATCCGCGTCACATCGGCCGTTTCGCCGGAGGCCAGCCGGGCGGTGACGACGACCTGCGCCGACTCGTAGCGGCCGGTGAGCGCGAGCTTCGCCGGCTGGACCTCGAGCCGGGTGATCTGGGCGCCGGCGGGAAGCGCTTCCGGCGGGGTGGATTTGGCGGCCATGACTTCGAGCGCATTGGCAAAAAGCGCGGGCGTCCAGGCGAGGGCGACGAGACTGCTGAGGAATCCGGATTTGATCATGGGAAAGAGGCGGTTGGTGAAAGGGATAAGCTCGGGCTGGGAGCAGGTCTTAGCCGGCAGTTCGAGATCGATCGGGCAGCCGGTTGAAAAACCATTTTAGCGCCGGAGGCGCGACATGTTTATAGATTTCCCCTCGAAACAAAGCCCAAGCTCCGGAGGAGCGCCATGTGTCGGGAAGCAAGCGTCTATGTCGCTCCTCCAGAGCTTTGGTCGTTTTGCCGATGGATTCTATAAACATGTCGCGCCTCCGGCGCTGCGGCTCGGATCACGCTTTCGGCAGGTATTTCAACAGCTTGCTGGAGCCCGGGGCCGGCGCCGCTTACTTCGCCGGCTCCTGCCGGGCGGTGAGCGGCACGGGCGCAAACTCCTGCACCAGCTTGCCGTCGGCGGCGGAGACGATGCGCACTTTTCCATCCTCGCCGGCCGCAGCCACGGTCTTTCCGTCGGGAGCGTAAGCGAGGGCGTAGATGCCGGTCTGGAGCGGGAGGCTGGCGAGCAGCTTTACGTCGCTCGCGTAGTGCGCCTCGGTCTTCGCCTTCTCCTCGGCGGTCCGCGTCTGGAAGGCTTTGTTTTCGATCGCGAGGATGTCGGCCGGCATCTCGGTGTCGAAGTCGTAGTTGTAAAAGTTCACGGCGCCCTGGCCATCGAGGCTGCTACCGGCGGCGAAGCTCTTCCCGTCCGGCGCAAAGGCCACGGCATAGACGCGGCCTTCCATGGCCGGCCACTTGCGGATGCAGAGGGCATTGTCGCCGATCCGGCGCTGGACTTTGCGCACGATGCGATAGGCCTGCGGCACGCCGTCCGCGCCGCCCACGAGAAATTCGTCGCGCCCGGGATGCCGGGCCACGGTCTGCAAGCCGCCGCGGAGCGCGCCGGGGGTGATCGAGCTGAGATTGTCGATGAAGCGCTGGGTGGCCACTTCGGTGAGCTTGGCGCTCATGTCGCGGCCGACGCTCACGAGCTGGTCGCCCTGGTGGGTGAAGACGGTGTCGAGCACCCAGTCGCTGTGGGAGCTTTGCAGGAGCACCTGCTTGCCGGATTCGGCGTCGATCGCGCGCACCGCATTGTCCGGGCAGCCAAAGGAAAGGAGCTTCCCATCGGGCGACCAGTTCACGCCGTACACGGTATCGAAGCCGACCGGCGTGCTCAGGGTGAGGGTGCGCTTTTCCACATCCCAGATCTGGATTTCCCCCATCAGCGCCGGGCGGCCTCCGCAGGCGGCGAGGCGGCGGCCATCCGGGGAAAAGCGCACGGTCTGGATGCGTTCACTGAGCCCGACGAGCCGGGCGAGGAGTTCCGAGCCGTCCGCCTTCCAGAGCAGCACCTCGTGAAATCCGGCGACGGCGAGCACCTTTCCATCGGGCGAAAAAGCGAGCGACGCGACCACCGGCGGGCGGTGATATTCGGGCGGATGGGTGGCGCTGTAGCGCTGGCGGGCATTGGGCGGGGTGTCGTCGAGCGCGCCCTCGGTGATCCAGCGGCGGATGAGGGCGATCTCCCAATCGAAGAGCGGGGCCTTCTTCGGCGGCATCTCGGCGGCGCCATTCTCGGGCGTGATCTGCTTCACGAGCAGCGACTTTTCCGGGTCTTTCGGGACGATGGCGTGCGCGCCGTCCTTCACGCTCTCGCCGCCTTCGAGGAGCTTGGCAAAGTCCGTCATGATGTAGTCGCCCTTGGCCTTGGCTGGTTGGTGGCAGCCCTGGCAGGAGGCCTGAAAGATGGGGCGGATTTTCTTATAGTACGAGACCGGCGCGTTGGGATCTTCCTCCTCCACTTTCTTCGGCGGTGCGGCGACGGCGGCGGCCAGGGTGAGCCCGGCGACGACCGTGGCAAGGCGGATGGGGAGAAGCAGCGGCATGGGGCGTGGTAATTCGGGCCAGCCGGGGAACCTTAGCCGGCAATATGGAGGCGCCACCGCGACGGACTGGCGCCCGTCCTGGGAACGCCCCCTGCTTTTCCCGAAACGCTACCGGAGGCTCACCCTATCGTCCCCGTGCGGCGAAGACCGAGCCAGATGCCGTCATGGAAAACGCCCACCTGCCTAAAGAACGCGGTGCGACGATCCTCGAGATCGTCGTCTCGATGGGCGTCGTCGTGATCGGCTTCAGCGGCATCTTCCTCATGAACTCCCAGGTGCTCGCCCTGCTGCGCGGGAGCCTGGAGTCCACGGCCAGCACCCGCGTCCTCCAGGATCGTGCGGAGCAACTCCGCGGCTCGACTTGGGCCCAGGTGACCGACGCCGCCTACCACGCGGGTCCGCTGCTCTCCATCCCGCCCGACAGCGCCGGCGCGCTCGCCCAGCTCACCGAGACCGTCTCCGTGACGGCGCACCTGGCGAGCCCGGGGACGGTCACCCCCATCACCGTGACGCGCGACTCCGCGGCCACGATCGCGACTCTTTCGCCGGGCGCGGCCCAGCTCCGCACGCAGCCCTCGGTGCGGGTCGATCTCACCGCTCGCTGGCTCGCCAGGGGCGGCCGCCCACGGATGCGGCAGCTCAGCCTGGTCTTCGGTGAAGGAGGAATCAGCGGGAAACGATGAAGACCGCGCGCATCGGACTTCGCGGGCCGCGGGGCTTCACCCTGGTCGAGACCCTCGTCGGGCTCGCCGCCGCGGCCACCCTCATGGCGACCATCGTCGCCTCCAGCATCACCCTCCAGCGAAGCTTCTTCTGGAGTGCGGACTACGCGGAGCAATCGCTCGCCCAGTTGCGGTCGCTGGATTTCGTGACTCGCGACGTGCGCGGCGCGCGTGGGGTGTGGATCGATGGCAGCGGGGAGTTTCTCACGCTCGAACTCCCGGCGACTTATGCGAGCTACGATCCGCAAGGCAACCCGACCAGCGCACCGGTGACTCCGGTGATCGTCCGCGGCCAGCCCCAGTACGGCGACCCCGCCCAGCCGGTCTCGATCTGGTACTACCGCAATGGGGACTCGCTCATCCGGGAGCAATGGATGCCGGCCGTCGGCGGGTGGTCCGTGGCGGCGGTCGCCACGGGCATCAAGTCCTTTCAGGCGCAACTCGTCGGCGCCGGAAATCTCGTCCGCATGACGGTGACCTTCCTGCCCAAACTCCGGGATGGGCAGGAACACCAGAACCGGACCGCGATGAGCGCCACGGTGGCCGGGCGCGCCATGGTCCTGAAGTGGGACGGAACCCGGGGAGGTGGCGGTGAGCTCTGAAGTTCCCACCCGGCGTCCGCGCCGCGAGGCCGGCAGCATCCTCGTCGTGGCGATGATCGCGATGGGCGTCCTCGCGCTGCTCGCCGCAGCCGCGCTGCACGAGGTGGGCAACCGGCACGCCGTGACTTTTCATTCCCAGAGCTGGAATGAAGCGCTCTCCTCCGCCGAAGTCGGGGCCGACATCGCGCTCGCGGCGATGAATGCCTCGATGAGCAGTCCCACCACGGCCTGGGCCGCGTGGACCCCGGCCAATGCCACCACCTTTCCCAAAACCTGGACGCCCGCCCTCGCGGCCCATGGCGGCGATGGCAACAACAAGGTGTACGCCCGGATCACCGTCGATGATGTGATCGTCGATCCGAGCGGCCAAAAGTGGTTTCGCATCCGCTCCACCGGCGTCGCCGAAGTGGCCGGCACCGCCCGGGCGGGGATCGAGCCCGCCGCCCTGGACGCGTGGGGGATGAAAAATCATCGCAGCGTCCTGCGCAAAACCCGCTTTACCACCGACCTCACGGGCGGCGCCCTGCGGCTGCCGCAGATCGCCCGCACCGTCGAGGTCGTCGCCGGCGCGGTGAACGCCCGCCTGCTCAAGCGCGCGCTCGCCGTCCGCAGCTCGATCACGCTCTCCGGCGACACCTCCATCGACAGCTTCGACTCCAGCGATCCCCACAAGTCCACTGGTGGACTCTACGATGCGGCCAAGCGCCAGGACCGGGCCGACGTGGCGACCGATGGCGACGGCACGATGTCGCACTTCAACGACCGCGAGGTCCGGGGCAGCGCCTTTTCCAACGGCGGCTCCATCCAGGGCACCGGCGGGGTGGTCGGCCCGATCTTCGACAATTTCTCCACCACGCTCCCCGCCGTGACCACGCCGGTCTGGGGCGTCCTCAACGTCACCCCCAACGCCATCGTCAACCCACCGGGTGGGATGACCCTCGTCGGCGGCCCCACCGGCACCCCGCAGAACTACAAGGTCAGCGAACTCACGCTCAGCTCGTCCAGCGTGCTGACCCTCGCGCCGCACGCGCCCGGCCAGACCAGCTACGTGAACCTCTGGATCACCGGCCCCCTCGACATCAACGGGCTGGGCGCCATTCAGCAGCAAGCCGGCGTCCACCTCACCCTCTACTGCGAGGGCAACGTCTCGATCCAGGGCGGCGGCATCGTGAATCAGAATGGTCGCGCGCATTTTCTGAAAATCTTCGGCGTGGATCCCGCGAGCGGCACCCGCACCTTCACCGTCGGTGGCTCCGGCACCTTCGTGGGAGTGATCAACGCTCCGGGCTTCGACCTGACCGTCACCGGCGCGTCCTCATTCCACGGCGCAGCCATCGCCCGCAGCGCGACGATCAGCATTGCCGAAGGTTTTCACTACGACGAGGACCTCGGCAACTTGAACATCGGGCCGCCGGATCGCTATGAGTTTGCGAGCTGGATCGAAGACATCCGTTGAGGAATCCGAATCGTCCGGCCTTAGTCCTACAGTTAATTCAGCAAAACCCGTGCGTGCAATTTGCGGACACTTCCGATAAAAACTGCCGCACATGGAGAGTCACTGAAATTGCTTTGGCACAGGCATCTCCCAAAAATCATCCTCACCCCAACACCCGGAATCCATGCGCCGTTCACTCCTGACCGCCTTCCTTTTCACCGGCCTCACCCTCTCCAGTCCCGCCGGTGTGGTTCGCTCGGGCTTCGATTCCGCCTCGCTCGGGCGCAACGACGATTCCTCCTCGGCCGCCCGCCCGCTCGGGTTCTCAAATTCGATCAATTTCGGCGGAGCCAGCTACAGCAAGCTCTTCGTCAACAACAACGGCAACGTCACCTTCGATGCGGCGCTCTCCGCCTTCACCCCGTTTGGCCTCGGCAGCCTGAACCGCGCGATCATTGCCCCGTTCTTTGCCGACGTGGACACTCGCAACTCGCTCTCGGGAGTCACCGCGTACGGCATCGGCGCGGTCAATGGCTACGAAGCCTTTGGGGTCTCCTGGCGCGACGTGGGCTACTACAATCGGAAGGCCGATAAGCTCAACAGCTTCCAGCTCGTGCTCATCAATCGCCCGGACACCGGCACCGGCAACTTCGACATCGAATTCAACTACGACCGCATCCAGTGGGAGACGGGCGACACCAGCGGCGGGATCAATGGGCTCGGGGGCAGCAGCGCCGGCATCGGCTACGCAAATTCGCCCGGCCTGCCCGCCTTTGAACTCACCGGCTCGGGTAACCCGGGATCGTTCCTCGACTCGAACTCCGACACCGGCCTGATCTACAGCAGCAACGTCGGCGTGGATGGACGTTTCCTCTTTCAGGTCCGCAACGGCACGGTGATGCATTGCGACGGACTCACCCCGATCCCGGAACCAGCCGCCATCGGCTTTGGCCTCGCGCTCCTCGGCGTCTGCGCCCAGGGTCGTTTCCGTTCGCGCCGGGCGGCGGTCGGCACTGCGCAGGGCTAAAGGCGGCGCGCGTTCCGGCGACGCGCTCGGGAGTTGTCATTCCGCCGGATCGAGGCCCATCTTGGGGCATGCGCCTCGCGCCCCCCCTTCTCGCTGTCTTCTGGGCGATCCTCCCGCCCCTCACCGCCACCGCCGCGCTCAGCATCGAGCAGGGCCCCGCGGAAACACCGGCGGTCGAGCGCCGCGATTTCGTGGATCAGGACTCGCCGCTCAGCGCTGAGAAGAAACGCCGTAACCGGATCAAAAACCTCCAGCGCACCGGGCTGCCGTCGAATGCGCTCGGCATCGCCGCGGTGGTCGTGCCCTTGATCCTCATCGGCGGCGTCGCGGCGGTGCTGGTGAAGAGGCGCAACGCCGACCCCCACCGCGCGACCCTCAAGAAGCTCAAGCAAGCCGAGGCGCGCCGCCGCGCCGGCGGCCCGGAACAGCCGATGCTCGACCCGCGGCAGTGGTGAGCGGCCCCGGCGGGAGAGGCCCGCAGATTGGAGGTTCGACGATCGACGTTCGACGTCCGATGTTCGCCTCCGCCATGCCCGCCAATCCCCGTCGTTGTTGCGTCCACGCCCTGCTCGAGTGGGAAAAGGGCCGCACCTTTTCCGACGAGATCCTCCACACCGCGCTGGAGCGCGAGCCGCTGCCCCCGCTCGACCGTGGCTTCTTCATGGAGACCTTCTTCGGCGTGCTGCGCAATCTCAGCGGCCTGGATTTCCTGATCGGCACGCTGCGCGAAGGCCCCATCGATCTGCCCACGCGCCAGATCCTCCGCCTCGGGCTCTACCAGATCTTTCATCTCCGCACCGCCGCCCACGCCGCGGTGAACGAAACCGTGAATCTCGCCGACCGCGCCCGCGGCCTGGTGAACGCCATCCTCCGGCGCGCCCTGCGCGAGCAGGAGGCGCTCGCCGCCGCCCTCGCCGCCGCCGGGCCCGCCACCGCGCAATCGCACCCGGAATTCCTCGTCGCCCGTTGGGCCACGCAGTTTGGCCCCGCCGCGACGGAACGCCTGCTCGCCTGGAACAACACTCCGGCCGAGGTCTTTGCCCGCGCGAATACCTTGAAAGTGACCGTCGGTGAACTGCGCCGCGCGACCCCGGCCGCCGAGCCGAGTCCCGCGCATCCGCTGGCCCTGCGCGTAAAGCACATCCCCGCCGCCTGGCTGGCCGACGGCCTCTGCTACGTGCAGGACCCGAGCACGCTCCTCGCCTGCGACCTGCTCGCCCCGCAGCCCGGCGAACTCGTCCTCGACATGTGCGCCGCACCCGGCGGCAAGACCACCTATCTCGCCGCCCTCATGCAAAACGAAGGCCGCCTCGTCGCCTGCGACCTCTACGAGAGCCGCGTCGTCCGTCTGCGCGAAAATCTCCGCCGCCTCGGCGTGCGCAATGCCCGCACCCTGGTCCACGATTGCATGACGGCCGAGCTGCCGGCCGGCCTCACGGACTTCGACCGCATCCTCGTCGATGCACCGTGCAGCAATACCGGCGTCATCCGCCGCCGCGTCGATGTGCGCTGGCGGCTCACCGACGAGGATTTCCTGCGCATGCCCGCGCAGCAGTTTGCCCTCCTGCGCCGTGCCGCCGCGCTCCTGCGCCCCGGCGGCTCCCTCGTCTATGGCACCTGCAGCCTGGAGCCCGAGGAAAACGACGCCGTCGTCGAACGCGCCCTCGCCGACATCCCCGGGCTGCGCTTCCTCGAGAGCCGCCGCACGCTGCCCTTTGCCGACGGAGTGGATGGAGCCTTCGCGGCGAAGTTCACCCGCGGTTGATCGAGGAGCCGGGGCGTCCCGATTCCCGGCACTTACTTCGCAAAGATCTTCGCGAAGAAATCCCTCATGTCCTGCCAGGACTTCTTGTCTGCCGCTTCGTTGTAGGCCTGGCCTTTGGAGTTGTCGTTGCCTGCCTCCGCCTTGGTGAAGCTGTGGACCGCGCCGGGATACGCGATGAAATCGTAGCTCACCTTGGTCTGCGCCATCTCTTCCTTAAAGGCCGCCTGCTCAGCGGGCTTCACAAAAGGATCATCCGCGCCATGACATACGAGCACCTTCGCCTTTACCCCGCCGGCTGCTGCCGGGAGCGTCGTGCCGAGCCCGCCGTGGAAACTCACGACACCCGAGACCGGCGCACCGCTGCGCGCGAGTTCGAGCACGCTGGTGCCGCCAAAACAGTAGCCGATCGCCGCCGTGCGCTGCGCATCGAGCCCGGGGCGCTTGAGCAATTGATCGAAGCCCAGCGTGACGCGGCGGCGGAGCAGCGGCAGGTCGCTCTTGTAAGTGCCCGCCTGCACCGCGCAGTGCTGCAACTCCGTGGGGCGGACGCCTTTCCCGTAAATGTCCGCCGCAAAGGCGATGTAGCCGAGTTCCGCGAGCATCGTGGTCCGGCGCTTCGCGTAATCCTGGAGCCCGGTCCAGTCATGCACGACGAGCACCCCGGGCTGCGGCGCGGCGATCGCATCGTCGTAGGCCACAAAGCCTTCGAGCACCGTTTCACCGTCCCGGTATTCCACGAGTTCGGTCTTGATCGCCGCTGGCACCGACTGCGCGGCCAGCGAAAGGAAAACGGACGAGAGCAGCAAGGAGGAGGTCTTCATAGGCAAAAAGGCTAACCGCGATCGACACCTCTGCCTAGCGCGTCTCCTGGACTTTGCGGCGGCGACGCGCTCCGTCTCCAGTTTCCCGCGCTGGTCGTCGGTAAGCAGGTCAAACCCGTGATCTTCAACCTTGCCGGGGAAATGGGCCTTGCCAGCGTAAGTGGCCTCGGAG
>Ga0105049_10007445_pt1 | contig 12692 bp, 7 predicted proteins | sample MAT06_FD_78087 | JGI IMG/M metagenome (GOLD analysis project Ga0105049, IMG submission 78087) | Freshwater microbial communities from Lake Fryxell liftoff mats and glacier meltwater in Antarctica - MAT-06 | ecosystem: Environmental > Aquatic > Freshwater > Ice > Liftoff microbial mat | place...
AACAGTTCCGCTTAAAGCAAGGCCTACTGTACCCATAGCTGTTTTTGCAATAAAATCTCTTCTTGAATTTTTCATGATTAAAATTTAAATTATAAAGTTTTCATATCAATTACAAAACGATATTTAACATCTGATTTTAAAATACGAGTATACGCTTCATTAACCTCATTCATTGATATCACTTCTACATCCGAAAAAATATTATTTGCTGCGCAGTAATCTAGCATCTCTTGAGTTTCTTTAATGCCACCAATCATAGAGCCAATGATACTCCTACGCTTAGAAATTATTTTTGCAGAACCAAATTCATTATCCTCTGGTGGAATTCCAACAATCAACATTTTGCCTTCGACTTTTAGTAAATCTAAAAACTTATTTAAATCATGCTTGGCAGCAACTGTATTTAAAATAAAATCAAAACTATTTTTCAAAGGCTTTAATTGTTCTGCATCAGTTGTTAAAACAAAATGATGAGCTCCTAATCTTTTTGCATCTTGTTCTTTAGAAGGAGATGTACTCAACATGGTTACTTCAGCACCAAATGAAGCTGCAAACTTTACGGCCATATGCCCTAATCCGCCTAAACCTAATACTGCAACTTTATGTCCTTTGCCAACACCAGCATATCGCAAAGGAGAATAAGTAGTTATTCCAGCACACAATAATGGAGCAACACCTTCGAGATTACTTGTAAATGGAATATGGAGCGTATATTTTTCATCTATAACATACATTGCTGAATATCCCCCAAAAGTTGGAGTTACACCATCTCTGTAATATCCATTGTAAGTGGGGGTCATATCTTCATCACAATATTGTTCTAAATCATTTTTACAACAATTACATTTCCTACATGAATCAACAAAAACTCCTACCCCTGCCAAATCTCCTACTTTAAATTTTGTTACATCACTACCAACTTTCATTACCTTACCTACTATTTCATGGCCAGGAACAATTGGATAAATAGATTGTCCCCACTCACTCCTAGCCATATGTATATCGGAGTGGCAAACACCACAATACATTATATCTATTAAAACATCAGAAGGGCCAACATCTCTTCTTTCAAAATTAATTGGCTTAATACTGTCCGATTTATTTTCTGCACCATAACCTTTTACTAATATCATTTTTTATTTTTTATTTTTAACCCTTAATTATATACAATTGATTTTTTTTCCATAATTAAAAAAGGATAATCCAGTAATGGAATATTTGAAATCAACATGTTGCCATTGTCATAACTGATATTTTTTAACGCATAAGTTTTACCTGATAACAAATCAACTAAAACTGGTTCTTTCATTCTAACTTTTTCAACTATCAAATTAACTGTTGCTGGGTTAGGGGTATATTCTTGAGGATGCCAAGCTAGCCAATAAGCAATTGCATATTTTCCATCTTTAGTTTTAAAAGGTGCAACTAAAGGTATTGAAGGAAATGCATCATCGCCACTACCAATACCATAAAACATCCCTTCATCTTTTACTAATACTTTATGTTTTAAAGCAACGGGAACAAAGTTCTTATCAATAGTTGCGCAAAGATTTTGATAGGCATAATAACCTGGCTTTGGAGTTAAATCAGGATTAGACAATAAGCATTTTTCATTTACCCCAATTTCTTTTACTCTTGAACCGTTACGTTCAGGGTAACCAAGAATACTATCTAATGCTGTAAGATTTTTTCTAATTAATGGTTGATCACGCTTCCCTTCATCTGCTAGTTTAAAATAATTACTCATAGAAGCTTTACAGAAATAAATATCTGTAAATGATTGCCTCAATAACCATTTTGCTTGGATATTAATTCCCCATGGAGATGTGCTTCTGTAATCCCTTGTACTGCTATGAGATGGAGTTCCACATTCGCCTTGCCATAATTCTATTTTTGAATTATATTTATTAATTATTCTCCAAGCAGAATCTGCTTTATAAATTCTAGTTTCTGGTATAATATCATAGTTATGGTAAGAAATTATTTCAATCAAATCTTTATTATTCTGAGATAGAAATCCATCAATAAATTCCGCTGACAACCCTGCCATTGCTCCAGCAATTATATGTGCATTGGGCTGTAATTTTTTAATCAGTAAAGCTGTTCTATTTACTAGTATCCCATATTTTTTTGCATCAGGCTCTGCTCCCCAATAGTTACGATGATTTGGTTCGTTCCAAATTTCCCAATAAGTTATTTTGTCTTTATACCTATTTACAATTGAAATAACATAATTATCCCATGCAAGCATGGCTGTTTCATTATCTACTGGCGGACCGGGTTTATACCCATATATTTCTGAAAGTTTAGGGTCGTCATAAGTACTCAATTTGGTATATAATGTATTACCCCCTGTAATTGAAACAAAAGGCACAATTTTTTCATTTAAAACCGACCCTAATGCTGCATCTAATTTATTCCAATTATAAATATTCTTTTCTTTTTCAACCTCTGGCCAGTGAGCCATAATTCTTGTCCACTTAACACCAATTTTCCCAGCATACTTTAATTTACTGTAATCTAAAGTTCCCGATTGTATTCCCCAATATGATTGTTCAATTTCCTTAGAACTTTTGGGGGTTATTTTTCCTAAATAGGTTAACTTACTTAAAGGATTATTTGCCTTTTGTGCATTAGTTCTATTAGCAATAATGATAATTAAAGTAAATACTAAAATATTCCGAAACACTTTCATTGCATTAATTATTTTATTCAACAATAAATTTTTTCTTCAATCTAATATCTTCACTTGAACTACCTATCAATATTTCAAAAACACCAGGCTCAACAATTTGATTCATATTCTTATCGAGCAATGCTATGTCTTTAGGCCTCAAACTAAATTTAATAGTTTTCTTTTCTCCTATTGCTAAACTAACTCTTTCAAAACCTCTTAATTGAGTTTCATATACAGTAACACTACTTACTAAATCTTTAAAATAAAGTTGCACCACTTCATCCCCATTAAATTTACCATTATTTTGAACATCAACACTTACTTCTATTGGTTGCTTGCCATTTTGTTTCTCGGGACTCACTTTTAAATTACTGTATTCAAATGTGGTATAACTTAAGCCAAAACCAAAAGGATACAAAGCACCGTATACATTGGTTTTACCAAAACCATTTGGACCATCACCTGGCTGACCAGCATGAGATCCTGGTTTGAATGGAAAATTCAATTCAATTTGTCCAACTGATTTAGGAAAAGTTACCGGCAATTTACCTCCAGGGTTATAATCTCCAAATAAGGTTTCAGCAATTGCAGTTCCTCCATCAACTCCTGGGCACCATGCTTCTATGATAGCTGGTAAAAATTTAGCAGGCCAATTAATTGTCAAGGGTTGTCCGTTTATTAGTATCATTACAACTGGCTTTCCAGTTGCATATAACGCTTGCAATAATTGAAGTTGTCTTCCTGTAAGGTCCAAATTGGTTCTGCTTCTGCTTTCTCCAAATTGGTTTTCAGTTTCACCCATAACGGCAATAATTACATCAGCGTTTGATGCTAAAGCAACAGTACTATCAATTTTTCTTTGCTCATTTTGAGTAATGGGTGTGGGAAAGATTTCGCTCTCTGGCCAATTAGCATCTGCAGATTCGCAGCCTTTACTGTATTGAATATTAACACTATTTCCTAAATAAGTTTTAAGTCCTTCTAATACAGAAATAACTTTTACATTAGATGGCCCATATCTACTCATAGAAGTAAGAGTATCATCAGCTAATGGACCAGTAACTAAAATATTTTTAATCCCTTTTTTTGAAAGAGGTAAAAGTTGTTTTTCATTTTTCAATAACACCAATGCTTCTCTGGAAATTTGTTTGCTGAACTGTTTTGCATCTGCATTATTTACAATTACATCAGCCAATTTGGTATCAGCAACATAAGGTCTGTCAAACAAACCCATTCGAAACTTATAAGAAAGTACTTCACCAACTCTAGCATCAATTGTTTTCATTGATATCTTTCCTTCTTTGATTAATTTTCGAGCTGGTATCAAAAAGGTTTCTGGGTTTTGGAAATTTGTTCTAACATTTAATCCAGCTTCTAAAGCCATTCTTACGGCATCAGCAGAATCAGCAGCAACATGATGTTTAGAATTAATAAATTCTAATGCATCACTATCACTTACAACATAACCATTAAAGCCAAATTTTTTGCGCAACAATTCAGTCAAAAAATAATAGCTACCAGAAATAGGAATTCCATCCCAATCATTATAGCTGCTCATGATGCCCATTGGGTGAGCTTCTTGAATGATTCTTTCGTAAGGATACAAATACATATTGAACAACTCTCTTGGAGAAATATGTGGATCTGTTCTTGCATTTCCATCTCTTCCTCCTTTAGGAACACTATAACCCATATAATGCTTTAGTGTTGATGCTACTCCTTCACTTTGTACTCCTAAAACCATTTGCTTACCCAACTCAGTTACTAAAAAAGGATCTTCTCCGTAACATTCAACTACTCTGCCCCATCTAGGGTCTCTAGCTAAGTCTACAATCGGAACATATATATTTGTATACCCAAGTGCTTTTGCTTCTCTTCCTACAATTTTGCCAGCTTTATTTAATAGATTCTTATTCCAAGTACTTCCTATGGCAATTGGTGCTGGTAAAGCTGTAGCTTTTTCGCTTGCCAATCCATGAATGCCTTCGTTGGTAAAATCAACTGGAATACCCATTCTGGTTTCCTCTAAAAACCATTTTTGAACAGTATTAATTGCTTCTGCATGTTTGCTGTAAGGAAATGAATATTTGGTATAAGTTGAAGCTCTAAATGTGGTTGAATTTAAATGTTCATCAATATTTGCAATCCCATCTTTCCAGATTTTATTTTTCCAATCTTTTGTTGGAAGTTCATCTTTTAATACTCTACCATATCCATAAAGCGTAACAAGTTGAGCTGTTTTCTCTTCAACTGTCATTAAAGAAAGCAAATTGCTCACTCTTTTTTCAACAGGTTGTTTGGGATCCTCAAAAATGTCTTTTGTATTGTTTTTATTATAATCGATCCACCCATCTTTAATCATTTTACTATTATACGACTGAGCAGAAACCAATTGTACACTAGCTAATAAAAGAAATAAAAGTGTGATTTTTAATTTTTCGATTCGCATAATAAATTATTATTTTTTGTCGATCAACTTAATTAATTGATACACGTTTTCATTCAACGCTTTCATTTTATCTGCTAATGGACGATATACTTCATAAAAAGTATTTACCAATCCTTTATTAGAATCTTTATTAGATGGATCGGCGTTCGGGTCATTTGGATCATTATCTTGATACCTAAACCAATGCCATCCTACACAATTATTATTCTGCAATAAATTCAAACAGAAGTTTTGATAATGAATACCTCTTTCTTCTTGTGTTTTAACAAGCCAGCCTGCGCCAGATACATTGTCCATTTTAGAGTCAACTGCTTTAGTATAAAACTCTGTAATAATAAATGGCTTCTTTAGTGCTAGCCATTGTTGGTTGTTCTTAGGTGTAACTTCCCAGCTTCCATAATAATTGATAGAAATTATATCACAATATTTTTCTGAAGCCGTTAATAAGTAAGGGTTGTTCTTTGCAGAAGAATGAAGCCTACTTCCAATAAACAAATGATTGGGATCAAATTTTTTAATAGAATTAGAAACAATTTTATAATACTGTTCGCTAACAAAACCACTAAAAGTCTCTCGTTGATCTTTGGTAATTTTTAGTGTGTCAATATTTTTTTCTTTTATCCAATTAAGCGCTAAAAGATACGCAGAATCATTTTTATTCTCAATTTCTAAAAAACTTTTTAGGAGATTATCTTGAAATGGCAATTCATTATCGGAAAAATGTCCGAAGATGTTTTGGTCATTTTTATTTTTAGCTAGTGTAGCATTCTTTTGATCGCACCATAATTCGAAAGACTCATTAAATACATAAGCTAAAACAGGATAGTCTTTAGCATTCTTTCTTGACTTTTGATTTTGTGAAAAGCTATTCAATAAAGATAATTGAGTACAATATACTATCGGAGTTGCTGATGTTAGATTATAATTTACTATAGATTCTACATCCGACCATGATCCAGTAGTATTGAAATTAACTTCATCAAATACTTTTTTTGAATCAGCAATCCATTTTGTAGTATTCCCAAATTTTTGTTTGAATGCAGACTCATTATTTGGAGATTTACCGAGCCTAACTCCGTTAATTGCAATGTTGTAGAACAAGTATCCTTCCGGATCAACCACCCATGATCTGCCATTTACTTTGTCCGTTCTAAAGTAACCTGAGGCATTGATTTTTTTACTATTTAAGTCGCTACCATACTTATTTAATGATGAAGTTGTAACTGGAACAAAATTGTTTATTTGATTTACTGTATGAGAAGAGAATTTTTTCCAATCAGAATATTGAATATTTCTATTACTGTCTCTGCTCCACATTTTTGATTCAACAATAACTGAATCGAAGAAACTTAGTTTCTGAGCACCTAACTCATTCGCAAATACCACAAAAATCAACAATGGAAAAAACTTTTTCATAAAATCATTTTTATACAAATAAATTTAAACCACCTATAAAAACAAAAGGAGGGCGAATAAATTCACCCTCCCGCTTGCTATTAATTGCTTGCTTAATATCCAGCATTTTGCGGCATAACTTTGGTAAGATTTGCATCTATTGCCGATTGTGGAATTGGCAAAATCGTATCACGTAATGCAATTCTTGTTCCTGCATAAATATTATTTACTTGTGTTCTTGTAAACCAAGTTCCTGTTCTTAACAATGTATATCTTCTATGTTCTTCTGAAATCAATTCTCTAGAACGTTCATCTAAAATAAAATTTAAATTTACTTGCGCTGCAGTAATTGGAGTTGCATTAGCTCTTGCACGAATGGTATTTATAGTTGTTGCAGCACCTGCAAGGTCATTCAATTTAAATTGCGCTTCAGCCAATAATAAATATGTATCTGCTAATCTTAAATAAACTTGATCGTTGAAATTAGATGAATTTTGCACATCTGCAGGGTCTGTAGGCGCACAATCCCATTTACGAATGCTTGGCCAGTTTTGTGCAGTACTAGAGTTTGGAGCAGGTTCATTACAATTTATACTTAATCTAACGGTATCAATTCCTAGTCTTGCACCAGCAGGGCCTGTTGTATATCCTGGAGTTGCACAAGATGCAACCACATTCATATTATTGCCTGTTGGTAAAGAAGCAGCGTTATTCATTAAATAGAAATAACGATACGAAAAATTTCCACCTCTTACATCCGTAGCACCGTATAATGCAAGTGCGGATTTTGTAACTGCAAATCTACCTAAGCCTCTACCACCTAATTGAAAAGAAAAGGTAAGCGGTGCTCTAGAACCTGCAACTCTAATATCATTGTACCTATTTACCCACCATCTTCTCATGATATTTGCATCACCACCAACAGATAAATATTCATTTTGCACAACCCAAAGTGCTTCACGATTACCCTGACTCCTATTAGAATTACCATCTAAAAACATATCAGTAAATGGAGTTCCAGGTAGAGCTGCAGCAGTTCCATAGCGGGCTGTAATCAAATTATAATTAGTGTTTTGAACAACAGCTAATGCTTTTTCTCTCGCTTTTACATTATCGCCAATTGTTAAATACAATTCAGCTAGGTAATGTTGAGCAACCACTTTGCTTGCTCTTCCTTCTAATACTGGAATATCACTCATATTAGCTTCAGCATACAATAAATCTTCTTCCATTTTTTTCCTTACTTCGGCAACGGGTGTTCTATCCCAATCCGTTTTAATAGAACTGCCTTTTGATTCTGTAATGTTTAAAGGTACATTACCATATAAAAAAGTTAAATGCCTGTAAGCCCATGCTCTTATTAATCTTGCTTCGCCAACAACTTGCTTTTTTTGTGCATCAGTCCAATTAATCGTAGGATTTTCAGAACGATCTATAATGGTATTAGCAGCATTTACAATTCTATAAAGCCACTCCCACACTCTTCTTACATAGGCATCAGCCGAATTTAATCTTACACCAAAATCATTAAAAACTTGTTCAGGAGCACCTGCAGCAGGCCTCAAACTGAATGCATTATCTACACCAATCATTGCAGCTGATATAGCCATATCATTAGACGCTCCATTGATTCCTTTACGTTCTTCTCTCCACATACTGTATAATCCAAACAATCCTGCTTCAAATCCAGTTCTATTAACATATAAATTATCCGGCGCAATAATTGCTTTTGGATCTTCTACTAAAAAACTTTTTGAACAACCAAAAACAGTAATGATTGCAAAAAATATGATCGCTAGTTTAAATATATTTTTCATAACTAATCTTTATATTGAATTAAAGAGTGATGTTTATACCAAATACAATTTCTTTCTGTAAAGGAAGCCCATATTGATTGGTCAACTCTGGATCTAGCCCTTTATATTTTGTAAATGTTGCTAAGTTTCTGCCAGACAAATACAGTTTACAAGAAGTGATTTTAGCTTTGGATAATAATGAAGCAGGTAATTCATAAGCCAGTGAAACATCCTTAAGTCTTCCGTAAGATCCATTTTCAAAAAAATTAACGCCGAAAGGATTTGCATTTGCATCATTTGCAAAATGATTTCCATTAGGGTTGGTAGCAGACCAACGATCATTTCTAATTGTATTTCTTCTTACATCAGTAAACACGTTGTCATCTTCAAATGGATTTCTTTTAGTAACCCCACTTATACCTTGGAAAAATATCATCAAACTAAAATTTTTATACTTAAAGGTGTTAGATATACCCCAAATAAAATTAGGATCTTCATTTCCAATAATTGTTCTATCCGATTGATTAATGAGGGTATCTCCATTTGAATTTTTTACTCTTACCCAACCAGTTTTAGATGTTTTTTGAACAGACTCATCAATTTCTTTTTGAGTTTTAAAAACTCCATCAGCTTGTAATCCATAAATCACATTAATTGGACTTCCAATAAACCATCCATTTACAACATCATTTTTACCATCACCATACAGGTCTACAATTTTATTGGTGTTTGCAGAAAAATTTAAATTGGTTGTCCATGTGAACGACTTGTTTCTAATGTTGGTACTTGTAATACCAACTTCAAAACCTTTGTTAGAAGTCTTACCTATATTTTGTAAAATTCGATTAAACCCTTGAACAGAAGATATAATTCTATTCAACAAAAGATCTTCAGTGTTAGCAGAATATACATCAAATGTACCTTGAATTCTGTTTTTTAAAATTCCCAAATCCAAGCCAATGTTAAATGACTTAGTTGTTTCCCATCCTAATTGGTCATTTGCTAATGAACTCGGAACATATCCTGGCAAAACAGTTGCACCGCTTACATAAGGGAAACTACTAAGTTTTGCCAATGAGCTATAACTTGATACTGCTTGGTTTCCGTTTTTACCGTATGAAACACGAAGTTTTAAATTATTTATCCATTTCACATTACTCATAAAATTTTCCTTGGTAACGTTCCATGCAATTGAAGCAGAAGGGAAAATACCGTATTTTTTATTGGCTCCAAATCCAGAATAGCCATCTCTCCTTACAGTTAATGTAAATAAGTATTTACCATCATATCCATAATTTAATCTGCCCATTTGAGAAACTACATTTTGTTTAAAATAAACTGCAGATGGCGTTAATAAAGTAGCAGAAGCCATTTGATAATTAGTTAATACATCGTTAGGAAAACTTTGCCCATCTAATTGATCTCTTTCAAATTGATTGCTTTGGCTACTATAAAGAGCAGTAAAGTTGACAGAATGTTTATTAAATTCTCTTGAATAATTTAAAATATTTTCTACAGTGTAATTATTTTGTACAGCATTATAATTAGAAGCATAACCATTGCTCTCTAAGCCAAGTGCCACATTTCTTCCCCAATAAGTTTTACGTTGGTTATTTTCAAATTCAATACCTGTATTAAATTTATAAGAAAGCCCTTTTATAAAAGGCAAATCTATTTTAACATTATTTGCAGAAAAAATTCTGTACGACTTGTCTGTATTAGGCACTAATAAATTTGATAGCGGATTTCTTGCAGGTGGGTGATCATCATAAGCATATATAGCAATAGATCCATCTGGATTAAATGGATTGGTTAGAGGGTTAAAGAAATTAGCTCCTCCACCAGTATTTCTTGAATCAGAAAATTCAACAGGTAGACCATCTCTATTCTGCAAAGAAAACTGTGTGCTTGAATTAATAGTCATCCAAGGGGTTACTTTAATATCAAAGCTTGGTCTTAAAGAATATCTTTTAAATTGATCATTTTTAGAAACACCTTGAACATCTAAAAATGTTCCTCCAAAATAAAATGATATTTTGTCTGATCCACCAGCAACAGAAATTGCATGTTGAGACCTTGTACCAGTTTGGGTTACTAAATCATACCAATTAACAAAAGTGCCAGCATCAAAAATAGCTTTTTCTTGAGCTGATATAATATTAGGAGCATTTAATCTGGTAGTTTTAAACGTATAAAACTCAGTCCCACTCATTAAATCTGGCTTATTTATTATGGTTTGATTGCCATAAGAGCCATCATAGGTAATATTTAATTTTCCTTTTTTACCTTGTTTACTTGTTACAAGTATAACTCCATTAGAACCTCTAGATCCATAGATAGCAGTTGCAGATGCATCTTTTAATATTTCAATAGACTCTACATCGTTAGGATTTATTTCCGAAATACCGCCTTCATAAGGCACTCCATCCCAAACGATTAATGGACCATTACTTGCGCTAATTGAATTCCTACCTCTTATTAAAATAGATACGTCATTACCTTCTGCCCCACCTGCATTGGTATTAATTTGCAAACCAGGTACAGATCCTTGTAAAGCCTGAGCTATATTGGTATTAGGCAATTGTTGCAATCTTTCCTTAGGAATTGATGCTACAGAACCTGTTACATCTTTTTTCTTTTGAGTTCCATACCCAACAACAACAACATCAGACAAATTATTGTCTTCTTTTTGTAGTGTAATAGATAAATCAGATTGATTGGAAACAACTACTTCTTGAAGTTCATAACCAATAAAGCTAATTATCAACTTAGGATTACCTGTGGTTGGAACATCAATACTAAATTGGCCATTTTCTTTGGTAATTTGAGTAGATTTTTCTCCCTTTACATTTACAGATGCGCCCGAAAGAACAGTTCCATCTGATGCAAGCACCTTACCGGTGATTTTTTTTGTTTGAGCAAAGCTGGTAATACTCAGCAAGCATACAATGAACAGAAAAGTCAGTTTTCTGAATAACATAGCAATCGTTTTAGTGAATTCTAAAGTAAATTGTATCAATTTGTCGAAGAAAATACGATAACATCAATATTTATTTACGAAAACGTTGTAGTTGATTTTCGTAAATTCACTTTGTTTTAAACTACTTTGAGGTTGTTTAACAAAATCATTGATTTAACGATTATTCATGGAAAATACCAACCTAAAAAAATTAGCACAACAATTAAACTTATCTATTTCAACTGTTTCAAAAGCACTTAGAGATAGTCATGAAATTGGAGCGTCTACCAAAATAAGGGTTCAAGCACTTGCTAAAAAATTAAACTATCAACCAAATCCCAATGCCAGCAGTTTAAGGAGGCAAAAGAGTAAAACGATTGCAGTTGTTATCCCAGAAATTGCGAATAACTTTTTTTCATTGGCCATTAATGGAATAGAGTCTATTGCTCAAGAAAACGATTACCATGTATTGATATATTTAACCCATGAAGATTTTAAGAAAGAAGTTAATATTGTTAAACATTTACAAAGTGGAAGAGTTGGAGGCGTATTGATGTCTCTTTCTATGGAAACAAAAGATTACGCTCATCTATTTGAACTCACTCAAAACAATATACCGATTGTGTTCTTCGATAGAATTTGTCACGAAATTGAAACTGCAAAAGTAACTACAGACGATTTTACAGCAGGACTACTTGCAACAGAACACTTGATCATTAATGGAAGTAAACAAATTTCATTTCTTTCTATTTCTGATATACTTAGTATTGATAATAAAAGAATGCAAGGTTATTTAGAAGCACTTAATAAACACAATATTCAGTTCAACAAGTCTTATTCAATTAAATGCACTAATAATGATTCAGATAATTATTTAAAAATAAAGAAATTATTAAATAGTAAAAATAGACCAGATGCTATTTTTGCCTCTGTTGAGAAGCTGGCTATTACAGTATATGAGGTATGCAATGATTTAAAAATTAATATACCTAAAGACCTAAAAATTATTTGCTTTTCAAATCTTGCTACTGCTCATTTAATGTCTCCATCTTTAAGTGCAATTACACAACCTGCTTTTGAAATGGGCAGGGAAGCAGCTAGCATTTTGATTAAACATCTTGATAAAAACAGGACATTTATTCCAAATGAACATATAATAATAAAATCAACCTTAGTTGCTAGAGGCTCTTCTACTTAAAAAATCAATACCAATTAATCGGAAGTTAAAATGATATCATCAATAATATGCAAATGATGATTAGTATGCAGTTGAATCATTTTGAAAGTATGTTTCACATTTAACTTTCCAAAAAAGCGATGCATAAGTAATGTATTGTGATGAAGCGCTATCAATAACCCAATAGTTTCTCGTGCCATTATATATTTTTCGCGGACTGAACCTGGGTTAAACTCATC
>Ga0105049_10007448_pt1 | contig 12690 bp, 7 predicted proteins | sample MAT06_FD_78087 | JGI IMG/M metagenome (GOLD analysis project Ga0105049, IMG submission 78087) | Freshwater microbial communities from Lake Fryxell liftoff mats and glacier meltwater in Antarctica - MAT-06 | ecosystem: Environmental > Aquatic > Freshwater > Ice > Liftoff microbial mat | place...
AGGCAGATCTTCGAGGTGTATTATTTTTATTTTTCTGTTCATGAACGAAGCTTTTTATTTCGTCGGGGGGGGGGTGATGAAAGTTTGGATGCCACCTTCATATCATGGTTTTGGTATAATGTTCCACCCTTTCCTATTTAATATAAATTGAAATCAGTGGTTTCTTTAATTTCAGACCAAGGCAACGACACAAAAAAGCAGGCACCCTCATTCACTTTTCCTTCTGCCCATACTTTGCCCCCATGTTTATTTACGATTTTTTGAACAATGGAAAGCCCAATGCCTGTACCCTCAAATTCGTTGTTGGAGTGAAGCCGCTGAAATACACCAAATAGTTTTTGATAATAATTCATGTCAAACCCGACCCCATTATCCCTAATATAATAGGTACACTGAACTCCATTTATGTAAGATCCTATTTCTATGTTGACCTCCTTTTGTTTTCCCGTGTATTTAAACGCATTGGAAATCAAGTTCACAAACACTTGCCTCAACAAATTTTTATCCCCACTTATTTCTTCAAGTTTTTTTATAGTAACGTTGAATGTGCGGTTCGGGTCCTCTGGTTTTAACTCTTTAACCAGGTCATTCACAAGAGCCGCTACATCTACATGTCTATTGACGAGTTTCTTTTTACCGATTTGCGAAAAGGCAAGCAAATCATTTATGAGGTGCTTCATCCGTTTCGAATTCTTTAAAATACTGTCCAGCGCTTTTCTCGCCTTTACTGCCAATTTTTCGGTAAAGTCTTCCAGCAAGATTTGGGTATAACCGGTAATGGCCCGAAGAGGCGCTGTAAGGTCATGAGATACCGAATAAGAGAACGATTCCAGCTCTTTATTAGCAACTTCCAGCTCCAGCATCCTTTTTTCGTTTTGCTCATTCTGGTAGATCAGTTCTCTATTGGCAACAATTAACTCAGCAGCCAGTTCTTCTTTTTCCTTGTTTTGAGAAGCCAGTTGTCGGTTTGCCTGAACAAGCTGCTCCTCAAGGTTGTTGTTTAATGAATTATCACGCACAATTTTGGAAATTACTATAATCCGATCTTCCTTATCTTTTAATTGAGAAACGGTAATGGCTACATGCAATCTTTCTCCGTTTTTTTTGATACGAACTGTTTCAAAAAGATCAATATTTTGATTAATCCGTATCTGGGCCAGGATTTTTTTTTCTTCATCTATATATTCTAATGGAATAATCAGAGTTATATTCTGCCCTATGGCTTCCTGGGCAGTGTATCCAAACATATTTTCTCCTCCCTTATTCCATGTCTGTATTACTCCGTCAAGGGAATTGCTGATAATGGCATCTTCAGAGGATTCAACAATCGTGGCAAGCCTAAGCACATATTCATTATCCATTTTTACCTACTTAAGTCCAATTTACTGCTATGGAATTAAGAATTATTTTATCATTAAAAATAGACATTTAATCGAAAAAATCTAAGTTTAATAAATTGGCATTAGAATCCTATTTGTCTCATCTATCATTTTTGCATCCCTAATTGTGAAGGATCACATGGGAGAATATTAAAAAACCATTTCTAGATCCTTAAAATTCAATTGATTACTTGGTTGCCAATTGAACATTTCATAACCACAATTTTCCGGGCAGGATCAAAAAAGCTTCTGCCAGAAAGGCTGAAATTTTCCACCCACTTCCAAAATCAGAAGCCCCACTTCCATTTTTGGAAGTCATCTCAAAACTGAAATTTAAACGCCACATTATCCTCCAAACAGCTTAAACTCAATCATGTGCTTCACAAGCCCGATTTCAGATTTGACACCTAACTTATTGAGGAGTGCTTTTTTGTTTATGCCTATGGATTTCAAGCTTAATTGAAGCTGCATGGACATTTCCTGGTCGGTACGTTCTTCAAAAATCATTTTCATGATCAATCGTTCCCGCACATTAAAAATTTTATCCGGATCATATTGTTGTCGATTGGTAATTACATCAATCAGGGCCGTATTGATTCCATCACCAAAAGCATTTCCACCATTTCTTACTTTTCGAACCGCTGCAGTTACTTCAGACATCGCATCCGATTTAAGTACATACCCTTTTGCACCTGCCACAATCATTTGCTGGATGATGTTCAGATCGTCAAACATCGACAAACCTATAACTCCAATGCCTTTATGGTCCCGGTTGATCACCTTTGTTACCTGAATGCCATCCATGTCCGGTATAGAAACATCCGTTACCACGATGTCAATTTTGACTTTGACCATTTTTTCAAGAAGCTCTCTTCCCATTCCTGCTGCTATGCAGACCGTAAAATCGGATTCATTTTCCAGGATATTGATTAAACCATTTCTAAAAATTGGATGGTCATCAGCGATTCCGATTCTGATTGGATTCATTGGCCTGCTTTATCGATTTGATACAACTTGAAAGGTATGAATATTAAGAACACTAAAGGATAGGTCCATAATATATGTTTCCATGGCAATGTAAAAGCCAATTTGATTCATATCATCAAAATATTTTCTTTTATCCATTTAAACCAAGGGAAGGCAATAGATTACTACTGTCATCTGACTAAAGCTTTCCATTTTCTTTTGAATAAATCCAGAATCTGTTAAACACCATTTTTCCTTTACCCCCCCTACGTTAAAAAAAAGCCATCCCCGAATTGGGTCATACTTTTTAAGAACAACTAAATTACTGCCCTAAATTAGCGCATTCGCACTTATTTTGCGAAATTTGAATTTGGGCGGATACCAGTAATTAATTACTATTCAGGCTAAAAAAACAGCAGTCAAACCCATTGGGAGTTTATCAGCTAATACCGTAAGAATTAAGTTGCATTGAAAGTCAAAAGTTCAGAGTCAAAAGTTGGTTGGAGTTTTAAGGGCATACCTGCCTTTTTTATGCAACATTGGCGCAGTCAAAAAAATCAATTACTTGGTTTTGAAGCAGGTTTAAGCACCATCAGAAAATCATATGCACATATTTCTGAGATTGTAAGCACAGATTTTATTGTATTCAATCCTTATAAATCTAATTGATCTACTTACTTGGATAACATGAGCGAATCAAACTACCCATTGGTTAGTGTTTAAATACAGAGGCACCGAAACTGGACTACGGACAAGGTCTGTGGTACAGAAACTAAGTTTCTCCTGGCAACATCAAACAGTTACCATCCCAGGTTTGCCTACGACTCTGAAGTAAGTTCCATTCCCTGTGTAGGAACTCAGTTTGCTGATATTGTGGGCGTTACCGTTTTGGTAATACAAATGTAGAGTTTACCTTGTTCTGGTTTCATCGCATTTTAAATAATAAAGGCCCTTGTAAATTGGATGGGATAAACGAATAAATCCATTTAAAAGCTACAACCATAACAGAAAGCTAGGTGCCGTAAACCAGGGCGATTCGGTTGCAGTATATTGATGATCAAGGCTTTGACGAGTAAGTGGTTTAGATTGAATCTCTTTCGGACTATGGTAGTACATCCACCGTACTGAAGCCGATTGGCAGAATCTTTTAAGCTTAAAAACGCCTCCTGATTTTGATCACTCTGGCAGCCGATATAAGTCAATGAACTACCATTAAGGATTATGGTGTTTGATTTTCGAATAACTTAATATAATTCTGATAAGAACCACGAAGCCTATCATATTTTGGTTTTTATGTAATTCTATTTAGATATTTTGTAACCTTAATTCTGATTTAAGTCTCCTATTTGTGCTCCGGAAGTTTGTTGCCTTAAATCGCTGAATTTGAAAGTTCTGATAAAGGAAGGAAGAGTAGGTAAAATTCTACCATTTGATTCTAAAGGTCGTTACAGCCTTAATAAATATAACCTTGAATTTCAAAAATGAATGATCAAAAAACCATTCTGCTTGTTGAAGACGACGCTATCATCGCCTTAGCAGAATCGATTCAGTTAAAAGACTATGGTTACCACGTTATAGTAGCGCATGATGGCAACATGGCTGTCGAGAAAGTACAGACCGATCCTGATTCCATAGACCTGGTGTTAATGGACATTGATTTGGGAATTGGAATAGACGGAACTGAAGCCGCAGGAGAAATTTTAAGGGACAATGACATTCCCATACTTTTCCTTTCCAGCCATTCTGAACCTAAAATAGTAGAAAGAACACAAAACCTGACTTCTTATGGCTATGTAGTTAAATCTGCTGGTATAACTGTTCTGGATGCAGCGATCAAAATGGCATTCAAACTGTATGACGCCAAACAAGAATTAATTATCCACAACGCAGAAACCGAGGCACAGAAAAGAGAATTGCAATGCTTTGAAAAGCGATACCGGAGGCTTTTCGAAACGGCAAAGGATGGGATTCTTATCCTCGACCCGCAAAACGGCTGCATTGTGGATGTGAATCCATTTCTATCGGAAATGCTTGGTTATACCAAGAAACAAATGCTGAAAAAATGCATCTGGGACATCAGTCCTTTTAAAAGCATTTCATATTCAAAGAAACTCTTTAAAGAGCTAAAGGAAAAGGAATATGTGCGGTATCATGACCTACCGCTGGAGAGAAAAGATGGTAATCTGGTCTTTGTGGAGTTTGTCTGTAATGTGTATTTGGTTGACCGCAAAAAAGTGATCCAATGCAACATACGGGACATAAAAGAAAGAATCGAGCTTGAAGAAACACTAACTGCTGACATCGAAAGAAAAGAAGCGATGTTGAGTGAACTTCAGCACAGAGTAAAAAACAGCTTTGCTATGATCACAAGCCTGATGACCATCAAATCCCGAACTGCCAAATCACAGGATGCAAAAAAAGTACTCCAGGAACTTTCTCAACGGGTAAAGTCGGTTTCTGACCTGTACTCTTTGTTGTACGAAACCAAGTCCATTTATGACGTTGAGCTTAAAACCTATTGCCTCAAAGTGATTAACTCTATGATGTTTCAGGACATCATCATAACAAGCGAAATAGAAGTTGTTAAAGTTTCGACCAAATACGCTGCCACCATCGGGATGATATTGGTCGAGTTGCTTTCAAATGCAATTAAACATGCTTTCCCTGATTTAAGAAAAGGCACAATTCATGTAACTCTTAAGGAAATCGACTCAAGGTTTGAACTCACAGTATCAGACAATGGAATTGGGTTGTGGGATGATTTTGATATTTCTAAAACGGAGAGTATGGGTCTCCATCTTGTTGATCTGATGGTAAGCCAACTAAAGGGTACCATCGCATTCCGGTCAGATCACGGAACTAAAATTACAATTGACTTTAGCTCGTCATTCGACAGAGAATTGTTCCAAGAATTTGAACACTTGCATCATAACTCATATGCGAACTGAATGGCCTCGGAAACAAAAACGCAATATTATGAGGCTAAACGCAGGTTAATGGCCAAATAACTTTATGCAAAACCTCGCTTATCAGGAGTAAAAAACCTGCGACATTTTTAATTATGAACTACTGGAAAAACAGGCAATTCATAGATAAAATCATAAGCCACTGATAATCAATGATCCATCTCCTTTGGAGAATTATCCTGAACTTACTTCGGGGGGGCTGGGGTGAGGTCAAAATAGAAATTTCACATATAATCTGGATGAATTTAAAAATTTGAGGCGCAAGGATTTTGAACTATTTCATTAAATATCTTTGCATCGGTTCATAAAAAATACTTCGCAACTATCTCATTTAAAGCATATTTTGATTTTTTCGACAAGCCCCAATTATTTGGAAAATAGTTTTCGGATTTGAAAAGCAATAAGTATTTGGACAAAAACAAGCACAACGATTGAGAAAATCTAAGAGACAAAAGAAAGTCCATTCTAATTGAAACCAATCTGCCAGAAACAGGACCTTTTCTAAATAGTTGCCCCATTGGGGCTTTGGGGTTGCCTTGCAATTATTTCTACCAAAAGGTTGACCCTATTTGGCTTAAGCAGAATGCAGATGGAAAACCAAAACATAGGTTCAAACCATAAAATGCTGTAGGAATAGCCTTATAGTAGAAAATTAATATCCCACACTACCCATAAAACCGGAGCAATGGCCTTTATTCAAATGGTTGCCCTGATGGGCTTTAACAAAATTACTGTGGAACACGTGTGGTAAATCATAAAATGCCGGAGACATGGCCTTTTGGTAGAATATTAATATCACATATAAACTAAATGCAGGAGGCATGATCTTACAATATTGTCGCCTCAGCAGCACTTATAAAATATCCTTCCCCCTCATTTCCTTAAAATCCAGATCTTCTGGCGGAAACGGTTGTTGCCGTCGAGCATTTAAGCAAAATAGATGCCGGTTGGCAATGCATTGATATTGAGTGCTTCTGAATTTTTCAAAACCAAAGAATGTACCTGTTTGAAACAATCTGAGAGCATTTTTCTCCTTAGCATCCCATCAATTTCTAAGTTGGCGAAGCGCATCGGTTGCTATCCATCTGGCGGACTTTGAATCCATTTTAGAAATGAGAATTGCGGATTGAATGGTCATTTCTCATACGGTTACACTTCGCTTTCTGATTTGTCTTAATGCCCGGTTCACTGCCTTTTTAACAAAATTCCGATCGTCTTCCGCTTCCCTTTCTATAATGTAGAAAATGGATAAAATGCACTGTCAGGCAACTTTTTCGCACGAATTGCCAAGGCAGCCATCAGCACGAATCCTGCCCTTGCATATTCTTTATTTTCAGAACTATATTCAGCTGCTTTTGGAATGGCAAATACCGTTTTGTCAAAAAGATTACCAATCACCTGATCGCATAAATCCCAAGAGTAAAATCCACGAGGCCAGGCATCAAATTGGATTTCGGTGGCCTCTTAGGGTAGCTCGAAAAGAGACGCTAAAATTTTCCCTTCATGGATTTCGGAATTCCAAAATTGTTGAGCCAGAGAATGATTTTTATGAATGGATTTGGCAAGAGTTCTTATCTCCGGTATTCAAACCCCCAAACCATTTTTGAAATTTATCCAAAAACGTTTAGCTCCAATCAGAATGCTGGCTTAGCAGGATTGTGTAGTTCAGTTAGAATTTCTACAAAATCTCTTTGTACGATTGCTGTTTTAATATGCGTTCGTTTATTGATTCAATATTAGTGGCATGTCTTTTCCTCCACCCATGATCACTATTTTAGCGTTGGGAGAAAGGGCCAGTTCCTTTTGTGCTTTAATCAATTCATATTGAAGTTGATTACCAGTAAGATTGGTTGAAATAATTTTCTGGTAATCGGCAATTCCCTGTGCCTCTACTCTTTTCCGATCTGCTTCCTGTTTTTCCTTCGCCAAAACAAACTGCATTTTCTGAGACTCCTGCTCTGCATTGATTTTAGATTCGATTGTTTCCTTCACGGATTTTGGAAGAGTGATGTTTCTTACCAGAAGTTGTTCCAATTCAAGACCGCGTGACTGGAATATTTTCTGGATGTCGTTGAAAATTTTGGCCTGAAACTCGTCTCTTTTGGTAGAATACAAAGAAACAGCATCGTAGTTAACAGCATTATCACGGATTTTTGTCCGGGTCACCGGGCGCACAATAACCTCTTTGTATTTCTGGCCGATTTCTTTTAAAACAGCCGGAGCTTTAACTTCCTGCACACGATAAAGAACCGTTAAGTCAATGGTCACCTCAAGACCATCTGCAGCAAGGACCCGGATGGCATCATCACCTGAAAGATCTCCCTCATCATGTACGGAAGACATGGTATAATTTTGTGTTTTAATATTAAACTGTTCAACTTTTACCATAGGATTGATAAAGTGAAGTCCGCTGGAAAGAGTACCATCTTGCACCTTTCCAAACAGTACCTGCACACCTACTTCCCCCGGTTGGATGGTAACAAAACAGGAGGTTAAAACACCAAATGCGAGTACGACCAAGCCTCCGATTTTCAACGGATTGGAAAATCGGTTTTGTGGAAAATTTGCTTTTGAGAACTGGAAACCGGCAATTACTAGTGCCACACCGATAAATATAAAAATCATTTTTTGTTAATTTGAGTTTGTAAATTTGAGAGGATAATTTTGAATCCAAAATCTATTTTTTTTTCACTCCGCCAATGCAGTAAATGAGCAGAGAACAATCCGCAAAAATAATCTTCTGTTTTAGCCTGATTTCGATTTTGTGCTGGGGGATATCGTGCCATAAAGAAAAAGAAGATGGCTTTGGAAATCCAATCCTTTACAAGCCCGCAATTCCCTATTATCTTGAGAATTACTATTCAGAACCGGGCGACAATCCTACCACCACAGCAGGTATTGAATTAGGGAGGGCTTTATTTTTAGAAAAGCAGCTTTCTGCCAACAATCAGATTTCATGCGCTACCTGCCATAATCCGGAAAAAGGGTTTTCCGATGGTTTTCCTCTTGCCAAAGGAATTAACGATGTAATTGGCCGAAGGAATTCACCTGGATTGCTCAATGTGGGTTTTCAAAAAAGATTTTTCTGGGATGGAAGAGATTCCAGTCTGGAGCAGCAATCACTTCATCCGATTCAGGATCCGAAAGAAATGGGCCTCTCACTTCAGGAGGCCATTGTAAAGTTGGAGTCTATTCCAAAATATCCTGATTTGTTTGGTAAAACCTTTGGAAATAAATCAATTACCAGTGACCGGATCGCCAAAGCCCTGGCGCAATTTCAGCGCAGTTTAGTCTCGTTTGGCTCTAAATACGATCAGTTTTTATTGGGACTATATACTCCCAGTCCTGTTGAAAAAACCGGAATGGATTTGTTTTTTCAACATCCCGATCCATTTGCCGGTTTAGCAGGAATCCGAGGGGGCAATTGTGGTGATTGTCACCTAAGTCAAACTTTAATGGGAAGGCAGGATGGTTTTTTCGGATTTCACAACAACGGACTTACTGATATCGGCTCGGCAGATAAAGGCTTACAGGAATACACAGGCAAGCCTTCTGATTTTGGAAAATTTAAGCCTCCTCCCCTTCGGAATATCGCATTGACCCCACCTTATATGCACGATGGAAGATTCAATACCCTTGAAGAAGTGATTGACCATTATAATTCAGAGGCTCTGTTTTCCAGGCCCAATGTAGATGCAGTAATGACTCTGGGAACCAATGAAAAATTCGGGCAAAGTCTGCTTTTAACGAATCAAGAAAAGAAAGCAATTATTTCATTTCTTCATATGTTAACGGACAGCAGTTTTGTTCACTAGAGTACTGGAACTATTCGCTTTTCAGGAGAAAATTCTTCGTTTTCAACAATTCGTAAAGACTTTATAGAAGAGTGGCCCGGATGAATCAGAAGATTATGGTCTTTGGGCATTAAAACCGAAGGCACCTTCAAACCAGCGAACCGACCTTCTTTTAGAAATTGAGAGCCAACCTCTTTCGCTTGCCAGGGAGATGGATATTCTTTCCAGTTGGCAGGAAGATCGTTGATTTTTGGTATGAAAATTTGGTCTGTAACAACCTCAATCGTGAGTAAACGCAAAGGGATTTGAAAAGGATAGTTTGAAATATGTGCCAGCGTTTCCAACAGAGCCAAAGAGGCGTTGGTTGCGGTATACAACATTCTTTCTCCTTTATAATTCCATCGGCCTCCAAATAAAAAAGACCCTTCTCCAGTCAAATCAACTGCATAGTCCGGGTGAGCAATTCTGTAAACCAACATCAGCTTACTATGCCATACTGGATGCGACCAAGTTCATCCATCAGGAAGCGGATGCCAAAAGAAGTATCAAGAAATTCTTTGGGTGATTTTTGACCTAGTGCAATTTGGGGTGATGAGACATAGTTTTTGAACGCATCCAGCGAGCCGAAAATTTCTTTTCCCTTTTCGAAAAACAGAGCGATTTCAATTGCCCTCTCAGAAGCCTCCGGACCAAGAACATCTTTACTGTTGTAATTCCGAAGGGTTCGCTCATTCACATGCATAAAACCAGCAATATCATGAAGAGAAAAACCGGTGACGCCCAGAAGATCATCTACAGATTTGCGGGTGATCCCGGCCTTAATCAGAGAAACAAGAGAAGACAAATCACGAGGCGCAATGGAACCAGCCGACTTTGATGAAGAAGGAACTGACATTATACCTGGCTCAAAAAAATTCCCGTATTGCGTATTTACATCTTTGGCGATCATTGGAATATCCTCAGAAATAGAATCTTTCTTTTTCATACCCAAAGAAAAAGAAATCTGGAATTAATTCCAAATAATGTGGAAATATTTCCTACATATTTCTTCTGTATTGTCCGCCTACTTCATACAAGGCATTCGATATTTGGCCCAGAGAGCAAATCTTGACGGTTTCCATCAGTTCATCAAAAATGTTTCCATTTGTAATGGCCACTTTCTGAAGTTGTTGAAGTGCTTGCTGACTAGATTTTTCATTTCTGGATTGAAAATCTGCAAGACTGGAAATAGCAAATTCTCTTTCTTCAATGGTGCTTCGGATCACTTCGTCCGGAATAACTGTTTTTGATCCTTCCGGACTTAAAAACGTATTGACACCAATAATCGGTAAAGTTCCATCGTGTTTCATCGTTTCATAGTGCAGCGATTCCTCCTGAATTTTGGAACGCTGGTACATTCTCTCCATTGCACCCAAAACACCCCCTCTATCCGAAATCTTCTTAAATTCTTCAAGAACAGCCTCTTCTACCAGATCGGTCAGTTCTTCAATAATGAAAGAACCCTGAAGAGGATTCTCATTTTTGGCCAACCCGAGTTCATGGTTTATAATCATTTGAATAGCCATTGCCCTTCGCACCGATTCTTCCGTAGGCGTGGTGATGGCTTCATCATAAGCATTGGTATGCAATGAGTTGCAATTATCATAGATCGCATACAAAGCCTGAAGAGTAGTTCGGATATCGTTAAAACTGATTTCCTGTGCATGCAAACTTCGTCCGGATGTTTGAATGTGGTACTTCAATTTCTGGCTACGGTCGTTGCCTTTATACTTATGCCTAATGGCTTTCGCCCAAATTCGGCGGGCTACTCTCCCAATTACCGCATATTCGGCATCTACACCATTTGAGAAAAAGAAACTAAGGTTTGGCGCAAAATCATCGATGTTCATGCCCCGGCTGAGGTAGTACTCAACAAAAGTGAACCCATTGGAAAGCGTGAAGGCCAGTTGCGAAATTGGATTGGCACCTGCTTCAGCAATATGGTATCCAGAAATTGAAACCGAATAGAAATTACGGACCTCTTTTTCAATGAAATACTGCTGAATATCGCCCATCATCCGGAGCGCAAATTCGGTAGAAAATATACAGGTATTCTGCGCCTGATCTTCTTTCAAAATATCCGCCTGAACTGTGCCTCTTACCGAATTTAATGTGCGTGCTTTAATAATCTCATACACTTCTTTTGATAAAACCTGATCTCCTGAAACACCCAGCAACATCAACCCGAGTCCATCGTTGGTTTCAGGAATTTCATTTTGGTATTGAGGCATTCCCCGATCATTAAAAATTTGCTTCAGCTTTTGCTTCAATTCCTTTTCAAGTCCGTTTTCTTTGATATACAACTCACATTGCTGATCAATTGCCGCATTCATAAAAAATGCCAGCAGCATCGGTGCAGGACCATTGATTGTCATGGACACCGATGTAGCAGGATGGCATAAGTTAAAACCGGAATACAGCTTTTTTGCATCCTCCACTGTGGCAATACTGACCCCAGAATTCCCGATTTTTCCATAGATATCGGGTCTGTGGGCCGGATCTTCGCCATAAAGGGTAACTGAATCAAAAGCAGTCGAAAGACGTTTTGCAGGCAATCCTTTACTCACATAATGAAAGCGTTTGTTGGTTCTTTCTGGTCCGCCTTCACCAGCAAACATCCTTGTTGGATCTTCCCCTTCCCTTTTCAAAGGAAATACACCGGCGGCATATGGAAATTTTCCAGGAACATTTTCTGTAAAGCGCCACTTTAGTATATCACCCCAATCATTGAAACGAGGCAGGGCCACTTTCGGGATTTTAGTTCCGGACAAAGTAATGGTATAAAGATCCTGCCGGATTTCTTTATCCCGAACTTTGTAGATGAACTGGTCTGATTTATACTTATGAACCAAATACTTATAATTCTGGACAACCGAGCGGCATTCCCCGGAAAGTTCGTTTTCCGTTTTCGAATATAATTCTTCCAAAGACTTAATTACCACATCATCGCTTTCTGATTTCGACCTTTTATCCTTCAGACTTTCAAGGGTACCATTAATCTGGTACATGCGGGTTGCTATGCTTGCCTGTTCATCCACATAATCCTGGTACATGCGGTTAAGCTCTGCAATTTCAGCCAGATAGCGACTCCGATCCGGTGGAATAATAAAGCTACGACCTGCATTTTCAGGCAATTGCAGATAGTGTTGGTTTTCAGTTCCCAGTTTCTTACCAGCTTTGGCTTCTATTTTATTTACCAAAACACCAAACAGCTTATTTACTCCCGGATCATTAAACTGAGAAGCGATGGAACCAATGATGGGCAATTCTTCATCTTTGGCAGCCCAGTAATTATGATTCCTTTTGTATTGTTTACGAACATCTCTCAGCGCATCTTCAGAACCGCGTTTGTCGAATTTGTTGATCGAAATAACGTCTGCAAAATCAAGCATATCAATCTTTTCCAATTGAGTAGCCGCTCCATATTCGGAAGTCATCACATAAAGTGAAACATCAGAATGTTCGATAATTTCGGTATCTGACTGTCCTATACCGGAAGTTTCTACAATGACAAGATCATATTTTGCAGCTTTACAAAGATTGATG
>Ga0105049_10007450_pt1 | contig 12688 bp, 8 predicted proteins | sample MAT06_FD_78087 | JGI IMG/M metagenome (GOLD analysis project Ga0105049, IMG submission 78087) | Freshwater microbial communities from Lake Fryxell liftoff mats and glacier meltwater in Antarctica - MAT-06 | ecosystem: Environmental > Aquatic > Freshwater > Ice > Liftoff microbial mat | place...
ATAAACCATTTTTTAATGACCCCATTTTTCAAAACATCTCGTATATCGGCGCAGTCAACCTTAAAAAAAAGGCTGCCTGATGTTTTTTCCTAACTTTTTACCTCGCTTTTGGCGAGAACATTGAAGGGAGCGAAGAATTTAGTTTTCTGGTGCATTGGAAAGGTTTTTTATTGCCGCAAATGCATATAGCAAACAATTGCCGGAGCAAGTTTTTTGCTCAAAAAATTTAATAAAAGTTTCATGCGAACCATGCACCCATTGTAGAAAGGGTTCACAATCAGCGAGTTCAAGGCTCCTGGGGAAGCATCTGAAGCGCGTTTGGGGGCTTTGGAAGCGTCGCCTTTAAAGTACGTTCCGGCGGTGTTGAAGGTGTTTGCGCCTGTTAGTATATACTGGGCATGGGCGCAGCTGCTACCGGATAAACAACCTTGAATCAAACGGAAACAGCTCATTTTCTAGAATTTGGACTTTGGAGAATTCAGGGTGTGCGGGGTTTAAAAGCCAATTGAAGTCTCCTTTTATTGATGCTGAAGGCACTTTTAATGCCAGTGAATGGCCTATTTTTACAAAATGGTCGCCTTGTTTTTTTGTGTGATGTTCGTTTGCCGCCAAGTGCCAATCTACTGGAAGCAAAGATTCGTCAAGAATGGAGAAAGTGCTGGAATCTGGAACGAAAATGGTGGTCAAATAATAATCAGAGGGTACAATACCCAAGGGTAGGTGTATGGCCACCTCTAAAGCGCTTAAGGAGCGGTTCTCGGCGGTGTATAATACTGCAACGCCAACATTATTCCAACGCCCCCCATATAGCTTAGCGCCCGTCCCTGTAAGATCATCTTTGTATTTGCTTTTTGAGAGGCGGTAAAGAATCATGCCAGGATACCATATTCGATGCGATGAAGCTCGGTGGTCAGCAACTGGATGCCAAAAGCACTGTCTAAAAAGTCTTTTGGTTTTTTCCCTTCCAAAACAAGGCTAGGCGTCATTACCCAGAGCGCAAAGTTTTCGATGTTGCCTAAAACCTGCTCGCCTAGTTTTTGGAGTTGGGCAATTTGGAATATACGTTCGGTTTCTGCTTGGTTGAAGCTTTTTCTCGATGCTTGAAGCGCAGTTAGTTTTTGCTCTGTTAATCTCAAAAATTTTACCCAATCATTTATTGAAAATGGAGCACCTTGGGCAATCGTCAAGAAGGCGTCAAACTTAAGTCCAGCTTTGGAAATAGCAATCAAGCCTGCTGGATTGTCAAGCAGGTCGCTGAAAGAAATCACTAACTTGTTTTCGTTAGCGGGGCTGCTACTAGCGTAAAATGCAGGCTCAGTGCTTGGGGACTGTTCGTCAGATATTGAAACCCACCATTGGTTGGTTTGAAGAGCATCCCATTCTTTGGGCTTCAAATTCATTTCCGGTGTGAGGAATGAATCATGGGATTTGGATATAGTCCCTACAGAAACACGATTTATGGGCCTATAAAGATGACGCTTCCTATTAAAGGCCTCAATAGTCATCATAGCCCTTTTTCTTTCGCGAGCTCGTTTTTCTTCAAGCGGCCCCTTTCGTTCTTTAGCATTAGAGGAGCGTTCTTTCCATTTTGAGTTTACTCCAGCTCGTTTACGTTCCTGTTCTTTTGACATGGCACTATGAGTAATGATGAAAACGGGGTTGATTGGCACGGATAAAATTGCCAAAGACACAATATACCTGGCGGCGCGAAGTATAACTTAATGTCTTTTGTAAAGACAAAATTATACAAATCCTGATAAATTCCAAAACTTTCTCCGCGCTTGGTGTTTTCATCAAGTGCAACTTTGGAAGGTATTTCAGGCATGGACGCTCACTCGTTTGTGTGCTTGGTGAAAACACCAAGCACGGCTGGAAATGGAAATGCCGCCAGAATTTGCCGTTTTTCGCATCGGCTGCATTCTCACCGCGCTTGGGGGCGGGGCTACAAAAACCATCTCACTTGCTGACAAAGTCCACCCGCTGCGGTGACGTACCTGGCCGAAGCACCCCTTCGCTCCATGCCAGCACCCTGTGTTCTTCCTGCTCTAAAGCGATCAGTCGGGCATTTTTGCCGATCCGCAGGGAAGCACCGCTGTGGATCTGGATGCTCCATACCTCCACTGCACCGCTGGCGAGGACGGGGTTGTTGAACGTGCTGGTGCTCACATCGTGGATGATGACCTGGCTGAATTCGTTGGGCAGTTGGCCTTCTTTCCAGTTGGTGGCACAATTCCATTCGGCAGGTTTGCCAGGAGTGCCGCATTTCCAGATGGCTACTTTTTGGGCCAATGCAGTGGTGCTGAGGGTGAAGAGGAGGGCTGCGGAAAGCAGGGTGCAAAGTGGAGGGGCTGTAAAAATGGTTGTTTTGCTCATTATTTTGATATTTTATGGTTGAAAAGTTGAATGAAAACGTAACCGTTCTTGCTGCCCAATACCCTGAACGTGTAGTCGCCGGGGGCGAGGTTGGCGAACTGTATGCTGTTTTTGTTGCCCAAGGATACCCAGTCCTTGTCCACGCCGACAAGTTGGTAGCGGTACTGGTTTTGGGCGGGATTGGTGAATTCCAGGGCTGCAAAATCGAAAGTGAGCAGGTTTTGGTCGTGGGAGAGTTGAATATTGGGATATTGAGATATTATGGGACTGGGGGTCAATATCCGAATATCCCAATATCCCAATATCGAACTTCTGGTTGTTGACTTTCAAGCCGACGATCTGGATTTGCGGCACGTGTTCATTGAAGCGCAGGCTATCGGGGAGCATTACCCAAATCCACCCCCGGCTATCCTCAAAAAGCCGCTGCACTTCGCTGTTGCCAATGGCGAAGGGGTTGAACGGGTCGGGCGAGAAGACCTCGAAACGGGCGCCATCATAGCGGTTCAGCCCGTCCTTGGTGGCGATCCAGAGGAAGCCGTCCCTGCTCTGCAAAATGTCGAATATCATGCCCTGCGACAGCCCGTCGTTAACGGAAAGAATGCTAACACTTGCCGCCGTTTGCGCGGCGAGGTGGCAGGCGAACAGGAAAAACAGCAGGATGGCGAAGGTATTCTTCATCAATACGCAGTGGTGGATGGGGTGCAAGGTAAGTCAGTAGAAAATCAAAGCGGACTCAATTTCAGGCCTTTTTCTGAGAAATGGGGCGAGGTAGAAAAAACGGAAACAAAAAAGCCGCCCCGACATTTCGGGACGGCTCATCTTCCTACCGTATAAAATTTATTTCGTATTTTATTTCTGCAAAACCAATCGCTTGCGTGTCTTCAACTGCTCAGAGCGCAGTTCCAAAAAGTAAATCCCGGGTTTTAGGCCATCCAGTAGTACAGAAACATTATTTGCTCCTTCTGTGCCCAAACTCTTTTGCTGCATGACGAGCTTACCTGCAAGGTTGTAAACTGCCAGATCAAAGGTTTGGGCTTCTGGCAGATCAAACTCCAGGTTTAGCGGCCCATCCGTTGGGTTAGGATAAATCGCCAACTTGAATTTGGCGTCGCCAGGGTTTTCAGAGGGGCCACTGGGCGTCACCTTTACCACCGAAGTACAGTTGGCGCCATTCCCGCTCCAATCTTTGACCGTTATGACCAGGTTGTAAGTCCCGGGAGCGTAGTATGTTTTTGCTGCTGGCAAATAGCTCGTTATGGAACAATTGTCAAAACTGCTGTCCGCGAGGATGGAAGGGTAAACGGTGGCGCTTCCATTCATCATCGGAATCGTCGTGTTTTTGCAAATTGCCGTGGGGGCAATGTTGTCTTTCACCGTAAGCACCGCGGTACAGTTGGCCGAATTGCCTGACGCATCGGTGGCCGTAAGAAAAACATTTTGAGGTCCACCGATGTCCCCACAATCAAACTGAGTGCGATCCAGGCTTAAGCTGCTGATACCGCAATTGTCGGTACTGCCATTATTCACCTGATTGACTGTGAGGGTGGCTTTACCCATATCGTTCAGAAAGATTGTGGCTGGTTTGCACAACGTGGTTGGTGGAGAAACATCCTTGACCGTCACACGGGCGGTGCAAGTGTTGGTGTTGCCGCCGCCGTCCGTTGCTGTGAGGGTCACCGTGTTCAATCCAATATTGCTGCAGGTGAACGTAGAAGGGGCCAAACCAAGCGTGAAACTACAGTTGTCGGTGCTGCCATTATTTACTGCTGAAGGAAGTACCGTCACGGTGCCGTTGGCTCCAAGGTTGGCTGTAACATTTTTGCACTTTGCCATCGGAAGTATCAGGTCTCGGACGGTGACGGTGGCCGTGCAGGAACTCGTGTTGCCTGCATTGTCCGTGCCCGTCAGGGTAACGAGGTTGTTCCCAAGGTTGGCACAGGTAAAGAGGGTCTGGCTCAAGCTCAACGTAAGGTTGCAGTTGTCGAAGCTCCCGTTGTCAACGTTTGCCACGGTAAGCGTGGCCTGCCCGGCACTGTTCAGGTCTATGGTGGCATTTTTGCATAGCATCGTGGGCTTGATGGAGTCAATGACCGTCACGGTACTTTGACAAGTGCTGGTATTGCCGCTTTGGTCCGTGCCGGTGAGCGTCACGGTATTCACCCCAAGGTTCAAGCAGCCGAACATATTGGGCGAAAGGCTCAGGCTGGCCAAGGTACAGTTGTCCGTGCTTCCATTATTTATCTGAGCGGGCGTGACGGTAGCCAGGCCCGCTGTATTGAGCGCCACAATGACAGACTTGCACAACATGGTGGGCGGGATGAGGTCTACCACCGTAACCGTTGCGTTGCAGGTCGAGGTGTTTCCATTGCCATCATTGACGGTGAGCACCACGGTATTCGGGCCTAAATTGCTGCAATTGAAAGTATTAGGCACGACAGATACCTGATTGACGGTGCCGCAATTGTCCGCCCCGCTTTGGAAAACATCGGCGGTAGTGATAGCGGCTGAGCCAGCAGCGTTCAGGGCCGCGGTGAAAGGTTTGCAAACCACTGTGGGCGGCGTGATGTCCTTGAGTGTCACCGTAAATGTGCAGGATTGGGTATTGCCGTTTCCGTCATTTGCCGTGAGGGTTACCAGTTCAAAGTCATTGTGGCCGCTCAGCAAGGTGGAAGGCGCCGGGCTTTGGGTCACGGTTGGGTTGGCCGTGCAGTTGTCGCTGACCGATATAGGGGAATAACTTCCCAGCAGGCTGCTACAGTTTGCATCGGCGGAGAGCGTCGTGTTGGCCGGGCAGCTGATGCTCGGTTTGGTCACGTCTTTCAAGGTCACCGTGAAAGTACAATTGGCGGTATTCCCGTTGCCGTCGTTGGCAGTGAGGGTCACGGTTTCCACATCGTTGTGGCCGCTCAGAACCGTGCTGGGTGCCGGGCTTTGGGTAACGCTTGGGTTGGCCGTGCAGTTGTCGCTGACTGAAACAGCCGAATAGCTACCCAAAAGGCTGCTACAATTGGCGTCGGCAGCTAAAGTAGTATTGGCCGGGCAAACAATCACTGGTTTGGTTACGTCTTTCAACGTCACAGTAAACGTACAGAACTGTGTATTTCCATTTCCGTCATTGGCGGTGAGCGTGACGGTTTCTACGTCGTTGTGCCCGCTCAAAACCGTACTGGGTGCCGGGCTTTGGGTAACGGTCGGGTTGAGCGTGCAGTTGTCGCTGACCGAAACAGGCGAATGTGATCCAACCACTCCGCTACAGCTTGCATCGGCTGCCACGGTCGTGTTGGCTGGACAGGTAATGCTTGGCTTGGTCACGTCTTTTAACGTCACGGTGAACGTGCAAGATTCCGTGTTTCCGTTGCCATCGTCGGCGGTCAGCGTAAGCGTTTCAACATCGTTGTGACCGTTCAAGGCGGTGCTTGGAATCGGACTTTGTATAACAGTTGGATTGGCGGTACAATTATCACCGACAGAAACGGGTGAATGGGAACCGATTACGCCACTACAACTTGCATCTGCTGCCACCGTAGTATTTGCCGGACAGGTAATCGTTGGCTTGGTCACGTCTTTTAAGGTTACTGTGAACGTGCAGAACTGTGTATTCCCGTTGCCGTCATCCGCAGTAAGTGTGACGATTTCCGAATCGTTGTGTCCGTTCAGTACCGTGTTTGAAGTCGGATTTTGGATAAAACTTGGGCTTGGGTTGCAATTGTCGCTCAACGAAATAGGCGAATAAGCGCCGACCGTGCCACTGCAACTGGCATCTGCTGCGATGGTCGTGTTGGCTGGGCAAGTGATGCTCGGTGGAGTAACGTCTTTCAAGGTCACCGTGAACATACAAAATTCTGTGTTCCCGTTGCCGTCGTTGGCCGTTAGGGTTACGGTTTCGCTATCGTTGTGTCCGCTCAAAACCGTGCCAGATGCCGGGCTTTGGGTCACCGTTGGAGTGACCGTACAGTTGTCGCTGACCGATGCCGGGGCGTGAGCGCCTACCGTACCATTGCAACTGCCATCTGCCGCAACGGTCGTGTTGGCGGGACAGGTAATGTTGGGCTTGGTCACGTCTTTCAGAGTCACGGTAAAGCTGCAACTGGCCGTATTTCCATTGCCATCATTGGCGGTAAGAGTGACGGTTTCTACATCGTTGTGACCGTTCAAAACGGCGCTTGATGCCGGGCTTTGGGTCACCGTCGGATTGGGATTGCAGTTGTCACTCACGGATAAAGGTGAATGCAGCCCAACGGTGCCACTGCAACTGCCATCAGCTGCAACCGTTGTGTTGGCGGGACAAACAATAATTGGTGGCACGACATCGCTTACTGAGGCTGTAATTGAACTGGTACCGAAACAACCGTTGTCATTGACCGTCACATAATAGGTGCCACTGGCGGCTGGGGTCGCATTGGGGATGCTTGGGTTGGACTGAATGGAACTAAAATTGTTCGGTCCAGTCCATGAATAGCTCACACCAGACCCTGATGGGCCGCCGGAATTTAATTGAAGGGTGGCTCCTGGGCAAACCGGGCTGTTGCTGCTTAGGCTCAAAGACGGTTCAGTGACATTGACCGAAACCGAGGCCGTACCTTTACAATTCTTTGTGTCCGTTACAGTTACAGAATAAACACCCGAACCATTGGAGAATACAATAAACGGGGTGGGGTCTTCCTGATTGGCCGAAAAGTTGTTGGGCCCTGCCCAAGAAAAGGCTAAATAGGGTGGTGTGCCTACAGACGGCGTTGAACTCAGCGACAATAGATTTCCGCCGCATAGCGGGCTGTTGCTAGCAGCAGTTATGCTGGGGGCATTGTTGCTGGAAATGGATAGGGTAGTGGAGGCCGTTGCCGAACAGCCCTGATTATCGGTCACCGTTACCTGGTAAGTCCCCGCATTCGCTACCGTAACCGGGAATGGAGTAGGGTCTTCCAAGCTGGAGGAAAAAGAATTAGGTCATGTCCAATTGAACGAGGAATAAACCCCAGAGCCTCCGGTCGGGTTAGATTGCAAATCCAGATTAGCACCTACACACAAAGGGCCGTTGTTAGAGGCTGTAAAGCTTGGCTTGGCATTCACGACAAGGTTCGTCGTTGCAGTAGCGGTACAACCCTTGCTGTCCGTCACTTTTACCTGATAAATACCACCTGATGCAACCGTTGTTGTAAAGGGCGCAGGGTCTTCCACAAACGCGCCAAAAAAATCAGGGCCCGTCCACTGGAAGGAATATCCTGGCGTGCCACCGGATGGGTTGGAAGTGACGATTGCACTTGCTCCGGCACAAATTGGGCCATTGTTTTGGGCTGTAATGACTGGGGTCGGGTTTACGACTACCGTCACACTGGCTGTTGCCGTACAGCCCAATTGATCGGTTACCACTACGGTATAGTCGCCGTTTGCCGACATATTGGCTTGAAAACTGGCGGGATCTTCTACATTGGCATTGTATCCATTCGGTCCCGACCATGCAAAGGAAGCATACGGCAAAGCGCCACCCGCAGGGTTAGATTGCAAGGTAACGCTGCCACCCTCGCAAACGGCGCCATTGACAGAGGCCGTGATCGTTGGGCAGGCAACTACAGTTACATTGGTACTGCTGGTGCCCGTGCAGCCGTTGCTGTCTGTGACCGTGACGCTATAAACACCTGCCGAGGCAAGGCTTGCCGTAAATCCAACAGGCTGAGCATCCGTGGAGGAATAATTGTTCGGTCCGGACCACAAGTAGGTATAGCCTGAACCCGAACCTCCAGAAGTGACGGAGTTGAGTTGAAGGGTGCCGCCTACACTCACCGGACTGTTGCTGGAAGGCACGACCGTCGGTTTGGTATTTACCTGAACGCTGGTGGATCCCGTGCCGGTACAACCTGCGTTGTCCGTGACGGTTACGGAATAAGTGCCCGCAGAAGCCAGCGAAGCTGTAAAGGGCGTAGGGTTTTGCCCTAAAGCACCATAATTGTTCGGACCCGCCCATAAAAAGGTGTAACCCATGCCTGAACCACCTGCTGGTGTGGAACCCAAGGCAATGCCGGCACCCTCACAAACCGGAGCATTGCTGCTGGCCGAAACCGTTGGTGCGGAATTGCCTGAAACAGCAATGGTGGTCGTTGCAGAGGCCGTACAGCCTATGGCATCTGTCACCGTAACGGTGTAAGTGCCCGCCGCCGGAGGAGTCGCCGGGAAAGGCGCGGGATCCTCCACATTGGCGGAATAACCGTCCGGGCCGGCCCAGGCAAAACTTGCGTAGGGCGTAGTGCCCGCAGAAGGGCTTGATTTCAATTCGATGTTCGCGCCCACACAAACGGGTGTACCGCTGCCCATCGCAGTAATGGAAACCTGTGGCCCAACTACGATCGAGGCTGTGGCGGTGCATGTACCCGTAGAAGTTCCAGTCACAGTGTAGGTGCCTGCGGCGGATACACTGATGGTTGGCAAGGTCGAACCTGTGCTCCAAACATAACTCACCGCTCCACTGGCTGTCAAATCCACGGTTCCATTGCTGCAAATCAGGTTAGCTCCACCATTGATGGCCACTGCAAAAGGTTCAACAAGCTGGTTGGTGACCGTAACGCTAAGTGTAATTGCATCAGACAAATTATCGCTGTTGGTCACTTTAATGTTCACCACATATTGGTTGTCTGTGTTGGCATCTTGTGGGTTTTCAAAATTGGGACTGAAGCCATTGGCCCAGCTCAAAATCCCTGTCTGTGCATTTATAGCAAAACGGCTCACATCGGCTCCACCATCGAGGGAATAGCTCAGCCCGGCGCCTTCACTGTAATTTGGGTCGGAACTCTGGGTGTCGTACAAGGTGGAACAGGCATTTTCTTCAAAATTGACCGCAGCAGGTGAGGTGATATTCGGGCGGGTATCATTCACAATGCTAAAAATAGCCTGGAATGTGTCGCGCCTCAAGTTCGGATAGTCGCAATCCCAAACGATAAAATCAATGGGGTAAGAACCCTTCCAGGTGGGGTCGTCAATGGCAACCGTGATCTGACCAACAGGCGCCATCGAAGGCACTAAGGGGGAAAGTTGAATCAAATAAGGGAACGCAACGGAGCCAACCGAGCCGCCTGCTACAAACGCAAGGCCCGTAATTTCCTCATACAAATACTGCCTCGTTGCATCATAGAAACGGAAGGTAATGGTTCCTGCGCCGACGTTTTTCAACTGCAAACTGTACGAGATATTCGGAGCCACCCCCGTAGGCGATGCCCAAGCTGCCAGGTTTCCGTTCACAAATGCCGCCAATTTTGCCCCCGCTCCCGCCAATTGGATGTTGGCAAAAAGCGGCCTCGCCACGATGTTCATGGGTTGGTTTCCCGGATCTACCACCTGCCAGGCCGGGTCGGGCGCAGTACCCGTGAATGGGAATACCTTGAAATCGAACTGGTGGCAAGGGCCATTGAAAGTCAGGTAGTCATCAAGGTCAAAAGCTGTAAACTGTTGTCCTGGGAAAATCGTCTGGTCTGGAATGGTCTGCCAAACGGGTGCACCGTAATCCGGTAATACCGTGAAAGAGCCAAAAATAGTATCCGCCAATTGATTGGGGGTGTTTTCTGTCACGATGATGCGCAACAACTCCGTACCCGTCCATAAATTTGAAACCGGCGTGACCGTCAATATGCCGTTCACGATGCTGGCACTTAGGTTTGGCCCGGCTTGGGCGCTCCAGGTGACAGGATCTCCGTCGGCACTGTAGAGATAATTGTTTAAATCCACCAGATCAAAAGGGATGCTGACCAAGGTTGTATCGGCCAAAATGGGCGACAGCACTGGCGGGAAATCCGCGTTCGGGTCAATGTCAATCCAAAACGGCGCGCCTGAATTGCCGATGCTCAAGTTGTGGATAAATTCTACCTCCTCAAAGGTGCCATAAACCGCATCGTTTGGTGCATAGTAGGCTTTAAAGCGTACCGTTTCCCCAAAATACTGATTCGAATAAATGGTCAGGAAAAAGTAGGCGTCGCTTCCGATGAAAACGGGGGTTGCCACCCCGCGCAGTTCATTGTTGACAAAAGCCCCGACCAGGTTGCCCGCGGCATTGCTGGGAACGCCCGTGTAACTTACCCGGATGATCGCGTTCATATTGAACTCGTAATCGTCGGGATTAACTGACCAGTTGGGTGGGGCTGTATTGGGGGAAAGGGTAGGGGCGTTGGCCAAGGCCAGTTGCCCCGCGAACAGCAAAAGTGCCAGGGTAATCCCTTTTGCCAGCCCTGTTTTTATATATGTGCGGTTCATTATTGTTCAATTTTGTAGAAGAAAGGAAGATCAGTGCAGCACGACTTTTCGGACAACATTGCCCGAATCAGTTTGCAACCTGACATAATACAATCCATTGGCCAGGCGCGTCCCGTTGTCGGACTGCCCGCGCCAGATCACTGTGTTCAATCCTTCCCGGGCGCCAATGGTCAAGTTGGAAACCTGTTTGCCACTCATGTCTGTAACTGCTACCTGCACCTCTTGAGCTTTAGCCAGTGCGAAGCGCAACACCGTTTCGTTGTGGAAGGGGTTGGGCTGCACCTCGAAAGACTGTGCCGACGTCAGGGTCTGCACGGAGGAAGTGGGCAGTGTGAACGGTACGGGTGCTTCGATACTTCCCTGATGCAGATCGGGAGAAAAGAACATCTGTTCGCTCAAGTCTTGCACGATGCCTGTACTGCTGTCAAACAACCTGTACCGAATCTGCTCCCCGCTTGCATTGGCGTAAACCGTCAGGAAGAACAAGTAGGACTGCAACGGTTCGATGTAGATCGCTTGACCTGAGCCACGGGTCTGTTCACCGACAAAAGCACCCAATTCCATGGTTGCAGTGGTGGAATTGGCTTCATTGGCTTTCAACATCCCGATAAGGGTCATGCTGTGCTCAAACTGCGTTGGATCAACCGTCCAGAACTTGTTGACAGGTGGCTCAACGGGCCCTCTGGATTGTACCATGTTATCAGGCCCTCCGCCGCCATTCAGGTTGGAAGAAACAGGCGGATAAATCAGGGTGCCAGGTGCAGAGAGTTTGATTTGGTAGCCGTTGGGCGGCTGCATGAATTTCAAGTTGCCGATCCAGCCATAAGGATCAATGAATTGGGCAAAGGATACCTGGCTTTTGATCAGGTCGCCCGTTTGTGAAGGTAAAGAAGACAAGGCTTCATTTACTTGTAGGGAGTAGTTGGGGATGTACCCGATCCAGTTCCAGCCATTTACGACAGAAATGGGTGTGGTAGCTGGATTAAGCACATTGCCCAACATCTGGAGCGTATCCGGTTGGTCAGCCCGGTAGATGTACATGGAAGTGTTGCCCAAGGTGTTGAGCGAACCAAGCCATCCGCCGCCGTTGTAATGGACGGAGAACAGGTTTTGCCCCTTCATCAGGTCACTTTCTGGATATTTGACCGAGGAGAGCACGGCGTTTATCTCTGGGTCCGGGAAGTCCAGATTGAATGACAGCCAGTTCCAACCAAATCCGAGTGGCACCTCGCGCAACACCAGATTATTGGTATGAATGACCTGCGGCGCCAATGGGTCGCCGATCACATCGTCTGGTTGGAAAAGGAAATAGTCCTCTTCGACCGCGTAACGCAAGCAAGCGCTTGCATCCCATATCTCCAGGCGCAAGGGCAACAACACGTGGTTCGGGTTGCCATAAATGGTCAGGTAGGCCAGGTATTTATCCACTTGTGGCACATATTGCAAGTTCGCCCGGCCACATAGCGTATCGCCAATATAAGCGAGCACCATATCCTCCACATCGCTTGAAACATTGCCTTCGATATTGAGTTGGAGCACCATATTCTCGGTGTTCTCGAACAAATTGGCATTCAAATTTGAACTGGGCGGACGGCAAATGACGCGTACCCCTAATGGCAATCGCTCGTCTCCACCCATAAAGAATGGGTTTTGCCCCGTTTCAGTGTGCATGGTAATCGAATCCGACCACAAGCCAAAAGCGAGGCTGGAATCCACGGTGAAACTGATCGCTCGGATCTCATTGGGCGCCAAAGTCCCCTGATTTGGAACTACATGGACGTATGGCGGTAGGTCCTCCAACGTGAAGGGTACTGGATAACCGCCCCGGTTTTGGATGTTTGCCGTCACTGTTTTGGTTTGATCCTCGTATTTTGTCATGCCGATGCTATCGGTGAGCCAGGCGAGTTCGTTGCGGTCTACATAGAATTCCCATTGCTCATAGACGAGGTTGTTCCCGGTTTTATCTTCTATATCATGCAACTCAGCACGAAGGATCTTGTTCTCGAAAAACCTGTTTTGAAAATTAGGACTCAAAACAATCTTGTTCTCGAAACAGGTAATATCAATGTCAATGGGCTGATCG
>Ga0105049_10007451_pt1 | contig 12687 bp, 10 predicted proteins | sample MAT06_FD_78087 | JGI IMG/M metagenome (GOLD analysis project Ga0105049, IMG submission 78087) | Freshwater microbial communities from Lake Fryxell liftoff mats and glacier meltwater in Antarctica - MAT-06 | ecosystem: Environmental > Aquatic > Freshwater > Ice > Liftoff microbial mat | place...
GTCTTTGACCCCACGGATGAAAACGTGCCGGTAGGTCAACTGCCCGCAACGCACTACGGCAGCAAAATCCTGCTCGTAGCCGGTGATGACGGCGACCTTATCACCCTGCCGCCGCTTCCCGCCCAGCACAACACCGTCACCCAGACCATTGAGGCGTCCCTCGATGACCGGGGCCAACTGACGGCGCAAATCTCCGAGCAGAATAACGGGGAAACCGCCGCCGGCAACCGACAGGAGCAGCACACGAGCACGCCCATCGATTACGCCAAAAATATTGCCAGTTGGATTAACATCGGTGTCCGAAACGCCAAGATCACGGATTTGAAAACCGAGGACGATTTTGACCGAAATCGCTTCACGATCAGACTTAAAGTCACGGCCCCCGCCTATGCCCAATCCCTGCGCGGCAAGCTGCTTATTTTCAAACCATCTTTCATCCCGCCCCGGCACATGACTGATTTCACCGAGAAAGAACGCACGCAACCAGCCGTATTTTCCGCCGCCAATTATGTTTACCGGACAACGATTAATCTCCCTGCGAGCTACGCCATCGACGAATTCCCCAAGTCAGTTGATTTAAAGAGTCAATTTGCTCACTACCAGTCCCACACCACGGTGGAAAACGGAATATTAACCCGGGAGTGTTCTCTCCAATTTGCAACCACCAAGGTCCCGGCCGCTGATTACGCCAAGGTCAGGAACTTCTTCGAGCAGGTGATCAAAGCCGAGCAAGCCAGCGTCGTTCTCCAGCGGAAGGCCAAGCCGGCCCCCCAATCATAAGCTAGACTCACGCAGTCCCGTAACCGCCCTATTAATGTGGCGACACAGTGTCCGTTGCAACGCTCGAACTTTCTTGTCGTTGCTATCTCCCTCAAGGGAGCCATCGCACGGGTCCTGCGCTTCGCTGTTCACGCTATTCAAGTTCGGTCCCTTCGCTCCGGCGACGTCGCCGCCTTCATTGCTACGATAAACCGATCCGACTTCTCCCCGAGCCGCGCCGGCCTTCACCGCTAAATTAGAGCTGGACCGGACGTCGGGCCGTGGCCTGCCAGACGAGATCGCTCCACTTATTTCCCGCAACCTTCCGGACATTCCGTGCTCGCCGACCCCGCTGCGCGGGTGATTGATTTTCCCGGGGCTCATTGGCTGAGCTTCATTTTCATTACGGGCTGTCCGTATCATTGAACCAACGACTCCCCACCTGCCCTCGCGGGCACGCAGTGACCGGTGGTTGCCAGCCTGAATGACGTAATTGGCTGGATGAAACTTGCACTCATGGTTGTTGGTTTTCATGGACGCACTCAGGCTTGGTTGTTTGTGCTTTACCCCCATTCAGGCCCCGAGCACAGCGATCAGGCGATTGCATCGGCTGTGGCTGAGACGATCAAATCGATCCGCTCAGAATAATCGGTGGCCTCGCGGTCGTTCGCCTTTGGCCGGATTGTATTCAGTCGATGAATGAACGTGCATCCAGGCTGACGATCTCCGGTGACAAAAATATTTTGTCTATTGAAGGCACCGCCGAATTACTGTTCCAACAGGCCATGACCATCTCGTTTACCCCGGTGCCAACTCGACGGCAGAGTCACTCCATCTGGCTGATGGGACTGAGCCTGATTTCATTCTCCACGTTTCTGCTCGCCGCCCCCAAAGACGACTGGCCGGCCATTTCCCCCGAGGAACTCGCCTCCACCGCTTCACCCCAAGATCCCGAGGCCCCGGCCGAGATCCTCTACCGGCGCATCGAGATCGACCTCCGCGAAGCCCCGGTCGGACGCACTGAGACAGATTACATCCGCTACAAAATTTATGCCCCTGAAAAATCCGACGCTTATACCCGGGTCTCTCGGCTTTCAGTCAACAGCGGCTCATCTTATAGTTATACCGACCTGAACATCACGGCCCGCCTGACTCTCCCTGACGGCTCAGTAAGTTTGTTTACCAAGAATGACCTCAAAGATCGACCCTACCTGCGAGGAGCCACCGATTCCAGTATCCTCTCCCGGCTTTTTGGAGGCGGTGACTATTCACTTAACGAAAAATTTCTTGCGGTCACCGGCGTCCTCCCTGGCTCCATTCTCGAATACCGAATCTCCGAAGAAAGAGGCAGCACCGCTGACTACACCATCGTTCGCGACGGCAATTTCTCAACCATCTACCCCTTGCAAAATCGCGATCTCCCCTGCCGCAAAGTCGATTTCATCGGACGTACACCGAAAGACAGCCGCTACCCCATGCAAAACTACGTGCTCAACCGCAGCATCGGCCAATCAACCCAGCAGTACGATAAAAACAAAGGGATCATTACAGTCACGGCCACCAATGTCCCGCCCAGCCATTCCGAACCACTCACCGGGCCAGTGGCGAGTTACACCCTCAGCGTCCTGCAGTGCATCAACGACACCGAAACCCAGCTTATTTCCCGCACCCATAGCACGCTCTCCAGCACGGTCACCCCCGGCACCGACGGCCCTTGGGCCCCCATCGCCAACCGCTCGTATATGCTGTACACCGATTACAGCGAAGTCACATCCAAGATTAAAAAAACCTCCGCGCAGATTACTGCGTCGGCCCAGACTCCTCTCGAGAAAGCCCGGGCCATCCACGACTACGCCCAAGACGCCTGCGAAAAATTCCGCCGCCACCCCAGACCCACCACCAGAACCGACTTTCGGTGGGTCAGTTCCATCGACGATATTCTTCAATGGATCACTGATCAAAAAACCTACTACTACATCACCCCCACGGACTTTCTCCACCTCGCCAACGCCCTCTACAAAGCCGCCGGTTTTGAAACCCGCGGCATCCGCCTTCCCGACCGTTCACGTTTCCCCTTCAGTCCGCAACTCGTCGCGGCAGATTGTCTCCCCATCTGGGCCCTCCAGGTCAAAATCGATGGCCAATGGGTCGGCTCCATGCCGCATTATTCACCGCTCATTCCCTTCGCCACCCTGCCTTCGCCGAGCGAAGGACTCCTCGGCCTCGTCGCCAAAAGCGGCAAACAAGAACTCGTCGAAATCCCGAACTCGAAAGCCGCCGTCTCCAAAATCATCAACACCGCCACGCTGATCCTCTTACCCGACGGGACCCTCGAAGGCGAAGCCACCCGCAAATACACGGGCCACCATGCAACCGCCATCCGCAGCCGCCTTCTGAAAAAGAAAAATCCCACGGCCGCTAAAAAAAAGCTCCAGGCGATCTTGCTGGCTGACCTCGCCGACAGCTCCGCTCTGTCCGGCCCTTCCGCCGATGCCGACGACGACGACGACGACACGGCCGATACAGCCAACCCCGCTGAACAAACGTCCGTTAAAATAACAAAGCTCAAAGGCGACAGTGACACCGCCAGCGCACTTGAGGTCACTTACACCTTCCGGATTCCCGGCTACGCCCTCATCTCCCCGGAACGCATCATCCTTCGTCCCTCCGTCTATCGCGCGAAAGACAAATCTCCTTTTTCGAGCGCCACGCGGACCAACGCCATCCGCTTCGATTTTGCTTGGCAAGAAATCGATAACCTCACCTTGAAACTCCCCGAAGGATTCGTCCTCGAATCCCCCGCGCTACCTGAAGCCGACGCCGGTCCCATCCTCTTTCACCGCCATCGCCTCACGTACGACCCTGCCACCCAAACCCTGAACTATCGGCGGGAGTTTTTCTGCGAAGCCACCTTTTTTCCAGCCAGCCAATATCCTGTGATCAAAGCCTGGTTCGATACGGTCAACTTCGCCGACCATCAGGAAATCATTCTGAGCAAGTCTGCTCCGGCGGCCCCCTCTCCGATCAATCAAGCAGGCACCACGCCAGCCGGCTCCAGTTGATCACCTCACCACCCCTTCCATGCGCCCTTTTTTACTTCTCTTCCTGCTCTTCGCCCCGCTGCTCCATGCCGCCAAGCTCCCGGACTGGGCCCAGCCTCACCTCACTCCCGCCGCGCTCGAATGGAAAAAGAAATCCCCGGAGGTCATTCTCTTCGACGAAACTGAAATTCACTACCAGACCCCACTCAAGCTGAACGGAGTCGAACGCTCCCTGATCGTCATCCGCGAACCCGAAGAAGGCAAAAACCAGCGTCGCATCTTCGCGTACGATACGAACTCCGATAAAATTATCACCCTCGCCGCTTGGCTCAAGCAACCCGACGGCAAAGTCACCAGCCTATCCCAAAATAAAATCATCGACCTGCCAGTCTACCCTTCCTCTCATTTTTGGAACAACAGTCGCCGGCTCGTTCTCTTCTATCCGGTAAAACTTGAACCCGGCTCCATCCTCGCATGGGAAATCACGTACGAATCAAAGACGCACCCCATCCACCCAAAAGGCTGGGGCGCGTCTTCCTCCATCCCGCTGTACTCCGGACGCTTCACCGCCACGCCACCTCCCCAGACCAAATTTATCTGGCGTTACACCGGACCAGAGCTCCCACCTCCCACCACCGATGCCGCATCCGGACAAATCTCCTGGGAAATTTCGCGGTTTGCCCCCGTTAAAGGCGGCACTCCCGACGGCTTTTATCCCACCCCCACCCGCATCGTCGTCACCTGCCCCACTCCCGACACCCCGTTATCCAACTGGCGCGACTTCGCCCATGCCGTTGATAAGTTCTATGCCCAAACCGCCGTCCCCACTCCCGAACTTATCCAGAAAGCCACCGCCCTGACCGCCGGCCAAACCACCCGCTGGCAGAAAATCCGCGCGCTCACCGACTTCATTCAGTCCGATGTCAGCTACCTCAGCATGGACGACGATGCGAACATCCTCACCGGACAAATCCCGCAACTCGCGACCGCCTGTCTGGCCAACCGCTACGGCGACTGCAAAGACAAAGCCAACCTCCTCGTCTCTCTGCTCCGCGCAATCGGGGATCAAGGGCATGTGCTCCTCCTTTACTCCGGTAACCCCACTCTGGTGCCGAGTGAAATCCCTCTTTCAAGTTTCAACCACGCCATCACCGCCATCCCCGCCGACGCTGACACTCCACTCGGCTGGCCCATCGCCACCCATCCTACCCTGGGCCGTTTCGTCATCGTCGACACCACCAGCAGCCACAACCCCCTCGGCACTCTCCCCATCCGCGACCAAGCCGGGCTCGGCCTCCTCATCCACCCCGAAGGCGACATCATCCGCCTCCCCACCGATACCCCCGGCCATCACGGCACCGAACTCCAAGCCACTATCCAGCTCTTGCCTAGAGGCAACGCCACGTTCCATCTCGTCGAAACCTCACTCGGCCAAAGCGCTGCCCAGCTTCAACACGCCCGCGCAACCCTTCGCGAAAAAAACTTCGGAATCGCCCTCGAAAAACGACTCAGCACCTGTGCACCCCGGATAGAAAAACTCCACTGGAACGAAGCCACCGCCGAAAATCAGCATACCCTCACGCTCGATTGTGAACTCGTGGGGTTCGCGCGCAACCCGAGCCCCGGTTTACTCCTCGTCACGCTCCCCACGCTATCCGCGCCAGATTCTCTGCGGTCATGGAAAACCGAGCGCCCCGGCCAATGCTGGCTCCCCCTCGAAGAACACACCTCCACTTTTCTCATCCAACTTCCCGAAGGAACCACCTTGGGAGATACCCTCGTCCCGCTCGATCTCCAAGCCGGGGAGATCCGCGCCACCTTCACCGCTAAACTCACCGGCCATGAACTCCGAATCGATACCTACTACCTCCAGCCCGCCGGTTACTTCAAAAAAAGCGACTACGAAACCCTTCGTTCCCTCACGCAAAAATACCACCAAGTCCTCCAGCGCCCCATTCTCCTGAAGCTCCCGGCGAAGTAATAATTTTCCGGCTTCCTCCAGGACCCCGCCTGAGAACACTAGGTAAGGCGAACCCTCCGGGTGAGCCGCGGCTCAGCGGGACGCTGCCGAGTATCGCTTACGCTCGGTAACGCCCGACCAGCGGAATCCTGTTTCAACAGGTTCCTCGCTGTTTTCGATGGGTGGAAGCGTACAAAAGAAGCCTAAGGAACTCAGCACAACCAAGGCAGGTTTACCACTAATGAGTTTCGCCAATGGGCGAAACTTTAGTTTAGCCCTGCGACTGATCGTCTTCGTCGGGTGGTTTCGGGGGGCCTGCTAATCGCAGGCGGCTAGATTAATCCCAGTGATGATTCGCTTTTGACTGGTGCAGGGCCGGTGTCTCTAGTCGCGGTAAACGGTCAACGGATCATCGGCCTGAGTAAATCCGAATTGATCAAGCTCTGGATGAAAAAGGGCAACGCGGCTGACACCCATCAAACTCACGATCCAAGGGCCGGATGAGCAGGCCTCGGTTTTTCGCACGGTGGAATTGATACGAATCCCCCCGTCCAAAAAAACGGCCAAATAATCATCCGGGTCAACCGGGCGTGCGGCTTGCCGACCCCGGCCTCCCGCGGCTCCGAACACGCACTTGGTCCAGGACGATCCGAAAGACGATCCGCAGGGTTCAAGACGGCACGAGCAGAAAAATCCCTCAAGACTCCGCGTCCTTCCGCGCTCTCCGCGTTAAAATTTCGGTCAGCTCAACTCGCAGTATCGTCAGACGGTGGGCGCATTTCCTCCGCCGTCGCCGGCCTCTCCCCGATCAGCTCCACCTCGAAATACAAGTGCTGGCCGGCCAAGGGATGATTGGCATCGAGCAACACTTCGTCGCCCTCGATCGCGGCGACCATGACCACTGGCGCGTGGCGATCGGGTCCGGTTTGAAAACGATCGCCGACTTTCAATTCATCCACCGGCAAATGAGCCCGGGGCACTTTTTGCACCTGTTCTTGATCATGCAGCCCGTAGCCGCGCTCCGGCGGCACTACGACCTTGCGCGTCTCCCCCGGCTTCATCGAGCGCAAGACCGCTTCCAGCCCATCCACGATTTGCCCCGCGCCCTCGACACAGCCGAGTGGCTCGTTGCCCCGGGAGGTATCGAGCATCCGCCCGTCGGCATCGCGGAGAATATAATGAAAGGAGAGATGGCGTGGAGTCATGAGGCGTAAGGCTGGTTGAATTGCTCGGTCGCGCCGTTTCGTGCAACGAGAATTTCTCTCAGCGATGGCCCGACCAGCCGTAAACGGAACCGAGTTCAGTGGGTAGGGCGAATCCTCCGGATGAGCCGCTGCGTTAGCGGCCCGGCAGGGACGCCTCGCCCTACCTCAGACAAGCCAATCGAAATTTCTCAGCGGAAACCCCGCTCACGTTTCCTGCCGCAGCACTTCCAACGGCGGGTGGTCGCAGATACCTCGACTGGAGAGCAGGCCCGTGACCACCGTCACCACACTCACGGCGGCCCAACCAGTCACTAATACGACCAATGACGGATTCGTCCAAGTGAGTTTGAAAACAAAGTGGGCCAGCGCCCAGTTTGCCCCGATCGCCAGCACCGCGCCCACCGCCGCGCCCAAAGTCCCCAACGCCAGATATTCGGCGAGCATCACGCGGTTCACTTGCGCCTTCGTCGCACCCAGGGTCCGCAAGAGCACGCTCTCCCGCACCCGCTGATGCCGGCCGATCAGCACCGCCCCGGCCAGCACGATCACCCCGGTGATCACCGTGAAAAGCGCCAAAAACTCCACCACGAACGAGACCTTCACGTAGACGCTGTCGATCGTCTGCAAAATCAGCGTCAGATCGATCGCCGACACATTCGGAAAATCCTGCACGACGGCCTGCTGGATTTGCGCCGAGATTTCCGGCGAGCCCGCGCGCAACGCCATGATATAAAATTTCGGGGCCGTTTCCAACACACCGGCCGGAAACACGACGAAGAAATTCGGCTGCAAGCGCCGCCAATCTACTTGGCGCAAACTGCCGACCACCGCTTTCACCGGCACCCCCTGCACATCGAATTCCAGCGCATCCCCCACCTTCACCTGCAGGTCGCGCGCGAGCGATTCCTCCAACGAAACCGGAATCCGTTCAGTTCCCCCCGCCACGGTTCCGGCAAAATGCCCGGCGATCACTTTTTCGGTACCTGTCAATTCGGTGCGGTAGGTCGAGCGATACTCCCGGCGCAGCGTCCACGCCGGGATCGTGCTGTTTTCTTCTTTGAGCAATTCAGTCACCGGTCGACCTTTGAGTGAATTGATCCGCATCGTGACAATCGCCGCTTGTTGCGTGACCGGGGTGCCTTTCGCCGCGAGCAGCTTTTCGAGCGGCTCCGCTTGGTCATCCTGAATATCGAACAGCATGAGATTGGGCCGGCCCTCAGCATCCATCACCCGCAATTGTCCGAGCACCGTGTCGCGGGTGAGATAGAGCGTCATCATCAGAAACGTGCCGAGTCCGAGCGACACGAGCAACAGCACCGTCCGGTTGTTCGGCCGATAGAGATTCGCGAAACCCTGCCGCCACGCGAACGGCAGACGGCGCAACGGCAGCTTTCTCGTGCCCCACGAAATCGTCCGCGCCAAGCCTGCGAGCACACCGAAGCCCACCAGCAGGGCACCACCAAAACCCACGCCCCATTGCCATTTTCCAGTCTGCCAGATCGCGAAACCAAAAATCGCGCCGACGATTATCAGCCACAAGACATAGCGCCACGGATCGCGCATCGGTCCGGTCGCAGCGTTAAACGCCGAGCGCAACGTCAGCAAGGGCGACACCTGCCGCACTTCCAACAACGGCCACAAAGAGAAGAGCACGGAAAGCCCCAAGCCCGCGCCAAAACCGCCCGCAATGGCCGACCACGAAAGAGAAAAGTTAAAAGCAATCGGGAGCAAATCCCGCAGCAACGACGGCAAGACCACCTGCACCATGATCCCCAACAACGTGCCCGCCCCCGCCCCGATGATACCCAAGCCCAGCCCTTGCACGAGGTAGATGGCGAAGCTCGTCCGCGCACTCGCCCCGAGACAGCGCAAAATCGCCACCGTCGGCAATTTTTGACTGATGTGCGCGTGTACCGCGCTGGCCACGCCGATCGCGCCGAGAAACAACGAGGCGAAACCCACGATCATCATGAAGGCGTTGGCACTCGCGATGGAGTTGCCCAACTGTTTCTTGCGCTCCTCCACGGTATCGTAGCCAAGCCGCAATTCCCGGAAACGTGTCTTCAAATCGCTCACGAGTTTTTCCACATCAGTGTTGGCGGGAAATTTCACGTACACGCGATACCGGGCGAGACTGCCTGCTTGCAACAAGCCGGTTTCCGTCACCGTCGCCAGCGGAATGAACACCCGGGGCGCCAGCGTGGCGAACGCCGCATTCTCCCCCGGCACGCGGAGCAAGCCACCCGCCACCGTGAAATCCGCGCTGCCCAGACGCACGCTCGCCCCGGGCGTGAGTCCAAATTGCGCGAGCAGCGTTTGCTCGAGTACCGCGTTCGTGCCAGCCGCGAGACTGGCGCGCGCCGCTGCGGGAGAGGTTGCAAATTCGCCGTAGAAAGGAAACGCCCCCTGCAAAGCGCGCACCTGCACCAGCCGCGTGGCATTTTTCACACCCGGAATGACCAGCATGGAACTGAAAGTGATTTCCCGCGATTGTTCGCCGCCGAGCGTGGCGATGAATTGCTCTGCCTCGGGCGTGAGCGCGGAGCGCGAATTGATCACGAGATCGGCCCCGAGGAGTGTCTTGGTTTGTTCGGCGATAGCGCGGGTAAGATTATCGCGCAACGAACCAATGGCGACGAGCGCGGCCACGCCGAGGACGATCGCGAGCGAGAACAACAGGAGCCGCCGCCGGCTCGCCCGCGTATCCCGCCAAGCCATTTTCAGAATGAAATTCATTGGAGTTTGCCCACGGAACACACGGAAAAATCAAAGCACAAAGCGCTCATGCTCGACTTTGGGATAGTGACCAAAATTCACCAGCAGTCCGACCCTCAGACCGGTGGCATGAAGATAATTCTGAACCTGAGCCCGATGTTCATCGGTTAAGGCCGAGACCGCTTTGAGCTCAATCAGCACTTGATCGTAGCAAATGAAGTCGGCCTCGTAGGTCTTTTTTAACTTACGTCCTTTATAGGTCAGCGAAAGCGGCACGAGAGCTTTTGCCGGGATGCCCTGCAACTCGAATTCAATCTCCAGGCTTTCCTGATAGACCGCTTCGAGAAAACCGCAGCCTTTCTCCTTATAAACTTCAAAGCAGGCTCCCAGGATCGCGTAGGTTTCTTTCTCATGGATTAGTTTGTTCATGGAATTTTTTCCGTGTGTTCTGTGTGTTCTGTGTGTTCCGTGCGTTCCGTGTGTTCTGTGTGTTCTGTGTGTTCCGTGCGTTCCGTGTGTTCCGTGGGCCCTGGATTGTTGGTTTGTTTAGGTGACCTAAAGTTTTTCGTCGGAGAGGACGGCGCCGTTGCGGAGGCGGATGATGCGCTGGGTGCGGCGGGCGAGTTCGAGATCATGCGTCACCAACACGAGCGTCGTGCCCCGCTCACGATTCAGACCGAAGATCAGCTCCACCATCGCGTGCGCCGTATCGCCATCGAGATTTCCGGTAGGTTCATCACAGAAGAGTATCCGCGGGCGGTTGATGAAGGCGCGGGCCAAGGCCACGCGCTGCTGCTCTCCACCGGATAACTGCTGCGGATAGTGGTCGAGCCGGTCGCCCAAACCGACCCGCGCGAGCAGTTCTTTCGCTTCGCGTTCATCCACCTTGACGCCGCGCAACTCCAACGGGACAAGCACGTTTTCCAAGGCCGTGAGCGTGGGGATAAGTTGGAAATTCTGAAAAACAAAACCCACGCTTTCGTTCCGCACCTGGGCGCGCTGATCTTCGGTCAGCGCGCCGAGCTCGCGGCCCGCCAGCGTCACCGTGCCACTGCGGGGTTGATCGAGTCCGGCGCACAAACCGAGCAGCGTGGTCTTGCCACTGCCGGAAGGACCGACGATGGCGCAGGTATCACCGGCCTCGATGGTGAAAGACACCTCATGCAAAACAGTCAGAACCCCAGCCGTGGTGCGATAGCTTTGGGTCAGGCGCTGGACTTTTAGGATAGATTGATCACTCATAGGTTCGTCGGCGAAAGACGCGAAATGACACGTACAGGAATCATCATCACCGGAAGCGCAACGTTGAACCCACGAACGGTCCGCGCGCGCTTTCTATGGCTGTTTTTCAGTTTTGTCGCCTGCTTGCTCCTGCCCGCGCTTTTCGCGGCGGATGAGCGAAAAGCCATGGTTTTTATCGGGGACAGCCTCACGGCCGGCTTCGGGCTAGACCCGGATGAAGCCTTCCCCGCCCTCGTGCAGAAAAAGATCGACGAGGCGAATCTGCCTTGGCGCGTGGTGAACGCCGGCCTCAGCGGCGATACCACCGCCGGCGGGTTGCGGCGGCTCGACTGGATTTTGCGGCAGCCAGTCAGCCTGTTCGTGATCGAGCTGGGCGCCAACGACGGATTGCGCGGGATCGCGCCTGCCGTCACGCAGGCGAATTTAAAACAATTGATCGAGCGCATCCGCGCGCGCGCGCCCGAGACGCAGATCGTGCTCGCCGGCATGCAACTCCCCACCAACTTCGGGCCCGAGCACACGGCGAAATTCGCCGCGATCTTTCCTGCACTGGCGAAGGAATGCCGCGTGGCGTTGATTCCCTTTTTGCTCGAAGGCGTGGGAGGCCACCCCGAGCTTAATCAAGTCGATGGGATTCATCCCACCGCTGAAGGACAGATCAAGTTGGCCGCCAATGTCTGGGCTGTCGTCGAGCCGCTGATCAAGCCGGTACCGGCAAAGTAGCCCTGAAGCGGACTGGTTGGCGGAGGTAGGGCGAATCGTCCTACCCTCAAAAAATCATTTCATCCGGTATGGTTTTCCGGCGATGCCACTTGGAGCATGGCCCGCACCTCGGCCGGGATCGGCTGGGCGACCATTACGCCATCGGCTCCGGCGGTCACGCAAACGACCACCACTTCACCCTGCGCCACGATGGCCGGCAACGCGATCCCTTCACTGGTTTTGCGAAACTGAAAAACAAAAATCACCGCCTTGTTCCGCACCTCTTTGATGAGCAGCTTCACCTGCACGACATCATTGAAACGCAAGGGCGCCTTGTATTCGCAGGAGACGGCGGCCCGCGGCCAACCAACCACATTGCCCGGCACAAAGGAAATAATCGGCAACTTCAGCGAGCGGTAGAAGGCCGCCTCACACGCTTCCATCCAATAAAAGAAATTCGCGAAATGCATGATGCCAGCCATGTCGGTCTCGGAAAACTCCACGGTGCGGATAATGCTGAACTCAGAAGGCATGAGCGAAGGTTTTCAGTCCAAGGCACCTGAGGCAATGCGTTTCGCGGCGGCAAAGAATCAGGACAGGCACGGAGGCCTGCGGTTAGGCGAAGCTAATCCCCCGGACAACCGGCCTCAGTTCATCCCGAACTCAAAGGGCATCCGGGCATACATGCCTTGCGGATCATTCAAGTGCGCGATCGCACGTAACTCATGCGCGGTTTGCCGGAGCAGCGTGTCGAGTGGACCGGAGGCACCGCTGTATTCACGACGCCCTTTGTCGAATGCCTCCGCAAACATTTCAGCGAATTGCTTCTTCCGCGGATATTCGGCGACGCGGAATTTCTCCCCCAAACCTGCCTTGTGCGCGATATACTTGGTCGCTGCGTCGAGGCCGCCGATTTCGTCCACTAAGCCGATCTTCAAGGCCTCGCTGCCCGACCACACGCGGCCTTGCGCGATCTCATGCACGACCGCCCTGTCGAGTTTGCGCGCGAGAGCCACCTTACCGATGAACTCCTCATAAACCCAATCGACGGATTTTTGGAAGA